>Ga0154385_1104_pt1 | contig 40079 bp, 41 predicted proteins | sample RifGroB1_FD_105628 | JGI IMG/M metagenome (GOLD analysis project Ga0154385, IMG submission 105628) | Spirochaetes bacterium GWB1_36_13 | reverse complement strand
CAGTATGGTCACTGAGCGGAGTCGAAGTGACACCTCGGCTCCGCTCGGTGTCCGTGTTAATTAAATAACAATCGACAGCCTGATTAAGTCTATTTTTTAAACATCTAAAACTTTTATTATATTTTGTATTAATTTCTAAATAAATTTTAAAAAAATCATTCTTCAAAGGGAAGGGGTAATGAACGAACAGCAATATCAAAACCTGATTCAAAACGCACCTTTTGCCTTTGCGTATCATAAAATTATTCTTGATTCCCAGGATAATCCCGTTGATTATATTTTTATTGAAATGAATAAAGCCTTTGAAAGTTTGACCGGAATCAAAGTTTCAGACGCCCTCAATCGCCCTATTACAGAAGTGCTCCCCGATATTGTCAAAGATACTTTTAAATGGATTCAGTTTTATGGAAAGATAGCTTTAAACGGAGGAGAAGAATCCTTTGAACAGTATTCCGAAACTTTAAAACGCTGGTATAAAGTCCAGGTTTACTCGCCTGAAAAATATTATTTTTCCACTACTTTTATGGATATTACAAAAGAAAAAAAACAATCTGAAGATTTAGAAGGTTTTTTTCAGGTGAATCTGGATTTATTGTGTATTGCTGATATAGAGGGCAATTTTATTAAAACGAATCAGGCTTGGGCAGAAATCCTCGGTTACAGCACTGATGAGCTAAATCGGAAAAGATTTCTGGACTTTGTTCACCCCGATGATTTGGAGTCGACTTTAAATGCAGTCTCGCAACTGGCAAGACAGGAAAAAGTCATTAATTTTGTCAATCGTTACCGTTGTAAAGACGGAACTTACCGTTATATCGAATGGAGATCCCATCCAAAGGGAAATTTAATCTATGCTGCTGCAAGAGATATTTCAGAAAGAATCAAAATCGAAATGGTCTTGCAGGAAACTCTCAAGGATCTGAAGAGAAGTCAAAAGATTGCCAAAATAGGGAGCTGGAAACTGGAACTTCAAAACGAGACTTTCACTGCTTCCGATGAAGGACTGAGGCTTTTTGGGTTTTCTGACAATGAACCTCATCCCAGTTTAGCAGAAATTTCACAATTAATTCATCCTGATGATAGAGAAAAAGCAGGTCTGGCACTCAAAAACTGTATTCAAAACGGAGAACCTTATCTGGTTGAAATACGGATTTTTCAAAAAAACACAGGTGAAATGAAAATCATTCAATCGATTGGAGAAATTTTAAAAAATGAGGAAGGAATCCCAATAGCTGTTATCGGCACCAATCAAGATATCACAGAAGAAGCAAAATCTCACGCCTTAATTCAGGAGAGTGAAGAAAAATACAGGCTCCTTACTGAATTTACCTCAGATGTGATCTGGGTTTTAAATCTCAACCGGAAGCGGTTTACCTATATCAGTCCTTCAATTAAAGAACTCCGGGGATTGACCGTTGAAGAAGCGATGGTGGAAACATTGGAAGAAGCGCTGGAAGAAAAATCCAGAAAAACCGTCAAACAAGCCATTTCAAAAAATATAGAAGTCTTTTTAAAAAATCCTCAAACCCCGAATTATTATTTCAACGAAATCCAACAGCCGCATAAAGACGGAAGGCTCATCTGGATAGAAGTGAATACAAAATTCAGGTTTAACAAATCCAATGAAATTGAAATTATCGGGGTCAGCCGGAATATCGAAAATAGAAAGAAGCTTGAAGCTGAACTGATTTTAGCTAAAGAACAAGCGGAAAATGCCAATCAGACCAAATCCTTATTTATCGCAAATATGAGTCATGAGATCAGGACTCCTCTCAATGGGATTATCGGATTTGCCGATTTACTTTTACAGACTCCTCTCAATGCCATCCAGAAACAGTATGCTGAAAATGTCACCAACTCCGCCCATTCTCTATTGGAAATTCTCAACGATATTCTTGATTTTTCTAAAATTGAAGCCGGCAAACTAGAACTTGAAGTGATTGAAACAGATATGATTGAACTCCTTGAACAAGCATCCGACATTATCCAATACCCTGCGTCCAAAAAGAATCTAGAACTTCTTCTCAATATACCTCCGGATTTCCCTCCTTTCGCAAAAGTTGATCCAGTCAGATTAAAACAAATTTTAATTAATCTTTTGAGCAATGCGGTGAAATTTACCCAATCCGGCGAAATAGAAATAAAACTCGATTTTCAATCTAAAAATTCTCAGAGAGGATTATTCACTTTTTCTGTACGCGATACAGGCATCGGCATCAGCGAGGAACAGCAGAAAAAGCTCTTCAAAGCCTTTTCTCAGGCAGACAGCTCTATGACCCGCCGTTTTGGAGGAACCGGACTGGGATTAACGATTTCCAATATGCTGGCTAAAAAGATGGGGAGCCAAATCCAAATTAAAAGTGAAGAAACGAAAGGCTCTACTTTTTTCTTTACTTTAGAGACTGACTACAGAAGAAGTGAACGCTTTGATACAGATAATATCAATAAAATCAAACGGATTCTGATTGTCGATGACAATAAAAACAGTTCACAGATCATAGAAACCCTGTTAAAAAAACACCGGATTGAATCCATGAGTGTGGACAATGGCTTATCGGCTCTCAAACTCCTCCAGTCAAAAGAATTTTTTGACGCTGTTTTGATAGATTTTTCCATGCCTTATCTGGACGGTCCGGATACGATTCGACTCATTCGGGAGCAGCTCAATCTCTCCCCTTTCGAGCAGCCCGTCATCCTCATGGAAAACTCATTAAACAGCCTCGACCTTCAAAACAAATATTCTTCACTTGGAATCAATTTTTCTATCACAAAACCGGTCAAAGAAGAAAAATTAATCTCCTGCTTAAAAAGCATGGGGCAAAATTCAGATCAAAGCATAGGAATTGAGAAAAAACAGCCCGAAAAAAACCCGATCTTAAACCGGTCTCACCCCGTCGTCCTGGTGGCAGAAGATATCGAGATGAATATGATTTTGATTCAGAAAATGATTCAGCAAATCCTGCCCAATGCGGTTATTTTAGAAGCAGTCAACGGACAAGAAGCAGTCAATACAGCTTTATCAAAAAAACCCGACATTATTTTGATGGATATTCAAATGCCGGAAATGGATGGGACAGAAGCGGCAAAACTCATCAGAACTCACTGGGATCAAAAAAATATTCATATTCCCATCATTGCCTTGACAGCCGGCGCTACAATCTATGAAAAGGAAAAATGTCTGGCAGCCGGAATGGACGATTTTATCACTAAACCTATTATTAAAAATGTTTTAGAATCTGTTTTTAAAAAATATTTCAACTCTTCTCAGAATAAATTTTATAACAATGAGATTAGTTTTGATCAAAACAGTCTGATGGGAAAGCTTCAAAATAATGATGCTGATTTTAAAGAATTACTCTCGATGGTTCCTCCTCTCTTTTCAAAATACATGGATGATCTGGCTCACGCGATCTATCAAAAAAATACTGACAGCATACAAAAAATTTGCCATTCTATCAAAGGCTCATCTCTTAATATGTGTTTCAACCGCCTGGCAAAGCTGGCAGAAATGATAGAAATCAAAATCCAAGACGGACAGCCCATAGAAGAAATCTTTCAAGCAATGCTTTCGGAATGGGAAAAAGTTTTATGGAGCGTGAATCAAAAACTGCAGGGATAGAATAAGAAAAGCGGGTCATTGAGGCTTTTTGAAAAGAAAGACTATTTTATCTGTAAAAAGCGTTCAATGTCTCTTATTTTAAAAGGCTTGGCAAGATAATGATCCATTCCGGCATTCAGGCATTTTTCCTTATCTTCATTGGATGCATACGCAGTTACTGCAATAATTTGAGACTGAAATGATTTTTTATTTAAAATTGTTTTCATTTCCTCTAAAGCTTCAAATCCGTTCATAACAGGCATTTGAAGGTCTAAAAAAACGATTTCAGGCTGGACCTTATCAAACCATTCGACCGCGTCCTTTCCGTTTTTTGCCTGAAAAATCTCATAACTTCCAATCTGTTTCAGCATGCTGACTAAGGAGAGCATATTAATTTCATTGTCTTCAGCGACTAAAATTTTCAGCCGCTGAACTGCTTTTTCATTTATAACCGGAGAAATTGAATCATTATTTTGATTTTGATGACGGTCAAGCGTTTTATGAATTTTAGCAAGAAGCTCTTTTCTTCGGACAGGTTTAATAAGATAGTCATTAACGCCTAATTCTTTCATTTTAAGAAGACTGTCTCTTATATCAACCGAAGTAAACATTAAAATAGCAAAACGGCTGCCGTATTTTTCCTGAATCATTGAAGCAGTCTGAAATCCGTCAATTTTAGGCATATGAACATCCAGAAGAATAAACTGGATTTCATTATTTTGAGAAAGAATCTCCATCCCCTGATATCCGTCTTCAGCAAGGTAAACCTTTATCCCCTCTCTGACCAGTATTTTTTGGACAATCAGCCGGTTCATCTCGTTGTCATCGATGAAAAGGACGGAAATCCCTTCAAGATGATAAGCTTCATGTTTTAAAAGCTTTTCTCTGGTTTTTCTGATTCCAAGGTTGAAATAAAAACGGCTGCCTCTTCCTTCTTCGGTTTCAAAACCGATACTTCCTCCCATCAGTTCCACCATTCTTTTTGAAATAGCTAAACCCAGACCCGTGCCCTGATATTTTTTAGTATAGCTTAAATCACCCTGGACAAAAGGCTGGAAGAGAAGCTGCCGGGCATCTTTTGAAATTCCTACTCCTGTATCCGACACAGAAAACTCTAATTCTACATAATCAACTGTTTCATTTATTTTTTTAATTTCAAAAAGAATATTTCCTTCTTCTGTAAATTTCACCGCATTGCTCACAAGATTCAATAAAACCTGCCTGATTTTACCCTCGTCTCCATAGAGAGTTTCAGGTATTTCACTGTCAATATCAATCAAAAGTTCCAGATTCTTCTTGTGTGCTTTGTAAACGGTTACATTTAAAACTGCTTCGATAATTTTTTCCAAATGAAAATTCTGGGCATCCAAATCAACTTTTCCTGATTCAATTTTAGAAATATCAAGAATATCGTTTAAAATTCCCAAAAGATTGTTTGCTGAAGAATTGACAGCATCGAGAAATTGCTTTTGATCTTCTTTAATATCTGAAAGAAGAAGCAGTTCAGTCATTCCTAAAATTCCATTCATCGGCGTCCTGATTTCATGGCTCATATTAGCTAAAAACAGGCTTTTTGCCCTGTTGGCATCTTCTGCTTTTATTTTAGCTGTTTTCAACTCGTTTTCTGTTTTTTTCCTTCCTGAAATATCTCTATAAAAAGCAACCGCCAATTTTTCTTTTCCTGCTTGAAAACTCTTTGCCGTAGAAATTTCAACAGGAACGGGTTTCCCATTTTTGTCTTTTATGCTGCTTTCCGAAAAAAACAATTCTTCAGTTGAATTTTCTTGTGAAAATATTTTCACAAGAGTTTCCATAGATTCAAGATGATAGAGATTAAAATGATTCATTCCAATCAATTCATGGATCGGATAGCCGAATAATTTTTCTGCTTGAGAGTTTGCGTTGACAATTTTTCCTGTTTCTGAATCGATAATCAGAACGGCATCGCTTGCGGTTTCAAATAAAAGCCTGTATTTTCTTTCACTATTTTGAAGTTTCTTATTCATATTTTTCAATTTAAAAAAATAAATCACAAAACTTCCTAAAATGACTGTTATTAAAAGCAGGCTCATCGCTAAAAAAACTCTTGCTGCATTCCAGAAAGGCTCTTCTTTCCCATACCATTTGATATAATCATTGAGAAAAGCCCCTGATGTTCTATAGTCTTCAATAGCAAGGTTGATTTTTGACAAGAGCGGGGAGTCAGATTTTTTCAGCAAAAATCCTCTTTTGAGTTCAATGACAGGTTCGCCCGCAGTCTGGATAAGATTTTCAATTTTCATTTCCCGTAATTTTTTCAAGAGAACAGGCTCAGGAAAAACAAAAGCATCAACATCTCCAGAAAGAAGGTGCCCGACAGCTGTTTCAAGATTCGGAAATCGGACAAGCTGGATTTCCTTGTCTTTTAAAAGTGTATTTTCCACACCCGCTTTTTCTATAATAGCCACTCGATGATTTTTTAAATCATTCCGCCCCTTTATTTCGTTGTTTTTAGAACGGATAAAAATAGACACAGGAATAGTTTCAATTTCTTTTGAAAAAATAAAATCATCAAATCGATCTTCACTCATCCCGACAGCGGGGCTCAAATCTGCTTTTCCGCTTTGTACAGCTTTCAAGAGTTCCGCCCAATTTTCAGTCTGAAGATAAACAATTTCAAAATCACATCTTAAAGCAATGTTTTCTAAAATATCAATTGCAAGCCCGTAAGACATTCCCTTTGCATCAGTCATATAAAGAGGCGGAAAATCTTTTAAGACAGCTGCTTTAATTTTTTGCCTGCCTTGAAGCGGAATTGTAAAACTGAAAGCGGATATGAAAAATACTAAGAGAAAATAATAAAATTTATGATTTGAAGTCATTTTAACCTCATATTTTGTAATTATTTAAAAATAATTAATATTCTCTTAAATTTTCAATCCTTATCTTAATTTTTTTTATTTGATTTCTAACCCCGATTTCAAGTATTTTAAAGAGTTAAAAACTTTTTCTTACGAATAAGATGGATTTGTTTGTAACAATCAGGCTGTCGATTATTGAAAACCATTTCCATCAATCAGCTTCTTATCATTGATATTTGTCAGTTGATCAGAAAGTGTCATTGTCTTTTCTGATGCAATCTTTCATCGCTTTGTTTTGGTCATTAATCGAAGCCGTACGGTCACTGAGCACAGCCGAAGTGACACCTCGACTCCGCTCGGTGTCCGAGTTCATTTCAATAATAATCGACAGCCTGAATATTTATTATTCGGGTTACCATAAAATCCCGATAAAAATATCGATCCAATTCATGCTCCATTTTAAGTCATCTTTTGAACCGGAAAGAGTGTGGAATTTAACTCCTGCAATACAGCTCGAATCCATACGGTTGAGTTCCCATGAATAACCTATTCCGAAAGATGCATGCAAGCCGCTCGGTTCGGCGGTAGATTTTGATTGAGGAATGCTGTAAGCGTAATAATCAAGAGTATATAATAAAGAAAAAAGAGAGTAATTGAGTGAAAAATCAAAAAAAATGCCTTCTAAAATTTGCTGATAGAAATACTTGGCACTCAGACCTATTTGATAGGTTTTTATTGTATAGCTTGCTGTGTAAACAGAATTGACAATTTTATAATTTGTATAAAACAGGGATGAATTTCCTCCTATCAGAAGGTTTTGATCCAGAGGAAAATAGATTCCAGTCTGGAAAAAAATAGAAATTTTCTTATCCCAATTATTTTTTAATGTTTCAAATCGATCCTGATACTGAAAAAAAATAGGAAGAGCGGTTTGAATTTCCAGATAGAAGGAATTATATCTGGAAGGATCGTCAATTTTCAAATTCTTTGAAAGAACCAATGCTTTATTGTCTTTTTCTTCCAGTTGAATTTTCAGAATGCTGTCTTTAGCATAGTCAAACTGGAATCCGCTGACTTCCACCGTCAGATGGGTAGGGTTTTCTTTGATAATTTTTCCATTCACCTGAGATCCGTCTTTAAAAAAAACAGTCGCAGGATAAACAGAAGAGAGGGTGATGAAAGTAAAAAATAAAGCCAGTAAAAATATTTTTTTCATAAATTATTCCTTTTTTCAGCTTCCGTTGACCCAGAGGTCTTCGACACAGCTGATTTTTCTTATTTTTTCAAGTATGGTGTCTGTGATAGTAATGTTAAATTCTTTTCCTGCCTTAATATTGACTTTCTTATGCTCAACCAGATCATAAAGATGAAAAACAATCGGACAGGTGCCCAGGTGTCCTTGAAATATTTTTTTGAGATAATCAATATTGTCCTGGCGGATGTTTTTTTCATCCAGGCGGATGTTGAGAATCTTTGTTTTGATAATGTCCGGCAGATCGTCCAAAAACTCAACCGATTCAGCGCGAAGCTGGAGTTCCTGGGAATCAAAATCCACTTTTCCTTTCACTAGAAGGGGGATGTCTTCAGAAAAACGGGATAAAATGGACTGATAAACTTTCGGGAAAAAAACGACTTTAATTTCTGCTTCCAAATCTTCCAGATATCCGATCATCATCGGCTCATTTTTTTTAGTCATTTTAATTTCATGGCGGATTACGATTCCGGCTATCTGAATGCTTTCAGGGATTTCAAACCCTGTATTGTCCTCGTTTTGCATCGCTTCCTGAATTTCTTTCAGATCCCTGGATGATTTTGTTGTATAGGCCTTGATTTTTTCTTCGTATTTTGCCAGCGGATGCCCAGTGACATACAGACCGAGATTGGCTTTCTCCATTTTTAAAATCTGGTTTTCCTTGTATTCCGCTACCACACTCAGGTGAAACTCTTCTTCTTTTGCCTGTGAGTCTCCGCCCATATCAAAAAGATCCAGCATTCCGCTGTCCCTGTCTTTTTTTTTCATCGAGCTGAAACGGGTAATATCTTCCATGCCGCTGATCACAGATGCCCGGTTTGGAATCAGTCCGTCCAGCGCGCCTGCCAGAGTGAGTGTTTCCAGCACCCTTTTGTTGATACTGGTCCGTGATATTAAATCGGTGAGCGATTGAAAGGTTCCGTTTGTTTCTCTTTCTTCCAGAAGTTCTGATACATTCGCTTCGCCCACATTTTTTACTGCTGAGAGCCCGAAGCGGATGCTTTTTTCATCTTCAATCGAAAAATCCATCTGGCTTTGATTGACATGGGGGGGCTTGATATCGATTTCCATCTCTCTGGCTTCTTTTAGGTATTTCATCAGGTCTTCGATTTTTCCGTCTTTTTCAGCGTTCAGCGTAGCGGTAATGTATTCAATCGGATAGTATGTTTTCAGATAGGCGTTTTGATAGGCGATAAAAGCATAAGCGGTACTGTGAGATTTATTAAACCCGTATTCCGCAAATTTTTCCATCTGTTCAAAAAGCGTTTCGGCAAAATCGTTTTTATGACCTTTTGAAACAGCCCCGCTGACAAACTGTTCTTTCATCTTTGCCATTTTTTCTTTATCTTTTTTTCCCATCGCTTTGCGCAGATTGTCCGCATCTTTTAATTCAAATCCAGCGATAATTCTTGAAATCAGCATAACCTGTTCCTGATAAACGATGACACCATAGGTATCCTGTAAAACTTCCTTCAAGTCTTTGTGGGGGTATTTGATTAAAGCAGGATTTTTCTTTCTTTTGACAAAGTCGTCCGCCATCCCGGAATTGAGAGGTCCCGGACGGTAGAGAGCAATCAAGGCGATCACATCTTCAATAGAAGAAGGAGTGATTTTTTTCATCAGTTCACGAATCCCCGGACTTTCACACTGAAATATCCCGATGGTTCTCCCTTCCTGAAAAATTTTATAGACTTTCTTATCATTCAGGGGAAAAGAAGAGGTCTCAATTGTCTTTCCCTGTCTTTTTTGAATCAGCTCAAGCGTTTTTGCCATGATCCGGAGGTTTTTGATCCCCAGAAAGTCCATTTTCATCAGCCCGAATTCTTCCAGATATTTTCCGTCAAACTGTGTAATAATGGCTTCGGTTTTTGAATCCCGGTAAAGGGGGATTGCAGAGGTAAGTCTTTCTTTTCCAATCACCACTCCGGCGGCATGAATAGAGGAGTTTCGGATCAGTCCTTCCAGACGGAGCCCATAGTGCCAAAGCTCCTGAAATCTTTTTTCAGACTCTATTTTTGTTTTAAGTTCAGTGTTTTCCTTGATTGATTTTTCAAGCGTGGATTCTGTCACCATTTTATTGATTGCATTGACTTCATTTAAAGGGATGTCTAATACCCGTCCCACATCCTTGATCACGGCTTTGGCTTTTAAAGTATTGTAAGTGATGATCTGGGCTACTTTCTCTTCGCCGTATTTATTTTTGACATAGTCAATGACCCGTCCCCGTCCAAAGTCGTCAAAGTCAATGTCAATATCAGGCATCGAGATACGGCCCGGGTTTAAAAAGCGTTCAAAAAGAAGCTGATAGTCCAAAGGATTGATTTCGGTGATTCCCAATAGATAAGAAACCAGCGAACCTGCCGCACTCCCTCTCCCCGGACCTACACTGATTCCTGCGCTCCTGGCATAGTTGATAAAATCCTGAACAATCAGAAAATACGCCGGAAATCCCATCCGGTTGATAGTATCAAGCTCAAAATCAAGTCGTTTGGTTACTTCTTCATCAACCTTATTTATTTTTTTAGGAAGCATTTCATAGCATTGATCTTTCAGATAAATTTCCGGGGTCATCCCCTCGGGAAGGTCGTAGTGGGGGAGTTTGTACTCGCCGAGTTCAGGATAAAATGAACAGTTGTCAGCAACCCAGGAGGTATTGGAGATCGATTCCATGGAAAGTTTTCCGATGCCTTCTTTCATTTCTTCATAGGATTTAAAATAAAATTGATCGGATTCGTAGCGTTTCCTCTTTTCATCCGTTACTTTTTTGCCTTCCAGAATACAGAGAAAAACATCGTGAGCCTTGTCGTCTCCCTTGTTGGGATAATGGACATCGTTGGTGGCAACTAAAGGGATTCCTGTTTTTTTTGAAATTTTTAAGATTTCCTCATTGACCAGTCTTTGTTTTTCCATCCCATTGTCCATGATTTCCAGAAAAAAATTGTCTTTTCCGAATACATCCTGATAATAGAGGCTTCTTTCTTCAGCCTTCTGAAAATTTCCAGCCTGAACCAGACGGGGAATTTCCCCCGCAAGACAGGCGGAAAGGGCGATTAACCCCTTGCTTCTTTCCTGAAGCACTTCAAAGTCGATTCTGGGACGGTAGTAAAACCCTTCCAGATAGCCGATCGAAACCAGTTCCACCAGATTTCTGTATCCTTCGCTGTCTTTGGCTAAAAGAACCAGATGATAATATTTGCTTTCTCCTTCCGCCGCTTTTTTTTCTTTCCGGCTGAAAGGGGTGATATACATTTCGCATCCGATAATAGGTTTCACGCCCGGTACGGATTTGATAAAAAACTCGGCTGCTCCAAAAAGGTTGCCGTGATCGGTCAAGGCTACGGCTTTCATGCCGAATTCTTTGGCTTTCCCGTAAATATCTGAAACTTTATTAATCGCATCTCCGATCGAATAATGAGAATGGACATGAAGATGAACAAATTGACCGCTATGAGGCATAAATACTCCCGAAATAGAAAATAGACTGTCTTAAAAATAAAACAGAGAGAGGAAAAATCCAATAAAAATGCTTATCTTTTTTCAGAAATACAAGAAGCAATGACTGTTCCAATGAAAATCAGCAGGAAGGCGAAAAAAAGATTGATGAACAAATGCTCTAAACTGACTTCTCCTAAAAAAATACCGGGAAGGGTCAATGCAGTTCCTACAATTAGAAAAATCAGCCAGTTTCCCTTTCATTTTTTTCGAAACTTCGCTACAAAAAACCCTTCCATTTTTTCGTCGGGAATAATGCGGAGTATTTTTTTCTCCAGTTCCTTATTACCCACATCAAAACGGCAGGGTTCTTCAAAGTTTTTAATTTTTAATGGATTTTCCAATATTTCCACAGACAGATTCTCTAGCGCCCACTTGACCACTTCTTCATTTTCTTCTTCATTGAGGGTACAGGTAGAGTAAACTAAAATTCCCCCCTCTTTCAAAGCTTCGACTGCAAGCTGAAATAATTTTTTTTGAAGCGAAGCCAGTTTATTCACTTCCTTCACCGACCACCAGCGGTATGTCCCAGCGCTTCCCGCCTGAAAAAGCCCCTCTCCGCTGCATGGAACATCCAAAAGAACCCGATCGTAGAATAGAGGCGGCAGATCTTTATTTCTTTCATATTTATCCTGAATCACTTCTACAATATCCGCTCCCTGTTTATCCAGATTAAACTTCAGTTTCTCGATCCTTAGAGGGTTAATATCATGAGCGCTGATCAGTCCCTGATTTTTCATCATCGAAACCATCTGGGTTGTTTTACTTCCGGGTGCCGCTGCAATATCCAGAATTTTTTCTTCCGGCTTCGGATCCAGCGCCAGCGGCGGAATCATACTGGAAAGGCTTTGAAGGTAAATCTTTCCTTCCTGATAATGGTTTGTTTTTTCAAGCTCCCTTTCTGTTTTGTTTTTAATCACAAGAGCATCAGGATACCATGAAACTCTTTCAAATTTGATATTCAGTTTTTTAAAATCATTCATAAGACTTTGAATATCATACTTCAAAGAATTGACCCGAAGCGTAGTCAGACGCTCAACGCACATTCCCCTTAAAATCAAATCAGCCGTATGAACACTGAATTGTTTTTGAAGTCTTTCAATAAAATGTTCCGGCAGTTTTCTTTTTGCCTCGCTGATAGAAATCATTCATTTTCCTCTTTTTCTGTTAAATATTTCCAGTATCTTTTCGGCATAAATTGTTTTTGAAGTCTTAAATTTTTTCTTTCACGAATAGCTGTCGATTGAAAATACTCTTTCCACAGATTCTCAATATCTTTTTCTTTTTCCGAAAGAAGCTCTTTTTTTATTTCATCCATTTGAAACAATTCCCACTTCCCATCATTGAAATAAATACAGGTATTTCTCTTTACATCATGAATCAGCCATTGTATCGCTGAAAACCTCTTCGCAAAATGAGGCGCCAAAAACTGGATAATATTAAAATCAGGGCTGAGTTCAGCATAAAAAAGACTGTTTTTAAGTTCCTTAAAACGGAGAAATCCTTTCAACCGGTGAATTTCTATGATGACTTTTCTGGAAACCGCGTGGATTTTATGAATGAGAGGATGAGTCAGATTTGAATCAATTTTTTCTCCCTCGCAAAACCCTTTTACCAGATAATCGTAAATTGATTTTTCAATTCCCTCCTCTTCTGAATAGAAACAAAACACACAGTGACGGAAAGCTTCCCATGATATTTTCTCAGAAACTCCTTTTAAGACCCGTTCAGACTGACTTAAATCAGTCTGAATCTGCCTCCCTTCTGTAAAAAGCGTATTTCTGCCGGTCGGATAAAAAAAATCCGGCTGTTCTTTTTTTTCATATGCCGTAAAAACAGCCGAAAGAAACCCTTCTAAACTTCCGTCATAAAAATAAGTCATTAATACTCTGGATGTTTTAAAACACAGTCATGGTAAACTACAGATATCCCATTTCTTTCACAAAATTCGACCGCTTTTTCAGACTCTGCTCCCGGCTGCATCCATACTTTCTTGATCCCAAGCGCAAGGCACTCTTCTACTATTTTTTCGGTCACACCCGGAGAAACAATAATATCGACCGCTTCCACCTTGTCTTTCAGTTCAGCAAGAGTCTTATAAACCTTAACCCCTTCAATTTCATCAATTGCGGGATGAATCGGATAAACAGTCTTTCCAAGCTTCTGAAGCCTTTTAAAAACCTTATACCCCCACTTATCTGTCCTGTTGGTCGCTCCTACCACGGCAAAAGAACCGCTTTTAAAAAAATCTTCTACTGGATTCATTCAAATGCTCCTTTTTTTTCTTTATCAATACTTCTCATCTATTATAAAATATAACAATTATTATATATATATCAAATTCTACATATAAAGGAGCTTTAAAAAAATTATCCGCCCCTGATTTTTTTTATTTTTGAATCAGCGATAAAAGAGTGCGGGTAGACCTATGAAGCTTTTCTTCCCATTTCAGCCCGATGATCGGCTCACCTGTGAGCGAGTCCTTAAAACCGATTTCATACCCTTCGGCTAGAATCAGGCGGTAGTCAATCAAAAGCTCTTCTTTTGCTTCTATATCCCGTCCGGCAAAAACAAATCCCAGATGCCAGAGTCCGTTTGGCTCAAAGGAATGATTGATATAACACTCGTCTGTCCATTCTGGAGTGCTGGTGTAAAAATTTTCAAACCAGCGGATACTGCTGTGAACCTCAGGAGATTCCGGATGAAAACGGTGAAGTTCTTCTTCGGATAGAACCCGGTTAATTTTATCGGGCGCGACAATCACGCTCCCCTGCCTGACTTTTTCTTTTAAAAACAAACCTTTCCCCGCAGAGGGAACCAAAGATTCTTTTATTTCATGCTGATAGACAATCATATTTCCTCTTTATATTAAAATGATTCCCATATCATAAATATAGCTGGTATGAATATGGTGATGGATAAGCGAATCGGCAAACACGGATATTGAAAACTCTTCTTCGTATTCTACTCCGTTGATTTCCAATTTAAAATAGACTGTTTCTTTCCCGATATTTTTCTGATCCTCTGCTTTTTTGGCATTGGGCCAAAAAGTAAAATATCCGCTAAACTGATCGGGAACCTGATACGGGTTGGTCCAGTTCGGCTCTTTCATCGGGCACAGCACATATTTATCGTTTTGAAAAATCATCAGCTGTACCTTGAGATCCCCTTTAGGTTTCAGGTAGGATGAGTCAAGAATCCGACCTACTATATAAGGAAAATTGAGGTAAAAATCACTGACAATTTCATTTTCCTTTCTGGATAAAAGGAGGAGTCCGTCATCGTTTTTTGTATGAACATTGCTTTTTCTTCTTTTGTTGATAATATCAATTGCCTGAAGAACAAGGGTATAAATATCCGCCTGATCCTGAATAAAAGGCTCAATATCTTTTTCCATGTGGAGAATTCCTCTGCCGCTGGAAATATAGTAGGGGCTGACCCGGTTTAAGACATAAGTGGTGATATCTTCAATACAGATAGAACATTTACAGACATCCGGCAGATCGCTCAAAACATCCTGCACAACCTTAATCACATGATCCTCAGCTAAATTTTTAAGAAACATAGCTCCTCCTCGTTAATTTTTCACAACTGTAAAATCAATTTTAATTTCAGGATAGTCAAACCGGATGCTTCCCCCGGCTTTATAGTATTTCTCCAGCATTTTTTTTATAATCGGAGAAAGATTGGCTACAGGCAGGTGTCCATAACTCAGATCCACATAAAAGTGAATATGGGCATTCTGATCCGTGTTTTGTTTGACAATCTCATAGCTTTTGTCAGAGTTCAGCTTGACCTGATGAGAAAGATTTAAAAAATTTTCAATTTCTTTAGGATTATTTGCTATAATTAAATACTTATCATCAAAAACCGTAAAATATGGGAGTTCGATAGAAGGTGCAAATATGTTTTTAATAAAATTAAAAAGTCCCGGAAGGTCAATTTTGTATATTTCATATTCACCCGACTCTTTTGCTTTTTCACCGATAAAGGGTTTAAAAGAATCAAAAAATACTGCCTTGTCTTTGATTTCGATAAAAAGTACAGGTTCTTTCGAGTTTGAAAGAGTGAGACTTCCCATTTCATTTCCCGTCCATGAAAAAAAGAGTTCCCGAATACCTTTGTCGGTTACGAATTTCAAGGCATCGTTCCCCATTTTGAGATCTGAAAATACCTTTTTATTGTTTTTTAAAAGAAGAATCAGGTATTGATAAACTTTTTCCAGATCTTCTGTGGAAAAAGAAGCAAAACTGCTGGTGCGCAGAGGCACTTTTTCATAAAACGATGAAATCCAGCTGTCCATCTGAAGAAATTTCTCAATCACTTTTTCCTGATAGGTCTCAGGTTTTTTCAATTTTAAAACAATTTCTGTCTTAATGCTGTTATCCTGAAAGTAGATCTTGGCATTTCCGCTTTCATGTTTATCCAGTATCTCTTTCATAAATTCAAGCTGAGGATAAAGGGATAAAAATTTCTTAATTTGAGCCGTGGGTCTGAAAAAAATAGAAATATCACCCGATTTTTCTATTTTTGGAGGTGTTTCGACACTGTCATAATTACCCAAAGCAATTTTAATAGTCTGGTGATAAGGGCTGACAATCAGAATATTTCGCCGGTGAGCCACAAAACCAAGGGTTTCGGTTCCGTCTTTTAAAATAAAGACATCTTTTTCCAAAAGAGGATTTTCTTCCAGATAAATCCCTTCTCCCGCTTTAAAAAACCAGTCTTTCAGGAAAAAAGCAGCACCCATAAGCCCCCGCCAGTATCCTGAATCAACAATCAGAATAGGCCCCGAAGAAAGATTGACTATATAGATTTGAAGATTGGGGACAAAAGGCAAAAACTTTTTAATCGGCTTAAACTCTTCATATTCATCGAGTAAAAAGCTGTACTCATTTAAAATTTTCTTGGGCTGATTGACCGATACTACCGCCTGAGGAAAAGGGGGAAGAAATTTTTCAGGGGAATAATTGGTTATAAGACAAAAAATAAAATAAGCCGATGAGAAAAGAAAAAAGAGTATGAGGATGAATTTAAAAAACTTTTTTATTTTCATGATAAACTCCTTGATAAATCTGCTTCTCTTCCAGATACTTTTCAAAAAGACTGAGAGAGCTTTCTTTTAAATCTAACTCAGGCGCTATCAAAAAAGAAGAAGGAGTGAATCCAAAAAGCCGCTGAATAACAATATCGGGGGAAAGAAGCGCAAGAGAATCGGCTAAAACATCCATATACTGGTCTATTGAAAGAAGAGTAATTTTTTTTTCCTGATACCATTTTTCAAAAAGAGTTCCCCTGACAATTTCAAGCTGATGAAATTTTACCGCATCAGGTTTCAGTTGGTTTATTTTCCTGACCGTATCCAGCATCATTTCTTTGCTTTCTCCGGGAAGCCCATGAATCAGATGAATGCAGATAAAAAGATTTTTGATTTTTCTCGCTTTTTCATAAGACTCCAGAAATTCTTCATAGGTATGCCCCCGGTTGATTTTTGAGAGAGTTTGATTGAAAGAGGTTTCCAGACCGATTTCAAGCCAGAAATGAGTTTTTTGAGCCAGAGTTTTTATCACTTCCAGTTTGTCGTCTTCCAGACAGTCCGGGCGGGTTCCTACGGCAATCCCCGCAATATCTGGAATTTCCAGAGCGCTTTCATAAAGTTTTTCAAGTTTCTCGCTGGGCGCATAAGTATTCGAAAAAGATTGGAAATAGGCAATAAATTTTTTGATTTTTTTTCTTTTGCGCTGAAAGCGTTCTATGCCCGTTTCCAGCTGTTTTTGAATGGAAAGATTTTGATAAGCAATGGCTGGTGAAAAAGCTTCATTATTGCAGAAAGCACAACCGTTGATTCCTTTTGTTCCATCCCGGTTTGGGCAGCTCACCCCAGCATTCAAACTAATTTTATAGACCGCTTCCCCAAACTTTTTCTGTAAAAAATCTGAAAAGGGATAATATCTTTTTTTCAATCTTTTGCAATCTGTTTTTTTGATAATCCCGTAAGTTTAACAATCGTTTCTATTGCGAATCCTTCTTCCAGCATTTTTTTCGCTGTTTCCAGCTTGCCTTCCAGCTTGCCTTCCAGTTTACCCTCCAGCTTGCCTTCTTTTTTAATTTTTGTTGCGAGTGTCATGGAAAATTCACCTCCTTCTTCCGATATTGCTTGAATCGTTTTAATGATTTTTTCGCTCTCTATTTGCTGTGTTGTATTAAATAGATAAAGAATCACAGACTTAAGAAAATCAAGTCCTTTTTCTTTTTTAAAATACAATTCGCCAATCTGCAATATGTCTTTTAAATGTTTGACCAGTTCATCTTCATCAAAAATTGTTTTATGCATCAGTGTCATGATCTTTGTGCTGATAGAGTGAAATAAATTATCTTTCAATTCTTCGTTGGTGTAAAATGACAAATCCAGTAATCCATAGTTGATATCTGGAATAAATTGGATAAGATGCTGATCTAATCCTTTAAATTCATCATAAAAACTTTTTTTAACCCATTTTTCTTTTCCATGATAATAAATCAGAGGAATAACCGGCATCAAAACTTCTTTTTGTCTTTTGTTTTTCTCCCATATTTTCAATTGATATCTCAGTAGTTGAAGATGGATATATTGAGGAAGAAAACTTTTATGTTCAAATAAAAAAACAATCTTAATTTTATTTTTTCCAGAATAAGTACAGTTATAAACAACATCTGAAAAGTGTTTTGAGAGTTCTTCATCTATATACGAAGAATCATCCAGTTGAAGAGAATTCAAATCTAAATGAACAAGGAGTTCTTTTGAAAAAGAAGCCTGAATAATATCTATCGCAGATTCTTTTTCTTTGACAGTATGGATAAAAAAAGCATCATGCGGGTTGGTAATTCTTCTTTTCATTTTTTAAATTTAACGAATTCTTTCATCAGCATAAAGAAATTTCAATTTTTATTCTTCCTGAAAATGAACCTTGTTCCAATAAACTAAAAGCCTTTCTTTAAGAAAAAGATCCACTGCTTTTAAAAGAGCCTTGACCTCGGCTTCCTGTCCTTTCTGTTTAATCTGATCCAATGTCATAGTACTTTCAATCTGGAACGCTTCCTGGGCAATGATAGGTCCCTGATCCAGATCCATGGTTACAAAATGCGCCGTAACTCCCGCAATTTTCACTCCTTTTTCAAACGCCTGGCGGTATGCCTCGGCTCCCGGGAAAGCAGGGAGGAGAGAAGGGTGAATATTGATAATTTTATTTTCATATCTCCAGACAAAATCAGGAGAAAGGATTCTCATATAGCGTGCTAATACAATCAGATCAATATCAAAATTTTTTAAAAATTCCAGCATAGCAATCTCATTGTTTTTTCTAACCGGATTATCAAAAACATAAAAAGGAATACCGTAGTGATCAGCTAAATATTTCAGTTCTTTGGAACTCCCGATAATAAGGGGAATATTGACCTCAAATTCATTTTTTGCCCATTTTTCTAAAATAGCTTCGGGACAGTGTTTTTCTTTGGTCATCATTAAAAGAAGATTGGGTTTGCTTTTTTCAGAATAAAACTCAACCTTGATTTCCATGTTGAGTTTTTTTTCAAGTTTTTTAAGTCCTTCTCTAAACTCATCTTTTGAAACCTTCAACTCTGAAATATCGATTTTCATAATCATCTGAAAAAGATGACGGATCACTTTCTGATCGATATCTTCAATATTGGAGCCGTGTTCAAAAACAAAATTGGTAATTTGGGCAATAACGCCTTTTTTATCATCGCCGATAACGGTGATTTTGGCTATATTCTGATGCATTCCATCCCCCCCCCCCTTACAATGAAAAAAGTTTCAGACTGTAAAAATAGATGGGGGCAGTAAAAATAAGCGCATCGAACACATCCAGAATCCCTCCGTGCCCTGGCACCATACGGCTGGAATCTTTTACGCCCGTGAATCTTTTCAATAAACTTTCGAGAAGATCGCCGACAATGGTTGCAAAAGGAATAACCACAAGCCAGGGATAAAAATCAAGGTGAGTCAGCCTGACTGCAATAAAACCGGCAATCAGAGAAAATAAAATCCCTCCGATAAACCCTTCCAGAGTTTTTCCTGGACTAGTCACAATCCCCATTTTGTGTTTTCCAATTGTTTTTCCAGTAAAATAAGCTCCAATATCGCAAAACCAAGTCATAGCGATTAAAACTAAAAGGTGTTTGAGCCCGTTATCCAGCTCTTTGAGTTTAATCAGCGTACCCCACATCAAGCCGATGTAAATCAGTCCCATCAGCATCAAAGAAAGGTTGATAAAGCTTTTTTCCAGATCTTTTTTAAAAACAACCATAAATGAAGTAATCAGAATCAATGATAAAATAAGCCCGATCAGGATTTCCGGTTTTTGAAATCCGGGATAAAAAAAATAATACGCATAGACTCCCAGAGTGAGAGGTACAAGAAGAGGAAGATAAAAAGAATATCCCTTTTTTTTCAGCATCGCATAGATTTCAAAAAGCCCTAAAACCCCGATAATTGAAATCAAAAGCGTAAAATATAGATGGTTTTCCAGAATCAGCGTGAGAATGAGCACCGGAGTAAAAAGAACTGCCGATAGAATCCTTAAAAGAGTTTCTTTCATTTTGCATCTCCAAATCGTCTTTGTCTATTCTGATAGTCTTTCAAAGCTTTGAACAATTCTTCTTCATTGAAATCCGGCCAGAGAGTATCGGTAAACCAAAACTCCGAATAAGCATTTTTCCAGAGAAGAAAATCACTCAACCGAAGTTCGCCGCTGGTACGGATCATCAAATCCACATCCGGCACTTCCGGATGAAACAGGTAGTTTGAAAAAAACTTTGAATCAATCTCTTCTTCTTTCACTTTTCCCGTTTTAATATCCTGGAAAAGTTTTTTTATCCCTTCCACAATTTCGAGTCTTCCGCCGTAATTCAGACAAAGATTTAAAGTTCCGGCTGTATTATGGACCGTTTCTTCTTCAATGTTTTTCAAAATCTGAATCACTTTTTTGGGGAGATTGTCATAGATACCGCTGTGAATCACACGGATCCCGTGTTTTTTAAAATCAGAAAACTCCTCCTGATAAAACTTTCCGATCAGTTTCATCAAAAATGAAGTTTCTTCCATTTCTCTTTTCCAGTTGTCCACAGAAAAAACATACAGCGAGAGAAAAGGAATTTTCAGGCTGAAAACGCTCTTGACAATTTTTTTCAAAACCCTTGAACCTTCCTGATGTCCCAAAACCCTTTTCTTCCCCTGTTTCCGGGCCCAGCGGCCGTTCCCATCCATAATGATTCCCACATGGCGGGGAAGCAGTTTCTCATCTAAGCCCTCAATCTGCATTTATACCTCAAGGATCTCTTTTTCTTTTTTCACTAAAAGAGCTTCCAGATCTTTAATAAATTTATCTGTCATTTTTTGAATTTCATCGTTGGCTTTTTTTACCTGATCTTCTGAAACGCCCGCGTCTTTTTCTAATTTTTTAACCTGTTCGTTGATATCTCTTCTGATATTCCGGATCGCTATTTTTGCGTCTTCCGTTTTTTTCTTCGCCAGTTTGACCATTTCCTTTCTTCTTTCTTCATTGAGCTGAGGAATAGGAACACGGATCATGCTTCCGTCATTTGAAGGATTCAATCCGAGATTGGCTGTTTCTATCGCTTTCTGAATTGCCTGAATGCTGGATTTATCCCAGGGTGCGATGACAATGGTATGCGCATCCGGCGTACTGAGAGCGCCCAATTGGTTTAAAGGCATTTTCTGTCCATAGGAATCCACCATTACATTATCCAAAAGAGTCACATTCGCTCTTCCTGTTTTAATGGTTTTATAATCTTCCAGCAAGTGGTCAATCGCTTTTTTCATTTTCGATTCAGCATTTTTCTTAACCGAATTTAAATCACCCTCACTCATTTTACAGTTCCTCCTTTTATTAAATTAATATTTTGCTCAGAAGTAACCAATGTTCCCATCAATTCACCCTGAACTACTCTTTTAATATTGCCTCTTTCAAAAAGGTCAAAAACAATAATCGGCAGATTATTATCCATACACATGGTAATAGCTGTTGAATCCATAACCTTGAGTTTTCGGATAATCGCTTCCTCAAAACTGATGAGGGGAAATTTGACCGCATCCTGATGCTGCATCGGATCTTTATCATAAATTCCGTCCACTTTCGTGGCTTTTAAAACAGCTCCTGCTGAAATCTCCACCGCTCTTAAAACAGCGGCTGTATCTGTCGTAAAAAACGGGTTTCCTGTCCCTGCTGCAAAAATCACCACTCTTCCTTTCTCAAGGTGGCGGGCAGCTTTTCTTCCAATAAACGGTTCTGAGATTTCATTGATTGCAATTGCGCTTTGCACCCGTGTCGGAACCCCGATTTTTTCAATCGCATCCTGAAGAGCTAAAGAGTTCATCACCGTTGCCAGCATGCCCATATAGTCTGCAGTCGTTCTATTGATCCCTTTCGCAGCAATTTTAACACCGCGGAAAATATTGCCTCCGCCGATCACAATGGCAACATCGACCCCAAGTTCTCTAATTTCTTTGATTTCATTTGCTATCAGATTGACAGCATCCACATTAATTGAATCTTCCGAAGAAGGCCCCATAAGAGCCTCTCCTGAAAGTTTCAGACAAATTCGTTTCAGAGGAATTTGATGCTTCAAATTATTCTCCTATTGCAGTCTTGATAAATCCTACAATTTTTAGTACAGCTCCAGTTTCTTTTGCAACTGATTTGACGAATTCCTCAACCGTGATATCTTCATTTTTGAGGAAAGGCTGCGCCAGTAAAGTTTCTTCTTTGTAAAATTTATTCATTTTACCGTCAACAATTTTCTGAATAATGTTTTCAGGTTTTCCCTGACCCTTCAATTCTTCAGTATATTCAGCCAGTTTTTTATCAATAATAGCTTTTTCAATATCATCCTTGCTGACACCGGCAATCTGATTGGCTGTAGCATGAACAGCAACATCATTTCCCATTTCATCAATTTTAGGGCTAGCCATGTTGGTTTCAACGCTAATCATGGTTCCGAGTTTTAAATTCGTGTGGATGTAAGCAAAAACTTTTCCATTAACACTCATTTTCTTGATTGAGTTGACAAGGATGTTTTCACCAAATTTAGCGATTCCTTCTTTGATTGCGTTAGAAGTTTCTTCATCAAACCCTTCTTGAGAATCAAACCCTTTATTAAAGACCATTTCAGCTGTCTTTTTTGCGAAAGCTTTAAATTCATCTGTTTTTGCAACAAAGTCTGTTTCGCAGTTTACTTCAATCAGCGCGCCTTTTTTGCCGTCATTGGAAACAACTGCCACAAGAACGCCTTCGCTTGCTTCTCTTCCGCTTTTTTTACTTGCCTTGCTGATTCCCCATTCTTTTAACAGTTCGATTGCTTTATCAAAATCACCGTTTGCTTCGGTCAAAGCTTTTTTAGAATCCATCAAACCAGCGCCGGTTCTTCTTCTGACTTCCTGTATGTCTTTTACACTGATACTCAAAATTAGCCTCCTTATTCAGACTTAGTTATATTCATAGTGGTGGGTTGAAAAGAGCAGATAAAGAATTCTTTATCTGTCTTTTTTATGAAAAAAGCGAATAGAATACTCTTATTCTTCGCCTGTTGTTTCTTCTTCCGTTTGAATCATATCTTCTTCTTTCATCTGGTTTTCTCCTGCTTCTCCGCCGGTTGCTTCTGAAAGCCCTTCGTTGACAGACTGAGACATTTTATCTGAAAAAAGTTTAATCGCACGGATTGCATCATCATTGGCAGGAATCGGATGGTCAATCAGGTCTGGGTCTGAGTTGGTGTCAACCATTGCAATAATGGTCATTCCCAGTCTTTTTGCCTCAATAATACCATTTTTTTCTCTGACAGTGTCAATCACAAACATTGCATCTGGAATATTGGACAATTCTTTTAAACCGCCTAAGAGAGAATCAATTTTTTCTTTTTTCTTGATCATTTTGTTTCTTTCTTTTTTGGTCAGCTTTTCAAGACTTCCGTCTGCTTCCATCCGCTCAATTCTTTTCATTTTATTAATGCTTTCTTTGACAGTGATGAAGTTGGTCAAAAGACCGCCCGGCCATCTTTTGTTGATAAAAGGCATTCCGCATTTTACGGCTGCTTCTTTGATCGATTCTTGTCCTTGTTTTTTAGTACAGACAAAAAGGATTTTTTTATTGGCTGCTGCCAATTGTTTCATGACTTCATAAGCCTTGTTTGCCAGTTCGGCGGTTTTTTGAAGGTCGATGATGTGGATTCCGTTTCTTTTGGTGTAGATGAATTTTTTCATCTTTGGATTCCATCTTCTGATTTGGTGACCGAAGTGCACCCCAGCTTCTAAGAGCTCTTTCATAGTAAAAGCTTCTGACATAGTGAGTTTTCCTCCACTTTGATTTCACGAATCCCTATGGGACCGGATATTTTTTTTGTAATTGTTAAACAATTGGATTTAAATTTACCCAAAAAGATTGAAAATCTGAAATAATTGTTTTATTATTCATTCTCTCATTTTATTATTTTTTCGATTATTTGTTTTGAAAGCCACATCCCTTTTTCCCGCAATTCCATTAAAAATGGCTTCACAGATTGAATCAACCCTTTTTTCTTGGCTATCCTCAAGAGTCCAATGGTTCCGATAGGGTTCAAAGACAGGGATTCAGCAAAATTCCTTGCTGCAATTTCGTCAATAATGACATAATCTGCCTGAAGCTCAAGACCAGCAATAACAACAGATAATTCTCCCTTATGCATTTTCCCGTACAAATCATCTATCATGCTTTTTTTAGCAACACTATACTTTTTTAATTTTCCGATTGCAATAGAATCCTTGATAAAATTACTCATCCGTCCTGGTTTGGAATCGATTTCACCGATCACTTCATCTGTAATAAAAACCTTTTCAAATAATTCAAAAAGAATGTTTTCAACACCTATTTTACAAAGACTAATAATAGGACTGGCATTAATAACGGCTTTTTTCATATTGAATCATGAAAGTATTTACTGATACTCAGGTTATCCTGTTTCAAATGCTCTTCTGAATATTCTGCCCACGGAATTCCTTTCAGTTCCAGTATTTCAATGAAATCAGGAAGGTTTTTTTCCGCAAGTTCAGCCGCTCTTGCCAAAGTAATTTCTTTTTCCACAAATAACCCAACAGACAAAACAAATTTCATCTTTTTATCCAGTGTTTCTCCAAATGGAATTCTTTCAATGATCGGTAAATAATTTTTTATTTGCTCGAGAGAAAACGCTTCCATAAATAAAACCCCTTTACCCAACTTCAAATATTTTCATCACTACTGTTGTTTATCTTTAATTTACCCAAAAAGATTCGAAATCTGAAATAATTGTTTATAGTTCATCGAAAAACTTCGACCCATTGATTCCCTTTCTTCATTTCCACCAGAAAAGGCTTTTTGTCTTTCAATATTTTTTCCCATGGAAAGAACTCAGGATTTTTTTCTCGAAAATTGCTGTACCACCATTTTAAAACTATTTTCAGGCTTCCGGGATAATGAAAATACATTCTATAGATTCCATCATTCATATTCATATAACTTAGAGGATCATGAAAGAAAATGTAAATATATTTTTTCATTCCTTTTCTGATCGAGAAATTTTCAAGGTTAAGCCATTCTTTTGACCCATCAAGAATCAACAGGTCATTATTTAAAAGATTTCCGTATTCTTCCTGAATGATTTTTTTTGCAGCTATTACCGGAGATGGATATAGAAATAGATTTTTGCCGGAAATATTTTGCAACGCTATAAAAAACAAAGAATTATTTTCAGATTCAATATTTTCTACAATTTCGTTCAATACAAAATCCCGGTAAGCTAAGTGATAAGTTAACAAGAGAAAAAAATAACCTTTTTTCAGCCAAAAGTTAGGATTTTTTTTCATTATTGACAAATAAGCTTTGCCTTGTGTTGAAAAAAAGCCATAATTATCAAAGAGAATAAATTTCTCTACTTCAAAAACTGATTGTTCTGCTTGAGGAAGCGTAGAAAAAACAAGTTGAACTTTAAACATCAAGATAATAAAAACAATTATTTTCATCATTCTTCCGGTTTGTGCCTAAAAAGCCGGGAAAAAATTTCCATACCGCTATAAATTTTTTTCTCGCATAAATCTTGTACCTCAACCACTTTATTGAAAAACCACCTGACTTCTTCATCATCAGAATTTTTGTATAAAATCTGTTTTTCTCTGCCGGTTTTTATGGCTTTTTTTAAAGCTTCTTCTTGATTTTCGGCAGAGATTAAAACAATTGTTTCTTCAAACAGATCATTTTTTTGACCATCTATTTCGGAAGAATATAACAATTTGACAGAATACCACAATTTAATAACCTTCTTTTTTATCTTTAAATATCTTTCAATCAAAATATTCACCATCATTTTTCCATTTCAAAGGGTTCTCCCTGATGTATTGGCGGATTCTCAATAAAGACACCTCGTTTCGGATGATGTGTTCATAATATCCGCTTTGCCAGACAGGGATGCCTGACAATCCTCGGATTGCGTTGATTCGTCTGGCAGAAAAGGTCTTGAATTGACGGATAATTTCGGGCAATCCTTGTTTTTTCATTTTTCTTGTTCCCATTCCCATTTCCGCCGCCGTCGTCCCCGTTCCCGCCGTCGTCCCCGTAGAGACGGGTTCTGAACCCGTCTCTACATTTTCATTTTCATTTTCATTTTCGTTATCATTTTCATCAATATTATCATCATTATTAAAATTTACATTTTTATTAATATCGATATTATCATTAACATCCACAAGGATTTCTACATCATCAAGAATGACAATAATCCCATGAACATGATTGGGCATAATAATGAATTCATCCAATGCGACATTTGCGTTGTGATTGGGCAAATCCCGCCAGGTGGTTTCCACCTCTTTTCCCATTGCATTCAAAAACATTTTCCCTTTTGTAATATTTCCAAAAAGGCATTCTCTATTTTTAACCACCGTGGTAAAAAAATATGCGCCGGGAGAAGAATAATCAAAATTTTTTAACCGGATGGAATCAATTCGGTATTGATTTTTATAAAGCATTTCAAGTCTCACACATTCAAAAATTTTTCCCGTTCAAAAAATTCTAAAAGCCTTATTTCTCAAGCCCTTCTCACTTTTTATCCATCCTCTCCAGAGTGGGTCTGTATTCTTCTTCGTAGATTTCCAGAATCAGCACGAAAATGGAGATAATGATTGGACCCAAAAGGATTCCGACAAATCCGAAAAACTGAATTCCGCCCAGAATCGAGAAAAAAATGAGGAGAGGATGAAGCCCTGATTTACCTTTAATCAAAATCGGTTTGATAAAGTTTTCCACTCCGATGCTCACCAGAAAACACCAGATCATGAGAAAAACTGCGCTTCCGGTCTGCCCCATTGCAATCAAAACAATGCCTGCCGGGAGCCAGATCACAGCAGTGCCCACAATAGGTATAATGCTGGCAAAGGCGAGGAAAATAGCCCAGAGCCAGGGACTGATCCCGACTATGGCAAAGGCGATTCCGTCCAGAAATCCTTGAAGAATCGCGGTAAAAAAGACTCCGATAAAAATCGAGCGGCTCACCGAGGTAAATTTTTCAGCGATGCGGTTTTCATAGGAAGTGGGCATAGGAGAGAGATGGGTGAGAATTTTGACGAATTTAGTACCGTCTTTATAGAGAAAAAACATGGTGAAAACCATCAGAAAGAGGCTTGCGATGAAGGAGCCGATATTGGAGAGCACTTTGGCGGTGTTATTCACCAAAGTAGAGCTGAAAGACTTTACAAATTCAATCACTTCTGCTTTTATATTAATCACGGTTTGATCTTTAAAAGGAGAATACTGGTTGATAAATGTCTGGATAAATCCCGACTGTTCCAGATTAAAATACTCATCCAGAGCGCCCGACTGAAGTTTCTCTGAGAGCAGAAAATAAGTTTCTTTAGACTGGTCAGCTATGATAAGAGTGAGTACCAGCATAGGAATTAAGACTGCCAGAATAACAAAAACACAGGTAAGAACTGCCGCCAGTGTGTTTTTATGTTTTGTAATTTTCAAGAAAAACCTGAAAACCGGATAGGTGATCCCTGTGAGAATCACGGCAATGATAAGAACCGTCATATAAGGCATAAAGACTCGGAACGCAAAATAAAACACAAAGAGAAAAAAAACAAAAATAAATATTTTATAAAACCGCTTGTCTTTGATTTCGTCACGAGTCATAAATCATCCTTTTTTTTTAAAATTATCAAATCAATTTCTCTATCTACTTAAAAATAACAAGTTTTTTAATCGTCTCTAAGAAAATGAATGAAAATGATTAAATTTAAATTTAGAAAATTCGTTTCAAGGAGAAGTTGGTGAAGAAAATAAAAACGGAAATCAGGGTGCGTTTCGGAGAATGCGACTATTACCAGCATGTCAACAATACAGTGTATATGACCTACATCAATATAGGACTTTCTGACTATTTAAGGAGTATTTGGAAGGATTTAAAAAACCTTCCCTACCAGATTCATATTGTGCATGTCGGAATTGATTTCAAAGCTTCGGCTACTTTTGACGACACCCTGATTGTAGAAACATGGGTTTCAAAAGTAGGAGAATCCAGTATCCATTTTCAGCATACTATTTCCAATAAAGAAACAGGGGTTATGATTGTGGAAGCCAAGAAAATATGCGTTCTCTTGGATACAAAAACCGGAATAAAAATCTCTGTACCGGAAGAATTAAGAAAAGAGGCAGCATGAAAGAATTGAATGGAAAAACAGCGCTGGTGACCGGCGGCGCGTCAGGAATCGGAAAAGAAACGGTTATTTTGTTTTCTGAAAAAGGAGCAAATGTGGTCATTGCCGACATGGATGAGAAAAACGGGAAATGTCTGGAAAAAGAAATTAAAGCAGCCGGAGGAAAAGCGGTTTTTATCAAAACAGATGTAACCAAAAGCTCTGATCTTGAAAATATGGTTCAAATGATCAAAAAAGAGTTTGGAAAGCTGGATTTCGCTTTCAACAACGCAGGGATTGAATCTTCTTTTTCAGGGCTGAGTGCCGACTATCCCGAAGAAATGTGGATGAAAGTCATTGATGTCAATTTAAACGGTGTCTGGCGCTCGATGAAAGCTGAAATCCCTTTCATGCTGGAAAATGGGGGAGGAGTTGTTGTCAACAACGCTTCCGTTTTGGGACATGTAGGCTTTAAAACCGCTTCTCCCTATTCCGCCTCAAAGCACGCAGTGATCGGACTCACCCAAACTGCCGCTATCGAATACGCTGAAAAAGGAATCCGTATCAACGCGGTTTGCCCCGGTTTTATTGAGACACCGATGCTTTCAAGAATGGGCATGGAAAAAAATGAAAAGATGAAAAAATACATCACCAGCCTTCATCCTATGAACCGTCTGGGAAAAGCAAAGGAAATTGCACAGGCGGTAATCTGGCTTTGCCGGGAGGAGTCTTCATTTATGACGGGCTCCAGCTTGGTCATAGACGGCGGATATCTTGCCAGATAAACTGACAGAATCTTCTCTTTGCTTACTGCCTCTGGAAATAAAAGACCTTCCTCTCTTGACACAGCTCTCAAAGGAGTGTTTCGATTTTGATAAACACTATTTTAAATACGACACTCCTTCCGGCTACGACCATATTCTATGGCACAAAAAAATGCTGGAAACAGGTTCTTATTATAAAATTATTTATAATAAACAAATGATCGGCGGAATACTCATTTTTTCCTGCCTCAATCAGGTCTATAACATTGGCAGGATTTTCCTTTCCCCCGGTTTTCAAAATCGGGGAATCGGAAAAAAAGTCCTTCTCCTGGTTGAAAAGCTTTATCCGGATGCTCAGAAATGGGTTTTAGACACTCCGGAATGGGCTTTGAAAAATCAAAATTTTTACGAGAAAAACGGCTATTCCAAAACCCGAATAATTCTTGCGAAAGACCAGAGTCATAAATTATTGATTTATGAGAAAAAAGTAAAATTTTAATCAAAGTGTTTTTCGGATAAAATACTCAGCGATATCCTGATGCCCGTTTCTTAGCGCCATCTCATAAGGTGTCATTTCGTTATTTGATTTCACATTGATGCAAGCTCCTTGTTCAACCAAAAATCGGCTCAAAGCAAACTCTCCGCTGTAGGCTAAAAAATGAAGAAGAGTCCTTCCGTCCTTATCAGAATGATTGACATCCGCACCAAAAGAAATCAAAATTCTGACAATTTCTTCATATTCTTTTACCGCCGCCCAGAAAAGAGGAGTCCAGCCTGTTTTGTCTTCCTGATTTACTTGACTCCCATTTTTAAGAAGAAACAAGATAACGCTTTGCCTCCCTTTTGCACAGGCAGTATGCAGAGGAGTTTTTCCAGACCAGTCCCTTTGATCAAGATTTGCCCCATGCGAAACAAGAATCGAAGCAATCCCTTCAAATCCGCTGTCTGATGCGAAATGAAGGGCTGTCCATGCATCATCATCCAACGCATTGATCTGCGCCCCGTTTTCAAGGAGAAAAGATACGGCTTCTTCTTTCCCTTCCCCAGCTGCCCAATGAAGAGGAGTTCTATTCAATAAATCCCGCGAATCAATGGATGCGCCTTCTGATAAAAGTTTTTGAATTTTTAAAATATCTCCCCGCAGCGCGGCATCGATCATTTCTTGACTGATTGAACATTTATGAAACATTTCTTCTCCTGAAATATGAAATAAAAAAATAACAAAAAAATAAAATTTCTCAAAAACATCTTAAAAAAATCCCTCTAAATTAAAGCTTGACTTTTTAAGTCAAAAATTTTATTTTTTATATGTTATAAATCAGGCTTTATTCATATCTATAAACTGTTAAATACTTAATTTTGTTAATAAAGAATTTCTATATAAACCACAAGGAGGAAAAAAATGAAAGTAAAACCTTTAGGAGACAGAATCCTGATCAAAGTATCCGCAGCAGAAGAGAAAACTGCTTCAGGGCTGGTTATCCCGCCGACTGCTCAGGAAAAAACAAACCAAGGTTCAGTCGTTTCTGTTGGGGAAGACGAAGTCATCAAAGTAAAATCTGGGGATAAAGTAATTTATGACAAATATGCCGGCACTCAAATGAAAATCGATGGAGAAGATTATCTTCTTTTAAATTACGGGGATGTTCTGGCAGTGATCAATTAGTTTTTTACCCTTTTTAATCGGGCAGTAGCGCAGCTTGGTAGCGCACACGTCTGGGGGGCGTGTGGTCGGTGGTTCAAATCCACTTTGCCCGATTTCTTAAAAAAGGGGCGGTTAGCTCAACTGGGAGAGCATCTGCCTTACAAGCAGGAGGTCACAGGTTCGATCCCTGTACCGCCCATTTCTTAATTTTTTCTTCACATCCATTTGATTTTTCTCATAAAATAAATTATCTTTTTTATTCTTATTAAAATTATATCGAATAAAACGGAAGAAATTATGAAATATCTTATTTTAAGCGATGTTCATCAAAATCATAACAGTCTCGAAGCGGTTTTACGAAAAGAAGGTGTTCATATCCATGGGATTATTTTTTTAGGAGACGGACTTGCTCTTTTAAAAAAAATTACCGGCAGTCAATATCCTTTATTCGCCGTTTCAGGTAATATGGATGGGGGGCATAAAGATATAGAAAGAACTTTTTCTATTGAACAATACCGGATTTTTATCACCCATGGACATTTTTTTGATGTCAAAAGCGGAATGTTTCTTCTGTATGCTTACGCAGCCAAAAACAATTTTGATTTTATTTTATTCGGACATACCCACACTTCTTTTTATTATAAAAAAAATAATACGGTTTTTATTAATCCCGGTGCTTTGATGAATGGGCTTTACGGACTTTTAGAATTGGAAAAAGACTTTTTTCACTACGAAGCCTGTCAGTTATAAAAATATTCCTGATGATTTTATACGATTATTTTTTTTTGTCTTTATTTTTAGTTATAGATTAAAACACTGTTTTGTAAAAAGTGAGAAAAAAAGGTTAATTCTTTAAAAATCACAATTTTTTCATAATTTTTTTTTTATTCTCAGATAAATTTCAAAAAAATCTTGACTCAAAATTCGAAATTTTCTATATTATTCATAGAAGAGAATTTTAAAAAATGTATTCGGAGGTTTTTTATGAAGAAATTACTTACCCTCATGTCTGCTTTGCTGTTCGTCTTCACAGCGACATTCTTGTCAGCAGATCAGGGAATCGAAGGCAACACAATTAAAATCGGAAGCTTTCTTCCTCTTTCGGGAGCATTGGGAGGAATCGGATCAGGTCTTAAAGTTGGTATGGAAACTTATATCAAATATTTTAATGCTGAATTATCCGGTGAAGTCGGGGGCAAAAAAATCGACTCAATTTTCTTGGACGACCAGTTTGTTCCTGAAAAAAGCTATCAGGCAGTTAAAAAATTAGTTGAAAGCGATAAAGTCTTTGCTCTGGTCGGAGCAGTCGGAACTCCTGGAATTTCCGCTTCTATGGACTATATTGTTCAAAAAGGGATTCCTTTCGTTTATCAGGGAAGCGGGGCGCCAGTTCTTTACGCTCCTCCAAAAAGAAATGTATTCCCAGTTCAGCCTTCTTATATTTTTGAAGGAAGAGTCATGGTAAAATTTATCGCTGACCACCTGAACGGAAAAAAAATCTTTGTTGTTTACCAAAATGACGAAGCAGGAGAGGGAGTAAGAGAAGGTATCAAAGAAATCCTCCCTGACTATAAAAGAAAAAATGTTACTGTTGTAAAAGAAGTACCTGTTGACAGAAGTATGACTGACTTCTCGCCAGTTGCGACTCAGATCAAACAAGAGCAGCCAGATGCAGTTATCGTATTTGCATTCGGCGGACTTGCAGTTGGTGTTGTTAAAGCGGCAAGAGAAGCGGGAATCGATTTCCAAAAAATCAAATTCCTGACTACTTATGTCAACTCTGACCCAATCTGGTTCTTAATGGCTGGAAATATGTGGAACGACATTTACTGCGGAGCTTGGGCATCTCCTACAACTGGAGACTACTACAAAAACTTCATGAGAGTCTGGAAACAGTATTCAGGACAGAAAAAAGACCCGTCTCCTTACAACATCGCAGGATGGATCGCTGCTGAAACTTTCGTAGAAGGATTAAAAAGAACTCAAAAACTTTTCGGAAGCATCACTTGGAACAACTTCATCAAAGCAATGGAGACTTTCAATGAAAAAGGCGGATGGTCTGGAGGAATGGCTTACAAACTCGCTTTTAAACCATTCAACGCAAACGATAAAACCTGCCGATTCCCACAAGAATACCTTTACTTCGTAGTGGGTGTTAAAAAACAATACCAGCTTTACAAACAAGCTAAAACCTTAGAAGAACTTTTTATCAAAGCTTACTAAGATTTCTTAAATGAAAAAGAACGGAAGACTTCGGTCTTCCCTCTTTTTTCTTAATATTTAAACTTTTTCTTTCAGCTCATCCACTAAAATAGGCAGTATTTCTTCTGTTTTCCCCTGAATAAACACATCCGATATTCTTGATGTCATGGAAGTTTTTTCAAGATTAATCTCAATAACCGCTAATCCATTGCGTTTTGCGAGAAAAGGAATCTGCGCCGCCGGATAAACTTGAAGAGACGCCCCCACCAATATGATAAAATGATTTTTTAAAGTAAGACTGAGCGCTTCCTCAAATATTTTTTCAGGAAGAGCTTCTCCAAAAAAAACGACTCCCGGTTTTAATATTTCTCCGCATTCACAATAAGGAAACATATTTTCTCTTTTTACTAACGCAGAGGAAGAAGAGTATCTTTTTTTACAGACAAGGCAAACCATCTCATCTAAACTTCCATGAATTTCATAAATAGCACGGCTCCCTGCCCTTTTATGAAGCCCGTCAATGTTTTGAGTAACAACCGCTTCCAAATGCCCCAGTTTTTCCATTTCCGCCAATGCGAAATGCCCGGGATTAGGACTTGTTTTTAAAAAACTTTTTTCTATTTCAGAAAAAAACTTCCAGACCTTTTCAGGGTTTTCTTTAAAGCTGTCTATCGATCCGTATTCCCTGATGTCAAATCGGCTCCAGATTCCTTTTGAAGACCTGAAATCAGGAATCCCGCTTCCTGTTGAAATACCTGCCCCGGTAAATACGGTCCCTGTTTTTTTTTCACGGATCATCCGGGCTGCCTGTTTGATTTGATTTAATTCCATAACATAATCCTTTTGAGTCATTCGGAAATAAAATATAAATGATTTGAAGATGAAAAAAAAGGGGAGGTTTTTACGCTATGCCTCCCAAACCTAAAAACACACATGGAGAGTGTACTATATTTATATCGGCAGAGGATAAAATTGTTTAAAGCTATTTTTATCAGTATTTTTAATAATAATTTTTTCAGGAGTAAATAATGAATACCAAAGAAGAACAATATGTTCTTTCTCTTGAATCTCTTATAGATATTGCATCCAGCATGATCAGAGAAAAAGACTTAAAAAAAATAATGGAAACAGCACTTATCAGCTGTATGGGGGAATTAAATATTAAAAATGGATTTTTTTATTTAAAAAAACTCTTTTCAGGAAGTTACGAGATGGTTTTTTCGAAGGCTCCTGAAAACAAAGAACTGGAAGATGATCTTCAGGCTATCGGCTTTGAAGACAATATAGTGCGTTTTATCTCAGAAAAAAATTCTTCTTTTATCTACGAACCGGTTATTTTTCCTCTTTTTTCTTCTGTGGGTACAAGAGTAATTCTTCCTCTGAAAGTAAGAGGTCTTTTAATCGGATTTGTCCTTCTTGGAGAAAAATATTTCGGAAATTTTCAAAAAGACGATTTTGCTTTTCTCGATCAATTTTCTCAATTTGTCTCTTACGCACTCGAAAACGCCATGCTTTATTCTCTTATCACCCATGATATTGAAACAGGCTTATACCATTCAGAATACTTTAAAAAAAGAATCAATGAAGCGATTTATGAAGCAAAACGCTATGACCGTGTTTTTTCTCTGGCTCTGATAGAAATCGATGATTTTTCTGAAGCTGTCAAAACTCATGGAGATTCCTATCAAACCCAGATTCTTTCTCAGCTTTCTTCTTTTATTCAAAGAAACTTAAGAATTACAGACCTGATTTTCAGACTGAAAGACAACCGTTTGGCCATTATTCTCCCCGATACAACAGAACAAGACGGTTCTTTTCTATGTGAAAGACTCCGTAACAGAATAGAAAAAGAAGATTTTATGTTTCTGGGAAGAAAATCTAAAATCACTGCCAGTGTGGGCATTGCAGAGTTTAATGAAAATATTGAAGAGATTGAATTTATGGAATGCGCTGTAAAAGCTCTCCAGCTTGCAAAAGACAACCCCGATAGTCAGACTGTCAGTTATTCGGATTATCTGCGGGAAAGTGAGTAAAAAATGAATCAGCTTGATTTTTGCCACCTGAAAATTACCGATATCGGATTTGATGAATTAATGGGAATGGTTCAGGAAAACATTAAAGAGCGCCGTTTTCTTTCGATCACGAAACTAACAGTCAAACTTTTTATAAAATCTCTTTTTAATAAAAAATTAAGAGCCTATTTAAATCAGATCGATATTGTGATCCCAAAAAGCCGGCTGCTTTACAATCTAATCAAAAAAACCTATCCTTCCTACCAGTTTACACTGAATGACGGAAAAGATTTCATGACGCCTCTTTTTAAAGAATACCATATGTTTTCGGTTCATTTTATATTGCTTGGCGGAAGCTCAATCGGGCTTAATAAACTTTTGGTCAATTTAAGAAACAGCTTTCATGAACTGAAAATTATAGGCACTTATCCAAAAGTCCTTCTTAAAAACAGGCCTGAAGAAACAAAGACTGTGATCAAAAAAAGCTCTCCCCATGTTCTTTTTATAGGCTTGGAAGAAGGTAAAGAGGAAGAATGGGTACTCGAAAACCGCGATATTTTATCAAAAACTGTTGTGTTTTGTGTCAATCATCAGATTGAAGTCATGTGCAATGACAAAAAAGACATTCCTTTCCGCTATAAAATGAAAAATCAGGAATATCTCTACCATTTAAAAGAAAAACCTTACCGTATTTTTGATATTTTTGTGTGGGGTCTGGTTTATCTTAAATGGCTTTTTTTTAATATTAAAAAAAACAAAAAGGAAAAACATGAAAAAGCTTAAAATTCAATCCATCGAAAATCTTTATCAAGATAAATACATAGAACTTAAAAAAAGCATTTATCTGGATAAATCTTTGAATCAAAATCAGTGGGTATATATTGAAAGAACCAATCATACAAAAGCCGCTGTGGTTATCCCTCTTTTAAAAGAAACCGGTGAAGTCATTCTGATCAAACAATATCGCGTTCCTTTAAATCAATATGTTATTGAATTTCCTGCAGGACTGATCGAAGGAAATGAAGCTCCCGGATTTGCAGGACTCCGTGAACTGGAAGAAGAAACAGGCTATACCGGAAAAGTGGTTTCAGTCAGCCCTTCTTTATCTACCAGCGCAGGTCTGACTTCTGAAAATATTTATCTGGTTATAGTTGAAGTCTCTCCCGACATCAAAGAACAGATGCTTGAAGATTCAGAAGATATTGAAGTCTTGAAAATCAAGATAAGCGAAGCATTCCCGCTTTTTGAAAAATGGGCATCGCAGGGTTTTTCAATCGACTCAAAAGTCTGGGCTTTTTTCAGCATGAGATAAAAGATTTGAAAGTAATTGCAGATGCGCAGCTTCCTCTGGCAGCTTTAGAAAAGCTTTCCCAATTTGCTGAAATTATTCCGTTTTCTACACAAAAAATTGTTTATCCTGCCATCAGTGGACATCCTGACATATTTTTCTCACAGACAGATGAAAATCTTTTGATAACAGCCCCCAATCTTCCTGAAAAATATTACCAGATTCTTCAGGAATCCGCGATATCCTATATCAAGGGAAAAACTCCTTTAGGCATGAAATATCCTGAAACAGCTCTTTACTGCGCCCTTTCAGGAAAAGATTTTATCATTCATAATTTTAAAATAACAGATGAAGTTTTAAAAAACCAGTCTCTTGATAAAAAAAAATATTCTATCCATCAAGGATATACCCGATGCAGTCTTTTTCATTTTAGCAACCGTGCTCTGATCCTTTCAGACCGGAAAGCGTTAAAAATACTTTCTGAAAATTTTGATACTTTTTATATCTCCCCTGATTCCATCATTCTTCCTGGAATGCCCCACGGTTTTATCGGAGGAGCTTTGGGCAGTTTCGAGGACAAAGTCTTTTTAACAGGCTCTCTCCAGTTTTTAAAAGAAGGGCAGGAGCTTAAACGATGGATTCACAAAAAAGGGTTTGAATTGATTGAACTGTATCAGGGACCTATTTTTGACGGCGGAAGTCTTTTATTTATCAGAAAAAATTAAATTTATAACACATATCAACATGATAATATTCATTTTCACTTTTAAAAGTATCATGGCTGTCTCCAGTCGGGTTCCCGATCACTCCATACCAGAAAACAGCTGAAATGTTTTTTACTTTCAAGGTAAGAATCACTTCATCCTTAAAATGAATCAGCTCTGGGAAAACAAAAGTAACAGGAGTATATTCAATACTGATCCGGCTGAAATTCGGTTTTAATGAAAAAGATTTATAGGTCTTTCCCTGAACCTGAAGCTCCAGCCAGAATTCACCAAACTGGTTGATTTCAAGAAAATAAAGCGGAAGAGTAACAGAATACCCTTTTTTTGTTTTCTCAAAATAGAGTTTCTGACTGAGAGGTTCTTTTTCCGTTACTTCCATATCTATTTTAAGAGGATTGCTGAAAACACCAAATTCTGAGGGAAAAAATTCATTGAAAAAAACATTTTTTTTGGTCGGTTTTTCTTCAGAAACAAGCGGGGGAGTAATCAAGAGGTTTTCAGAACCCAAAACAGCTTGAATAGTCAGTTTTTCCTCAGATTTTGTTTTTTCAGAAAAAACACTATGACTAAACGACATATCTTTCGGATACTTGGGATAGACATAGATTTTATCCTGATTGCTGTTAAAATAAAACGAATTTGTTTTTCTGATCAGATTGTGCGGAACAAAAAACAGCGTGTCATTAAAAGGATCCAGTGGAATCCAGCCGATTCCGTCAAAATAAAATTCAATCCAGTGGTAAAGCCCGTGTGGATAAGTAAAAATAAATTTATTTTTGTTTTCTTTTAAAATCAAAGAAAAAGGAAGTGAATAGCCGTGAATAATCCGGGCAGGAATTTTAGCGACCCGCAAGGCATAAATCCAGATATTCAGAATTTCCTCAAGATTGGCTTCTTTCTTTTTATAAACTTCTTTTATCGCAGAAGACTCGGTTTTTAAGGAAAATATAAAATAGTTTTTGATCCAGCTGTAAATCGAAAGGACAACATCTGAATTTTTTTTCTTGTTTTTAACCAGTTCTTCGATTGTTTTGATAAACTCTTCCGGAATATCTTCATAAAACCGGAGAAATGGATTTTCAGGATTATTTTTTGGCTGATAAAAGCTGTCATAAGAAGAATAGTTTAAAGAAAGCTGGGTTTTGATTTTATAGCTTTTATTAATAAAAAAATAGTCTTTATCTAAAAATTTGATAATAAAACGATTTAGCTCACTATCTTCTGAAATAATTTTATTAAGAACATACTTTTCACCTTTAATGGTAGAGGAAAGCGCCGTAATTTCCTGAGCATTCATCATATTGGAATAATTGATCGGATCAAAAAAATCTAAAATAGTCACAATATTGTGGTTTTTCGTTTTTATTTCAGAGGTAACTTCTACTCTCCATTCCTCATTATACTTCCCATTGACCAGAAACCACTCTGGGAAAAGGTTGAGAGGGATAATCAAGAGAAATAAGAATTGAAAAAATAAAAATCTGTTTTTCATCATTTTTACTGTTATATTATCATTTTTTTGTAATTAAAAAATATTCATAAGGTTTTTTAAAATGAAATATTTAAGAAAAATATAATAAATTTTTAATGTAAACTCAAAAGGAAATGAATTTTTGACGCAAAAAATCGGGAGGAATCTTTTTTGCGGCAATATTTTCCGCTCCAATCAGGCTGCCGATTATTGAAAACCATTTCTATCAATCAGCTTCTTATCATTGATATTTTAAATTGATCAGAAAATAATGGATCCCATTATCTGAACAACTCAAATAATAAAGATGTACTGGGATATTGGAGAAATGATTTATCTAAGGCAGCAGAAAGAAGGCTGGGGAGCAGGAGTGATCCCGAAGCTTGCCCATGATTTAAAAAATGAAATTCCTGATGTAAAAGGTTTTTCAGAAAGAAATATTGGAAGAATGATTGCTTTTTTCAGAGAGTATAGTCGTGAAGATGAATTTTTGCCACAGGCTGTGGCAAAATTAGAAACAAGAAAACAGATTGTTTCTCAGATTCCTTGGGGACATAATATTCTGCTCATAAAAAAATAAAAGATGTCTCAATAAGGTTTTGGTATATAGAACAAATTATCAATAACGGCTGGAATAGAGATACCTTAGTTTAAATGATAAAAAGCAGAATCCATAAAAGACTAGGAAATTCAACGACCAATTTTGAAACAACCTTAATCAAAAAACAGTCGGAGATTGCAAAACAGACTTTAAAAGACCCTTATATATTTGACTTTCTAACTTTAACACAACCGTTCCAAGAAAGAGAACTTGATGAAGAAAAATAACCGGCTTTATCAAAAAAATGGACAATGCCAATTAAAAATTGGGGGTTGGCTTTAATCCAATTTAGTATTATTTTTGAGAGTAGATTTTAAATGGAAAAACAACTCACACACAGTTTATTGAACACACTCGACTTTTGTAAAAAAAGCGGGAAATTTAAATCGGTGATGACTTTAGTATTAAAAATAAAAATAGGGAGTGAGAAGAATGGAAGCAATAAGAGAAATAATTGACAGCAGTTTAATAGAAGGGGTTATTAACCTTCCTGAGAATTTTAGGAATCATAAGCTTGAAATAACAATAATACCAATTTCTGAAAAAACAAACATAAAAAAGGAAGATTTAGTTATCAGTGACTCTGTAAAAGCCATATCGGGAATAATAGACCTGAAAGGAATAGACTACCAAGATTTTATAGCTGAAGAGAGGTTGAAAGATTATGAAAATATTCGTTGATACAAATATTTTGTTGGATGTTTTGCTGAAAAGAGAACCGTTTTATGAAAAGTCAGCATTATTATGGAGTGCTGTAAAAAATAATATTGTAAAAGGATATATTTCTGCTGTTTCTACAACAAATATTTTTTACATTGCAAAAAAGACTTTAGGAAATGAAAAGGCAATGGAATTAGTAAAAATAATATTAAATACTTTTAAAATATCAAAAGTAGATTTTAGTATATTAAATTCAGCAGAAAAATTTAAAATGAAAGATTACGAAGATGCTGTACAATATGCTTGTGCAGTAGAATCAGATTGTGAGTATATGATAACAAGAAACAAAAAAGACTTTAGGATAAACGGAATAAAAATTATAGATTCTGAGGAATTCTATGATTTGATAATAAAAGATTAAAAAAACTGATAGGAATACTCATTTTTTTCACAGACTCGACTTTGATAAAAGCCTTGTCCTGTTTAGATGTTTTTTTAGTGCTATTCAATTCAAATAACTTTAAGAAATTGAAGCTGAATTTTAAAAAAGAAGAGCTTGAAACTATGGATGAAGAAAAAATAACCGGCTTTATCAAAAAAAATGGACAATGCCGATCAATAACTTGGGTTTGGCATTAAATCAATTTAGTATTATACTAAAATTGTCCGTTTTTATATTTACTTTGTCATTCCCGCCCTTCATGTTTATTCAGGATAAACTCGGCGGGAATCTATTGACAATAAGTGTTTTAAGTAACAGATTCCGGTCTTTTGCAAGCAAAAACCGGAATGACAGGCGGTCATTTTATAAT
>Ga0154385_1001_pt1 | contig 42659 bp, 41 predicted proteins | sample RifGroB1_FD_105628 | JGI IMG/M metagenome (GOLD analysis project Ga0154385, IMG submission 105628) | Spirochaetes bacterium GWB1_36_13 | reverse complement strand
TTGAGTTTATGAAAACACTCCCTCTGCCCATCCACCAGAGAATTGATTTCAAAGGATATATTCAAAATCATGATTTAATTCGACTTTATCAGGAAGCTAAACTTTTTACAGCACCCTCTTTTCATGAAGGGTTTGGATTGATTATTTTGGAAGCAATGGCGGCAGGATCTCCGGTTTTAACTTCTCCGAGAGGAGCAATTCCTGAATATTTTAAAGATGCGGTTGTCTTTTGCGATCCTGAAAGACATGAAGACATTGCGGAAAAAATGCTTTCTATCTTACAAAATGAAGAAGTTCAAAAAGATTTAGTATTGCATGGAAATCGTTTGGTTCAAAACTTTACGCTTGAAAATATGGCAAGAGGCTATGTAGAGGCATTTGAGAAATTGAAAAATCCATAGACTTAATGCCAGAGGGATTCAAAATTAAAATCAATTTGACATGATTCTATCTTAAACTGAAAAATACCGGTTTTGGTCTCCAAAACTTTTTGATACTGTTGATTGATCCATTCATAAACTTCCACTTTCTCCTTATCAGGATCAACGAGACCGTAATACTTGACTCCCGCCGCCTGATAAAGCTCAAACTTCAAATTCCGGTCTTTAAAAGCGGTCGAAGGGGAGAGAATTTTAAAAATAAGCGCTGGGGTTTTGATCAGAAATTTTTCACCGATTTCTTTTCCGCAAACAATTAGATTATCAGGGCAAACTACTGTTTCCTCATCCATTTTCCAATCAACAGCGCTCAGCACTTTGCATTTTTGACATTGCTGCAATAAGTTTTTAAATTGAAAAACAATATTTTGAGAAATAATCTGATGACGGATAACAGGCGCAGGACTCATAGCATAGGGCACCCCGAAAATAAGCTCCCACTTCCCCTCCCATAAAAGATAATCATTGTAAGTATAGTGAGGCAGATATTCTTGTTTGATCGCATTCATTACGACTCCCAGATTGCTTGAAATTGAAACGATACAAGACAGCTTTCAATAGTAAAATCAAAACTGCCGTTTCTGGTTTCCAATTTCTTTTCATACTTTTGATTGATCCATTCATAAACTTCAATTTTTTCCTTTTCAGGATCAACGATGCAGTAATACTTGACTCCCGCCGCCTGATAAAGCTCAAACTTCAAATTCCGGTCTTTAAAAGCGGTCGAAGGGGAGAGAATTTCAAAAATAAGCGCTGGGGTTTTGATCAGAAATTTTTCACCGATTTCTTTTCCGCAAACAATTAGATTATCAGGGCAAACTATTGTATCTTCATCGATTTTCCAGTCAAAGGCAAAGAGAGTTTGGCATTTTGGACATAAAATCAATTTCTGAGAAAAGAGTTGATAAATTTTACCGCTGACGACCTGATGTTTTCTTGAAGGCGAAGGGCTCATCGCATAAGGAACCCCGAAAACAAGCTCCCATTTTCCCTCCCATAGAAGGTAGTCATCATAAGTATAATGGGGTAAATATTCTTGTTTGATCGCATTCATTACAACTCCCAAATAGTTTTAAACTCGAATAGAACTGAACAATTTTCTATCTCAAACCAAAAATCTTCATTTTGTGTTTCAAACTTATTTTGATACTGTTTTTCTGATAACTGGTAAATTTCTACTTTTTCCTTTTCGGGATCGACCAAACAGTAATACTTGACTCCTGCCGCCTGATAAAGTTCAAACTTGAGGTTCCGGTCTTTGAAAGCTGTAGAGGGAGAGAGGATTTCAAAGATAATTGCAGGTGTTTTTTCAAGATACTGTCCTTCTTTTTTCTCTCCGCAGACAACAAGAAGATCGGGCTGAACCACTGTTTCTTCATCAATTTTCCAGTCAATCGGAAGAAAAACACTGCATAAACGACATTTTTTCAACCTTTCTTCCAGTTCAAAAAGTATTTTTTTCTGTACCCACTGGTGTTTTTTATTTGGCGCAGGACTCATAGCATAGGGCACTCCGTAAATGAGTTCCCATTTTCCTTCCCATAAAAGGTAATCGTTGTAAGTGTAATGAGGAAGGTATTCTTGTTTGATCGCAATCATTTTTTATCCAAAAAATATTTTTAATAAATAATAATGAAATTTAAAAGCTTAAGCAAGAATTAACGCCTGTTTCTTTAGAAAGTAAAAAATATTTTAAAAAAGTTAAACTTTTGTTTCAAATTAAATTTTATTGATATTATATTTTAGAAATTCTGATTTAATAACTAAAGGGGAGTACTTATGAGCAGTAATATGGATTGGCTTTCAAAAGTTGAAAGCATGGTTTCAAATGTGTATAAAAATGATATGTTTAATTATCTCAAAGCTGTGATTTACAATACAGACAACAAAGATTTAATTGAGAAGAAAGAAAAAGCTTTTAATGCTCTTTTTATTGGCATTGAAGCAATGAATCAGAACAATTACGATAAAGCGATTAATCTGGTTCAAAATTCGATCGACATTTTTAAAGAAACCCAAGATCAGCTTCGGCAGTCTTTTTCAGAATTTTTTATGGGTCAAATTTATCAGACTAAAGAAGAATTTGAAAAAGCAAAAGAATATTATAAAAGATCTTATCAGTATCTCAAAGAACAAAAAAACAACTTTGCCCTAACAATAGAAGAAAAACTGAAGGAGCTTGAAAAGTAAGCTCAATTGTTTTATTTGAGGATTTTTTTCATTCTTTTAAAAACCCTTTAAGCCTGACTCGTCCAGTTTGGGAAATCCCGATTGGACGATTTTCTATTTTAGAACGCGTAGAGCTTTTATTTTCTCATCCGGTGTCTTTTGTCTCGCGTTTTCATACCGAACCTCAATCCGGCTGGTTTTTAAACGGATCTTATATTTGGGAAACAAATCTTCTTCCTGAGAAAGAAGAAGCTTGGTTTATAGGAGATGTGCCTGTTGTTTTTTTTGAGGAAGGACTTTCTCAAAGAGATTTTACAGACAAAAACCAATTAGCAAAGATTCTTCTTAAAAAGAAAAACAAACAAATTCAAGGAATTTATTTAAAATATATTTTTGATTATATCCGATATCAAAATCAGTTTTTATTAAAAGATTTAAAAAATCAAAAACAAAGTGATCACAATTTTTCTCAAAATATTGTTATTGGGGATAAAAATAAAATAGCCATTCACCCTCAGGCAAAAGTATGGCCGGGATCCGTTTTTGATACCCGCGAGGGAGAGATTTTTATTGACAGCGACGCCGAAATTATCCCTCCATCTTTGATTCAGGGACCTTGCTATATTGGGAAAAAAGTTTTGATTGATGCGGCGAAAATACGCCCCAATAACAGTTTTTTTGAAGGCTGTAAAATATCCGGGGAAGTGGCTGACTCTATTTTTCTTGAATATGTCAACAAACACCATGACGGTTTTATAGGACACAGCCTGATAGGAAGCTTTGTCAATTTTGGAGCAATGTCCACCAACAGCGATCTTAAAAATAATTATTCCAACATTCAAGTCTTTTTAAACGGAGAATGGATTGATTCAGGAGAAATTAAAATAGGTATTTTTTCAGGTGACCATTCTAAATTCGGAATTGGGTCTCTTATGAACAGCGGCAGCATTTTCGGCACAGGCTGTAATCTTTTTTCAAACCAGGGGCTTTTTCCAAAATTTGTGCCATCTTTCAGCTGGGGCAATGGGATTGATTTTAAAAAATATGTTTGGAACGATTTTTTAGAAAATACAAAAAAAATTTTAAAAAGAAGAAAAAAAGAATTGAGTCATGAAATGATTCTAAGATTAAAACAAATTTATGACAATATTGAGGTTGAAAAGAATGAAACAGGTTTTTAAAGTCTTTGTTCTGATTTTTTTATTAAACGGAGTTATCAGTTGTAAAAAACTGATTTTAAATGAATTTTGGTATTTATCGGGAGATGATATAGAACTTTATATTAATCTTGAAAAAAAGGAATTAAAATTAACTGAGAAAAAAAAGCTTGTTTTTGAAGCTGAGATTAAAGAATATGAAAACCCGGAAGAAAACAAAATCAGGGTCAGCTGCGTCATAAAAAAAATAGGTCAAAAACAAGAATACAGAGTTAAATATGAAGGTCTTAAAGACTTTGTTCTTTGGTTTGAACTCAAGAACGATTCACTTAAAATGATTTTCAATAAATTTTATCATAAGCCTTATTATTTTAGAAAAACAAAAAACAGCTTTGACCTTCCTCATCGTTTTTTAAGTTTTTATGAACTTGAAAGCTTTAAAAATTCTTTTAAAGACGCAAAAAAAAATTATAACCTTGTTTTTTTAATGAACAAAATTTCTAAAATGAGTGATGAAGAAGTGCAAAAAGAAGAAAAAAGACCCTACCGGAACTGGATGAAAGAAAAATATGGAATAAAAAACAGTGTCAATCAAACGATGACTGATTATCTTTTTGATATGGACCCTTCCAGCTGCTGGATTACGGAAGACTATTGGGGTACAGAGTTTGAATTTTTTATCAAAGATTCTTACGGCAAGGATTTGAAAAACGCTTCAAAAATTATTGGCATTTATTTTAACACAGGAAACTTAGATCAAAAAAACAACTATTATCAATATCACAGGGCAAAAAAGATTAAAATTTCTTTTTCAGCAGATTATGACGGCAGCCTTGGAACATCAAAAGCAAATTATAACTATATTAACTATTCTTTAGAACTGCCCGATACTATTGAAGAGAAAATGCTGGTTTTTTTAAAACCGGTTAAAGCTGTTTCCGTCAGGCTGGAATTTGAAGATTTTTATATGGGGACCCAGGATGCGTTTGCTCTTTATGATTTTGCTCTTTACCTCGACAATTAATCTTTTTGCAGAAAAACAAGAATTAGAACCTTATTTTAAAGATTTTTACTTAACTCAAGATATTGAGGATGTTAAAAAAATTCTTTTGAAATACCAGACTGAATTTTCAGAAGTAAAAAAAGATTTTAAAATGGATCTTCCTTTATTTGAATATTTAAAGCCAGTAGCAAATGACTATCATTGGAATATGGATGAGAAAAATCAAAGAATTTATTTAGATCAAGTTTTCTTTATTGATTTTAAAAACATTACTCTTCAAAAAAAAAGCTATGATTTCTATTATGAAGATGGTGTGTATTATACTGTTTTTAAAGATATTTTTAGTCTTGAGGTCAAAAACCCCAGCAGAATCAATTCTAAACTCAAAAATTTAAAACTGAAATTTTTTAATAACAAGCTTTATACAATTGAATATACTGTTTTTTTAAAGAAATATGAGATCAGTCGTTTTCAGGAAAACTATAAAAAACTATTTAATGTCTCCCTGAATCAGAAAAAAAATCATTTCAGGACAGAAAAAGGAAATTATTTTATTGATATTGATTTAGTTCGTGAAAAAATTCATTTTCTATTGCTGAGTCGAAATTTATATCAGGATATCGAAAACTCTATTGACGAAAAAATATACGAGATTATTGCTTTCTTATTTCAAGAAGTCGAAGATAAACTCAATCGCACCGTTCATTTAAAACAGCTCCTTCTCCAAGAGAGAAAAAATATATTAAATGAAAAAATCAAAGAAATTTATGAAGAAGTGGATGAACTTTAAAAAAAAATCAAATAAATTATTAATCTGAAAAATCTTTGTTAATTTTATATTCAAGAATTTTAAAAAGAGGGCGGGAAAATGACAGGCCGTTTTCAGACGGAAGAAAATACCGAAATCTATTACTATATTGAGGGGGAAGGATATCCGCTTCTTTTTATTCACGGACTGGGAGGAAGTCTCAATAACTGGAATGAGTCCTATCTTTATTTTTTAAAAAAAGGCTTTCAGGTAATTGGAATTGACCTTCCTGGTTATGGTAAAAGCTCGAAACATGAAGATTTTGAATATACGATTAGTCATTATGCAAAAATAGTCAAAGAGTTTCTCCATTTTTTAAAATTAAAATGTCCCCCTATTTTAGTTGGCAATTCTATGGGAGGTCAAATCAGTTCTTATTTTGCGGCAAAATACAAATCTCGGCTGAAAGCTCTTATTCTGGTTGACAGCTCAGGACTGAATGAAATGAATCTTTTTCAGGAAGTCTTAATCCATTTTACCTTTGAAAAAAATAATATTGCACAGATTTTAAAATATATGATTGATATTTTTTCTTTCAATATATTTAATAATCCTAAACATCCTAACGCTCAAACCTTTATTGAAGAACAGAAAGAAATGTCAAAAGAAGAACACTATCACGGATACTGTTATGCGCTCAACCAATCTACCAAAGCTATGATGAATGCAGGTCTTAAAGATCTGTTAAGCGAAATCCAGGTTCCTGTTATGATTATCTGGGGAAAAAATGACCGTCTTATCCCTTCTTTTTATTCTGAAAAATTTTTAGAGGCTATTCCTGGTTCCTCTTTGAAATTAATTCAAAACTGCGGACATGTCCCTCAACTTGAAAAGCCCGAAGAATTTAATCTCTATCTCGAACAATTTTTAAATTCAATTTTATCTGCTGAAGAAAAAACTTTTTTTTCAAAACAAAATAAATTTAAAAATTTGATTACTAAAATCTTTAAAAAAGGGAAAACATGCTAAGAATTGGACAAGGAATCGATTTTCATAGATTCGGCAAAGAAGGAAGGGATTTGGTTTTAGGGGGAATCTTCATTCCTTTTGAAAAAAAAATAATCGCTCATTCCGACGGAGATATTATTCTTCATGCCCTTATGGATGCTTTTTTAGGAGCCATGGGCTTGGACGACATCGGATGTCTTTTTCCGGACAACGATTCTCAATATGAAAATATTTCAAGTATTCAATTGATGGAAAAAGTTTTAGATATGCTTAAAAAAAACCAGTTTGAAATTAACAATATCGATATCACTTTTTTATCAGAAAAACCCAAAATTGCTTCTTTTCGTGATAAAATAAAGGAAAGCCTTTCTTTTATCCTCAATATTCCTAAAAATAAAATTGGATTAAAAGCAACGACTACTGAAAAAATGGGCTTTATCGGAAGAGAAGAAGGGTTTGGATGCAGTGCCGTTGTTTTAATCATTCAAAAAGAAAAAGAAACTTTATCCAAAAAAAAACTTTTTGTTGAAAAAGAAATACCCGACGCAGAAGAAATCACTGTTTATACTGACGGAGCGTGCCTTGGAAACCCTGGTCCTGGGGGCTGGGGCGTAGTGATTAATGGCTTTTCCAATCAAGAAATCCTGCTTTCCGGAGGAGAAAAACAAACTACAAACAACCGTATGGAAATAAAAGCGGTGATTCAAGCTCTTGAATACCTTCAACAAAAAAATATTGCTCAGCCGATTCAACTTTATACAGACAGTCAATATGTAAAAAAAGGCATCAGCGAGTGGGTTAAAAAGTGGAAAAAAAACGGATGGATCAACTCACAGGGAAAGCCTGTTTTAAACCGGGATTTATGGGAAATCCTTTCTAATCTTGACCATTTGTTTCAGATTAACTATCACTGGCTGAAAGGACATAACGGACACCCGGAAAATGAAAAATGTGATGAAATTGCTAGAAAGGAAGCTGAAAAGTTTTTAAAACCCATTCAAGAAGAAGAACTTTTTAAAAGTGAATTGGTTTAAACTGAAATAATTTGATACGATAACTTTTTTAACTATATTTGTATTTATAAAAAAAACGAGGATAGATGTATGGCAGGGAAAATCAAACAAACCATTGATTTGATTATTAAAGAAAAGTCCATGGGCGATGAAACAATTGCAAGGCTGACACGGGCAAAATTAATTATGATGGGAATAAACCCACATAAATATGATATTCAATCACAAGACGATCCAATGATAATTACTAAGCTGCTTCAGGCTGCAAAAGATTTTGGATTGTCGATTAAATAAAAAACAGAGGTAAAACAATGAATGTAATAACAGCCTATTCAGAAAAAACTTCCTATGAAGAATGTGTCAAAGAAATTAAAGAACAATTTGGATCCGTGATTCCAAAACTTATTTTATTTTTTGCTTCCAGTCATATCAACCCTTATTTTATATCCGATGAAATTCAAAACGCTTTTCCTAAAACACCGACTTTCGGTTGCACAACTGCAGGTGAACTTATCAGCGGGAAAATGCTTAAAAACTCTCTTGTAGCAATGGCATTTACCGAAAATGTCATTGAAGATTTTAAAGCCGTGGTTATCACCAATCTTCCAAAAACTACTTCAAAAAATTATCAGCAGGCGGGAGATATTTTTGAAAAACACTTTGGAAAAAAATTTTCTGAGATGGATTTAAAAAAATATGTTGGAATCGTCTTAGCCGATGGACTTTCAAAAAGCGAAGAAAAGATGATGGAAGAAATCGGAATGCTTTCTAATGTCCTTTTTATCGGAGGTTCTGCGGGGGATGATCTTAAATTTGAAAATACCTATGTGTATGGAGTAGGAAAAGCTTATACCAATGCCGCAATCCTGATTCTTTTAAAACCCGCAGCAGGGTTTGATATTATTAAAACTCAAAGCTTTCGGGAAACTGGAAAAATCTTAACTGCTACTTCTGTGGATGAAAAAAACAGAACTGTGATTGATTTTGACGGTAAACCAGCCGCAGAAGCTTATGCCGAAGTTTTTGGAGCATCTGAAGAAACCGCTTCCCAGCTTTTCATGACCAATCCTTTGGGTCTTATGGTGGATGATGAACCTTATGTCAGAAGCCCTCAGCAGATTCAAGATAAAAATATGGTTTTTTACTGCAATATTAAAGAAGGAATGGAACTGTCTATCCTTGAATCAGGAGATATTATTCACGACACCCAGAATGCGCTTGACGATAAAATCAACGAGATGGGAGAGATTGCAGCCTTGATTAATTTCAACTGTATTCTTCGTACTTTAGAGCTCGACAATAAAAATCTTTCAGGAGAATATGGTCAAATTTTTTCCGGCATTCCAACGATCGGGTTCAGCACCTATGGAGAGCAATATATCGGCCACATCAATCAGACAGCTACTATCCTGGCATTTAAAGCAAAACAAGATTAAAATCGAACAGCGGCTTAAAAACCGCTGTTTTTCTCTAAATCAATTACCCTCTATACCCAGTGCCGGGAATTCTTTTTAGAAATTTTTGACAGAGAAAAGTCTCCTGAACAAAACGATCTTTTTTCTCAATTATTTTAAAAAAATCTTCTTTTGACTTCACTTTCAAATAATCGTCTTTCATATTCTGAAAACACATCATTGAGCCGAAAAGCCCCTGCCCTGCTGGATGGTAATCAGAATAAAGACAATTGAAGCAGCATTTAATCCATGTTTTATCATCCAGTTTTTTCTGAATCAATAAAAATTCATCTTCAAAAAATCCTGAATTCCCAAGGCTGCATATTTCCTGATCAGCATATTTTAACGAAAGTTTTAAAATTTCATGCGTAAGCCCGCCGGAAGGAGACTTCTGCCCTAATTCAATCAGAGCGTACAATATACCTGAAACTTCTTCTCCTGACACGATAACAGGGAGATGAAAAGCAATTTCAAGCTTACAGTCAATCAAAATCTCTTTAGAAAGATTAAAAGGAAGGGATTCTTGATTTTTGATATTTTGAATAGAAAGACAATCAAAATCTTCCCCTGAAAAATCAAACCCTCTTATTTTTGTTTTGAGAAGGGTCCCGTTATTTTCAAAAACAATTTGTTCTCTTCCCCTTTTATCTGAGTAAAAAGCGTTTAGAAAAACAATGCTATTCAACTGAATAATTGAGTCCTATTTCTTTTTTATCGCTGGTTCTTAAAAATGTCTTATTGATTTCTAATTCAAAGAAAGACAACCCTTTTTTTAAGTTGAGTTTAATTGCTATCATTTCATAAGAATCAACCAGAATTTCTTTTTTGAAATTTTCTCCCGTGATCGTAATTTTAAGAGGAAAAAGGCTTCCAGGCATTCGATCCGGATAAATTTGAATTGTTTTCACACCATCATTTTTTTCATAAAAAGCAATCACACTTTCTTTCCCTTCTACATTTCCATCATCCATTCGGTTCATATAAATCACTTTTTGTCCATCAAACATAAGCGCAAAATCAAAATCTTTTATTGCCTGAAGTTCGACGAAAACATCTCTGCCTTGAGCCGGTTCAGCTATCTTTAAATGCTGGATGAGTTGAATAATTTGGGTTTTATCCTTTGGATTGGTTTTTAAAATATTTAAAATATTCTGGAGAGCATTTCCAATCTGTTCTAATACACCCAATCGTTCAAAACGGGTTTGAAAAAATGGGTCTTCCGGCGCAACAAAATTATAGCATACACCTAATAAACGCCAGTCTTCGCTTCGATCAATCTCTTTAGGGACAAATTCTTCTTCTCCGTCTATATAAACCCAGTTCACCCCTTTTTGAAAAACAACCGGAAGAATTTTTCTCCCAAAACCCCGGTTTAAATTAATTTCTTTTTTTACACCATTTTTATCAATTAATGCTTTTTGATTTTTAATCTGTTTTGGATAATGATCCAGAAACTCTATTTGTTTTTCATCTTGATCTTTCTCCGAATAATAGACCAATAGACTTTTATCTCCATAACTCCAACCATCTCCATAGCGCCCTACATAAAAAAAAGGACTGGTCAGAAACATATTTTTAAGATCAAGATTTTTATTTTCAACCATTTTTTTCAGATATTCAAAGGCTTTTTCTGCTTTATTTGATGATTCCAAAGCTTTTCGAATTTTATAATAAGCAGTTTTTTGATTGGGGTGTTCAATTAAAAATTGATAAGCTTCTTCAATATTATCAGGAACTTCCTGTTTTTGAACCGTTTCTTTCTTTTCAGAGCAAAAAGTTAAAAAAATTAAAAAAAAATAAAACAGCTTTTTCATTTACCGCTCCTGATAGTTTTTTTCGATCCAATTTCTATATTCACCGCTTTGGATATTTTGAATCCATTCATTATGGCTCAAATACCATTCGATCGTCAAATCTAAGCCTTGATTAAAATCAACCGACTGATTCCAACCCAGCTCTTTTTTGAGCTTGTCGCAATTGATCGCATAGCGGCGGTCATGACCGGGTCTGTCTTTGACATAAGTGATCAGTTTTTTATAATATCCGGATTCTTTCTTCATCCGTTTTTCCATTTTTTCACAGAGTGTGTGAACCAGCTTTATATTTTCCCACTCGTTTTCTCCGCCGATATTGTAAGTCTCGCCTGTTTTTCCTTTTTTCACAATTTCCCAAACCGCAGAGTTATGATCCTCAACAAAAAGCCAATCCCTTATATTTTTGCCATCCCCGTAAACAGGCAGGTTTTTCTCGTTTAAAATATTTAAAATCATCACAGGAATCAGTTTTTCAGGAAACTGATAGGGTCCGTAGTTATTGGAACAATTAGACATGGTAACAGGAAGACCATAAGTATGGTGATAAGCATTGACCAGATGATCGGAAGAAGCTTTTGAGGCAGAATAAGGGCTTCTCGGATCATAAGGTGTGGTTTCATAAAAAAAACCAGTTTCCCCTAAAGAACCATAGACTTCATCTGTTGATACATGATGAAAAAGCACCTCTTTTTTATCTTTCCAATAAGTACGGGCTGTTTCCAGAAGTGTAAAAGTCCCCATAATATTGGTTTCTATAAACTCTTTCGGACCGTGAATCGAGCGGTCCACATGAGACTCAGCCGCAAAATGAATGACTGTATCAATATCATATTTTTCAAATAATGTTTTTATTTTTTCAGAATCACAAATATCACCTTTTTCAAAAAAATAATTTTTTCCTGCCGTTTTTTCTTCAATATCAGACAGATTTTCAAGATTTCCTGCATAAGTCAGTTTGTCTAAATTAATTATTCTACCCTTAAAATCGGTTTTTTCTAATACAAAACGGACAAAATTAGCCCCGATAAAACCTGCCCCGCCTGTCACTAAAATATTTTTAAGACTCCTCATTTTTTACCTCATTTATAAAATTTTCAAGTGCTGTCTCCCAATCTGAGATTTGAATATGGAAAGCTTTTTTGGCTTTTTCCTTTGAAAGGTAAGAATTTTTAGGGCGTTTGGCTTTAGTAGGATATTCATCTGTTGAAATCGGAGTGATTTTAATTTCTTTTTCAAGTAATCCTGCTTTTTTCCCGAGTTCATAAATCTTTTTACCAAACTCATACCAAGTGGTTTTTCCTTCATTTGTATAATGATAGATACCATAATCCCGGCTGTCTTTTTGAATGATTGTTAAAATAAAAGAAGCTAAATCTTGGGTATAAGTAGGGCTTCCAAACTGGTCATGGACTATTTTAACTTCTTCTCTTTCTTTAAAAAGCCGAAGCATGGTAGAAACAAAGTTATTGCCGTTTTTTCCATAGAGCCATGCTGTCCTGACAATAAAAAAAGAATGGATTAGCTTTTGGATATTTTTTTCTCCTGCAAGTTTAGATGTTCCATAAACTCCGATCGGATCTGTAGAATCTGTTTCCAAGTATGCTTCTTTTTTTTCTCCATTAAATACATAATCAGTCGAAACATGAATCAGTTTTGCTTTTTTGATTCCAGTGATTTTTGCAAGATTAAAAACTCCTTCTCCATTGACAAGAAAAGCTTTTTCTTTTTCATCTTCAGCCTTATCCACAGCCGTATAAGCAGAACAATTAATAATCCATTCAATCGTTTTTTCCGAAACAGCTTTTTCCAAAGAATCAAAATGGGTTATATCTATTTCTATATCAGAAGTAAAATATTCAATTTGATTTTCCCGGAGTTTCTTTTCAACATCCTGTCCCAGCATTCCTTTGTTTCCAACCAGCCAAATCATAAAACATCCTTAATCAAATAGTTTTGCATCTTTTAAAAAAGGAACTTTCAGGTCTTTTTCAGATACGGTCGGATTTTGATACTGCCAGTCAATATGAATATCCGGGTCATCAAACCGGATTCCCCCTTCGTGATGCGGAGAATATTCATTCGTGCATTTATACATCAGATGAACATCTTTTGAAAGAGCAATAAAACCATGAGCAAATCCCGGCGGTATCCAGAGCATCTGAAAGTTTTCATCGCTGAGCTCACGATACACCCATTTTAAAAAAGTCTTGGAACTTTTCCGGATATCCACAGCAAAGTCTAACACTTTTCCTTTGACCACTCTCACCAGTTTTCCCTGTTCCATGGGCGGAAGCTGGTAATGAAGCCCACGAATCACGCCTTCCGTTGAAAACGAATGGTTATCCTGTTTAAAAACATCTACGGCAATCCCATTTTTCATAAAATCGCTTTGTTTATAAGTTTCCAGAAAAAATCCCCTTTCATCTGGAAAAACTCTGGGTTTCACAAGAATCACTTCCGCTATCTCTGTTTTTTCGAAATTGAAAGGCATGTTACCGCTCCTTTCTCATCTTGATGATTTTGATCAGGTATTCCCCATATCCCGATTTTTTCAATGGTTCAGCCAGAGCCAACAACTGTTTTTCATCAATATAACCCATTCTGAAGGCGATTTCTTCGATACAGGAAATTTTCAATCCCTGTCTTTCTTCAATTGTCCTGACAAAATTGGCCGCATCCGCCATGGAAGCATAAGTCCCCGTATCCAGCCAGGCAAAACCCCTTCCCATGACATTGACCGAAAGGTCGCCTTTTTCCAAATAAACATTGTTGACTGTCGTAATTTCGATTTCTCCACGGGCAGAGGGCTTGATGTTTTTCGCAATATCCACCACTCTATTATCATAAAAATAAAGACCTACCACCGCATAATTTGATTTTGGCTGAACTGGTTTTTCTTCAATTGAAACTGCTTTCCCGTTTTGATCAAACTCTACCACTCCATAGCGTTCAGGGTCATTGACATAATATCCAAATACAGATGCTCCTTTTTCGAGCGTGGCTGCTTCTTTGAGCATTCTGGGAAGCCCGTGACCGTAAAAAATATTGTCTCCCAAGATCAGACAAACTTTATCCTTTCCGATAAAATCAGCCCCGACAATAAAAGCATCCGCCAATCCTCTCGGAGTTTCCTGGATTTTATAAGACAAGGATAAGCCAAGCCTGCTTCCGTCCCCCAAAAGATTTTCAAATTTTCCAATATCCTGAGGAGTAGAAATAATCAGAATTTCCCGTATCCCTGCCATCATCAAGGTGGAAAGAGGATAATAAATCATCGGTTTGTCATAGACTGGCAATAATTGCTTGCAAACTACTTGAGTAATAGGATAAAGCCTTGTTCCGCTCCCGCCCGCTAAAATAATACCTTTCATCATAATCTCTCTTTTTTTATTTACCAATAAAATATATAAATTGTAGTTTTAAAAATTAAACATTTTCTCTTTTCACACAAAACAAGAGCAAAAATTGATCATAATATTAATTTTTTACATCAATTTCTTTATTTCCTCAATCGATAATCCCGTCAAATCTGCAATATCTTGAATATCATAGTTTTTCTTTATCATTTTCCTCACTGTTTCATATTTTGCTTCCAGTTTTCCTTCTTCTCTTCCTTCAATTCTTCCTTCCAGTTTCCCTTCAAATCGGGCTGTCTCAAAAACGGATTTTTGATAGCTTAAGTTTTCTAAATAATTTTCATACGACAATCTGTCTTTCTCGTTCATTCTCAATACATCTAGTTTTTCCTGGGCTTTTTTAATGTTTTTGGCTCCAAAGCTTTCTTTCACTACACTATTTTTTAAAAAATACACCCATTCATCCAGATTGTTTTTCACTTCATCATGGTAAGCATCCATCCGGATCAGATAATGCTGTGGAAAGATATCCTCTACTTGTTCTGTCTGAAACAACGCTGTCTGGGCGGGATTGAGTTTCAGCTCATCTTTTTGATAAATCCCCTCAAACCGTGTGGTTCCTTTATATAGATAGTCTTTTCCGCTCCCCAAATCAAAATATACGATATGCACGGTCACCACTTTTTTTAAATTCCCGTAGGGTTCGCCTTTCTTAAAATACCCGGTCAAAAGCTTTGCACCGCCGAATGCGATCCTTTGAAAATAGTCCAGCTCCCGTTCATACTGCACTTCGATCAAAATAAGCGATTCTTTTTCATCTTTCGCCAATATATCCACACGGTTAAACTTATCCTTTTCACTTTCCTGATTACTCTCGCTTTCCAATAAATCAAGGATGACAATTTCTTCCCCCAAAAGCTCGCTTAAAAACCCTTCTAAAATATCAAAGTTTTCCTTTGCCCGGAGAATGTGTTTCAATGCCCAGTCAAATGAAATCAGCTGTCTTTCCATCTTTCTTCCTTTTAATTATCAATACAAATTTAAATATAAGTTCAGTTTTTTCGAAATAAATTATCAAATCAGTGAGTTATAAAAATTAAATTTTTTCGTCTTTACAAAAAATAAAAACGATAAGAAAATCTCTTGAAAATATTTTAAAAATTAATCCAAAAATATTCTTTGTCCATTCTCAGGTTCGGATTATAATATTCATCTACCTTTTCCAGCTTTGCTCTCCATTTTATTTTATATCGCTGAAATTCTTTTAAAAACCGTTCTCTTTTTTCAGGCTTTTCATCTTTTCCACGCGTAGCCATTTCCCTATGATAAAGCTCGGCATGCGGTGTCCAAACCACCAGATAACCTTTTTCTCTCAATTTGAAACATAAATCCACATCATTAAACGCAATTTCAAACTGCTCATCAAAACCCCCAACTTCATTGAATACTGATTTTCTCATCATAAGACAAGCCCCTGTGACAGCGTTATAATTTTGAACAGTCTGAAGTCTGTCAAAATAACCTTTGCTATTTTGGCTAAATTCTCTGTGGATATGGAGAACTCCTTTCGGATTTCCATAAACAATCCCAGCATGCTGAACCGTATTATTTTCATAATAAAGCTTTGCCCCTACAGATCCCGTATTACTTCGCAGCGCATATTCCAGCATTCTTTCAATCCAATCAGGAGAAATCACTTCTGTATCATTATTTAAAAAAAGTAAAATCTCTCCCTCTGTAAATTTTGCTCCATGGTTGTTAATGGCCGAATAATTGTATTTTTGCTCCCATTGAACAATTTTAATATTTTTATTAGTTTTAAGTGAATCATAATAATCAAAAATACTTTTTGCTAGACTATTGTTTTCTAAAATCAAGATTTCATAATTTGGATAAGTCGTTTTTTTAAGAATCGAATCGATACATTTTTTTAAAAGTTTTTTCTGATCCTTATTCGGAATCAAAATAGATACTTTTGGCAAAGTAGTTTTAAGAAAAAATGGTTTATACGGAGAATTTATTAAATATTCTGAAACTACCTTTTGGTTGATTTGAGTGATTTTTTTATCAAGCAGTTTGTCTTTTCTGGAAATATGGTAAAGTAGAGAAGATATTCTTTTGCTCTGTTCTCCGAATTTTAATGCCAGCTCATAAAAAAAACCCTCGTTTTTTTTATTTAAGATTTGATCATATTTTTCTAAAAACCAATCTTTTTTTAATAAAAGCATTTCTCCGAAATAATTTCTTTGAACCAAATAATCCGGAGCATATTCCGGTTTGAAAAAAGGACTTTTTCTTTTATTTCCCTTAATTTCATCTTGATCAAAATAAAAAAAACAACTCTTCAAATCTTTTTTAATTACTTGAAAAAGTGTGAAAAAAGCAAAAGGTGTCAAAAAAACTCTTTCTGAAAGAAAAAAAATATACGAGCCTTTCATCTGACTTTTTATAAATTCTTTTGAAACAGAGCTCCATTTATCAAAGGGGAAAAAATGAATTTCATATTTATTAAATGTCTGTTCTACAATACTTCGAATTTGTTTTTTATCTGCCTCTTGCTGAGAAGATAAAATAATGATTGAAAAAACAATTTTTTGATCGAGTGCTTGAGATTTTTGCTTGAAAAGAGTTTTAGAATCGGGCTCATATTTTTTTATCCATAAATTATATCTCTTCTTTTCGATCTGCCGATAAATCCATAAATAAAACAAAACAAATATTTTCCTTATTTTATTATGTTTTTTTAAAAAAAATGAAATAAGTTTTTTTATAAAGATTTTATCGGTCAATAAAAAATCATCCTTTTAAAAAATTTTTTCGATTTTTTCCACTATTTTATTTATATTGATTCCATAATAATCAAACAATTCATCTGATTTACCTGACTGGCCAAACACATCAGGGATTCCTATCCGGGTGATTTTTTTTGGTGATTTTTCTGACAAACATTCTGCAACAGCACTGCCAAGCCCACCGATAATCGAATGCTCTTCACAAACAACAACCAATTTTGCTTTTTGAACGCTTTGAAGCAAGGTTTTTTCATCTAAAGGCTTGATCGAAGAGAGATGAATCACTGAAGCAAAAATGTTTTTTGATTTTAATAGTTCTTGAACCATTAAAGCTGTATAAGTCATTAAACCTGTAGAAATGATACAGATCTCTTTTCCTTCTTCTAAAACAAGGGCTTTTTCAGGATTAAAAACTGTTTTCCGCTCTTCTAAAAAAACAGGGGAAGAGTCTCTTGTAAGCCGGATATAAAAAGGTCCTTCGGTTTCAGATGCGTATTCAATAATTTGACCTGTTTCATAAGCATCGGCAGGGCATAAAACCCTCATATTCGGAATCGCTCTCATAATAGCAATGTCTTCATTGGCCTGATGAGAGCCCCCGTCTTCACCGACTGAGATTCCTGCGTGAGTTGCCACAATTTTGACATTGAGCTTATCGTGGGCTATTGTATTTCGGACAATTTCCCAGGCACGACCTGCAGCAAACATAGCAAAAGAACTGGCAAAAACAGTTTTTCCTGCTATAGACATCCCGCTGGCAAATAAAAGCATATTGCACTCGGCTATCCCCATATTAAAATGACGGTCTGGAAACTGTTTTTGAAATAAATTAGTTTTCGTAGAGCCGGATAAATCTGCATCCAAAACGACAATCGTTTGATTTTTTTGACCTAGTTCAACTAGTTTTAAACCATATGCTTCGCGCATTGCCTTTTTTATCATTATTTTACTCTATTTTATTCATTAATAAATTAAAATCCGAAAGGAATTCTTTACTTTTTATTTCATACCGCCCCTGAATCAAATATGATTTTAAATAAGGAAGCTCGATCAGATCCGAATCCTTGTCCCCTATCATGATTGATTGATTGATATCAATATTATATTGATCACAAGCCTGTAAAATCATTCCCGGAAAAGGTTTCCTCAGTAAACTTTCTTTTTGATAAAGAGCTATAGTTCCATCTTTATGAAAGGGGCAATAAAAGAACTCGTCGATCCACAAATTTTCTTTTTCCAGATTGTTTTTAATCAAATTATTGATCCTTTCAACCTCAGAAATTGTCATTTTCCCTTTTGCAACTCCCGCTTGATTCGTTATCACGATTACTTTATAGTTTTTTTGATTTGCTTCTTTTATCAGAGGAAAAATTTCTTTTAAAATTTTTACTTCTTCTATTTTAGAAACATATCCAGTATCTTCAATGATAATCCCATCTCTATCTAAAAACAAAGCTTTTGTTTTAGGTTCATAAAACCATTTTTTTAAACTTTGATTGGCATAAGCATAGTCTTCAGGTATTCCAATATCAATAAAACGGTTGCCGAAAGGAATTGCTTTTAACTTCTTCATGCTGAGAAGAGAAGGAAAAATATCTTTTTCCATAGAACAATTTTGAATCTCTCTATTCTTCAATAGATTAGAATTTCCAATATAGATTCCCCCATTGATATATCCATCGCCCAAATCATTGTTTTTCTCGACAAATTGTTTTACATTATATTTACCATCAATTTCAACATATCCATACCGTTTTGTATCTTCTTTATACTTCAAGGCAATATAGATAGAATTTTCTTTTCTTTTGGTGTAATATTTAGTCATCCATTTCAGGTCAATATCAAAAAAAGTATCTCCATTTAAAATAATAAAATTTTTGGAGGAATATTCTTTTAAAGCTTTAATAACCGCACCACCGGTTCCTAACAAAGAATCTTCAAGAGAATAATTAATTTTTACTCCAAAAGAACTTCCATCCTGAAAATACTTTATTATCTTTTCTTTTTGATGACCTACCAGCAACACAATGTCTTTAAAATTCTGCCGCTCAAGCCATCTGATCTGCCATTCTAAAAAAGGAATCTCTGAAACAGGCGCCATAGGCTTTGGCACATCTTTAATAATATGAGAAAGCCTTGTCCCCAAACCGCCCGCTAAAATATAAACTTTAAAATTTTTCATTTCGATTCTTTTGAAAAAAGTTCTTTTTCAACCAATTCACAAATAATATGTCCGATCATCATATGCGCTTCCTGAATTCGAGGAGTATCATTTGAAGGAACATTGATGAGATATTGACAAATATCTTTCATTTTCCCTCCTGATTCACCCGTAAAACCGACCGTGATCATTCCAATCTGATTGGCTGTTTCAATGGCTTTGATAATGTTTTTGGAATTTCCAGAAGTAGAAAGCCCTACTAAAACATCTCCCTTTTGCCCTTTTGCTTTAACCAGTCTCGAATAAATCTCATCATAAGAGTAATCATTGGCTACTGCTGTAAGATAAGAAGTGTTGCAATGCAATGCTTCGGCATCGAGAGGTTCCCGGTCAATATAAAACCTGCCTGAAAACTCTGCTGCCAAATGCTGGGCATCAGCAGCACTTCCGCCATTGCCACAAAAAAGAATTTTTTTATTAGATTTAAATAAGAAAACAAATTTTTCTACAATTTTTTCTATTTCACATAAAATATTTTTATTATTAATAATACTTTCTTTTATTTTTATTGATTCTTTTATTATTAAATTAATTTTTTTCATTCAAAACTCCTTATTGTTATTTTATTCTACTGTTACACTTTTTGCCAAATTTCTGGGTTTATCCACATCCAGACCTTTCGCTGATGCGATATAATAAGCAATTAATTGAAGAGGAATTGTGTTTAGAATCGGCTGAACCACCAGATGTGAAACCGGAACAAAAATAAGATCATCTACCAATTCTTTTATTTCTCTATCCCCTTCACTTGCAATTGCAATCACTTTTCCTTTCCTGGCTTTTATTTCCTTAATATTAGATATTACTTTTTCATAGATACTGTCTTTGGTCGCAATAACAAAACAAGGCATGTTATCATCAATCAATGCGATCGGTCCATGTTTCATCTCCGCAGCAGGATATCCTTCTGCATGAATATAAGAAATTTCTTTCAGTTTTAAAGCTCCCTCCAAAGCAATCGGAAAATTTAGCCCTCTTCCTAGATAAAGAGCGTGTTTTGAGTCTTTATATTTTTCAGCAATATCTTTGATTTGATTGATATTTTTCAGATATTTTTCTATCGTTTCAGGAAGTAAAACCAGTGCATCTATAATAGCTTTGGCTTCCTCTTCCCGAATCGTGTTTTTTGTCCGTGCAAATAAAACTGATATCAGGAGAATCACGGTCAATTGCGCTGTAAAAGCTTTAGTCGATGCAACTCCTACCTCAATCCCTGCATGAGTATAGACTCCGCCGTCTGTTGCCCGAGCAATACTGCTTCCTACTACATTGGTAATTCCAAAAACTTTTCCGCCTTTTTCATGGATCAGTTTGATTGCGGCAAGGGTATCCGCCGTTTCACCGGATTGCGAGACCGTGAAAAACAAATCATTTTTTAATACCACGGGTTCACGATAGCGAAATTCTGAAGCATATTCACTCGTAGAAATAGTTTTGACTAGATTTTCAATCAAATACTTACCGAAAATACTTGCATGCCATGATGTGCCGCAAGCAATGAAATTAATTCTTTCCAAGTCTCTGATTTCAGCTGCTGCCAGCTGGATTCCGCCCAGCTTTACTTTATTTTCATTCAAGATGATCCGACCCCTGAATGAATCCCGTATGGTCGCCGGCTGTTCATAGATCTCTTTGAGCATAAAATGATCAAACCCGCTTTTTTCAATATTTTCTATATCCCAGGATATTTCTTCTATTTTTTTATCTATTTCATTTTGATTATCCATTTCATAAGTTTTGAATGAATCTGGAGTGATGACAGCCATATCTCCGTCTTCCAAAAAAACAACATTCCGTGTATAAGAAACGATTGCACTGGCATCTGAAACCAAAAAATTTTCTTTTTCACCGATACCCAAGATGAGAGGACTTCCTTTCCTCGCCCCCACAATCAATTCAGGATGGTCTTTATGGATCACACAGATACCGTAAGCGCCCTCAACCAGTTTCAAGCCTTTCCAAACCGCTTCCCTTAAATCTCCCTGATAAAATTCTTCAAACAAATGAGGCAAAACCTCTGTATCCGTCTCAGAAACAAAAACATGCCCCTTGTCTATCAAATATTTTTTGAGTTCGCGGTAATTTTCAATAATACCGTTATGCACCACGGCAATGGTTTTAGATTCATCGGTATGGGGATGAGAATTGATATCTGTGGGCTCTCCATGAGTTGCCCATCGGGTATGGGCAATGCCTGCACGGGAAACAATAGTTTCTTTAAGAATTTTTGATTCTAATCCAATAACTTTTCCCTTCTTCTTAAACAATCGAATTTCCTGATTTTCCACAAAAGCCATGCCGGCTGAGTCATAGCCTCTGTATTCAAGGCGTTTTAAACCTTCGATTAGGATTTCTTTGATATTTCTTCCACCTGTGTATCCAACGATTCCACACATTTATTATTTTCCTTTTTTATAATCCATCGTAATTTCTGGATTAATCCAAATCGCCCAATCACCATTTCCATTTTTATTTAACTCATTTTTTGTTAAAAATATTATTTTTATTTTTTTACCTTTAAATTTTTTTAAAGATATTTTTATTTTATGTATATCATCTTTAGGATTTATATAATTACTAAAAACAATCTCTTCTTTTTGACCATCAGGAACAACTATTATTTCTCCAATAAAGCCATCACTTACATTCCAATCTTTTGCCCCTGGCCAAAAACTTAACTCTCCTTTTAAATACAATTCTTTATCTTCAGACAATTGTATTTTATAAAAAAGATGCACTCCAGTCAGCATGAATATTGCTTTTTCACTGATATTTGGTTGTTTTTTTTCATTTTTAACAACATCAATTACAGTAATGGTCTTTTTCCATGGTGTCCCTTCTGTTTCTTGAATCCCATCAATTTCAGCATGTTTATAAGATTCAATAAAATTAAATTGATTTATATCAGAAATATTATCATATTCATAAGTTTTCCATTTTTCTCGATCTTCAGAAAAATATTTGGAGGTATCTTTTTTTACTGTATTAATAGAAAAGATAAAAATAAAAAAAGGAATTAATAGAATTGCGATAATTCCAATTGAAAAATACGATAGATTTATTTTATAGAAATTAAGTTTAAAATATTTTTCATTTAATATGATAAAAATTGATAAAAACAAAGTAATCAAAGATATGATTACACCAACTTTTACTCCTTTAGGTTCATAAACATATTCCACAACATTTTGACCTTTTTGTATGATATTTCCTCTTAAAATATTGTTGACTTCTAATAAATCCTCTTTCTTTCCATTTACATAGACTTTCCATCCTGGATAATAAAGCTCACTTAATACTAATAATGACTTTTTATTTGAATTTACTTCAATAGTTATTTTATTATCTTCATATTTAACGATTTTAAGAAAAAATTCAAGTTTAACAAGTTCGTTTTTGTTAACTTCTTTAATTTCATTATATATTTCTTGTGAAATATTTGAATGATTTATAAAAGCAGTTTGTTTTAGATTTATATTTTTATCTTCAATTAGAGAAATAATATTGTTATATTCTTCTGGTAAAGAAATATCATCAACTACCCAAGCTTGACCAAAACGATTTTTATTTTCATATAAGTATATTTCATGTTTTTCTTTTTTATAATAATCTGGAATCCATATATCTTTAATACTATTTACTTCTTGTATTTCCTCTCCAATAAAAGGCGCTATACGAGAATTACTTTTTGAATAACTAATAAAATATTTAACATTTAACATATCATAATATTTTGCATTATAAGAAACTTTATTTCTGTAATCAAAAAATTTATAAAGCAAGGGATTTCCATATCCTAATGTATCATAAAAACCAATAATTGTTCCAGCATTATGCGGATAAGGCCATTTTTCACCTTCAACTGCTGTTACCCGAAATTTATCTAGATTATTTTCAGGTTTTAGAACATTTAATTGATTAAAAGAATTAAAGTAATCTTGAATTTTAATATTTTTATTATCTATACCATGAAGAGGTTTTATTTCATAAAGTATTAATAATATTAACATTACTTTAAAAACATTAAGAATATTTTGGTTTTTAATTTTAATAAATAAAAACAATAGCATAAAAAATAAAATAGATGATAAAATTAACTTATTATCTTTTATTAAAAAAGATAAAATCATAAATAAAATTACAAATAGAAGTATTGAAAATATCTTTTTCTTTTTAAGATTATTTATTTTTTTTGCAAACTCGCCGTTAAATAAATTTTTTAGAGCAAAAGCACTCAAAATTGGGACTACAAAACTAATATAAATAAAATATAACTGCGGTTCCCTAATTTTATCTGCTAGGGGTATAAAATAAAAAACATATGGCAATAAAAAACCTAATGAATAAAATAAAGAAATAACAAAAACTATCAACAAAAATTTTATTAAATTATTGCTTTTTCTGTAAAATATTACAGAAAAAAGACTTAAGGAAAATGGAACAACTCCAAGAAAAGTATTTGCAACTTCTGCATTGCTATATTTTAAAGTAAAAAATCCAAGTAAATGATTAATATTTAATTTAAAATGAGTAAACGCAGCAATAGACATTTTTTCATTTCCGACTAAAATACCATCCGGTCCTAAAAATCTCAACGAAAGAGGAGTAAATTCAAGTACTGGTAAAATTGAAACAGCACCTAATAAAACTCCAACTGTAGCTGTTATAAAAATATATAAAAAATATTTTTTACACAGATTTTTATCTTTAAAATCTGATACTATATTATAAATAAAAAACAAGCCTATGAGCATTATCGCCATGATAGGGGCTTGCGTTCGTGATGTGAGAAAAATAATTCCTAGAATTATTCCTGAAAAAAAGGAATAGTGTATTTTTCTTTCTTGAAACGCATTATAAAAAAATAAAAACAATAGAGGAAACCAAGAAAAACCAGATAATAGGTGTTCCCAGCCAATATAATGTAAAAAATTAGCATTTAACATATATAAAATGCCTGCTACTACAGATATTATTCTTCCATGTTGAAGCTTCTTGACTAATAAATACATAAACCAGCCAGCTAAAAACACATGGAAAATAGTAAGATATTCATACGCATAATAGGGGAAAATATCATTGCTATAAGGAAAAACCCAGAATAGCCAATTAATGGTATAAAATAAACCAACCGCAGGATAGGCGTCAAAAGGAAACCCGGAAAACAGATAAGAATTCCAAAAAGGGAATACACCTGATTTTAAAGATTTCGCAGCGAAATAATAACAAGGATATAAAGATTCAGATGTATCAGGAGAAAAAACAAATGTAATGTTTTTAAAAAAAACATCATAAAAAAAAATAAAACTTATAATAGCAAATATAAAAACAATAAACAGTTCCTTTAAAAAATTGCTCTGATTGTTATTTTTATTCTGGAAAATAAGATTTAATAATTTCATTTTAAAATACCTCTTTTTTATTTTCTTTTATTTTATAATTTTTATCAGAAAGAAAGATAAATAGCCCTAATAAAATTTGAATTAACCAATTTGATAAATGAGAAATAATTGAATAAGCTCCTGCTTCATTTGTATCAACATTAAAAATTGATAATGTAACAATTACTGCAAATTGAAGAGTCCCTAAATTTGCAGGAGTAAAAGGAATACTGCTTGCAACACCTGATGTAACAGTAACAATAATAGCTATTAAAAAAGGAGCGGTAAGAATATCTCCAAAATTAAAAGAAAAAAACAATATCATTATTCCTAAAAAAATAAATAACCAATAAATAAATGTAAATATAATAAACAAAACAAAACTTCTTTTATGACCTGAAAAACCTATTCCATCATGAAATTTTCTTAATAAATTTTTAATTTTTTCTTTAATTTTTTCTGGTATAGGTTTTAAAAAAAAATTAATTATTCGTATTACAAAACTTCTTCTAAATTTCAACAATAAATAATAAATACTCCCAATAAACAATAAAATGGAAATAGAAATTATAAAAAAAATTCTCAAGTCAAAATTAATTATAAAATATTTTTTTATTTGTTCGTTTATTTCTGGAAAAAACAAAATTGTAATTAAAAACATAAATATAATTGAAAAGACATCAATAATTCTTTCAAAAACTACAGATGCAAATATTTTAGTTTTACTAATATTTTGTTTTTTACCTAAAATATAAGCTTTTGCTACATCTCCAAATTTTGCAGGGAATATATTATTAATCATAAAACTAATATAATTAACTTTAATTAAAGTATTTAATTGAATACTTTCTCCCTCAGGTATAATATATTTCCAACGGATTGCTTTAATAGCAATTGATAAAGTCGTAATAAAAACAGATAAAACTAAAAAAGAAATTTTTACAGAAAAAAGATATTTTAGAATTTCTTTAAAATCCAGTTTATTAAATGCTAAATAAATAAAAATAAAACTGATAAGAAAACCAAATAAGAATTTGATGATTTTTTTTACATTTGGATTCATTATTTTTCCCTGAAAATTAAATGAAACATTTCTTTTAATATGTGTAAAAAAGCAAAAGTTCCAACACTTGATTTTCCTACAGTTCTATCAATAAGTTCTACTGGAATTTGGGTAAATTTTAATTTTTTTTTCTTAAGCAGATAAAGAACTTCAGCATCTAAAAACCAACCATTTGATTTTATTTCTAAATCTTGAATATACTCTCTTCTAAACATTTTAAACCCAGAATTAACATGCTTAACTCTTAATCTAAGAAATATTTTTATAATTAGATTATAAATAAAAGATTGAATTTTTCTTGATATTTTTCTTGGGTCTTTAGAACGATAACTTAGAACATAGTCATATTTTTCTATTAAAGATATCCCTTTCAATATTGCTCCTAATGGAAAAGGAAAATCCAAAGTAGTTAAAACAATTAAATCTTTTGTAGCATTTTTGTACCCTTCTTTCACCGCAGAACCAAAACCTTTTTTTGCTCCCTCATGTACTATTTTTATTTTATTATATTTTTTCACTATCTCATCACACTTTTCATAGGAACCATCCGTACTCCCACTTTCGATAAGAATAATTTCATAATCTATAAAATTTTCTTTAAGAAAAGTGTGATATTCTTCTATAGATTTATCAATTAAAGTATATTCATTATAAACTGGAATAATTATAGATATACTGTATTCATTAATCATGTTTTTCTTCTTATTTTTTTAAATCGTTCACTAAAATTAGTTTTATCCACTACATTTATTTTCACAGGAATTTTATAAGTATCCATTTTTTCTTTGCAGAAATTTCTGACTTCCTTTTTAATCTTACCTGATTCTACCCCATCTTTTAAAACCAAATCAGCCACTACAATTTGCCCTGTAATCGGGTTCCTTTCACCATAAACCATACAATCTGAAATTTGAGGTATTTGAAGCAGAATTGACTCAACCTCAGCAGGCAATACTTTTTCCCCGCCGACATTGATTACTTCTTTTACTCTTCCTATGATTTTAATAAAACCATTCTCTGCTGTTTCAACCAGATCCCCGGTTTTATACCAACCATCGTCCGTCACATTATCCATTTCATGATTCAAATAGCCGATCATACGAGTTTTACTCTTGAGCCATAACTCTCCTTCAACAATTTTATACTCTGTATTTGGATCATCAATTTTAATAAATGTATTTTCAGAAGATTGACTCGTTACTTTTGTAATCCCAGTTTCACTGGTTCCAAAAGTTTGAATGAGTTTCACTCTCGGTAAAGTATTTTTTAATCTTTTTAACAAAGACTCAGGCATCACTTCTGTTCCATAAGTAATAACTTTTAATGAAGAAAGATCATATTTATTATGTGCTTCACTTATTAAAAGTAAATTGAGAAAAGTAGGGGAGGCGGGAAGAAGATTAACTTTATGTTTTTCAATTAACGCACAAATATAATCCGCCTTTCTGTTTTCAGGAATTGTAATAGATGCTCCCATTGAAAGTGCATTGAACAAAGTATTCAGCCCTCCGATATGATCAAACATAAGAAAAACAAGCATATTAGAAGTTCTTTTTGTTCTATCTTGAAAAACTTCAGTCAAAATATCTAAATCTTGAAGCATCGCCTTCGGTTTTCCCGTACTCCCGCTGCTAAATAAAATTAATCCTGAATGATTTTTTTGATTTAGAGAAACTAAAAATTCATGTTTTGGTTTATTTGTAGTTAATTTTTTACAAATTAACTGTTCTTTATCATATTTTATGATTGTTTCTACATAAGCTTCATTGATTCTTTCTTCAATTTCTATTTGGGCTTTTGAAGTAATCGGAACAATAATGTTTTTATTTTCAAACAAAGCAAAAAAGAGAGCGATGGTCTTAAAAGCATAATCTCCTAATATCGCAACTGTTTCTTCTTTTTTTATTTGATTTTTTTCTAAAAAAGAAATATTGTTTTTTATTTCTTCTGTTAATTCCTTATAAGAATAACTTTTATCCTGATAAAAAATACAAGGCAATTCCCCATATGATTCAATCCGGTCTAAAAGCCAACTAGGCATTAGCTCCTCCCAAATAAACGACCTGTCCAGTAACTAAATCACTTTTTTCACTAATAAAAAAATCTATCACATTAATAATATCCCGAAATTCTCCAAATCTTTTTACTGCCTGCCTGTCAATCAATTCTTGAATTTTATTTTCAGGAACATTACGAATTAAAGCAGTTTTAACAGGTGTTGGTCCAATAGCATTCACGGTAATTCCCATTTCTCCTAATTCTTTGGCTGTTACACAGGTTAAGTTTTCAATAGCTGCTTTACTTGCAGCATAAACAGCTTCTCCTTCTAATTTATAAGAAACTGCAACTGTACTAAAATTTACTATTCTTCCGTATTTTTTTTTCATCATTATCTTTGCTGTTTCTCTTGTAAATAAAAATGTTCCAAAAAAATTAGTATTAAAAACTTTATGTGCTGTTTTATCCGGAGTTAAAAGAAAATGATTCATTGATGCCATCCCCGCATTGTTAATCAAGACATCAATCTGACTAAATTTTTTTGAGACATCTTTGACCATACTAGATACTTTTTTTTCATCTGAAACATCAAGAATATAGTGAATATAGTTTTCATGTTTTATTGAACCATTGTTAATATCAGCTCCAGCAATCTTACAACCTTTATCTAGATAATATTCTGCCAGTTCTTTACCTATACCTTGAGAAGTTCCTGTAATAATAAAAAATTGATTCATAACATCACCCTTCGTTTAAGAGTTTTTCAATATAATCCGCCAAAGATTTTACAGATAAAAAAGGAGATCTTTCCTGACTCATTGCCTTTTCATCTGCCAAAATAATCTCTTTATTAAATTTTTCAGATATTTTAGTCTCTATATCAGAAACCAAAGTAACTAAATCAATACTTTTTAAATTGCCATTAATTCCATATAGTTTAGTTTCCTCCGTTGGGTTCTTTAAGTTTTCATTTTCCAAATCTTCATTTAATTCTTGAATAGTTTCAAAAACAATTTTAATAATTTCATTCCTCATAAAATCCTCCAATTTAATACAATGCTTGAATATTTTTCAAAATAAATTCATTTTTATTTATTGCAAAATTTCCTGCTAGTTCTTCGCCTTTTTTACAATTTTTTACAACTACAGAACCTAGTGAAATAGACACTTCATCTTCTATTATTAGACTATCTGAAATTATTACACCTGGACCAATCCATATTTTATTGCCTAAATACACACTACCTAAAATAATTGCCCCAGCAGCAATTCGACAATTATTTCCTATTTTAGAACTATGAGCAACATGAACAAAATTATCAATTTTAGTATGATCCCCTATTTCTGTATAACCTCTAAAAATACTTCTATCTACAGTACAATTATTTTGTAACTCAACATTATTTCCTATTTTTACTCCTCCGACATGCTTTATAAAATAAATTTTATTATTTATTACTGGAAATTGAAAGCCTTCTCCTCCAATTTTACATCCTGATCTAATAATTGAATTATCCCCAATATAAACATTATCATATATCTTTACAAAATCTTCTATTATTACATTATTTCCAATATGTACATTATTTTTTGAAACACTGGCTAATTTACTGATTTTTGTATTTTTACCTTTAAAAGAAATATTTTCTTTTTTATAAAATTCTGTATTTTCAGCTAAATAATTATGAAATTTAAAAAAATCTTCTCTAGGATTTTTAGACAAAACAATACCTTTATCGATTATTATTTCATTAAATTTATTTTTTTTTCTTAATTTTTCATAAACTTTTTCGCTTGTAATTACAGCTGAAATATTATTTTTCACAATAGCCTTTTCTAAAAAAGTTATTGTGCTACAGAAAGTTAATACATTTGTTAAATTATCATTATAATTAAATGTCAGATTTTCAAAACAATTATTCTGAATCACATTAAGATTATTATTATAGTTTTTTATATCTATCAATTTCATATTTTACCTATTTTCGAATTTATTTATAGTATTAATTATATTATTTAAAATATCTTTTTTCATTTCAGGATACATGGGCAAAGCAATCACTTGCTCACACAATGCTTCTGCTACTGGAAAACTGCCTTTTTTAATTCCTAAATCATTATTTGCTTCTTGTAAATGAAGAGGATGCAAATAATATATATTAGTCTGTATCCCATTTTTATCCATATATTCAATAAAACTTGCTCTATTTCCTTTAAATTTAGAACTAAAAACATGATAATTTGAAAAAATATTTGAAAATATTTTTTGATGCTCAAACAAATCATTTCTTAGCTCTTTTTTATAACGGTCTGCTATTCCCTGACGGGCATAATTCATTTGATCAAGATATTTTAATTTGACTCTTAATACAGCAGCTTGAATTTCATCTAAACGGCTGTTAATACCATGAATGACTATATGATTATAATCTGTCATGCCATACATTCTTAATAACTTTAGTTTTTCATAAAATTCTTTACTGTTAGTAGTAATTGCCCCGCCATCTCCATATCCGCCAAGATTTTTGGTCGGATAAAAACTAAATGCAGCAAAATCACCCATTGCCCCAGCTTTCATGTTGTCAATTTTACTGCCATGAGCTTGACAAGCATCTTCTATAATAAAAATATTTTCTCCTACAATATTTCTTAATTTTAATATATCCACCATATTTCCAAAAATGTGCACAGGTATAATAGCTTTTGTCTTTTTTGTGATTGCTTTTTTTACCTTGTCAAGATCAATTAAAAAAGTATCTTCACATATATCTACAAATACTGGAGTGGCTCCACTATCTATAATTGCGGAAAGAGTCGGAATAGCTGTAAAAGGTGTTGTAATGACCTCATCCCCTGGTTTAATACCGCTAGTCATTAACGCTAATATTAATGCATCTGTTCCATTCGCAACACCAATACAATATTTTGTTCCAATATAGTTGGCAAATTCTTTCTCAAATTCAACCCCTTCATTTGCCAAGATATATCTTCCGCTATTCAAAACTCTTTGAATCACTTCATTGATTTCAGTTTTATAATTTTCATACTGAGGAACTAGATCACATCTCCAAATCATAATTTCTCCTTGAAATAGGAAATTGTTTTTTCTAAAGCAATAGAAAGATTAGTCAGTTTAAATTCTTTTACAATTTCTTTGATTTTTTCATCATTAAACAATGCATCACCTATATCAATTGCTTTGATTTCTGGCGGTAATTCTTTTTTTTCATAAGAACCTTTTCCAATAATTTTTATTAAATTTACAACTAATTCTTCTATAGTTATTTGATACCCGCTAAAATTAAAGGCTTGAAAGCCTTTGATATCTGTTTTTGCTATATTAATTAATAATTTAGCAAGGTCTTTTACATAAACAATATATCTTTTTCTTGCATCCCCATAAACTTCTATCTTCTTATTCTGGAATAAATCTCTAACAAAACCACCAATTAAACCAATATCATCTGACTGATAAGGCTGGTTTTCTCCAAAACAATTAGGAAAACGAATACTTGCAATATTTAAATTCTTTAACTTAGCATATAATCTAAAATACTGTTCTGCGGCTAGTTTATTAATACCTTGAACATCTTCAGGAACCATATAAGTTTCTTCAGTTATTTCTTTTACCGAAGGATTCCCATATTGCCCTCTGGAACCTAAATAGATTATTTTCGTTTTTGCATCTGATTTGATTTTATTGAGATAATAGACATGAGAAGCAATATTTAATTCAATATCATAGAGCGGGTTTTCCAGAGCTGCTTTATGAGATGTCCAAGCCATACAATCAATTATTAAGTCATGACTATCTAAGATTTCTTCTAAATTACAAATTTCTTCAATTCTTTTAGGTATAAAATTAATTTTTTTTTCAATCGCTTTTAAATTAATTTTATTTCCACCTGTATTTTTTAATATACCATCTATAATGGTAACCTTATAATCTTGCTCAACAAATAGTTTTGCAATATTACTCCCAATAAAGCCAGCTCCACCCAATATTAAAATTTTCATTTATGACTCTTAAAATGCTTTGTATATATTTCTTGAGCTTTTTCATAATCATCCACTCTCCCAATATCCAGCCAATATTCATTCAATTCATATTTAGCAATCGGTAATTTTTTCTCGAGCATTGTTTTAATCAATGTATCCATTCCATAATATTCATTACTAGGAATAATATCAAATATTTCCGGCTTCATAATATAAATTCCTGCTAAAGCATAGGTAATAATATCCGGTTTTTCTTGAACATCCTTAACAAAATCTCCATCAAAAAAAATATTCCCAAAAGCATAGGGAGTCACAATTTTTTTTATGGTGACAGTAAGTAGAGTATCCTTATCTAAAGCAAAATCATAAAATTTTGCAAAATCAATCTGGCTTAAAATATCTCCATTCATCACTACAAAAGGTTTATCCAATTTTTTTTTGATCAAAGTCAAAGGCCCTACAGTGCCTAAAGCTTTTTCTTCTTTACTGATAGAAAGTTTTACTCCATATCTTGAACCATCTCCAAAAAAATTTTCAATGTAATCTGATTTATAGTTAGTTGCTAAAAATATTTCATCAAAACCAAAAGATTGAAGGTGCTCAATTTGGATTTCTAAAACAGCTTTTTCTCCTATTGGCAATAAAGGTTTTGGAATCACTTCCGTAAAAGGTCTTAATCGTGTTCCCAACCCACCTGCTAAAATAACTGCCTGCATTCTTCTCTCCCTTCTTTTACAAATTATAAATATCTGCTTTATATCTTTTTAGATTTTCATCTTTTTTAAACCATTCTATCGTTGCTTTTAATCCTTCTTCAAAACTGAACCTCTGTTTCCAATCCGTTAGTTTTAATATTTTTTGATTGCTTCCATACAATCTTTCCACTTCACTTTTTTCAGGCCGTAAGCGGATATCATCTGTGATAATTTTTGCTTCCGGATTAATTAAATTTATCATTTTTTTTGCTAAATTTTCAATAGAAATTTCTGATTGAGTCGCAATATTAATTTCTTCTCCAATAGTCTTATCTGATTCTGCAATTTTTATAAACCCATTCACAGTATCTTTTACAAATACTAAATCTCTGGTAGGTGCAAGCGCACCTAATTTTATTTTTTTTTCTCCTGAAAGAAGCTGGGTAATAATCGTAGGAATCACCGCTCTAGCCGATTGCCTCGGACCAAATGTATTAAAAGGTCGGACAATGACAACAGGTAGATTAAAACTTCGATAAAAAGATTCCGCTATGCGATCCGCTCCTATCTTTGTCGCACTATAAGGAGACTGCCCTTGAAAAGGGTGTTTTTCATCTATTGGTACATATTGCGCTGTCCCATAAACTTCGGAAGTAGAAGTAACCATTATTTTTTCACAATTTAAATCTTTTGCAGCCTGTAAAATATTCAATGTTCCTTTGATATTTGTATCTACATATGAATCTGGAGAATGATAGGAAAAGGGAATTGCTATCAATGCCGCCAAATGAAAAACAATATCACAACCTTTCATAGCTTCCCTTACCCCATTAGGATCTCTGATATCTCCGGTAAATATTTCAATTTTTTTTAATTTTTCTTTGGGAAATGAATCCAGCCATCCCCATGAATTAAAAGAATTGTAATAAACAAAAGCTTTTACATTTAAATTTAAATCAACCAGTTCTTCTACTAAATGACTTCCAATAAATCCATCCGCACCGGTTACTAGTATTTTTTTATTTTTTAAATCCATATTCAATCCTTTCTTTTATTTCTCCGCTACAAAAATCAATTGCAAGCCATTTCCTAAATATCCATAAAAAGAACTATAGTAGCCCAATATATAACTCTCTTTAAAACCTATTTTTTTTAATAAATCAAGAATATCCCATGAAAAATCCCAAAACACCAGCGAACCTTTTTCTGAAACAGGATTTCCATGATATTGCTCCGGCAATAAATATTCAATTTTATTATCAGATAATTTTGCTCTTTGTTTGGTGTTAAATTCTTTGGAATAAAATGGAATTGAAAAAACTAATTTTCCATTTATTTTAAGAACTCTAAATGTTTCTTCAAACGATTTGATATAATCAGGAACATGTTCATAAACATCCTGTGAAATAATTATATCCAATGACTCATTATCAAAACTTAGCTGAGTGGCATCTTCATGTCTTATATTATTAATCATTGTTCCGGGTAAAATATCAAACCCAAGATATTCACTTCCTATTATCTTGTTTTTATTGAAATATTTACTAAAAACTAAATAAAAATCGGTAATCTGCTCATAAAGATAAATGGTTACCTTTTCATTCATTTTTTTAATAAAATGATTTATTAAATTTAGAAGAAATCTTTGTCTATTATTTAAATTACATTTTTCACAAACAAGTCTTTCTCTATAATTAGGGACATTTCCTCCTGAATATTGCCAGTCTATTATAAAAGAAGTTGCTTCAGCACAAACCTGACAAAACCCTAAAAATTCAAATTTTTTATTATTTATATTTTTTTTAGCTAAGAATTTTTCAAAAACAAGTCTTTCTTGAATGCTTTTTTCTACATAATTAAAATACGCTTCTTGATTATAAAACCTTACTATTTCTATTTCTTTACTTTCCAAGTCTGTACTCCCTTTTTTTCAAAATTAAATCTCCTGAATTCTCCCCCAAAATTTTGCAAAGCATCAATTACATGATAACGGGTATTTTTTGGGCAATAAAAAAACATAAAACCACCTCCGCCAGCTCCCGATATTTTTCCACCAGTCGCCCCATTTTTGATCGCACTTTCGTAAATTTCATCAATCAGTGGATTTGTAATCTCTTCTGCACTTTGTTTTTTGTATTTCCATCCAAAATCAAGGATTTGACCAATAGATTCGATATTTCCGCGAAGCACTGCTTCCTTCATCATCACTGATTGTTCTTTCAATTTATGCATGGCATCGATTGATTTTTCTTTTTTCTGCTTCACATTATTTGCCTGGACTTCAATGATTTTCGCAGAAAGCCGGCTGGTACCAGTATAATAAAGAAGCATGTTGAAATTAAGTTCATTGATATAATCTTCTTTAATACGAAGGGGATTAACAATCACTTTATCATTTGCGTAAAACTCCATAAAATTAAACCCGCCGAAAGCGGCCGCATATTGATCCTGTTTTCCGCCCGCCATATCCAGATCTATTCTTTCAATCTCATACGCAAGGTGTGCCACATCGTATTCTCCCAGAGGAAGACCGAGCCATTCTGAAAAAGCTCCCAGTATTGCAACCACAAGAGTAGAAGATGTTCCAAGCCCAGAACCTGCAGGAGCATCGACAAAAGTAGTAAGCTCAAAAGAAAGAGGTTTTTTAATAAAATCTTTTATAATTCTATTATAAACCCCTTTTAATAAATCTAAAGTTCCATCTATTTTAAGGTATTCTTCAGCATTTAAAATCTGCTTTTCATTCCTATCAACTGAATAAAGAATTATTTTTCCTTCTTCAGCATTCGGCTTTATAGTAGCATAAGCATATAGATTAATAGAAGCATTCAGAATGGCTCCGCCAAATTGATCGGAATAAGGAGAAACATCTGTGCCTCCCCCTGCAAATCCAAGCCTTAAGGGTGCTTTTGCGCGTATTAACATATATATTCCCTTTATCTATTACTTAGAAAGACTCTACCTTTCTGAATTCTTTCTCTCCAATAATTTAATAAATCTTGCATTGTTTTTTCAAATGCGATTTCGGGTTTCCATCCAGTATGTTTTTGAAATTTAGAGATATCTGGAATTTGAAGGTCAGCGTCAATAGGTCTGATTCTACTCGGATCAATCTCTATTTTTATATCTTTTCTAGTTGAAATAGATAATAAATATTTTAACATATCTTCAATCGTACAGCTATAAGTACCGCCAATATTATAGTATTCTCCAGCTGTTGGATTAACAGTAACGAGCATATAATATGCCCGAACGGCATCTCTCACATCTGCCCATGTTCTCATAGAATTCAAATTACCCACTTTCACTACTGGTGGAAGTAAATTTCCTTCAATCATTGCAATTTGTTTTGCAAAAGTAGATTCTGCAAAAACATCTCCTCTTCTAGGTCCTGTATGTGTAAACATTCTAGTTGTCATTACTTTCATTTTATAAGCTTCCCCATAAAAACGACCGATTAAATCAGTTCCTGCTTTTGAAATCGCATAAGGAGATGCAGGATGAAAATTAACTTCTTCATGGATAGGCAATTTATCTTTTGGAACTCTTCCAAAAACTTCAGAAGAAGCACAAACATGAATCACAGGATCAATTTCTAAAATTCTAATACTTTCCAATAAATTAGTTGTTCCAATAATATTAGTTTGAAGAGTTTCCGCAGGAGAATTAAAACTTGTCTGAGGATAACTTTGTGCTGCGAGATGAAAAACATAGTCCGGTTTTACTTTTTTTAAAACATGCATCAAAGACCCTGTATCGTTTAAATCTGCATATTCAAAAAACAACCGATCTTTTTTATTAGCCTTATCAATTAAATGCTCTAAGTTATCTAAAGGACTTCGCCATCTACACATTCCATAAATATTCCAGTCAGTATTTGCTAAAAGATAGTCACATAAATGAGAGCCTACCATACCTGATACGCCAGTAATCAAAACACTTTTTTTATCCATTTTTTATATCCTCCTTGAACTCTAATTTCAATGCCTCTTGAATAGAATAGGGCTCTCTACCTAATAAAAAAGATAAATAATTTGATCGAGTCGAAATTATTTTAGGTCTAGCAGAAAAAAAATCCCTATCAGGTTCAATAATATTATAATTTAATTTTTCTTTAAAGTTTTCATAAATAAATTTAACTATATCTTTTCTTGAAACTAACTCTTTACCACAAAGATTAAAATATTTATTCTCAAATTGACTCCAATTTTTATAAAGATTCTCAATAGAATCTAAAACATCTTCGATATAAACAACATTTCTATAAAATGGATGAAAAACTTCTGCTTTTTCTTTATTTTTATAACAATTGTAAATATAACTACTAAATTTATCTTTTTTAGAAAAAACATAAGACATTCTAAAAACTTTAAAATTATCTTCATTTTCAAAATTTCTTTCGATTTCTTGTTTCATATTTCCATACTCACCGATAGGAAAACATTTTGAATTTTCATCAAAACATATTATTGAATCATTTAATTTTTCTCCGCTGCTTCCATAAACAGTATCAGAAGAAAAAAATAAAATTCTTGCTCTTCTTAATAAAGCTTTTTCTATAAAATACCTTGTTCCTTCAACATTAATTTGATAAGCTAAATTATAGTTATTTTTACAAATATCTGGAGAAGAAATTGCTGCTAAAAAAACAATAAAATCATCTTTTTCAATTATATTATAATCGAACTGATCAGGTTTTTCCAAGTCAAGAAAAACACTTTCAAGACTAGAAACATCTATTGAAGTAGTCATATATTTATATTTTTTTTCTATTTTTTTTATCAATTTCTGAGCTATAAATCCTTCTTTTCCAATCACAATAAATTTCACATTATTCTCACTTTAATATTTCATTAAATATTATTTCTGCTTTTTTAAAACTTAAGTATTCTTCTGCATACTTTATTTCTTTTTTTCTAATCTCATTCCATTTATATTTATCTTTATATAATTGAAGAATTGATTGAGCAAATTGTTCTTTTTGATTATTTTTAGAAAAAAGCTCTTCTGCAAACTGAATTCCTTCAATACCTATACTAGTTGAAACAACTGGAACAGCATATGAAATTGCTTCGATAATTTTTCCTTTTACGCCGGCACCATATCTTAATGGAGCTATCACCACTTTTGTATAATCATAAATTTCTTCTAATTCTTCATCAGAAACAAATCCCTTCACATCAATATTTTTTGATTTTAATTTAAGAATATTTTTTGTCGGATTTGACCCTACTACTTTTAAAATAATATTAGGATTTGAATTTAAAATGATAGGAAAAATTTCTTCCACAAACCATAATAAACCATCTTCATTTGGCTGATGAGTAAATCCTCCGACAAAAGTCAGCCATTTTCTATCTTCAAATAAAATATTTTTTCCTAATGGAGTTTTTTCATATATAAATGTTGGAAAAACATATACCTTTTTATCAGGCATTTTTTTTGACAAGATCCATTTTTCATATTCACTAATGGTTAAAACAATATCTGTCTTTTCGAAAAGATTAAATTCCAGCTTTTTACTTTTTCTGGCATTTTCTAAAAATTCTTTATCTCTGTTTAACTTAAACTTTCTAATTTCTCTGATATAAGCAAAATCTACCCCATTATATAAGATTTTTGCTTTTGTATTTTCTTTCATAAAATCAATATACTTCTCAGTAATATGAGGTCGATTGAGATAAACAAAATCAATATATTGTGAGTTTTCTACAATCCATTTTTTCCAATTTTCAGAATACCAGACTCCATACAAAACCTCTATTCCCATTTGCTCAAGCATTTCTGTATAAGGCTGGTGAGGATAAAAATTATCTCCAATAAATTTGACATTCATTCCCATTTCAACAAAAAGTTTGAGATATTGAAAAGCTGTCCTGCTCCCAGCATCCTGATCAAAATGAGGTACATAATGATCTATCACTAGTATCGTTTTTTTACCTCTACTCCGGTCTCTTGCCCAAAACACATGCTCTGCATTTTCAAATTGTTCTTTTTCAAAAACCGATTTCCATTTATCAATCATTTTTTTTTGGTTTTCAATTTGATAACTTTTCACTCCGCTATTAACATCAGTTCCATGCGAAATTCCTTCAAAATGGACAACCACGGATTTTGGCTGAAAGACGACTTTATGCCCATGCTTCCGGATTTCAAAAGCCAGATCTGAATCCTCAGCATAAGCTGGAATATATCTTTGATCAAAACCTCCGATCTCTTTCCAGACTGATGTTCTCACCATTATGCTTGCACCTGAGATATAATCAACTTCTTTAACATAATTATATTCTGGTTTGTTTGGATCATCAAGCCGTCCAAAATTCCATCCGCTTCCGTCTTTCCAGATAATCCCTCCAGCTTCCTGAAGCCGTCCATCCGGATAAACCAGTTTAGACCCTGCCAATCCTATTTTTATTTCTCTTTCCATAAGTTCAAAAAGAGATTCAAGCCAATATTCCTGAACCTGAGTATCGTTATTTAGAAAAACGATATATTTTCCTTTTGCCTTTTCTGCCGCGTAGTTGCAGTTTCTTAAAAAACCTAAATTGGATTTATTTCTAATTAAATTGATATTAAAAAAGTATTCAGATGCATTTTGTGTTTCATCACTGGAACGGTCATCCGCCAAAATAATTTCATAAGATAATTTTCTGACTGATTTTTTGATCGATAAAAGACAATTATAAGTATATTCAAATTGATTGTAAACAGGAATAATAATTGAAACCTGAGGATTTTTTTCTTTTGAGAAAACTATTTTTTCTTTTTCTGAATATTTCAGTAAGACTATTTTATTTTTTTTCAATTTAACTGGCAATACTTGCCTGATAAAGTTTTTTATCTTTATTCTATTCATTCTTTTCAAAGTTTTTACAGGGGATTTTAATCCCAAATACAAAGTTCTCGCAATAAATCTGCGTTTACTTCCACCAGGAAATAATTTATGAATCAAACTTCTCAATCAATATTCTCTTTCTTATTTTTTTCCGATTTTAAAAATAACAAATTTCTTTTTTTTTCCAAAAAACATTTCACTTTCCAAAATTTCGATTTATATATTTTTACCAATTCATTATTTTGTTTTTCTATTAGCTCTTGTTTTTCAACTAATTCTTTATCTTTATTATCAATTAAATTTTTCTGATACTCTAATTCATCCTGTTTCTTAAATATCAAAATATTTTTCTCTTGATTTTCTCTATCTAAACCCTGCCCCCATTTTCCTAATTTTTCGATCTCTTCCTGTCTTTTTAGCAGCAATAAATCTTTTTCTCGATTCTCACGGTCTAATGTTTTTCCCCATTCTGCCAATCTTTCGATTTCTTCCTGTCTTTTTAACAATAAAAAGTCTTTTTGCTTTATAGAATAATCTTTTTGCTCTATTAAAAAAATTTTTTTTTTTAATTCTTCATCTAAAGACTTTCCCCATTTTGCCAATCTTTCTATCTCTTCCTGTCTTGACTGAATCAACTTGTCTTTTTCTTGATTCTCACGGTTTAATGTTTTTCCCCATTCCGCCAATCTTTCTATCTCTTCCTGTCTTGACTGAATCAGCTTATCTTTTTCTTGATTCTCACGATCTAATCTTTTTCCCCATTCCGCCAATCTTTCTATTTCTTCCTGTCTTTGAATAAGCAATATATCTTTTTCTTTGTTTTCACGATCTAAATCCTGACCCCACTTCCCTAGTTTATTATTTTCTTTACTTGTTAATTCTAAATAGTTTATTAATAAACCGTAATTAATACCTTTTTTATAAAGGGAAAAACTTTCTTTTTCAACAAATTTATTGAATTTAGTGTATTTTAATTTGTTATTTTGATTATTCAATTTTTCAATAATTTCTTCCCAATGGTATTTTATTTTTTTTTTAACTATATCTTCAATTTCAATAATTTCAACATTAAAATCATAATTTAATAATTCATCCCAGCTGTTAAATAAAATATTATTTATTATAGAGTTAGTGTTTATACCACAGGCATTAATAAATCCTTTATATTTATGATTTTCCCATGGTTTAATAATAACAGCTGGTTTTTTATATGCAACTGCTGTAATTAATCCATGTAAAGAATTTCCAAAATATATCAAAGAATTTCCAATAATAGTAGTAGCTTCCAGTAAATTCTTAGGTTTAATATGAGAACAAAAACAAAAGTCATTGACTTCTTCTGAAAGTTTATCCAACCAAGTCAAATCTCCCTGCCATGGAGTTAGACTAATTATTTTAATTTCCGTTCTATAATAATGATATATATTTCTAATAATTTTTTTTATCATATCATAATTATTCATAATCTCTTTAATTGAAATTTCAAAAACAATATATTTTTTATTTAATTGTTCTATAGTAAATATTTCATCCAATTGTACCGCAGTATCCGGAATTGTATTTATTACTAAACCATTTCTCTCATTTATAATATTGTTTTTACTAAAATCATCTCTTACAGATAAATATTGGCAATAATTTATAGCAATTTTTGAGATATCTTCTTCAATTTTATTAGGTACCCCTAAAGCATTCCAAACAATCGGAATATTAAATTGTGAAGCTATATAAGAACTTCCAAGCCAAATATTTCTTAAATAAGATATTTTTAAAATATTAGAATCTTGATTTAAATCAACTATTTTCTCATTTACTACATCACCTCCACCAATAATTATTCCATTAATTAATTCATATTCGATACTATCAAAAGAAACAGTTTTTAAACCATCAAAATATTTAGGTTTTATACCAGACGGAGATGAATGAATTAAATCAAAACATTTTCCAATTTTTTTTTCTATTATATATGGAAATAATAAATCACCATAACTATTATGATCATAAGCTCCAATATTTATAATTCTTTTTTTAATTTTTGATATCCTTATTATTTATAATTCTAATTCCTGAATTTGGATTTACGATCCCAACAAATTCAACATCGGACAATACCTCAAAAACAATTACTTCATAAAGTCGATGATAAGCTACAATACTATCTTGCAATATTTCACTACAACCTAAACATAAAGAATAAACTCCTTTTGTTAAAGGTATTTTTTGAAAAAATTCGACAACAACAATATCGTTTTTTGTTCGAAATCCAATATCTTTTTTAGAAAATTTTGTATTAGTACCTAAGATTTCATTTCCTTTTATATCTTTAATAAAAAAACCTATTATTGGATCATTACAGTTTTTATTAAATTGAACTTTCATAAAAATTATTATATCTTGATTATTCTGTATTTTATCAATTAATTCTCTTTTTTCATTTAAAATAGCCCAATCAATTATTTCTGCTGCTTTATTACCATATTCTATATAATTAGGATTTATATTATAAGAATTTTTATATAGATTATTTGTATTTCTTTCTATAATTTCATTTATATTTATTTTTTGAAATGATTCTTCTTTTCTATAAGTTTCAATAATTTTATCAGGTTCACCATATGAAAGTAAAATCCCTTTTTTTAATAAAATTGCAGAATTACAATAATTTATTATTGTTGACATATCATGCGTTGTCAATAAAATTGTCACATTATTATCTTTCATTTTATTAATTTTTCTATAGCATTTTAATTGAAAAAAAACATCTCCCACCGACAATGCCTCATCAACAATCAAAATCTCCGGCTCCACATTGATTGCTACTGCAAAAGCAAGCCTCACAAACATCCCGGACGAATAAGTCTTCACCGGCTGGTGGATAAAGTCTCCGATATCGGCGAAAGAGAGGATTTCATCGAGCTTTTTCTCCATTTCCTCCCTCGTATAACCCATGAGAGAACCCTGAAAATAGACATTTTCAAGCCCTGTAAACTCAGGATTAAACCCTGCACCCAGCTCCAGAAGGGCTGAGATTTTGCCGTTGACCTGCACACTGCCTGAAGTGGGGGAGAGGACTCCGGTGATGATTTTAAGCAGAGTGGATTTTCCTGACCCGTTTTGCCCGATAATGCCCACGGTCTCGCCTTTTTTCACTTCAAAACTGATGTCGTTTAAAGCATAGAAATCTTTATGGTATTTTTTGCGGAAAGGGTGCAAAGCCTCTTTCAGCCTGTCTTGAGGGCTGGAATAGAGTTTATAAACTTTGCTGACATTTTGTATCTGGATCGCTGGTTCGCTCATTTTTACCTTTGTGATTAAAATATTTTATAAGAAAACACAATTAAAAATAACAAAAATTGATTTTTTTTCAAAAAAATATTGTGAACTCATCCCCCTGCCCCTTCTCTGGGAGGGATTTTTTTCTGTGGCAGTATTTTTTTTGGTTATTTTATTTGCAAGTTTTTCTAACCTATCGTTTTCTCATTTCTCGTTTTAATCGAATATTCTTTATTTCAG
>Ga0154385_1096_pt1 | contig 43083 bp, 34 predicted proteins | sample RifGroB1_FD_105628 | JGI IMG/M metagenome (GOLD analysis project Ga0154385, IMG submission 105628) | Spirochaetes bacterium GWB1_36_13 | reverse complement strand
CTCCATATATACGAATTTCGTATATCCTTCTAATCCGATGGGGTTTTACGAAATAAAAATCCCGTTTTATAGTTTATCCAGCAGGCGGAGTCTTTTCTTAAATCAATTTCTGTTTTGATAAAAAATAATACAGAGATTATCCAGAAACAAAATCTGTTTTTTTTTCACCCCAAAATTTTTAAAATCATTGCATTTGATACCCCACGAGAGAGGCTTTCCCCATCCGGCTTTATTTCAGGTTTGAAACCATAGTTCTATTTTTCAATAATTCAAAACAAGCTTTCAAAAAAGTTTTCTTTTTGGGGCAAATCTTCTTCCTGATTGGAAAGCATTTTTAGAAATTCAGTTTCACTTACAATTTTGATTCCCAGCTTGGCAGCTTTTTCATTTTTGCTTCCCCCTCCCTCGCCTTTCAGAAGATGGGTGGTTCTTTTGGTCACGCTTTCACTCACGCTTCCGCCGTGAGATAAGATGAGTTCTAGAGCTTTTTCACGCGGCTTGAAATTTTCAAAACTTCCGGTTACGCACCAGACAGTGTTTTTTAAATTTTCAGAAAATTTTATCCTCGATTCTTTTTCATCTTCCGTTTTCAGTCCAATCTTTTCAAACTCTTCAATCAGATTGATATTTTTTATATCATTAAACTCCCTGATGATGGATTCAGCCGTGCTTTTCCCGATTCCATGGAATTTTAAAAATATTTCAGGGTCATTTTTTTTTGCGGCGTCAATAATTTTTTCAAAAGAATCCAGACCGTTGGACGATAAAATTTGAATCACTTTTACGGCGATTTCATCAAACCCCAAGGCAGTAAAAACCGTTTCATAGGGGTTTTCAAGGCTTTTTTTGATTCCTTCTAGAATCAGTTGTGTTTTTTTATCTCCAAATCCTTCCATATTAATAAGATGAGATTCTTTTAAATAGTAAATATCCGGAATATTTTCTATGATTTTCTTTTCAAAAAGAAGTTTAACGGTTTCTTTTCCAAAATTTTCAATATCCATTACCTGCACAAAATAGGCGAGTTTTTCCCTCATTCTTGCTTTGCAGAAAGGATTCACGCAAAAAAGATGCGCCCCTTTTTCCATCAGTTTGGATTCACACTCAGGGCAGCGGTCAGGAAGACTAAAAATTTCTCCCTCGCCTTTTTCCACTACTTCTTCAATTGCGGGAATAATCTCTCCCCTTTTGGATACAATCACCGTATCCCCGACAGCCAGCTCCAACGAATTAATATATTCCTGATTATGCAAAGTGGCTCTGGAAACAGTGCTTCCCCCTATTTTAACGGGTTCAATCAAGGCTAAAGGAGTGATCCGCCCCGTCCGCCCCACATTGATCTGAATACCCATCACTTTAGAAATATTCTGGGGCGCTTCAAACTTATAGGCAACTGCCCATCGGGGATGGTGAGCCGTATAGCCCAGCTCTTCCCGGTACTGATATTCATTGACTTTAATCACCAGCCCGTCTATTTCAAACTGGAGGTTTTTTCTTTTTTCTTCTATTTCAGAAAGATAAGTCAAGACTTTTTCTTTGTTTTCAAAATTGAAAAAAAGAATCTCAGGGTTGAGAGGAAAAAGGTTTTGGATTAAAAATGAGTGCATTTCTTCATTGGAATGAGCCTCGAAACTTTCGCTGTATCCATCATAAACCAAGATTTTTAAAGGAATTTTACCCACTTCACTGCTTTTATTTCTCCGTACGCTTCCCGCTGCAAAATTCCTGGGATTGGCATAGACATTCCCCATTTTCTGATTGTATTTCAAAAAATCTTCTTTTTCAATATAGACCTCGCCCCTCACCGCCAGATCGATAGGAGATAAAAGTTTTAACGGAATGGATTTTATTGTTTTGATATTTTCAGTTAAATCATTGCCTGTGTTCCCATTTCCACGGCTGACAATATGGGATAAAACTCCATTTTTATAATAAAGCGCCACCGAAAACCCGTCAATCTTGGGCTCAATGCTGAAAGATATTTTTTGATCCGTTTTTTCCTGAGTTTTTTCAAGCCATTTGGAAAGGTCAGAAGCGTTGTAAATCTTATCCAGACTCAAAACAGGAATCGTATGCGCTATTTCAGGAAATTGATTGTCCGTATCGCTTCCGACTCTTCCTGTAGGCGAATAGTCTTTTTTGAGATGGGAATATTTTTTTTCCAGAAACACAAGGCGGTCAAACAGACGGTCGTATTCCAGATCGCTGATTTCAGGCTTTGCCTCGACATAATAAAGAAAATTGTGATGATTTATTTTTAAAATCAAATCTTCCATTTCGTTTAAAATACTTTGTTCTTCCATCGTTTCCTCAATTCTTCTCAGGATATTTAAAAAATATAATTTTTTTTTAATTTTTAATTCCTTAAATTTTAATAGTATTAATTAATTTTTTGAAATCTAAAATAAAATATATACCACTTTTTAAATCTAAAAAGAGTAAAAAATGCAAAAGAAAATTAAAAAAATTGAGAATCAATTTATTTATTACTATTTTTATGATTCCAACCAGCTTTCTCTGATCACTGTTTATGAAAAAAAACGGTTTTTAAAAAAATATTACGGCAGTTATGAATTTCTTTATCAGGATTCTACTCTGGTTTCTCAGACCAGCCGTGTAGAAGACCTGGGAATAACAGAATCGGTCAAATATTTTTACGATCACTTAAAAAGACTGATAAAAAAAGAATATTACAATAATCAAGGACAGCTCCGCTATACTCTTGATTTTTTTTATCAAGATACAGATTCTCCTCTTCCCTATTCTTTAAAAGTCTTGAGAATGGGTGAGTTTCAATTTTTCGAGACAGAAAAAAGTTCTGTCATTCAAAGAAATCTTGAATCTTTTGGAAAAGACTTTGACGGAAGTTTTCTTTTGCTTGAATCGATAGAGGAAGAAAAAAATCATGATTGAAAATGAACTTGTTGAACTTTTAAAACAGGGACAATTTATTGAAATAAACGAAAAAATATTTTATGATTATCATAACAATCTGGAAGAAGCTGAAATTTTGGACTGGGGACTGGATATCGCAAACTACTGGATGAAAAATGAAAAAGAGATTCAAAGCGCTGAAAGTCCTATTACAGTCTGGGACAAATTCCTTGAAAAAATTTACTCGAAATCCATTACTCCCCCCAGACAATTGATAGACGCTGCTTCTTTTCATATTATGAAAAAAATTTACGCCAGGGTCAACCTCACCCCTGTCAACCCTTTGGATAAAAATCCTTTTTCAGTAAAAATGGGGGTTGCCAGAAGTCTTTTGGGAATCGGTAAAAACGAAGCCGCTTTTTCATTTTTAGTCAGCCTGGTCAAGCATTATCCAAAACAATCTGAACCATGGGGAATCCTCGGAAAAATGTATTTTTCTGAAAAAAAAATTGAAAAAGCGCTCCTTTGCTACAGAGAAGCTTTTTTTATGAACCCTTCTGTATTAAATTTATGGGATGTAAATTCTGATTTTATAGAAAAAATACTATACTATTATAAGAAGAATTATAACAAGACAGGTAAAATGCCTGAACTGAAGAACTTACTGCAATGGATTGGAATCAGCGGTATTACAGGAGGTTTTTTTAAGATCAAGAGAGAATTGTCTTTGCAGGAAACAAGCGAAATGGATAAACGAATCCAGGTTTTTGAGAATAAATACAATCGTTCCAAAAAAAAAGAGGATCTTTTAAACCTGTTAAGACTTAATCTTTTTAAAATAGATTATTATTTGGCTCAGAACAAGCCTGAGTTGATCAAAGAAAATTTAAAAGCTTTGGAAATTTTAGATCCCGTTATTTACCAGAAATTAAAAATTTAGAAAAGAGGAATTTTTATGGCAATCTTAAAAGAATTACAAGAAAAATTAAAAGAAGAACAATGGACTCGTTCTACTATAGAAAATTTCGGAAAAAAAGAGTCTGATGATTTAGAAAATCTATTAAAATCTATTATTAACGAAAAAAAAGAAACGGAAGCCCATCAAATTACTCTTGATTTTGTTAAAAATTCCCCTAAAAGCATTACAGGTCTTTATATTCTCGGTCTTTTGTCTTATAAAATCGATGACAAAGAGAATACGGACTCATTAATTCATCTGGTTGAAATATTTAAGGACAATAAAAGATGGTCGGTCGTTGAAACGATTTTAAATAAAATCATTGAGAATGAAGAAAGCATTTACGCTTACAAACTTCTTCTCCATATTTATGATAATTTCAAGAAAGAAAAAGAAAAAGAAAAATATGAAATACTCGAAAAACTGGTTGCCATCGACACAGAAAACGGAGATTTGGCAAAAAGACTGGCTGAATACTACGAAAAAAAAGACCCTGTTCTTGCTCTGAAATATTTCAAATCAGCTTTAAGAAGATACGCTAAAAGCAAACAATTTTCACTTTTGGAGACGATCTGGAAAAAAATAGTCAGCGAAATCCCCGAAGAAATTCATTTTTTTCAAAACATAGCTTCTTTTATTGCAGACAACAATCAAGAACTTTCCCATAATCTGATGCTTTCCCTTCTGGATGAACTGGAAGGTGTCGAAAAAATTGAAGAAGCGATTTTTGTTGCCAAAAACATGCTGGTCAAAGAACCTTTTAACCAAAAAATCAGATCCAGATTAATTGACCTTTACCGTGAAAAATACAAAAATTCAACTCAGCTTGAAATTTGTATGAAAAATTCAGGATTAAACGATCCTAAATCTAAAATTGAAAACTCAATCAAAAAATTTGAAAAAGAAATTCTTTTTGATCAGGATTCTTATATTTACCATAAAACATGGGGAATCGGTAAGATTCAGGAAATCAAGGGAGAAGATTTTTATCTGATTTTTGACGGAAAAATCAACCATAAAATGAGCTATATCATGGCTCTCAAGTCTTTAATGCCGCTTACCCCGGAACACATCTGGGTCTTGAAAAAAGAAAAGAAAATCGGAAACATCCATTCCAAAGAAGAAGCGAAGAAAATTCTGGTCGCTATTTTAAAGAGTTTTCCTGATAAAGAACTCAGTATCGACAATTTTAAAGATGAACTGGTACCGGATATTATTAATACCAATGAATGGAACAAGTGGTGGAACAATGCTAAAACCTATCTGAAAGAAGAATCCAATATCGGTATGATCAAAGAAGGACGACCGAAATACATCTTAAGAGACATTAAACTTTCATACGAAGAAGAATTGATCAACAGCTTCCATCAGACCAAGAAATTTGACGATAAGGTCAAAATTTATGAGGAATTTATCAAGGAATCCGACCTAATTGAAGAATTTGCAGATGAATTTAAAGAAATGGTGCAATACTTTAAAGATACGATTCAAAACCCGAGATTTGATTTTCATGAGCAGCTGATTTCTTTTATTCTTTTAAAAAGACTTTTCAGAACCAATAAAAAATATGTCGGGGAAATCGAATATTCCTTCAGTATTTTTAACGACGAAGACAACCTGATTAAAACCCTTCTCCATAATTATAAAGCTGATTATAAAAAAGAAATCATCAATTATATTGAAAAAGAACTTCCTGAATGTGAAACAGTGCTTCAGGAAATTTTCTGGATTGACCGAGGTCAGCTGGCTCCCCATATCATGGAAAAACTCTCTCTTCATCTTTCTCCCGAAGATATGAAGGAACTGGTAGAAGATACAATTCACAATAAATTCAAGATGAATCCTTATATTACCATGTGGTGCCTTGAGAGAATGATTGAAGGAGATTACAGAACCTATCAATTTTCACTCAAAGATCTCTATATCGAAATTCTTTATCGGATCGATACCATTGGAAAACTGATGAACCAGAAAAAACTCAACTGGTTTACCCCTTCTATTTCCACTCCCGAAGCAAAAAATATTTTAAATACCGCCACCGATATTCTTTTCAGAGAATTGATCGATCAGGAAGAGGGTGAGCCTACTTCTTTTATTGATTTTGTAGTTTCTCATCAGGATGAAGATTATATTGTTAAAATTTATCATTTGATTAAAAACTCATCCGGCTTGATTTCCACCAACAAAGGAAAAACAGGAAAAAATGAACTGATTCGCCAGATTTTAAAGAAACTTCCGCATGTTGAAGAAGTCAAATCACAAGACGATCTAATTTCTCATGTTATTATTGATTATCTTGACGAAAGAATAATCTGGTCCAGTGAAGACGGCTTTAATAAACAAAGAAAAAAAATCGAAGAACTCAATATTGAAAAATCGAAAAATGTTGTTGAAATCGATAAAGCCAGACAGAAAGGCGACCTTCGGGAAAATGCCGAGTATCAGGCTGCCCGTGAAAAAGAAAGCACTTTAAACAATCAGATAAAATTCCTTCAGGAATTGATCGATAAAACAAAAATTATTGATTTAAGTCAGATTTCCGGTGAAGAAGTTACTCCGGGAACAACGGTTCAGATAGAAAGAAACGCTAAAAAAGAATCTTATACTATTCTTGGTTTCTGGGACACCAACGAAGAGAAACATATTCTGGCCTACAATTCTCCACTTGCAAAAGCAATGCTGGGTGGAAAGAAAAATCAGGATATTAATGTAGAAATCGGCGGACAAGATGTCCATATTAAAATTTTAGATATCAAACCTTATAAAGGTTAATTGGATTTGAGGTAGGGAACAACGATCGTTGTTCCCTACCTCTATTACCGGTTTATTCACAAAGTGCGTGTAGAAAATTTTTATTCTTTATGAAAATAAAGCTCGTAAAACTTCTTTTTAAACATTGGATAACGGTCTTCTTCAATCGCTTTCCGGATTTCTTTCATCAGATTGAAAATATAGGTGAGATTATGAACGGTTGCAAGCTGATAGCCGAGCATTTCTCTGGTTTTAAAAAGATGACGGATATATCCTCTCGAATAGTTTTGACAGGCAAAACAAGGGCATCCTTCTTCAATTGGAAGTTGAGAAGTTTTATGTTTTGCATTGATTAAATTCATTTTTCCAAAATGGGTAAAAACAGAACCGTTTCGCGCATTCCGAGTGGGCATCACACAATCAAACATATCAATTCCAAGCCCTACGGTCTCCACAAGGTCTTCAGGACTCCCTACCCCCATCAGATACCGGGCTTTGTTCTCCGGCAGGATAGCAGTGGAAATATCGGTGATTGAATACATTATTTCCTTATTTTCCCCCACACTCAGTCCACCGATCGAATATCCGTCAAAATCGAGGTCAACAAGTTCTAAAATACTTTCTTTTCTTAAATCTTCATACATGTTTCCCTGAGTAATTCCAAACAAGAAAGGCGGGTCTTCTATTGTTTTGATATAATCCCTGCTGCGTTTTGCCCAGCGGGTCGTTCTGTCTTTTGCTATTTTCGAGTAGGATTTATCTACGCTTGTGGGCGTACACTCATCTAAGGGCATAATAATATCTGAGCCGATGATTTTTTGGATATCAATCACAATTTCCGGGTTAAAAAAATGCTTTGAGCCTGTCATAGGATCTTTAAAAATAACTCCATCATCATTGATGTGCCGAAAATCAGAAAGACTGAAGACCTGATAGCCCCCAGAATCAGTCAAAAGGTTTTTATTCCAGCGGATCATATTTTTGATCCCTTTAAACTCTTTAATAATATCCAGCCCGGGTCTCAAAAAAAGATGAAGAGTGTTATTCAAAATCAGTTCATACCCGATTTTCGCCATCTCAATGGAAGACATGGTTTTGACTGTGCCGATTGTCCCGACCGGCATAAAAACAGGAGTCTGCACCACTCCGTGTGCAAGGCGGAGTTCACCCAGCCTGGCTTTTGTATTTTTTTCTTTTTTTGTTAAATAATATAATTCCCTGTTTTGCAATGAGAAAGCTCCTTCTTTCATAAACTCAAGATTTTGGAAACTGAAGATGGGTTTTGTAGATGTATTTATCTTTATAAACAAGATAAAGACTGAAAAGAATAATAAAAATTAAGAGAAAATCTCCAATATAAGAATAAAGACCAAAAATCCTTTTCACAATAAAAACCTTTGCCGAAAGGATGTCTTTGACAAATATATCGGTAGGTCCGGCAATCATCTCGCCTGTCTGGTCAATGACCGCAGAAATCCCGCTGTTGGTTGCCCGGACTAAAGGCACCCGGTTTTCAATAGCGCGCGGTACCAAAAGCCAGAGGTGATAAAGACTGGCATTGGTCTGCCCAAACCATTTGTCGTTGGTCAGATTGATAATAACATCTCCTCCCTTCCTCACAAATTTCCTCACCAGATCAGGATTAATAATCTCATAACATATCTGAGGAGAAAGGTTTATTCCCTTAAACTGGAAATTCTTGATTTCAGTTCCAGACTGAAATTTTCCTACTTGGGGGAAGAGGTTGTAAAGAGATGGAAAAAATCCCCCCAACGGCAGGTATTCCCCAAATGGAAGAAGGTAAATTTTATTATAAGAGTCGAGTTTTTTTCCGTCCGTTCCCATGATTGTCGCAGTGCTGTAAAGATTTTTCCCTTTAAAATAAGCATCCAAATCAATCTCGCTGAAGATAAACCCTACTTTCTCTTTCTCAATGATTTTTTTCATTTCCGAAAGAAGAAACTGATCCGCATACGCCCCCTCAGAAATTTGGAAAGGAGTAGCCGACTCAGGCCACACAATCAGATCAAGTTTGTCTTCTCCTGCTTTTTCAATCAGATTCCTTGTCTGCTCCAATACGGTTTGATCAATCATTCTTAATGTGGTCTGTGTGATCGAAGTAATAAAAGGAGTATCCGGCTGAATTATCCCGATATTAAGAAAAGGAGCCTTGCTCTGATGTTCTTTTATCTGAATCACACGAATAATTCCATAACTGTAAACCATAAAAACAAGACTGGCTAAAATAAGCATAATCTTTCGGTTTCTGGCAAAAATAAAATCATAAATCAATGAATTACATAAAACCAGAATAAAACTCATCCCCTTGATTCCTACAGCGTCTATGATTTGGATAAAATAGTAGTTTGCAAGCTGGGAATTGCCCACATAAAAAGGAAATATTTCAGGATAAAAAATTTCAACAATCAAAAGAGCGCTGCCGTAAGATAAAAACTTTGGAATTCCGTAAGTACGGAACATTTTTGCGATCCAGAAAAAAAACGCATACTTCAGGGCAAAAATAAGACAGAAAAATATATAGACAAAAATAGAAGCTGTATAAGGCAAGCCCCCAAAAATCTGAATCGTATCGACCAGCCAGAAAAAACTGGTAAAATACATGACCAGACCAAATATCCAGCCGTAAATAAATATTTTGCCCCAGTTTTCCTCTTCTTCTTCAATCATAAAAAAAGGAATGAAAAGAAAAAATCCCAGAATCCAGAGATTAAAAGGAGGAGTTGTGAAAAAGAAAAGAACTCCGCCTAAAATACTTAAATTAATCTTCCGTTTCGGAAGCCAGCGCAGGTATTTCTGAATAATCTTTTTTCGTTTTTCTTTTCTGGTCATGCCTTCTTCTTTTTAAATATTCTAAAAACCGGGATAATCGTATAAGTAATCACCATCACAATAATAAAATACCTGAAAGCGAAAATCAGGAATACAAAAAATCCAACATTATATAAAATATACCCTATTCCGCCCTTAAAATTAAAAAGCATTGTAGAAGATTTTTTATATTTTACTTTTGAAACCATTAAAAATGCAAAAAAGAGATAAAACACCGCATAAAAAACAGGATTTCCAGGCAATTGAAACAAATAAAAGTCTTTTATCCACCAGTCATCCACCAGGGTTGGAATATAATTAAATCCGATCAGTCCGGCTACGCTGATTCCGGCAAAAGTCGATGCCATTCCGGTAAAATACTCTACCTTCTCATTCGGATTTGTATTGATATTATACATTGCCAGTCTCATCGCGGCAGTAATGGTATAAATAAAACTAAACACAATAATAATGACAGGAGAAACAACTATTCCTTTCTGGAAAAGCAGGTATTGGAAAAAGTTTAAAAAAAGAAATGCCGGAGCCAGTCCAAAAGTGATTAAATCTGAAAACGAATCCAGCTCTTTCCCGATATTGGACTCTACTTTTAAAATTCTTGCCAGCCTTCCGTCCAGAAGATCAAAAATAGTCGCCAGCATAATCGCCATTGACGATATGGTTAAAGCGAAAAGATTATTATTTCCAATTTGATTGGAATAATAAATCGATAAAAAACCGCAAAACAGGTTTAAAAAAGTGACGATACTCGGTATCATTCTCTTCATCATTATTTTTTTCTCCTTGCCACAACTGTTAACCCAGCTCTTGATTTCTGCCCTTTTTTGACTACAATTTCAAAATCCTTCGGAATAAAAATCATATTGGCAGACCCGTATTTAATTAATCCCATTGTCTCTCCCTGTTTCAAAGCATCGCCTGTTTTTTTAAAAAACCGGATTCTTCTTGCAATAAGACCTGCAATCATAGAAACTAAAATTTTTATATTCTTTTCTTTATTTTCAATTCCAATCAACTGGTGCTCATTGGTCTGCCAGGAAGATTCTTTCATGACATTTTTCAGGCTTCCCTTCTGATATTTTTCATATTCCACAGTTCCTTCTATCGGAGATAGATTCCAGTGCATACTGGCAACATGCATGAAAATTAATACTTTTTGCACTCTGCCTTCCAAAAATGCGGGAGCTTCGCAGTCTTCATCAATAAGCATAACAAAGCCGTCTGCCGAAGCATAGATTAGGTCAGGATCAATCTTGGTTTTTCTTCTCGGCACCCTTAAAAAAAAGATCGTATATCCAAAAAGAAAAATCATCAATAAGCTTAAAATCAAAAAAACAATCCCCCATTGGGACACTCTTTGAAAATACCATAAAACTCCAAAACCCAGAAAAAGAATTCCTGACAATAGGAAAACCTTTTTCCCTTCTCTGAAAATATCTCTCATAACTCTCTTTATTCTCCCTCTTTACTTTTTTCATACATAAATTTATGATAAAAAAGGATAAAAAGTAAACTAAAATTGAAAGAATTGTATTTTTTTAAATGAACTGTTTCCGTCATCCCTCTTTGTCCATAAATCATCTTTATTTCAAAGTATAGATCACACCATAGCAAGGAAACCGCAAGAGCAGTTTTCCGGTTCAGAAAATCTCTTCTTCTCATGAAAAAGATTATACAAATCTGAAAAATTTGATTAGATTTAAAAATTGTATTTTAATTAAAAATTGAGAGGAGAAAAGATGGGTGAATATCAAGTTACAGTCAAAAGTTTAAATCCTGTCTCAGTGATTTTTAAAGAGAAAACCGGACCTTATTGGGAATTGGGAGAACTTTTTCAGGAATGTTTCGCATGGGCGGCGAAAAATTCTTCTGAATTGGTTGGAGCAATTATGGCTATTTATTATGATAATCCCAAAGATACTCCTGTGGAAAAATGCAGGGCAGCAGTCTGCGTGCCGGTTAAAAATGAAACCAATGCAACAGAAGGATTTCAAAAAATGGTTCTTTCTCATAATGCCTCTGCGCAGGTAACCTATAAAGGACCTTACTATGCGGCTGAGAAAATGAAAGCCTATCAGGCATTAAGAGACTGGATCGCTAAAAACTCTGAATATACTCTGGCTGAAAATTTTCTGATTGAGGCTTATTTGAATTCTCCGGTAAACACGAAAGAAGAAGACTTGATTACTGAAATTTCGATTCCAATTAAAAAAAAGTAGTCAAAAGGCTATTTATATTTTTTTTATTAAAAGAGCCGGGGATTTTTCCTTTGCTCTTTTTTTAAATAAGGCAGAACAATGACAATCAGCATTGACACACAAAAAGAAATTCTTAAACTTGCCCGTGAAACAATAGAAAAAGCATTGTTTGGAGAATCCAAAATCAAAGTTTTTTCCCAAGACCCTGTTTTTAACGAAATCTCCGGCATTTTTGTAACCCTTCATAAAAAAAACGCTTTACGGGGCTGTATTGGAAATATTATCGGATACTATCCTCTGAAAGAAGGGATTCCAAAAATGGCGCTTGCAGCCGCTTTCGAAGATCCGCGTTTTACTTCCCTTAAAAAAAACGAATACGATCAGATTGATTTGGAAGTCACAGTTCTTTCTCCGCTTCAAAAAGCCTCTCTTTCTGATATTGTGCCGGGTAAACACGGAGTTGTTCTTTCAAAAGGTTATCACAAAAGCACCTATCTTCCTCAAGTATGGGAACAGATTCCCGATCTTGAAGATTTTATGTCTTCCCTTGCCGAAAAAGGCGGGATGGATTCAGACGCATGGAAAAATCCTGATATCACAATAGAAATTTATACAGGACTGGTCATCTCAGAAAAATGAAAAACGCGTTATTTGAAAATTATCTCAAATGGTTTCAAAACCACCGGAATTCTTATCCCAATACTCCCCCTCTTGTTGAAGAAAATTTTACCCTGAAAGAGCTGCATACCTATGAAGTTATTAAAAACGCAGAACAGATTGCTGATTTTCTTTCTTTTTCCCATGAAGAGCTTTTTCTTGCCAAAACAACGGCTCTTTTTCATGATCTGGGACGATTTCAGCAATTTTACCAATACCAGACCTTTCTGGATAGAATTTCCGCCAATCACGCTGAACTTTCTGTCACTATTTTAAGAAAAGATTCAGTATTAAGTCATTTGTCAGAAAAAGAATCTTCTTTGATTTTAGATGCCATACTTTATCATAACCGCTATGAAATTCCTTTGGACGCACCCAAAAAAACAACGCTTTTTTCAAAGATTCTCCGTGATTCAGACAAACTTGATATCTGGAGAGTACTGGCAGATTATTATTACGAGCAGCGCAGAAACAATAAAAATCCTGCTTTAGAATACGGTCTTTTAGACAACGGAAAGTACAGCCCCTTTGTTGTGGAAAGTTTTAAGAAAAACGAGTGCATCAAAATCGAAGACAGAAAAACAGTCAACGATATTATTGTCTATCATTTAAGCTGGATATTTAATGTGTATTTCCCCATTACTCTGAAATTGGCGGATGAAAGAAAACTTTTTGACAAAATTTTTTCCGCCCTGCCTGATTCTCCCGAAAAAAAAGAAGTTTTTGCTTCCTTTCAGGAATTTATGAACAAAGCAGCGAAATGTTTTTAACATTTGTCAAAATAGCTTTACTCCGCCCGGTACAGGAGTTCGCTCATTTGCTATTTTATCTGTAATAGATAGGTTCTTTTTTGTTTTATTTTCTCTTTATATTTAAATTTAAAGTTTGAAAAAAGAAATGACTTGATTAGGATTTTTATTTGATATTACTATCTAAAACCATTCTTCTTGTAGAAGATGAAAAGATTCTTGCCTTAGCTGAATCCAGAATGCTTCAAAAAAACGGTTATCAAGTTATTACCGCCTCCAGCGGCGAAGAAGCTTTAAAATTAATTCAAGATCATACTGCAATTGACCTTATTCTCATGGATATTAATTTAGGTTCTGGGATGGACGGTCCTCAAACCTCAAAGAAAATCCTTGAAATGATCAATATTCCCATTGTTTTTCTGACCTCCCACTCTGAAAAAGAAACGGTTGAAAAAGTCAAAAGCATTACCCGGTATGGATATGTGATCAAAAATTCAGGAGATTTTGTTCTTTTATCTTCAATTGAAATGGCTTTTGAACTTTTTACCGCTCATCAAAAAACTGTTTCCAGCCAGAAACTTTTTTATGAAATGATTGAATTGGCTGTAGATGGAGTTTTATTCGGAAATCATCAGGGAATTATTACAGAAGCAAATCAAAAGATTCTTGAAATGTTGGGTAAAAAAAAAGAAGAAGTTGTCGGGAAACCGATATTTTCACTTTTTCCAGAAAATGTTTTAGAAGAAAAACCTCTGCGCTATGACTTGATTCAAAAAGGCGAAACTGTTATTGCCGAAAGAAACCTTTTAAGATCTGACGGAACAATGATTACTGTAGAAATGCACTCGAAAATGATGTCAGACGGGAGTTACCAGTCATTCTTGAGAGATATGACAGAAAGAAAAAAATACGAGGAAAGTTTACAAGAAAGCCGTGATCAGTTTATGAAATTCATGGAATCCATCCCTTTTATTTCATTTTTGAAAAACAGTAAAAGTGAAACTCTCTATATTAATCCAAAGTTTAGTGAAATAATGGGTGAATTCCCAATAGGCAAAGATTTTCCTGAATCATTTCCAGAAAAAATAGCCCGGGCTATGCTAAACAATGATCAACTCGCACTCGAAAAAGGCTTGATTCAAACAATTGAAACGATTCCAGATAAAAACGGCATAAAAAGAATTTTTGAAACAACCAAGTTTTCCATTCACCGAGAAGGGAAAACCCCTCTTATTGGCGGATTTGCCATTGATATTACCGATTACAAGGAAACAGAAAAAGCGCTTTTAGAAAGCGAGAAACGCTATAAACTCCTTTCAGAAATGACCAGCGATGCGGCCAGTTCTTCTCTGGTTTATCCGGATGGAAAAATTGTCAGGGAATGGATCGTTGGAAAAGTTTTAGATCAATACGGATACACTGCTGAAGAAATTTCTTCATTTGAAAAATGGGCAAAGATTGTTCATCCTGATGATCTTCAAAAATATTATCAAGGGATTGAAGAATTAAAAAAAGGCAAGGATATTTCAGCAGAGCTGAGAATTCAAACTAAAAACGGTGAAACCCGCTGGATTCATAACAATATTTATGTGATAAAAGAACCGGAAAGCTCTTTTATCCGGCTTTTAAGCTCAATCAAAGATATTACAGGAAAAAAAAGAGCTGAAGAAAAAGTAAAAAATCTTCTTTTGGAAAAAGAAACTCTTTTAAAAGAGGTTCATCACAGAATCAAAAACAATATGAATACGATCGCTCATTTTCTTTACATTCAAGCCGGCATGCTCCCAGATTCCAATGCGTCTTCCGCCCTTCTTGACGCAAGAAACCGAATTTTAAGCATGATGGTGATTTACGATAAACTCTACCGGACCACAGACTATAAAAACATCTCTACAGAAGACTATTTTAACAGCCTGATTGAGGAAATTACGGCAACCCTTCATATTCATTCCAGTTATGAAATAAAAAAAGAAATAGGGGATTTTTACTTTGATAACCAGATTCTTTTTCCCCTCGGGGTTATTGTCAATGAACTCATTACCAATTCTTTCAAATACGCTTTTTCCGATCACAAAAACCCCCAGATTTTTATCAGCCTTAAAAAAACAGCTGAAAATAAAATGGAATTGATCATTAAAGACAATGGAATCGGAATGCCAGATGAAATCGATCCTTTGCATTCAAAAGGATTTGGGTTAAATTTGGTTCATCTTTTTACTTCTCAGATAGGAGGAGAAATATCCATAAAAAGAGAAAACGGAACTGAGTTCCGAATCTCTTTTCAAGAATCGCCTGCTTTCGGAAATTAGTTCCATAAATCTGGTTTTATGGCGTAAATTTCAATATTTTGATCCAGAAAATCTGTAAAAGCAAGGTATTTATTATCAGGAGAAACATCCAGACCGGTGGGCTGATTTTTTCCCCAGATCCAATCTTTAATTTCAAAGTTTTCTGTGTTCATGACAAATACTTTTCCAAATATGGGACCTTTCAAAAGATAAGATTTCCGATTATTCGGACCGCGGGTTGAAATAAACAAAAACTTTTTATCAGCAGAAAGCTGAATCGTATTCGGTTTGTCCCCTACCTTGATCTTTTTAATCACTTTATCGTTTTGAAAAGAAACGACTATAATCTGCCCGCTGCCCATGGCCGACGCATAAAAAAGATTTTTACTTTTATCTGCCACCACATGCCTTAAAGCGCTTCCCGGAGATAAAACTTTGATCGTCTTGCCCGTGGCAAGGTCAATTTTCTCAATTTTGCCTTTATCGAAAATACACGCATAAAGATATTTCCCGTCAGGACTCATCAGCATACCGCGGGGAATACCGTCTGTCTTGATTTTTTTGATCAGTTTGTAATTTTCAGTGTCAATCACTGAAATATCTTCTGAAATCCAGTTTGATACAAAAACCGTTTTTTCATTATCTGAAAAAAGAATCACTTTGCTGAATTTTCCGCCGGTTTGAATCGTTTTTTTATAGGAAAAATCTTTTAAATCAATCACATGAATCACATTCGCCCACATCTGGGATATCCAGAGTTCATTTTTCTGAATCGAAAAAGCAGATTCGACAAAACCTTTTTTGGAAGCATATTTTTCAGGAAATTCAATTCTTTTGATTTTTTTCAGATCCCGGACAGAAATAATATCCACTCCGTTGTCATCTAAAAGAGGCACGACAAGATAGTTCCCGTCGGGAGTAAACGCAATCGATTTCGGCTGTTTTCCAGTTTCAATTTCTTTGAGTAAAGCAAGGTGAGAATCTTTTTTTTCAAGTTTATTTTCAAGAAATACCTCCTGATCCAGCAAAACCGTCAGAGTTTTATCATAATACCCTTCAGCAGTGAACGAGAGAGTGTATTTTCCTTTTTCTAAATAAATCTTTTTGGTTGTTTCTTCTTCCAGTGAAAATTTCTTGGGCTCTCCATTAATCAGAATAGCGGCATTGAGAGGAAAGCTTTTTATTTTCAGCCAGGCTTTTGAATTGTTTTTGGCAAATAAACCAAAAGCCAGAAAAAGAACTATGACCAGAAAAGCTTTTTTGAAAAGATTCATTTCCTTCTCCTTATCTCTTTTCTTTTGCTCTTTCTACAATCGGTCTTCTGCCTCTGTTTTTCGATTTAAAGGCTCTTAAAATAATTTCAGCCTCTTCAAAAGGAACCGTAATAAAAGAGAAAGCTTCAAAGATTTTGACATCTCTGATTTTATTTTCATCAATTTTCGCTTCTTGTTTGATAAAATCAACCACTTTTTTTGGAGTCATATTGTCCATTTTTCCCATCGCAACGAAAAGACGGCTTTTTCCTTTTGTATTGACAGAAACATCTTGAATCTCATTATAACTGTTTAAATCCAGCTCATCTTCAAAAAAATGCTTCATAACAGACGCTAAAACCTGTTCTGCTTCTTTTCCTTCCAGAATATCTTTCGCAATTTCTGAAAAATCTTCATATTCACCATTTTCAAGAATACTTAAAATTTTATTTTTAATGCGGGTTTTCTTGGCATTAATCACATCCTGTATTTTCGGAAGTTTTTCTTTTCTGATTTCTGTCTTGGAAATTCTTTTGATAAAAACCAGTTTCCGGTATTCTTCAGGGGTTACGAAAGTAATCGCTGTTCCTTCTTTTCCAGCTCTTCCAGTTCTTCCTATCCTGTGAACATAAGACTCAGGGTCTTGAGGAAGCGAGTAGTTGATAACATGGGTCAGGTTATTGATATCAATTCCTCTTGCCGCAACATCGGTCGCAACTAGAATATTGATTCTCTTCTTTTTAAACTTCGCCAAGATATTTTCTCTTTGAAACTGCGAAATATCACCATGAAGCGCTTCGGCATCATAGCCTCTCTCAATCATCTGGTTTGAAATCTGGTCCGCATCAATCTTGGTACGGCAAAATATCAGTCCGTAAAATTCTGACTCTATATCGATAATCCGGCAGAGCGCTTCAAATTTGTCATTATGAGAAACCTCAAAATAGATTTGATCTGTCAGGTTTGTGGTCAGAGTTTCTTTCTGCACGCGGACAATTTCGTAATCCTTCATATATTTTCGCGCAATCATCATGATTTCATCCGGCATGGTTGCAGAAAAAAGAAGCATTCTTTTATTTTCAGGAGTATGACCTAATATTTCCTTGATATCGTCTATAAATCCCATATTCAGCATTTCATCCGCTTCATCGAGAATAGCATAAGAAAGATTAGCCAATTTAAGCGTTTTGCGGTTGATATGGTCGATGATCCGTCCCGGAGTTCCAACGACAATATGAACGCCCCTTTTTAATTTTTTGATCTGCTGATCAATGGATTGACCTCCGTAAATCGGAGTAATATAGAGTCTTTTTTTTCCTTTGAGAGAGTGAATCTCTTCTGCTACCTGGATAGCCAGTTCCCGTGTCGGAACCAAAATAAGAGCTTGAACTGTTTCATTTTTTTCTTCGATTCTTTCAATCAGCGGAAGACCAAACGCGGCTGTTTTACCTGTACCTGTCTGAGCTTGTCCGATAATATCCTTTTCGCCGTTCAGTAAGAGAGGAATGGTGAGTTCCTGAATCGGGCTCGGTTCTTCAAAACCTTTTATTTTTAAGGCTTCAATTACATTTTCAGACAGTCCGAGCGCTCTGAATTTTTCTAAGTTTTCCATTAAACTTCCTTTATAATTTTTCAGCGTGATATTCTTTATTAAAATTACTCTTTATTGTAAATGATTTCTGGAGAATCAAAAAATTAAATTTCTAAATAAAAATATCAGCATATTAAATTTAATAAAAAAATACTCAATTCAATGAAAATAAATCATTCAATTTAAAAAAAACATGTTATTTTTATAAAAGAAAAGCTTTAAAAAAAATACCTAAAAGAGGATTTTATCATGAAAAAAATAATACTGCCATTGCTTTTGCTCATGACCAATCTTTTTATTTTCGCAGAGAAAGAACCGTTCATTTTAAAAGGAAAGCAATTGTGGGAAAAAAGGCATTCGCCTGAAAAAGCTTTGGAAGCTATGAAAATATTTCATCAAGCTGCCTATGAATCTCAGGAAAAAGATTATGAGTCCCTTTGTTTATTCGCCTACTCATCCAATTTTTATGCAAAATTCTTTGAAAAAGACAAGGATCAAAAAGAAGATTTTTATTTAAAAGCTTCAAAAGCATCGCAAAAAGCGATTTCTCTGAATCCAAACGGAATGGAAGCTCATCTTCTTTTGGGAATTTCCTATGCAGAGCTTGCTCAGTTAAACAAAAGCCTATCCTATATAGAAAAAGCAAAAGAAGTTTTTGAATGGATCGAGAAAAAATCCCCAGATTATCAAAACGGTTTTGCCCTCATGGTATTGGGACGGCTTTATTCTAAAGCGCCGGGATGGCCTATCAGTTTTGGAGACGACGACCTTTCATTAAAATATTTTGAAAAAGCCATGGCAATCAGCAAAAAACTCAGATTTACCTATCTTTATTATGCCGAAGCTCTCTTTGACGCAGGAGAAAATCAAAAAGCGCTAGAGATACTCAGAACAGGCATCAAGCTTCCCGTCAATGAAAAAGAACTGACAGAAGAAAACTACTGTCTTGCTAAAATGAAAAAACTTGAAAAAGAAATTTTGGAAGACTAAAGGGCAGTTCTAAAAATAAAGAAAATTGTCATTTCGATGAGCAAAGCGAAGAGAAATCTTTATTAATATATCAATACATTAAGATTTCTCACTTTGTTTGAAATGACAGAAAAATTTAATTTTTAGAACCCGCCTAAAAAAAACGCTGACTCACAGCGTTTTTTAATTAATCGTAATCATAGACAAACTGTTCCTGGGATCGAGTCTCAACCGCTCTTTCCCCTCTGGTTTTCCTTACCGTTGAGATCGCCTCTTCCGGTGAAAACCCGAATCTGTTTTTTAAAAACGCCGCAGCGATCATCCCCGATCTTCCCAATCCGCCTACACAGTGAATTAAAATATTTTTTTTATTTTCCAATGCATTCTCTATCCAGTCAAATAACGAATGGGTCAAAACTTTTTCGGTAATTCCCTGATCCAGAATAGGAAAATAATAAACTTCAAACCCTTTTTCCGCATACTGTTTTTTTAAATCAGGCACTCCAAAACGAACCATTTCATCTTCTGTGAGAAGGCAGACAATATGGGTAATCTGATTTTCTTTCAAAACCTCTAAATCATCGTAAATCATCCTCTCTTTGTCTTTTCTACCCGGAAGCAGTGTCAGCCCGATTTTTCCTTTCGCACTTTTAGGAAGAGTCAGAAAATCAATCCTCAGCTTTTTTGAAGCATAAATTGAATTTTTAATTTTTTCCGCGCAAAGGCTTCCAGTATAAAGCGCCCATTTTTTTTGAAACAGGTTTGACTCATCAAAAGAAAGCGTATGCATAGCGTAACGCATCAATCCTGTATAAATCTGATAGGGATCACGGTCTGTCTGAATCAAGTCAGCGTAAAATGATCTCAGCTTTCGAATCGAGAGAAACGCTTTTTTAATTTGAGGAAACTTAAACTCTTCCATCCACTTTTTTGGAAGAATCGGCTTCAAATCATGAATATTCAAAAGTTTATCTGTCAGAAGAAGCCCTTCCTGCAATTCCTCTAAAGAATTGATTTTAGTAAAGATATAAAGAATATCATTTTCCATTTTAATCAAGTCTTTTAAAATATGCCCTCTGTGGGTATGAAAAAAATCAATCAGCCAGACATTGGATTGATGATCAATGATAATATTTTTTCCGTTGAGATCACCGTGAAGATAAGCCATGTAATGGGTTTCAGCCGTATATTCTTTTAAAGTCAGCAAGTCTTTTTCATAAAAGGAACAGACATTGGGAATCACTTTCCCCGGAATAATTTCAATTGTCTCCTGACCGGCTTTTTTTTCTATCACCGCTTCCACATTTTTCCGCACAAACGGAGCATACTTTGCCTGAAAATCATAATAATTTAAAAGATTGAGCTTTTCATACTCACTGGCTTCATAAAGCCTCCCCAGATGATCCTTAAAAACAATATCCAGAAACTGGCTGATTTTTGACTGACTTCCATCCTGCTCATAAAAATCCTGAAAAGTTTTGACCTGAGTATCCAGCATCGAAGCATAACGGTATTTGATCCCTCCCCTGTCTTCCAGCTCAACTGAATCCACGATATTGGGGGCATTGTTTCCCATAACTTCCTGAATTTTTTCAAAAGACATCCTCTCTTTTGAAATCAAGTTTCTCTGCCCGATTTTAATGACTGTAGGCACCTGCTTATGCCCCAAAATATCGGTACTTTTCGCTTTCAAAACCAGATTCCCTGAAAAACCGCCGTCCAGAGATTTCAGTTCCACTTTCCGGCAGTCTTTAAAAAGATAGGCCAGAATCTTTTTATCTGTTTCCGATATGGAAAAGGGAGGATCGAGGTCAATCTGGATAGAATTCTCTCTTCCCTTTAACTTGGTTTGTATATCTGGTAAAGAATTGCCCAGAAAAGTGGTGAAATCTCCCACTGATGAAAAGATGCGGATGCCCAGAATGTTTTTAATCTGATCCAAAGCATTAAAATGAGTAGCCCGGGACGAACTGGCGGTCAATGCGCTGCAAAGCCCGATCTCAAAAAAAGGATAACGGGATTTTAATTCATAAGAGAGAAAAAGGATTTTTGCCTCGGTCCAGACTCCCATCAGCCCGATTTTCATTTTTTGATTTTGATAGCCTGAAAGGATTTCCTCAAGATTGGTATCGATAAAATCATTGATTCCGGAAGCATTGACAATAAAATCTTTTCTTCCCGGAAGCATTTGATTTTTAAAAACAAATTCCGCTCCCCTTGTGTTTTTCAGGCAGTGTTCCCCAAAAAGGGTTAAATGCTCTTCCTGAAGATGATCTGAAGAATCGTGCCAGTCCCTGATATGAATAATAGCAAGGTCTTTTTCAGAAATCCGGTACGCCCAGTCAATCACCGAATGAACCGGAGAATCGGAAAGATTTTCCCCCATCAGCCTTTTCGCCTCACTGTAGCCTATATGAAGCATGTTGGGCAGCGGATCATATTTATCAATGGGTTCGACAAAATCATTTTGAAGACACTGGGTAATTAAAACTGCTTTTTCCATTTGTTTCTCCTCTTTTTAGCTATACATAAGATGATTTTTTTAATAAAAAGAAAATACGGGTTCCCTTTCCTTTTTCACTCTCTATCAAAAGCCTGCTTCTATTTTTTTCCGCACACTCTTTAGAAAGAGAAAGCCCTATTCCTGCCCCTTTTTCCCCATCCGTTCCCAGATGGCTCTCACAATTTTCATTTCGAGTCAATTTATCAATCATTTCAGGAGACATTCCAATCCCCGTATCCCGCACTGCCACTTCTACACCCTCTTCTTTTTCCTGAACCTCAACTTTGACGCTTCCTCCGTGAGGAGTAAATTTCAGCGCATTCATAATCAGATTTCTTAAAATAAGATCAGTCATATTTTTATCCGCATAAACCCAGAAATTTTGAGAGTTCTCAAAAACCAGACTGATTGATTTCGAGATGGAAGCAGCTTGATTTTGGGCAAAATTGTCTTTAATCAAATCATTGATTAAAAAATCAGACGGCTGATACTCCACCCGGTTGATCTGCATTTTCGCCCATTCCAAAAGATTATTTAAAAGATCATAAGTTGTATTGCACCCTAAAAGAATCAGATTCAAAGAATCGCTTAATTTTTCCTGAGCATAGGAAGGGTCTGATATCAGATAGCTGACAAAATTTTTAATGCTTCCTAAAGATCCCCGAAGGTCATGAGATATGACTGTAAACATTTTATCTTTGATTTGATTGGTTTTAAGAAGTTCTTCCCTTGCATCCTCAGTTTGTTTTTTTGATTTGACAAGCTCTGCGGTTTTTACTTCGATCAAATAAAAATACTGTTTTAAAGAATATTCATAAAAAAAAGAAAAACCGGCCGACAAAAGATAGACCGAAAAAGCAATAATAGTGTATTTTAAAGGATATTTCAGATGATTTTCATCCTGAAAACAGAAATAGAGAATCAGGTTTGTAAAAAATAAAAGCAGTGTCAGAAAAACCCCTTTTTTCCCTCCCTTTAAAAAAAAAGATAAAATCGGGAATAAAAACATCCAGAAAATCCCTGAAGCTTCAATTCCGCCTTGATAAAAACGGCTTGAGAAAATAACAAAAGAAAAAGAAATAATCACATTGGAAGCGGTTTCTCTTTGAATCATCTTTTTTGTAAAAAAAATAAAATTAAGAATACCAAATATTAAGGCTGTAAAAAGAAAAATTCCGAATAAGACATGATTCAGAATAAATATATCGATAAAACTGTAAAAAAGAAGATAGAATGAAAAGATAAAAGTAAAAAGACTGATCAGCTTTTTTTTCCTGTACTCTTCATAATCTTTCAGGCTGAAATTATTTTGCGTTTCATCAATTTGGAAACATAAAAAAGAAAATATTTTTTTTAGGTTCATGCCATTGTCCCTTTTATAAATTATTTATAATAAACTGAAATATAAAATAATCAGGCTGTCGATTATTGAAAGCTATTTCCATCAATTCTCTTTACTGATTCAATCTTTAATAGCTTTGTTTTGGTTATTATCGTAGCCGTACGGTCACTGAGCACAGCCGAAGTGACACCTCGACTCCGCTCAGTGTCCGAGTTAATTTCAATAATAATCGACAGCCTGAATAAATGTTTTTCTTTTATCAAATTCTGTTTTAAAAATGAAAAGAATTGGTTAATTCAAAATTTGTTTTTTTAGATTGATTTTCAATTTCAAAAACAGAAAACTTTTTTTCATAAGATTCTATTTTAATCCATAATTTTTTAAAATGAATAGAAAAATTAATTTTCACTCCTGTTTTTAGATTTAACTTCAGAAACTCCAGCAAAGGAGTTTTTTTCTGCTCAGGAAAATTATATTGATAGAACAATTCAAAAATATGATGGATCAGCTCATTGATTTCTTTTTGACTTTCAACCTCTTTTTTCCAGAGACTTCCCCCTTTATACTCAATAAAAACAAGAGTGGTGTCATCCTCTAAAGGGAATCGTCCATAAAAACTCTTCACTTCTGATAGAAAAAGAGCTAAATCAGTCTGAAGAGAATGGATAAAACGGCTGAAAATATTCTCAAGATTTTCGAGACCGAAAGGAACAAGGTCTTTCGACATCATTTCCCGCACAGAATCGGAATAAAAAGCCAGTTTATCATTTTCCATCAAACGGATAGATTTTCTTTCAAAATTCATATTTGCTTCAAAACCAATATGAAATCCCTCCGGTCTTTCCAATAAAAAAGCTTTGTTTTTCCGTATCAGAAAAGGAATTTCAGCATTGGCGCTGGAATAAAACAACTCGTTTGTCTCCAAATCAATGACAGCCGCAAAAAGAGTTAAAAATTTTTCTCCCTTAAAATATTCCAGAATATCATTATTGACTGCCTGAAGAAAAATATCAGTGCGGGCAATTTCAAAAAGACTGTAATACCGGTCGCAGATAGCCTTCGTCAGCACACTGTCTAAAGCGGCTTCCAGCCCATGCCCTTCACAGTCCCCCAGAATAATGACCAGTTTTTCGCCTATCACACGGACATCAAAAAAATCCCCTCCCAGTTCCTCAGAGGGAAGATAAAAAGCTGATATATTGAATTTCTCAAAAACAGGAATCTGCTGAGGATTTAAATTTCTTTGAATTTTCTGAGCGTTCAACAAAGCGTTTCTTTTTTCAGTCAGTTCTTTTTCAATCGTCAATGTATAAATGCGCAGTTTTTCTTCCGTTTCCTTTTCTTTACTGATATCTCTTTTCACGCCAATATAATGGGTAATTTCTCCTTCATTATTTTTGACTGGAGAAATGGTCGCATCTTCCCAATACAAAGACTCGTCTTTTTTCTTATTGCAGATTTCTCCCTGCCATGTCTTTCCATTAGAAATCGTATTCCACATTTCCTGATAAAATTCATCGTCATGTTTACCCGATTTTAGAATATTCGGATTTTTTCCCATCGCTTCCTCAATCGGATATCCTGTAATATCTTCAAAACTGGGGTTGACAAAAGTGATTTTTCCATTGATATCTGTTACCACAATTGAGACAGGAGACTGGTTCACCGCATTGGAAAGTTTTCTGATTTCTTCTTCCGAAGTTTGAAGTTTATCAATCATCTGATTGAAAGCCTCTGAAAGATAGCCGATTTCATCTTTTTTTGAGTATTGAAAATACCGTTGTTCCCAGTTTGTTTCAGGAAGTTTTTTAAAATGATCGGTCAGATTGGAAAGAGGAAAAAGGTATTTTCGAATCAGCAGATAATAACTTAGAAAAAAAAGAAGGGAACTTAAAAAAATCAGATAAAAAATTTCTTTCAATTTTTCAACAGACTCATAAGCTTCTTCAATAGGGTAATTGCTCCCTAAAATCCAGTCTTTCATCTTCAATTTCTTAAAGGTAGTCAATGCTTTTAATCCATAAGAGTTTTGATTTTCAACTGTTCCCTCAAAGCCATTTACCGCCATATCTATACCTTTATTGGCTCCGTCTGGAACCTTTGTCAGAAGCCTCTTTTTATCCCAGTGGACTATCAGCCTTTTCTCTTTATCAAAAAGATACATATAGCCTTTTTTTCCAATATGAATATTGTTCATTTCCTGAAATAGTTCATTCTGAAAAAGATCCATAGCGCCGCCAATAATTCCTGCAATCTCTTTTTGAGAGTTAAAAATCGGAGTGCCAATAATAATAGAAGGCATGTTTGAATTTTTTTCAATAAAAGGAGTGGAAATTACAGTTTTTTGAGTCTTATGAATTTCAGAAACAAATTTTTCTTCAAAAATTAATTCTAAATCTAGCGGATTGCTGAAATGAGCCTGAACCAGAAGTCTTCCTTTTAAATCAGCTATGAAAAGCCCATTAAAAAGTGTCCCGGTTCCTTCTCTTTCAAGTAAAAATAAATTTAAATCTTTCTGATTTTTAATATTTTTTTTTGAAAAAATTTTTGAAACCCTTTCTAAAGCTGATATCCTGATTTGAAGATTATTTTCAATATCAAACGCAATTTGGGAAATCATCTGAAACTGGGTGTCTGAAATATTTTTTTTAATACTCTGAGAAAGAAGGTAATAAAAAGTCAGGCTGAAAAATAAAAATATAAAAGAATAAAAGAGAAATCCAATAAATGAAATCTTTGCTTTCAGGCTTTTGATATTCATGAGGCTCCTAAATTTCAGAGCAGCTTAACAACCGGCTTTTTCCAAAAAGACTCTATAAGCTTTATAAGCCATATACAAGTCTATTTTTGCGATCACTTCAGTCGGAGCGTGCATGGAAAGAACCGGTAGTCCTACATCCAGTACATCCATGTTCATTTTAGCCAGAAGAAAAGCCACTGTGCCTCCGCCGCCCTGATCCACTTTTCCCAGTTCGCCGGTCTGCCAGTTGATTTCATTGGAAGTAAAAAGATTTCTCATCATGCTGATAAATTCAGCATTTGCATCGCTTGCCCCAGATTTTCCACGGGAACCCGTATATTTTTTTAAAATAACGCCCTTGGAAAGATAGCAGGCATTTTTTTTATCTTCGACTCCCGGATAGTTTGGATCAACTGCCGCCCCAACATCCGCTGAAATCGCCATTGAATTTTTCAAAACTCTTTTTAAAGAAAGAATATCCGCCCTGTTTTCTTTTTTATCCATGAGCTCAAGAACGGCATAAGAAAGAAAATCGCTTTCCAGACCGGTGTTTCCATAGCTTCCTATCTCTTCTTTATCGGCTAAAAGCACTAAAGATGTCCGGTCTGGTACTTCTTTTAAATCCAAAACAGCACGAAGAGAAGCAAAAGAACAGGATCTGTCGTCATGTCCGTATCCTGCGATCAGACTCTTGTCAAATCCGACATAACGGGCAAGCCCTGCCGGAACAATTTCAAACTCGCTTCCCACCAGCTCTTCTTCCGTAATGCCGTATTTCTGGTTTAAAATATTTAAAATATTTTCTTTAATCGGATTTTCCGGTTTCTTCTCATCTTCTTTTCCAACCAGAGGGATCGAACCGCAAAGAACATTTAAATCCTCCCCGGAAATACCCTCATCCAGAGATTTTTTCATCTGATCCTTAGCCAGATGAATGAGAAGGTCGCTGATATAAAAAATTGGGTCATTCGGATCATCCCCGATATTAATATCAATCTTTTCGCCTTTTTGATTAATCACCACTCCATAAAGAGCCAGAGGAATAGCTGCCCACTGATATTTTTTGATTCCGCCGTAATAATGGGTCTTTAATAAAGCCATTCCCGAATCTTCATAAAGCGGATTGGGTTTCAAGTCCAGTCTGGGAGCATCCACATGCGCCGCTAAAAGATTAAATCCTTTTTCTAAAGGTTCTTTTCCAATCACAGCCAATAAAATATTTTTAGCCCGGTTTATGAAATAAACCTTATCTCCCGCTTTCAGAGTTTTTTTCGTATTGATATCTTGAAAGCCTTTGGACTGAGCCAGTTTCAGGCTGAATTCAACTGCTTTTCTTTCAGTTTTTGAATAAGATATAAAATCGATATAAGATTCTCCAAAAAGATCAACAATTTTTTTTTCTTCTTCTTCAATCAATTCCCATGAAGATTTATATTTTTTTACCAACGGATTTTCCTGTTTCTTTTTTTCTTCCATTTCCTCTTTCTCCCTAAAAGTTAAGAAAATATTTATTAATAGTAAATATATACAAAATTATTATTTTTTAGAAAAAAATGATACTATATTTGAATAAAATTATGCTTAAAATGGAGGATACATGCTTGGTTTCACAGACTTTTCGATTGGAATAGTATATTTACTCACTATTTTTTCGGGACTGGGATGTCTTGCCTACGGTTTTAAAAACTGGAACAAAGGAGACGAGCCCATGACGGAAAGGGATAAAGAATGGGCGGAAGAAGAAATAATCAGGCTGTCGATTGTTGAAAATTATTTCCATCAACCATCTTGTTATACTAAAACAAATTTATTTTGACCGTTTTTATATTTTCTTTGTCATTCCCGCGAAGGCGGGAATCTATTGACAATAAGTATTTTAAATAACAGATTCCGATCTTTTGCAAACAAAAACCGGAATGACAGGCGGTCATTTTATAATTAGTTTAGTATAAATAATAATCGACAGCCTGAATAATCTCATATCGAGGAAATCATGAAAAAATATTTTATAAAAGTCTTTCTAATCATTTCTTTTCTTTTTTCAGTCAAAACTTGTTGAGCGGTGCCGTTGCCCCACTCATCGAAGCTGTTTGGAAAAATGATGCGGCAAAAGTAGCCCTTCTTATCAAACAAGGACATGATGTTAATGTCAAACATGAGGATACTGTTTTAGTAGAAGCTGCAGGAAATAAACAGGTTGATATTGAAATAGTAAAAATGCTTCTGAATGCAAAAGGCATTAACATTAATCTCTACAGCACAAGACCGATGGGCGCATACTCATGGTATCGAACTCCGCTTATTGCCGCTATGTATGCAGGAAATATTGAAACCGTCGATTCTGTGGGGAATAACGCATTTCTCATAGCAAGCGCAGGTCTTTTTTATGATGCCGTATGCCGTGCTTCAAATTTATTTTTTGGCTACAATAGGGAGTACCAGACTAAAGGTGCTCCCTTTCCCTTTCTCGCTTTTCACTTCGATTTTTCCTCCATGTTTTTCAGCAAATTCCCTGCATAATAAAAGTCCGAGCCCGGTTCCTTTTTCATCCGCTGTTCCCCAGGTGGTATGCTGGGAACCGAGTTGAAAAAGTTTATTGATGATTTCAGGCTCCATCCCTATTCCATTATCCATCACCGATACTCTCAATTCTTTTTCATCAGAAAACGCCTCTACCTTTACCTCTCCGTTTTCAGGAGTAAATTTCAGTGCATTGGAAACCAGATTGATCAAAATAGAACGAAACATATTTAAGTCGGCTTTTATCTCCGTATTTTCAGAAATATTTTCATACAGCTTGATTTTTTTCATATCTGCCTGCAACTGCTGAAACTGAAAAACTTTTAAAACTTCTTTTTTCAGGAAAAATAAAACAGGCTTAAAATCAGTTTTATTGATCTGCATTTTCACCCAGTCTAAAAGGTGCTCGATAAGATCAGCCAATTGTACAGAAGACTGATAAAGAATATCAATACTTTTTTTTCTTTCTTGATCACTCATCTCATTGATTTTATTTTTTAAAAGATCCGCAAAACCAAAAATAGCTGTTACAGGATTCCTGATATCATGCGCGATAATTGAAAAAAATTTATTTTTTTCCTGATTCATTTTTTCCAGTTTCTCATTCTGCTCCAGAATCAGATCCTTTGATTTTTTAAGCTCGATATGAGTCTTGACCCTCGATAAAAGCTCATCATGATTGAAAGGCTTGGTAATATAATCCACACCTCCCGCCTGAAACCCCCTTAAAATATCTTCTGATTCAACTTTTGCCGTCAGAAAAATAACGGGAATATTTTTCAGCTTCTCATTTTTTTTTATCATTTCGCAAACCGTAAAACCATTTAATTCCGGCATAGTGACATCTAAAAGAATCAAATCAGGGAAATGGTCTTCCAGATAAGACAACGCTTCCTTTCCATTCATGGCAATAGATAGTTTATAATCATTCATTTTCAAGATATTTCCGATTACCTTGATGTTTTCAATCAGATCATCTACCACTAAAATTTCGGTCAGGTTTTCCATTTTATTCTCCCATTATTTTTTTTAACGCATCCAGCAATTCTTTAACTTTTCCTATATTAAAACTATCGGCTTCTTCAAATATTTCTTCTGAATAAGAAACCAAGTTTTCTAAGTCCTTCTCTTTCGAGAATACTTTCAAACGGTTTGCAAAATCCATGATTTTTGAAATTGCCATACCGTTTTTCAATTCATTCCATTCTTTTTTAAAATTTTCACTGACCATCTGAGTCTCTTCTTCAGAAAGAATGAGTTTATCCACTCGCTCTATCTGTTTGTCATTTTTTTCTTTTTTTTGATAATGAAGATATTTTGAAAGATATCGGATCAAATCTTTTTCATGCACAGGTTTTTTCATAAAATCATCAAAAAGCGTCTCAATTTTTTCTTTATCATTTTCAGTATAAAGAGCGCTCAACCCGATAATCGGTATTTTTCTAAGCTGAGGGGTTTTTCTGATCTTTTCAGCTGTCTGAAATCCATCGAAAAGAGGCATCTGTATGTCCATTAAAATGACATCGGGTTTAAAAAAATCAAGAATCTTAAGAGCTTCCAATCCGTTTTGAGCTTCAAGAATCGTGAGATGATAATCTTCCAATAATCCTCTGACAACCTTCCGGTTGGTCTCAATATCTTCCACCAAAAGAACATTTGCCTCTTCAAATTCAATTTCTTCTTCATTTTCCGCATTTTCCGAAATGGAAGTTTCTTTGATCGACGCGACCTTGACATGAGGAATGCAAACATGAAAAGAAGAGCCAACTCCCAAAACGCTTTCAACTGAAATTTTTCCATCCATCAATTCAGCAAGTCTCCGGCTGATAGTAAGACCTAACCCCGTCCCTCCATAACTATTTTTCTGACCTTCCTGCTGCTGGAAAGCTTGAAAAATCAGTTCCTGCTGGTTTTGAGAAATACCAATACCCGTATCCTTTACAGTCATTATCAAATTGATTTCACTTTGCATTTGATCTAAAAATTCGGTAGAAACGATTAAACTCACCCTTCCTCTTGAAGTAAATTTCACCGCATTGCCGATCAGATTCAAAAGAATCTGCTTCACTCTGATTTCATCAAGAATCACCTTTTTGGGAAGCTGGGAATGAATCTCAATGTCAAAAACCAATCCTTTTTCTGTCATTTTAATTTCGAAAATCTGTTTCATTTCATAACAAAGGGCATAAAGATCGACTGCTTCGTATTCGATATGCATCATTCCCGCTTCTATTTTAGAAAGATCCAAGACATCATTGATCAAATCGAGCAAGTTATTGCCGCTCAAAATAATCCCGTTGATATAATCCAAAAGCTTTTTTTCTGATATGTGTTTTTTGAGGATTTCAGAAAAACCTAAAATAGCATTCATCGGAGTCCTGATTTCATGGCTCATATTAGCCAGAAATTCACTTTTCGAACGGTTTGCCCGTTCAGCGATTTCTTTCGATTTAAGGATTTCCGCTTCAGACTGATTTCTTTTAATCGCGGCAGAAACAGAAGAAGCAAAGGAGAGAAGAATTGCCTGCTCGGCATTTGACCAGTTTCTTTCATACTTGCACTCGTCAAAACCGACAAAACCCCAAAAAAGCTCATCAATAAAAATGGGAATAATAATGATTGAAAGGATTTGCTGAGGCTCGAGATAATCTTTGAGCTCAGGTTCAAAATCTTTGACCAGACCGGCAATAGTCTGACGGTTTAAAAGTTTTTCCATAAAAAGCGGAAGCGCATGAAAAGGGACATTTTGGAGATCGGGATTGTCAATTTGGGGAATAATGCCGGATCCTGTCCATTCATTTTTTTGGCTGACAGTCCATTCCTGCATTTCAAAATTATAATTGCTTTCAAATAAATAAATCCGATCTACATGAGAGGCTTCTCCGATGATACGGAAACAGTCCTGGATCACCTCATTCAAGTCTTTACTCATTAAAAGGAGGGCAAGAGTCTCAGCGATCGAAGTCAATAAACGGTCTTCCCTGCTTTTCTCATCTTCCGCCAGTTTCCGATCGGAAACATCAATCACAGAGGCGTATATCAGGCTTTTTTCCATATCAAAAGTCGAGTTCCACAAAAGCCATTTATAGGTTCCGTCTTTAGCTTTGTAGCGGTTTTCAAAACTGATGATATTTTTTCCTTCAACAAGCCCCTCTGCTGCTTTTAAAGTCGCTTTTACATCGTCAGGATGAACCAATTCAATACAAGGACGGCTCATCATCTCAGAAATAGTCCATCCCAGAAGTTTTTCCCATGCCGGATTGAGTTTTTTAAAATACCCGTCAAATCCCGCAACACAGCTTAAATTGATCGCATATTCAAAAACCCTTTGATTTTCAAGTGATATTTCTTTAATTTTTTGTTCTTTTTCTTTTCTTTCTGTAATATCTAAACTAATTCCTGCAATGAGATCAATTTCCGATGAAGAATTAGGGATGGGCACTAATTGGGTCAGCCATATTCTTTTTCCTGCGGCTAAAACCAATTCTTCTTCATAGATAATTGGTTTTTTTTGTTGTAAACATCTTTGATAATTTTCTATTAATTGTTGAGCCATATCCTGTGGTAAGAGTTCTTCTGGAGTTTTACCTTGAATCATTTCAGGCAAAATTCCGGTTTTAAGCTGATGAGAACGATTGGTTTCTTCATAAATAAATTTTTTATTTTCATCAATACGGATCAAAAAAATACCGTCATCTGAATGATCAAAAATTCCTCTATACCTTCGATCTCTTTCATAAAAAAGGAGCTCAGCATTTTTTTTATCAGTAATATCCGAGTGGGTTCCGAGCATCCGCAGAGGTTTTCCCTTTTCATCTTTCTCAACTACCATTCCCTTGTCTAAAATCCATTTATAACTTCCGTCCTTGCAGAGCACCCTGTGTTCGTTATGATAATAGGGCAATATCCCGTCAAAGTGCTTTTGAATATCCTGAAAAACCTTTTTAAGATCATCGGGATGGACTCTTTTTTCCCATTCTTCGAGACTTCCCTCTATCTCATCTTCCTCAAATCCGAGCATTTTTTTCCATTGAGTTGAGAAAAAGACTTCTCCTGTTTGTATATTCCAGTCCCAGATTCCATCGCCGCTTCCTTCGAGGGCAAATTTCCACCTTTCCTCGCTTTTTTTGAGAGTTTCTTCAATTTTTTTAATTTCACTCATATCTTTACTGAGACAGACAATCACTTTTTTATCTTCTATTTTTCCTAAAAATATTTTTGATTCAACAAAAAACTTTTCACCTTTTTTCGAGAGAAGAGACAAATCGCATTTCAGTAATTTTTTTGAAAAAATATTCTTGAGATTAACACGGAGCTCTTCCAAATCTTTTTCTTGATGAAGAATTTCAACAGACTGACCTAAAAGCTCATTTTCAGCATAGTCTAATTTGTCGTTGATAAATTGATTAGAAAAAAGAATCATTCCTTTTTCATTCAGGATAAAAACAAATTCATCCAGAAAATTTAAAAATTGATAAAAATTTTCAATCTCTGAAGCGTTTTTTAAATGAAAAGAGTTCTGAAACATAGCCCCCCCGCTTTTTATCATCCAGCTCAATTTCGATAAAAAAATCAAACTGATTTTAAATCATTTTTCATAATTTAGACCAATTTTATAGATTCTTCATTCAATCATTCTATCAAACTTTTAATCTAATGTCTATATTGAAATTATGCTGTATTTTTAATCGCACCGACATTGACCAGAAGAGTCGCAATGACACTGAAAAACTCAGAAGGGATTTCATCTCCCACATTGGTCAGTTTATAAAGACTTCGAGCCAAAGGCTTGTCTTCCACTACCGGCACATCATTTTCAAATGCAATCTGACGAATCAAGAGAGCTTCGTCATCCTCGCCTTTTGCAATCACCACAGGAGTCGGAAACGAAACCGGGTCATACTTGACTGCTACCGCAAAGTGAGTCGGGTTGGTAATAACAACGGTTGCTTCCGGCACTGTTTTGCGGATACTGGCTTTGGAAAGCATTTTATTGTACATATCCCGGATATACCCTTTGATCATCGGGTCTCCTTCTTCCTCTTTATATTCCTGTTTAATATCCTGTTTGCTCATTTTCAAAGAATCTGCATGCTGCTTCTTTTTAATCAGATAATCCGGAATACTGATCGAAAGAAGAAAAATTCCCGCCGCATTAAACATTTTTAAAGCTGTATTTAATATAACGGCGAGAGACTGTTCAATCCCATAATCCGCCATATTGATAATTTCTTTAATATCCGCCTTGATAATAATATAAAAAATGATTCCCAAAATCACTACTTTGACAATTGAAAATAAAAGATTAAACATCATTTGTTTAGAAAAAAATATTTTTTCACGGAGTTTTTCAAAGGTGAATGAAATCCGGTTGAATTTAGGCTGAATGATTTTGGTGCTGAACATAAATCCGACCTGAAGCACATTGGCAAAAATCCCGACCACAACAGCCGTGAGAAAAATAGGTCCCGTCAGTTTCCAGAATGTCAGGGAAAAATCCCCGATATAAGAAGTGACATCGTTGAAACTGAAAGGTTTATTGATTGCCTTAAAACTGTCTGCCATGAGGTTTTTCAGGGTCAGAAAAATAAACTGCGCCATGAGCCAGAGCGTCCAGAAAGAAAAAAGAAACACGAGCGATGAAATAAAATCCTGAGACTTGGCAACCTGCCCTTCTTCCCTTGATTTTTTCTTTCTTTTTTCAGTCGCCTCTTCTGTCCGTCCTTCATCCTCAGGATTGGCGGCAAAAAGCTGAAGATCAAAGTAATAAGATTCTAAAAATGGATATTTCAAGAATTGCTCCAACTTCCCCCTCCCCAGAAAAAAAGCATTCAAGCAAATTGTTTTTCTGCCAAGAAGGGTAGGTTTAAACCTACCCTTCTTGGCAAAAATTATTGCAATTTAAAATCATTTCATTCTATACTCAGGCTGTCGATTATTGAAAACTATACCTTGTTATCATTGATATTTGTAAGTTTATTAGAATCCGAGTTAATTTAAATAATAATCGACAGCCTGACTAAACAAAATATAATTTCTCCGTTTTTTTATCATCACTTTTGTCATTCTCCGGCTTGACCGGGGAATCTAAAAACAATATAATCAATATAATAGATCATCCATGATTCAATTTTGTATTATTACAAAAAAGGACAATTTAAAAACTTTTTTGTATAGAATAAACTTCCTTTCAATCATTTGTAAAATATAAATTTACCAAAAAAAATAAAATAAAAATAGATTTTATTTCTAAACCGTTACGCTTTTTTTCTCTCCAGAAAAGTAAAAATGAAAAAACCTAAAACCATCAGCCCTGCCAGCGCACTGAACATCAGTTTGTAGCCGTAATGAAAAACCAGCATTCCGTTTAAAAAAGCAAAAGCGCTGAACCCCGTATCAAAAAGCATGGTCAAAACCCCTGAGACCTTTCCCCTGTCTTTGATATCCGAGCGCATCAAAACCAAAGCGTTTAAAACAGGATAAAGAAGACCGTAGCTTGCCCCGAAAAACAAGGCGATGCCGACAGCAGAAAGAGGATTGTAAATCAACGAAATCAGAAAAACACTGATGGATAAAAATACAAAGTTGATACGGGTAATTTTCACCTTATCGACACGGTCGGTCATTTTACCCAAAAAAACCCGGCTTAAGGCAATTAAAGCCATTGCGGTGGTAAGAAAAAAAGAAGAGTGGAGAGGATTTGAAATTTCATTTTTCTGATAAAGAGAATCAAAAAAAGCGGGCAAAAACTGGAGAACGGTTCCAAACATCCCGCCTAAAAAAAGAATCAAGATATATCCTGAAAGAAATTTTTTCTGCAAAACGGTATTCAGCCATGATTTTTTTTCATCCCTATGAATTTCAGCTTTTTTTTCTTCTTTCTCTATTTTAACAAAACTCATTAAAATCCATGAAACAGCCCCCGATAAAGCCGCTGTCGTAAAAAAAACAAAGACTCCTTTATCCAGCATGCGGCTCGCTAAAAGACTGCCCACTGTATTGGCTGACTGGATGGCTACCGCAAAATAACCCAATCCCTCTGCTTTATTTTTTTCAGGAATCATTTTTGATAAAAGCCCCAATGCGGGCGCAAAAACAAAGGCGTGCCCTAATCCTTGGAGAATCCTGAGAATATAGATCCAAATAGAGATTCTTTCAATCAAAAGAAAAGCAAAAGAGCTTCCTGCTGCCAAAAAAATACCTGAAAGAATCAGAATCTTAGGTGAGATACGATCCGAAAGATAGCCTGAAACAGGGGAAAAAAGAAAAATAGGGAAAGCGGTCATTCCCAGTATCAATCCAAAATCACTTTCGTTCCCGCCGATTGAAAGAACAAAACGGGGCAGGTGCCAGAAATAAGCCAGAACCAAAAAATGAAACCCGGCTCCAAAAAGGATTAAAAAATAGTTTATTTTCTGTCGTCTAGTGAAGTTTTCAAGCATTTAAGAATCTTTTAAAAAATCGAAAAGAACTTGGTTTAATTCTTCAGGTTTTTCAATATTGACCGTATGTCCGCATTCTTCGATAATAACGAGTTTCGAGTTTTTGATATTTTCTTTGAGATGAAAAGCTCTGGATAAATTAATGTAGCGGTCATACCGTCCCGCAACTACCAAGGTAGGCGCAGTAATATTCGCAAGTTTTTTGGTAAAAGGAAGCTGTCCTGCCCGGGCGGCACGAATCAGGCGGTGAGGGATATCTCGGTTATGATCAAAGCGTTTTGCAAAATCATCGGCCAATAAATCTAATTTATCCGCTATTTTTGCGTAAAACACTTCTCCGCAGCCGAAAAGCATGAGAGTTTTATAAAATTCAGCGAGGCTTTGTTCTTCAAGACAGGAAGCGATAAATTTGAAAATATCCCGGGTCATCGGGTCAAAATCAGCGATTCCGCTGATTAAAACCAGTTTATTTACTTTTTCAGGATACTGAGAGGCAAACTGTCCGGCCACTGTGCTCCCATGAGAAATAGCCGCAATATCGGCTTTTTCAATGCCCAGGTTGTCCATCAGACCTTTCAAGTCAGAAATATGATCCTGAAACACATAATCTTTTGTAGGTCTTTGGGTCTGCCCCTGATCCCTGCCGTCGAAAGTGATGACCCTGAAATCATTTTTCAAAGCATTGACCTGATAGCCCCAATGAAGAGTAGTCGCAAAAATTCCATTTATAAAAATAACCGGGTTTCCTTTTCCGGTTATTTCATAGTAAAAATCCAATCCGTTTATTTTTGTATAAGGCATAAAAAACTTCCAGTTTATTTTCTGATTTTGATTGAATTGGCATGTTCATAAAAACTTTCAAGCTCCGCCAATGCGGCAATCGATTCTTTTTCTTTTTCAAACCGTTCCCGTGAATATTGAATGATTGAAGTATATTTGACAAAATCATAAACACCTAAAGGAGACGCGTATTTAGCTGTCCCGCTGGTGGGGAGCGTGTGATTCGGACCTGCAAAATAATCGCCCAAAGCTACAGGAGCATAATCTCCAATAAAAATAGCGCCGGCATTTTTTACTTTTTGAGCAATTTCCTGATAAGATATTTTTGCGCTCATAATCTCAAGGTGTTCAGGAGCGTATTCATTCATAATTTCAACCGCTTCTTCCATATTTTTATAAAGAATGACGGAAGAGTGTTTTTGTATTGAATCCAAGAGGATTTCTTTTCGAGGAGAAAGTGCAAGCATTTTCTCAAGCTCTACAATAAAAGCATCTGCCAATTTTTTATTTGGAAGAAGTATCATGGAAGCTGCGTCTTCACTATGTTCAGCCTGAGCTAAAGCATCTGCCACAATATATTGCAGATTGGAGGTTTCATCCGCTAGAATCATTACCTCTGAAGGCCCTGCCAGAGAATCGATGTCAATCGTGCCGTAAAGGTATTTTTTAGCAAGCGTCACAAAACTGTTTCCCGGCCCCACTACTTTATAAACTTTAGGAATTTGTTTTGTACCGTAGGCGAAAGCCGCAACAGCCTGAACCCCGCCTATTTTGAAAACATCTTTAATTCCGCAGACTTCTGCCGCCGCAATATTGACAGGGGAAAGACTTCCGTCTTTTTTGGGAGGAGTGGTCATATAGATTTCAGGCACTCCCGCCACCTTTGCTGGAATCGCTGTCATTAAAACAGTAGAAGGATAATTGCCTTTGCCTCCCGGTACATAGAGACCGACTTTTTCAATCGGTCTGACCAGCTGCCCTAAAAATCTTCCCTCATTTTCATAATGCCAGGAATGCTGTTTCTGTGCCTGATGAAACTCAGTGATATTTTTTTTTGCCTGTTCCAGAATATCAAAAACTTTCGGTTCCACTTGAGAAAGAAGTTTTTTCCTTTCTTCATCGCTGACACGAAAGTTTTCAATTTCGATTCCGTCAAACTGTTTGGTATATTTACGAACCGCAGTATCGCCGTCTTGATAGACTTCTTGAATAACCTTTCTTACAGTTTCATTTTCTTTTTCAAAATCCAGCCGCTCGTGAGAGACCCATTGATAAAATTTTTCCTTATCCTCAAAAACCGTGATCATTTTTACTTCAGCTGGTTTAATTTCTCAATAATCTCAAGGCTTTTATCAGCCTCTGCCTTATAAGATGAATCTTCCCGTATTTTTTTATAATTTTCAACAGCTTTATCAATCTCGCCTTTCTTCTCATAGCAGATTCCCATGAGATAATGGGCAAAATCCTGATTGTAGTCCTGATAATCATTCAAGACTCTTTCATAGATTTTTAAAGCTTCTTCGTAATTTCCTTCATTTTGAAAGATTCTTGCCAGACCCAGCATTGCTTTAGGACGGACAAAAAAATCTTTATCCGCTTCTTCAACCGCTTGAAAATATTTCTTTGCTTTATCTGGCTCATTGAGGAAAATGTAAATATTTCCTATATTAAACTGAGCAAGATAATACTCTGGGAATTGATATCCTTTTTCAATGACTTTTTCAAGCTCAGCCTTAGCCGCGCCTGCTCTCGCCTTATTGGTATCATCCAATTGATTTCCGATTTCTTTGTATTTGTAAAATCCGGCTGTATAAAGAGCTTTCACTTCTTTTCTGTGATTTTCACGGACAATGACAACCGCAATTGCGACGACGACTACGACAAGAAGCGCTAATAGCATCCAATTAAACACTTTTCTTTTCAAAAGAGTCTGTTTCACAAATATCCCGATTTTTTCAATAAGAAAATCCTGTTTACCAGTCCTGTGATGCCCCATTTTTACTGCTCCTTCGGTTCTTCGGATTTTGTTTTATTTTGAACAGTTTTTGATTCTTCTTGAATCTTGGCATTTTTTTGGATTTTATTTTTGATTTTGTCCAGATTATTTCCAAGAAGATCTCCAAAACTCATCGATTCAACTTCTTCGGTCTGATTGATATAATTTTCTAAATCTTTTTCTCTTTCTCTTTTCACCATTTCCCGAATAGAAAGTTTGAGATAGCTTTTTTTAGGATTGATATCGATAACCATAGCCTCGACTTCATCTCCGATTTTATAATGATCAGAAAGATTTTCAATTTTTTTCTCCAGTTCACGGATATAAAGTGATCCTTCAATCTGGTTTTCAAACTCGATAATCAGGTCTTTTTCTTTAATTTCTTTTACTTTCCCTTTAATAATGCTTCCCTTTGGGTATTCAGAAGCAAAATTATCCCATGGGTTGTCGAAAAGCTGTTTGATGCCCACGCTGATTTTTCTTTCTTTTTTATTGACATTTGTGATAATCACTTCAATTTCATCGCCTACATTGTATTTTGTAAGGTCTGAATTATTCAGGTTCCAGTCAATATCGTTTTTATGAAGAAGAGCTTCAATACCGTTTTCAAGTTCAACAAAAACACCAAAATCTTTAATATCAAGGATTTTTCCCTTGACTTTTTTTCCTTTTGGATATTTTTCATCAATTGTATTCCATGGATCGCCCTGCATTTGTTTTAATCCCAGAAGGAGTTTTTTTCTTTCAGGGTTGATTTCAAGGATTTTTGTATCAATCATAGCATTCAGTTCAACCGCTTCATCTGCTCTTCTGATTGTTTTGCTCCATGAAAGGTCTTCAAAACGGATAAATCCGTCGATTCCTTCTTCAACCTTCACAAAAACCTGTTTATTCTGATGAATCTTAACAACCTCTCCCCGAATCACATCGCCTTCCTGATGTTTTTTGGCAAAATCAACCCAAGGGTCTTGTTTCATATCTTTTAAACTGAGAAGAACTTCATTCTTTTCAGGATCCATTTTAATAATTCTGAGATTGAGGCTTTCCCCATTCTTGACCACATCTTCAGGTTTTTCAATTCTGTCCCATGAAAGATCCCCGATTCGGATCAGACCTGTCAAAAGCCCTTCTATTTCAACGATGACGCTTTTAGGATTAATTTTGACCACTTTTCCTTTGACTTCATCCCCAATTTTATTTTCCTGAAAGAAAACAGAAACTTTTTTATTTTTTTCTATCTCTAAAAGAGGAATACGGGATACAACAATATTAATGTTTCTTCCCTTGTCCTCAAACTTGATCACTTTTACCTGATAGGCTTTATTTTTATATTGATCCAGCTGTTTTTCATCAATCCGGTTTAAATCAAGCTGAGAAAGGGGTAAAAAAGCCTGAATAAATTCTTCTAAAAGAACCTTAAAGCCGCCCTTGACCACCTCAGTGATTTTTCCTTCAACTGATTCGCTACTTTGAAAAGCATTTTTCACCATAGCAAAAGCTTTTTTCTCAGAAGCTTTCGCAAAGGAAACTTTTACATAATTTTCACCGGATTTTTCGACAAAGACTTCAATCTCCTCCCCTACTTTCGGCGGAGTCTTGAATTCATTCAAACCAATGCTTGACTCACTTTTTGATCCGACATCCAGAATCACTTCTTTGTCCGTAATCTGAATGACAGTGGTTTTAATGATTTTTCCGATTTCAGGAAGCTGGTTCTCCTCATAACTTGCTTCCAGCATCGATTTAAAGTCTTGTGAGCTCATAAACATCCTCTCTTCTCTTTTTAAATTCTTTAAAGATTTAATCTTATATCAAAAACTATTTTTAAATAGTTTTTAAAAATTCTTTTGAATCCTCGATCAGTTTTTTTATCTCTTCAGGCTGATTATTTTCCAAAGTTTCCTGAAAACGATAAAGAAATTTAATAAATTTTTCAATCAAAACCACAAGATTTTTTTTATTCGATTGAAAAATAGGAATCCATATCTCTTCCTCCGATTTTCCGATCCGGCTAAACTCAAGAAAACTGTTGCCGTAGATTCCTTTTAAATCCATTTTTTCGTTTTTCCCAAGCGCGCCGAAAATAAAACTCAAAGCGTGCGGCAGGTGGCTGGAATAAGCCGTGACCCAGTCATGCTCCGAAGGTGCAATCCGGATTGTTTTCATTCCGATGGACTGCCAAAACTTTTCCAGCCTCAAAATCATTTCTTCCTGATGAAAATCATAAGGGCAGATTGCGGCTGTTTTATCTATAAAAATAGAGGGATCGGAATGCTCAAATCCAGCCTTTTCTTTTCCCGCCATGGGATGGGAACCGATAAAATTCTTAATTCCCTTCAATGCTTCTGTAATTCCTTGTTTTGTACTGCCGACATCTGTGATAATCGAGTCCTGAGTCAGTTTTCCGGCAAGAATTTCTGCCAGATCGGGAATAGTATAGACCGGCGTATTAATCACGGCAATGGTTTTTTCTTTGATGAGAGGAATTTGATCCAGTGCAAACACACCGTCTGTCCAGTTTTTCAATTCCGGATATTGATCCGGTTTTCTGACCCCTGCCCGAATGATAGATTGAGGATAAGCTTTTCTCAAAGCCTTAATGAGAGATCCGCCCATCAATCCGGCGCCGGCAATAAAAAAACTTTCCATCTGCACCCTTTTAAAACTCTTTTTTTTGTTCATTAAATCTAAAAACAACAGACTTAAAATTCAATGTTTTATTATAACTCAATCTAAAAAACTCAGATTTCAAGTTCAAAAACCTTGATTTTTTTTACCCACAGACGAAAAAAAAATGAGTTTTAAGATTAATATCATTATTTTTCAATCAACTAAATAAAAAATCCTAAAAAAACAGCCTTATTATCCCCGCACTCTTTCTTTCCAGCGAAGGCGGGAACATTAATAATAATGCCGTGTAATTTTAGATTTTTAAAAAAAAATGTTATATTTCATAAATTAAACTATAAAAAACAGGTATTTTTTTGAGCAAATTAGAGAAATTTTTAGTAAAAATTTTGAGTGGTAATGCAGACCAGAATATTGATTTTCATGAATTATGCCATCTTCTTCAACATTTAGGGTTTTCATTAAGAATAAAGGGAAGCCATCATATTTTCACAAAAGAAAATATTGATGAAATTATCAACATTCAACCTGAAAGTAAAAATGCAAAAGCATATCAAGTGAAACAAATTAGAAAAATTATTATTGATTATAAGTTAGGAGGCAGTCTATGAATCAAAATTATAAATATGAAATTATTATCTATTGGAGTGGAGAAGACAATCGATATATTGCTGAAGTACCAGAATTAGCTGGTTGTATGTCAGATGGCTTTACTTATGAAGAAACTTTAAAAAATGTTGAATTAATTATTAGTGAATGGATAGAAACAGCAAAGGATCTTGGCAGAGAAATTCCCATCCCTAAATGCCGCAAATTAGCTTATGCTTAAAATTACACAGCGCAAATTCAACACGCTCCAATTTTTGGAGGATATTTGAAAAACTATAAAATAGAAACTGTAACAAATTTAGATGAAGCGAAAGTTCCTGGATATTTTGAATCCATTAAATCAGTTTTTTTTACAAAACTATTATTTGTTACTTTAAATTCAAATGGAGAAAAGTTTACTTTTTCAGTACCAAAAGAAAATAGTAGATCATTTAAGGAAAAATTAAAAGATTATAATTTATTTGAAAAAGCTTTAATTGAAGGTAACAATGAGTTATTTCATAATTTTTTAGATGATATTGTCAGCTCATTAATTATATCATCATGGATTTGCTTTGAGCAAATAATCAAAGATTTAACCAAGAAAAATTATTCATTATCAGAAAATGATATATCTGTTGATTATAAAAAGAATTCATTCGGTTTTTCAGATGAAGAAAAAAGAAATTTGGATTTGTTTTATTATATCCGAAATGCTATAGTTCATTATAATGGTGCATATTATACCTATAAATCAATCAATGTTAATTATAAAGGCACAATATTTAATTCAAAAGGCAATGAGGGTGAAAAAATTTTAATAAAAGATATAGAACAAGCATTTTCAATTCATTTAGATCTTGAACAATATGCCTTTAAAGCTTGGCACAATTCTAAAAGAATATTAAGCTTTTCCTCAAAAATTAAACATAAATAACCTGCAGAAAAAGATATTTTTTAAAACAGTCTTTTTTTGTTATTTTTAATTTTACCAATCTGGGTAGGATAAAAAAATGGAAAGATTTTGTGGTTACTGCGGAAAATTTTATCGGGATGAAGACAATCATTCGGATTCCTGCCGATACCATCCCCAGTTTTATTTCCCTTATGACATTGACACAGAGGGGGATCATAAAAAAGGATGGCAGTGCTGCGGCAATGAAGATTCAAAAGCGCCGGGATGCACTTTTTCCAGGCACAGAGATGATGTCCGTAAGGTTTACCGCAATAATTCGATTGCTTATGATTATCAAATCATCATTCCTGAAAAAGAAGTTAAAAAGCCGGAGGGTTAAAAAACTCAATCATGACCGACCTGTCTTCTGAAAAACGGGAGGGATTTTTTTCTGTGGCAGTATTTTTTGGGTTATTTTATTTGCAAGTTTTTCTAACCTATCGCTGCCCGAGTT
>Ga0154385_1044_pt1 | contig 43297 bp, 29 predicted proteins | sample RifGroB1_FD_105628 | JGI IMG/M metagenome (GOLD analysis project Ga0154385, IMG submission 105628) | Spirochaetes bacterium GWB1_36_13 | reverse complement strand
GTGCCGGATAATTTAAAAAGCGCTATTACAAAAGCGTCTTTGTTTGATCCGATTGCCAACCGCACTTACTCTGATTTGGCATCTCATTACGGGTTTCAGATTAATCCTTGCAAACCTTCAACCCCAGAGCATAAAGGCAAGGTTGAATCGGGTGTCAAGTACGCAAAAAACAATTTCCTTCCATTAACCCAACTTGCACGAAATAAAACAAAAATTTATGAAAAAAAGCGATAAAAGTATATATAAATAATTCATAATCAAATATAGTGTTTTAAAAAACTAATTATAGTGCCCTGTAAATATGTATAAAATATTTTATATCAATTACTTAGATATTCTAAAATGCAAGTTGGGTTAAGTCTTTAAGGACAAGGGGGAGTCCTCCGTGATTTCATCCCTGAAATCAAGTCGGACGAGGAAACTCTGCGTCGTGCAGAGTTGAAGAAATAAAAACGAAGAAAAAAAATAGAGGTTATTTTAATGTTAGTTTTTAGACTTTATATAAAAATTAAATTTCCAGCATCCTGACAATGGATTTTTTTGCTTTTTCCCTGATTTCAGGGTCGAGGACTACCTGATTGCTTTCGTTTTTCAAGACTTCATAAACATTTTGAAGGTTGGTTTTCTTCATATTCGGGCAGATCATGTCGCGTCCGATGTTGAAGTAGCGGTTTTGAGGCGCTTTTTTATGAAGCTGGTAGAGAAGTCCTGCTTCGGTGGCGATAATCAGGTTTTTATTGGATACATTCATTGCATATTTCAGGATATTTCCAGTGCTTAAAAGCTTGTCGGCAAAAACAGCAACCTCAGGATTGACCTCCGGGTGCATCAGGATTTCAGCATCGGGCATAATTTCTTTGAGTTTCAGAATTTCTTCTTTTTTCACTGCTTCATGAACCGGGCAGTATCCTACAATATAAAAAAATTCTTTCGAAATAAATCGGGCAAGGTTTCTACCCAAATTTCTATCGGGGATAAAAATAATTTTTTTCTCTTTGACTGAATTCAAGACTTGAAAAGCATTGGATGAAGTGCAGCAGATATCGGATATTGCTTTAATCTCAGCAGTCGAATTGACATAGGTGACCACTGCGGCATCGGGATGTTCTTTTTTCAGCTCAAGGATTTCATGAGGATCCGCCATATCGGCCATGGGGCAGCCTGCATCCAGCGAGGGAAGAAGGACTTTTTTTTCCGGGGCGAGAATGTGAGCAGTTTCAGCCATAAAAAAAACGCCGCAAAAAACAATCGTTTGATTAGGAATGGTATGAGATATTTTTGCAAGTTCTAACGAATCTCCTACAAAATCAGCTATTTCCTGAATTTCGGGAGTCTGGTAATTGTGGGCAAGAATAACCGCGTTTTTTTCTTTTTTCAGCCGGATGATTTCCTGAATGAGTTCTTGTTTCTCCAATTTAACACTCCTCTTGATTTTTAAATTCGATTTATTTTAAGGCGGGAAAGATTCTATTTTATCTACGCTGTGAAAAGGAAAACCATGTGTAAAATTTATCATGAATTTGTGATGATTCCAAAAAAAAATTTGACGGGGAAAAAATATTGTGTTATATTTTTTTTATAAACTTACTAAGTAAACTAAAAAGGTTACTCGAGTAACTTAAAAAATAAAAGGAGAATACAATGTCAAACAATAAACATGGGTTCTTTACAGAAATGATAAAAAGGGGGCTGAAATATCCAAAGACAATCATTGTAATAACTTTTTTGTTTACGATATTTTTTGGTTTTACGGCTATAACTCAAATAAAAATTGAAAATGATTTAAAAAAAGATATTCCTCAAGATCATCCGGTCAAGATAATCTATGATTGGACCATCAAGGAATTCGGCGCTGGAAGCGGGGTGATGATTGCGATTGAAAGCAAAAATGAAATATTTACTCTAAAGACTCTGGAAAAACTGAAAAAAATAACAGATGAAATAGAAAGTATTGACAATGAAATATTTAAATCCGAACTCCGGAATATTTTCAAATCCTTATCTGAAGAAGAGTTTCAAACCGTCTGTAAAATAATCAATGAAGCTTTTTATGAGATTGAAGCATCAGAGGATTTAACCAATCTTTTTAACAATGAAAATCTTTTGGAAGAAAACTTTCCGCAGGAGGAGGGCAGAAAAAAAATTCAAAACTTATTGACTTCAAATACTGACGCTGTTTATCAATTAATAAAACATAATACAGATGAAAACAATGAATGGAAAATGAGAATCCGTAAGGTGAATTCTTTGATAAATGTCAATACTGTTTATGCGGAATATACAGAAAATGACTCAATAGAAGTCTTTTTTGCGCATAATAAAATCAAATCAGAAAAAGGAGTAGATCTATCTAATTATCTCCTGGAAAAGAATATTATTAAGCCGGGAACCATTCAGGAATGGATGAAAAGCAGTGAGTTTGAAAAAGTCTGCGAAGTTATGAGTTTTGAGCTGGCTGAAATTAAAATCTTTCAGAACTTTAATACAAGTATGATTGAAGATTTGTCCCAGATTTTAAAAGAAACACCGAAAAAAATTAAATCAACAACTCTGATTAATTTATCTCAATTTGCTTTAAATCCTAAAAAAGAAATCTTTCTGTCTAAAAACCGTCTCCTGTCATGGGATTTCTTTGAGAATTTTTTCTTTGCCAAGACAATGCCAGATCACACTACGGTTATTTTAATTGAAATGGTTCCTTTTTTAAAAGGTGAAGAAATCGCAAAACTGACCCCTTATATTAGTAATATTCTGAAAAACAATCTGAAGGATGAATATACATATTATATATCTGGCGAACAAGTGATTATAGACGAAATGAGTCAAAGTATTTATAAGAATATAAAACTGCTTGTACCAATAGTTCTTCTTGTTTTTTCATTGATTCTTTTCCTTAGTTTTAGAAACTGGATCGGTATAGTTCTTCCATTGCTTTCAGTCTTTATCGCAACTATCTGGGTTTTCGGAACCATTGCTCTTTTTGGCAAGACAGTTACCTCTGCTTTGTCGATTGTTCCTGTTATTCTGATTGCTGTTTCATCGGGATACAGCGTGCATATAGTTCACCGCTATTATTATCTGATAAAAAGCAAGGTTGAGCAAAAGGAAGCGCTTCATAAGACAGTCGAGGGAATCGGTTTTGCCGTCTTTTTATCTACCCTTACCACTATGGGAGGTTTTTTTTCCATGGTTTTTAATGGAGTGGTATCTCTCAGGTTTTTTGGACTTTTTACGGGGATAGGGGTTTTTTACGCATTGTTTTTGGCACTTTTTCTGGTTCCTTCCCTTCTTCATTTTATTAAGATACCAAAAAATATTTTGAGCAAAATCAATCTTCAGGACGAAGATACGAAAGAAAAGCATGGGAAAATATCTCACTATCTTGAAAAATTAAGTAATGTGATTCTCCATAAACCAAAGGTAATCTGGATATTTGTGATCAGTATTATCTCGCTATCCCTTGTTTCCGCTCCATTTATAGTTGTGGATCTCAATATGATTGATCAGTTTAAGGAAAAATCGAAAATCAAAAAAGCGGATCATTATTTGAGCACTCATTTTGCCGGAACCTCAAACTATGAGATTATTATAGACAGTGGGAAGCCGAACGGAGTTTTTGACTATGGTTTGATAAAAAAAATAGACACATTTCAAAATGAAATGAATAAACTGGAAATGGTAGGGAAATCAGTCTCTCTCATTCAGATGATTAAAAAATCAAATCAGACCCAGCATTTCAGCAATCCTGATTTTTATAAGATACCTGATGAAATCTATGATTTTAAGGGAAATATGATTGTTTTTAAAGATAAAGAAGAAAAGAAAAAAGCATTAGAAGCAGTATGTTATAGTTTTATCAGCACTTTAAGTCAGGATGATTCAAGGAGTATTTTAGATTCTGGAAAGCAGAAGACTAAAGTTACTTTTATTTTAAAGTCAGGAAGTTCTGAAAGCATTGAAATTTTAACAAAACATTCAGGAAAACTTTTGGAGCAGTTTTTTCATGAGGAAGTGAAAGTAAAAAATAAAATAGAGGAAACAGGATTTTCGACTATTTTATCAGCTCTCAATAAGATGGTAGTGAGAGATCAGATTCAAAGCATTATCCTTGCCATGCTGGTCGTTTTTTTGGTCATGTTTTATATGCAGCGTTCTTTGATGATGGGGCTGATAGCAATTCTTCCTCTTTTTATGGCAGTATTAATTAATTACGGAATCATGAGTCTTTTTGGAATTAAACTGAATGCGGTAAGCGCAATTATCTCAGCGATAGCCATTGGAACAGGAATAGACTATACTATTCACTTCTATAATGATTTTACAAAAAAAATTATGGAGGGCAATACAAAGGCAGAATCTATTCATTCATCCATTGTTTATCTTACAGGAGAAAGGATTTTAATCAATGTTCTATCGGTTTCCGCAGGATTTGTAGTGCTTTGTCTGAGTAACTTAATCAGTTTAATTTATGTAGGGGTATTGACTACTGTGTTGATGTTTGCTACTGGACTTGCTTCCATTACGCTTATTCCTTTGCTGTTAAAAAAATTAAAACATTATAAAAAAATGAATTTAAAGTGATTTTTTATCACTTTATGAATAAAAAAAAAGAGGTGTAACTATGCTGAAAAAAATTTTACTTGGAACTTTTCTTGTATCCTTATTATCAACCAGCTTGATTTTAATGGCAGATGACCAATCCTTAACAGGAAAAGAAATTGTGGTTTTAGCCAAAAACTCCAATCATCTTGACAAGTCCATTGTGTGGGCAAAAATGACGGTTTTGGATAAAGGAAAAGAAATCGAAAGCAGGATGATTATCCAGAAAACAATTTATATAAACGGCAAGCAGAAAATGCTGGCTCGTTTTATGGATGGTTTAAAACGCAATGTGACCAGTCTTTCAGTTGAAAGAGAAGAAAATGAAGACAATCTTCAGTATGTGTTTGTTCCTGGAGTAGGAAGACCCAGACAGGTGGATGCTTCAGAAAAACAAAATGAATTTGAAGACACAGACTTCTCTTACGAAGAAATGGGATCTGCAAAAATTGAAGACTATCAATATAAGAGAGAAAAGGATGAAAAAATCAAGATTTCAGGAGAGGAATTTGACTGTTATTTCATTACAGCGCTTCATAAAAATTCAGAAGCAAAATTTCCAAAAAAGAAAATCTGGATCGATAAAAAAACTATGATTCCGGTGCAGATGAAAATTTACGGAAAAGATCAAAAACTGAAAAAAATAATGGTTTCTTTAAAAATCAAGGAAGTAAAAAAAGGAATCTTTACCCCTCAGTTTATTTATATCAAAAACATGGAATCCAATCATGAAACAAAAAATATATTAACAAAAATAGTGATTGACTCCTCGGATATTAAGGAAAGTGATTTTACTCAGCAGAATATGGCAAAACCCTGGAAGGAGAACTAAATGAAAAGGTTTTATTTTGTCCTTTTTTTAATAAGTTTCTTTCAAATTACCTGTCTTTTTTCCGAGGAAAACGGTGTGGAAGAAGAATTAAATTTGGATATCGAACTATCTGATTTGAAATTGGATGAACAAAAAAATGGAGGAGATAGTAAAACCGGAGCTTCATCCCCTGAAAGCAAAACTTATTTATTTCAGGGAAAATTACTGGCTTTTCTTGGAATAGGAATAAAGACTCCCAATTCTTATTCATTGAATTATGACCGGATTCAGCTGGAAATGAACCAGATTTACAAAAACATTATTTTTAAACTGAAAGCCAATGCGCGTTATAACAAATTTTATGAAAATCAGCTCAATCCTTTGACAGGCGAAAATGTAGATGGATACCGCCGGGGAGAAAATTTCAGGCTGGATATACCGGAAGCAAGTGTTAATTGCGAATATCTGCCGGACAGCTTATTAAATCAGTTTAATCTGATCATAGGAATTCAAACCGTGAACTGGGGGAAGGCAGATGAGTTTAGGCCGACAGACATTCTAAGCCCGCAAGATACAACAACCCAGTTTATAGAAGATAGAAATGACAGAAAGTTTGGAAAGTTTGGAGTCAAGACGGTATTTACATTCACAGATACGATGAGATTTGAAACCATCTGGTTTCCTCTTCAAAGGACGGCTGAATTTACTATGGATGACCAGTCTCCGTTTTCGCCGCCTTATTATCTTGGATTGCTGAAACAAGGTTACGGGATGAATGCTTACAAGCTTCCGGATCAAAAAGTCGAACATTCTGATTTGGCTGTAAAAGGCTATTTTCAGTTGTTTGAGATTGATTTTTCTCTTTCTTTTTACAATGGTTATCATCCTCAGCCTTTTATCAAGATTTCTCCAGATGCCACAAGTACGGCAGGGTATAGTATGACTCCGTTCTTAAACAGAATTACTATGTGGGGGTTCGATTTTGAGAAAGCTGCCGGAGCTGGATTTGTTTTTCGGGGCGAATCAGCGTATTTTTCAAAAGGGATGCTTTTTGGAACCGGTACGGATACGAGTTTTCCTCTTTATGTCAAACACGGGTCAAACGGATATGTTGAGAAAAAATTGGTTTCCAATACTTTAGGGTTTGATAAAAATGATTTTCTGATTCAAAAATTGTATCTTAATATACAGTACAGTTTTGACTATATTTTTGATTACGAAAACGGGCTCTATGCCTCCGGGATTTCAGCTGATGAAATCAATCATCTTTTGATCTGGGCGGTCAATTATGAATGGTTTAATTCGGTGTTTTTTCTGGAATTTGCCGGTTCGTACAATCTGAAAGAGAAAGATTATTTTTTTAATCCGAATTTCAGAGTAAAACTTGGTATTGAGACCAAGCTGATTGTTGGAGGTATGTTTTTTGGAGGAAATCAAAATACAAATCTGGGGCAGTTTAAAGAGAAAGATTATGGATATATAAAACTGGAACATCTTTTTTAAGGATAGTAAAAAGAAGACTAACCTCTTTTTTTATTGAAAACAATAGAAAAGAGGTTAGAGGCTCAAAATTATATCAAAATTAAAAAAAATAAAAGTATGTGAATATATTTTATATCTATAGAATAAATAATAAAAAAAGAAAAGAGAATGCCTAGAAAAAGTAAAAAAACAGAGATAAAAAACAGCATTTTAAAAGAAGCTGAAAAACAGTTTTTTCAATTTGGCTACAGCAAAGTGAATATTGATGAAATTGCTTCTTCGGTCGGATGGAGTAAAAAAACAATCTATACTTATTTTGAAAGCAAAAAAAGTATTTTGGAGCAGGTGGTTGATCATCTTTTAGAAGAAGCAATGCAGGTTTTAAATGAAATTAATAGTAGTAATAAGAATTTTTTTTTAAAAATAAAAGATATCTGGGAGTATATTAATATTTATCGAAACAAGTCCAAACTAATGTTAAAAGATATAAAAAAAGAAGCACCTGATTTGTTTTTAAAAATCAATGATTTTTCAAAGCAGTTTTTTACGACTAATATCAAAAAACTAATTATAGAGGGACAGGAAAAAAATCTTATTAGAAAAGATTTTAATATGGATATAATGCTGGCTATTTTGAATTATTTAACGCTTAATCTTTTTATCGAAGATATTTTTAAAGATTTTTCTTTTTCGCCTGAAGAAGAATTTGATACCCTTTATAAAATTATTTTAGAAGGAATACTTATCAGAAAAAAAATTTTTGATTAGGCAAACTAAAATTTACAGCTTTGAGAATGGCTTTATGAGAGAGAGTTGAAAAGAGAAAAAGGATTTTTTATGGTTTTTATCGATGAAAAAAAACAGGTTATTACTCTGGAAGGCGAGCTGGGAGTTTTGGAAGCAGAGTCGATTTATCGGGAGATTCATTTTCAGATTGATAAAATCAAGGAATGGGATAAGATAATCTTGAATTTACGGGAAGTAGAAAAAATGGATTCCTCTGTATTTCAAATCCTTTTATCATTTTACCAGACTTACAAGGAAAAAATAGTGTTCCGGGGATTTTCAAAGGAAGCTGAAAGAGTCTTCCAGCTTCACGGATTAAAGGTAAAGAATAAAAAATCCTGATTATCTCATACCGATATTGACGCCTCTTTGAAACATGGATTTTGAGGCGGAAAGCATGGTGACATTGGCTTCATAGGCGCGGGTCGCTTCGATCATATCCACCATTTCCTTGACTACATTGACATTCGGCATTTCCACATACCCTTTTTTCGGTCCGTACTGGTAGGCATCCGGGTGGGTAGGGTCGTAGGTCAGTCTTCCGGGAGCGATGTCTTTCTCAATTTTAACCACTTTCACGCCTTCTCCGAGTTTCGGCTGCATCCCGAGTGGCAGAAACTGGCTTTTGAAAGTCATGTTTTCATCTTTTGGGCGTAAGATCACTAAAGACCTTCTGAAAGGCCCTCCCTCTGGAGTTTTAGTAGTGTTGACATTGGCCAGGTTGTTTGAAATGACATCAAGCCGGGTTTTCTGTGCGGCGAGTCCTGATGCGCTGATATTGATTGAATGAAACATTCCCATTTTTTGCCTCCTTTTGGGGTATTCCCGCAAAGGCGGGAATCTATAAGAGTCTTAATATTATTTCAACAGCATGTTTATTTTATTGTAGTTTCTGGTAATCATTCCTGCGGTTGCCTCGTAAAGAAGCATGGTTTTATTGGCTTCCGCCATTTCAAACTCTGGATCAACATTGTTGCCGTTATTTTGGATCGTATTATAAAACTCGGTTTGAATTTTGGGTTGGACTTTTTTATAATCAATGGATTCATGGAAAGGAATATGTTTTGAATTGACTTTCTTGGCATCAAAAGGATAAGGATTGTTTTGGCTGTCCAGCGCTCTGGCAAGCTGAGCGGTAAAAGTGACATCGCTTCTCTTGAAATTGGGGGTGGTGGCATTTGCCATGTTGTTGGTGAGAGTGTTCCAGCGCATAGAGAAGGCATCCAGTGATTTTTCAAGTATATTCTGGGTAAGTGCGAAACCGCTTTCCATCATAAACCTCTTTCAATAAATTTTATTCACTCTTTTTTCTCGGCAGGTTTTCAAAATCTTTAAGAGGTTTTATGAAATTAAACTTTGGTTTAATTGATTTTTTTTTAATTAAGTCTATATTTATATAATAAGGAAAAATTTAATTTGAGAGAGGTCTCTATGAAAATACATTTAAATATTAAACCCTTTTTATTATTCATTCTTTTTGTTTTTTCTTCCTGCTTCAGAGGGGAACCCGTCCCTGATTTAAGAAGGGATACGACAAATCCGACCCTAACTATTACCACTGCCTCTGACCAGATAGTCGGGAACACGACTTTTCCCATTCAGGGAACTGTTACCGACAATGAAACAATCCAAACCATAGAAATCAGTATTGACGGAGGGGCTTATACCCAGGTGCCTTATACTGACAACGGTTCAGGTTATTGGAAGTATGAGCTGGATACAAGTGGACTTACAAACGGCACCCATACCATCACTGTGCGTGTAAAAGACTCAAACGGAAATATTACTGAAAGTACCATTAATCTGACTGTTAATAAAGATATTACGATTATTGCCATTACTCCTGTAACACAAGCCAGCACCCGTTCCACTGACTTCAGTGCGACCCTCTCAGGAGACGGGATTACTCATTATAAGTATAAAATTGTAGATGGGGCATCCTGTAACGGAATAGACTGGCAGTTTATTGAGATCAAACCGATTGCTGAAAATCCGGTTACCCTTTCCTCAGTTGCTGAGGGTCAGCATACTCTTTGTGCTCTGGGTAAAAAAGGGGAAGACTGGCAGCCTGGAACTTCTGCGACCTCTTATTCATGGACAGTCGACCTCACGGCGCCAAGTATCGGAACAACTAGCCTTCCAGACAATGCAGTGGTGGGGACCGGCTCATTTACTTTTTCAGGGACGGTTTCTGATACAAATTTAACTTCTTTAATTGAGATTAAAATAGATAACGGAACCTATTCTCCGGTTGCCACTCTGGATTCAAATGGAAACTGGACTTATACCATTGATCCGAGCGTATTGACAGAGGGGACCCACACCATTACAATCCAGACCACGGATTCTCTTGGAAATACAACTACGGTCACAAAAACCTTCACAGTGGACAGAACCCTTCCAACTGTTACCCTGACAGGCACTCCTTCTGCTTTAACCAATCAGACCACTCTTGGAACAGGAATTACGGTAGCCAGCGCCGAAACTTATAAATATAAACTAGTCGCGGGGACGACCTGCGGGGATGAGACTGGATACAGCAGCGAAACAGCGATTGCTGTTCCCATTACAGCAACAGGGATTGCCAGCGGACAGAATACAATCTGCGCTATTGGAAAAAACAGCCTCGGCAACTGGCAGTCTAATCCGAGTTCTTATACCTGGAGAATTGATACCACGGCTCCAAGTGTTTTCAATATTACTCCGAATAATGGAGCAATTATCGGAGGAACCCAGATTACGGTTTCAGGAAAAGCAAGTGATACTATCAGTCTTTCTAAAGTGGAAGTCAGCATGAATGACGGAGCTTATCAGCAGGCATCCTCTTCCAATCAGTATGCAGACTGGTACTACAATTACAGTGCGCCTTCAGACGGCAATTACAGCATCAAAGTAAAAGTAACCGATGCGGCAGGAAATACCTATACGACTGCCGATACCCGAATTGTACAGACCAACAACAGTATTCCTCAGGCAATAATTGACAGCGGAAGACCGGATAATCCTTCAAAAGTCAATTCAATTGATGTCTCAGTGGGAGGAAATATTATTGCTTATCAATACAAACTGATTGCAGGAAGCAGCTGCACCGGAGGAACTTACGGTTCTGAAACGCTTGTTGCAACCCATATTTCTGAATCCGGTATTGCAGACGGTGAAAAAACACTCTGCATTATCGGTAAAAATACTGCCGGAACCTGGCAGGATGAAGCAACTTCTATGACCTGGACGGTTGACACAACCGCACCTGTTTCAGGAGATATCAGCGTATCCGGAAATCCGACAGGTACAGTCAATTCTACCGCTTTTAATATTACTGTCAGCGGAGTAGAAGAGTATAAATATAAACTCAACAGCCAGGCATGGAGCGCTGTGGTTTCTGTTTCTACACCGATTACCAATAATACAGGTATCAACGCAAATGGATCCAACACCCTTTATATCATAGGAAGAGATGCAGCCGGAAACTGGATGGCAGAAGATACGGCGATGTCCAAAACAGTGAGCTGGACAGTGGATACCACTGCGCCGAGCGCAACCGATATTACTCTTTCAGGCACTCCTTCATCTCCTACAAACCAGACGACATTCAGTATCACGGTTTCAGGAGTAGTGGAATACAAATATAAGCTGAATACTCAGGCATGGAGCACAGCAGTTTCAAGCAGTACTCCGATTACGAATACAACCGGAATTTATACTAATGCTGCTAATAATCTTTATGTGATAGGAAAAGATGCGGCCGGCAACTGGATGGATGAATCGAATGCCAAGGTATTTACTTGGACAATCGATACCACTCCTCCTTCCGCACCGACTAAAGCTTCCAGCGGGACTACCGTTTCGTCAACCAATGATACCACTCCAACCTGGGTATGGAATGCTGTAAGCGATGCTGTTTTATACCGAATTACTTTTACCGACGGAAGCAATTGGACAGAGACACTGTCAACCAGTTTTACTGCCTCCACATTAAATCATGGTGATGTTAAAACTCTGTTTGTACAGGCAAAAGATGCCGCGGGGAACTGGTCGTCTTCTCTGACCCATGAAACGATCACGATTGATACCGTCCCTCCGACCGCTTCCGATATAACCCTGAGCGGAACCCCTGCGGCAGGCAGCCTGGTCAATGCGACCACTCTCAATATTACTGTTGCCGGAGTTTCTGAGTATAAATATAAACTCAACGGTCAGGCATGGAGCACTGCAGTTTCTGTTTCGACTCCGATTACTAACAATACCGGAATTGATGCAAACGGCTCCAATACTCTTTATGTCATCGGAAAAGATGCAGTCGGCAACTGGATGAACGAAGATACTGCTATAGCCAAGACACTGACCTGGACAGTGGATACCACGCCTCTTTCAGCGCCGGCAAAAGCCTCCAGCGGCACAACCGCTTCTCCTACTACAGATACTACTCCTACCTGGGCGTGGGACAGTGTTTCAGGAGCGGCTCAATACCGTGTCAGCCTAGACGGTACAAATTGGACAGAAATTGGAAATGTGACCAGCTATACCGCTTCTCCGGCTCTTGCTTCCGGAAGCTACACGCTTTATATCCAGTCTCAGGATGCAGCGGGCAACTGGTCATCAAGCCTGACTCATGATACGATTACGGTAAATGCAACGGCTTATCTGACTCTGACAGCTAATGCCAGTAATTCTGGATATGTAAAAGCCTATACGGGTGGAAGTTTGCCTGAAATAGGTACGCAGTATCCTTCTGAATTGGCAGTTGGTACAGGCGCTGATTCAAAGTACAATAGGCCGATTATTGATTTTGATACTTCTTCTATTCCAGATACAGCGACCATTACCCGGGCTTACCTTAAAGTAACCTATGGTTCAGCTTATCTGGGAAATGTTGGAACTATGAATATTGATATTAAAACAGGATATTTCGGCTCAGCTCAATCAGTAGCAGGAGAAGACTGGAATGCGGCGGCAACTGTATCTTCTACTCCTTCAGTACCTGTAGCAACAATTGATGCCTTTACTTCCGGTTCAAAATTTTCTACTGATTTTTCCTCTTCCGGTATCAGCGCAATTAATAAAGCGGGGATTACCCAGATTAGAATTAAAGCAGTTAGTGATCCAATGTATAATAATTATTTGGTTCTTTCAAAAACTGTTGAACTCTATATTGAATATCAATAGAAAAAAATTAAAAAATTTCGCCAAGAAGGGTAGGTTTTAACCTGCTTTTCTTGGCTTTCAAAAACACTTTGAAAATCTATTTTAGTCGTCCCTGAAAAAGTCATTTTTCAAATGAAAAAACCTGAAATTTTTTTGCCCACAAACTAAAAACATATACTCAGGCTGTCGATTATTGAAAACTATACCTTGTTATCATTGATATTTGTAAGTTTATTAGAAAAGGTAGTTGTCTTTTCTTATGCAATCTTTCATAGCTTTTTTTGGTTATTAATCAGAGCAGTACGGTCACTGAGCACAGCCGAAGTGACACCTCGACTCCGCTCGGTGTCCGAGTTAATTTAAACAATAATCGACAGCCTGATTATCAAAATTTCGTTTATGATTTTTATTTCTTTACCCCTGCACGAGGCAGGGTTTCCCCGTCCGACTTGATTTCAGGGATGAAATCACGGAGGACTCCCCCTTGTCCTTAAAGACTTAAGGATAAGGGGTTAGGGGTTTGGATTTGAAAGTCGCTGGAATAGTCTTGAAATAAGGTGATTCGAGTCCATTCAGAAAAGGTGTAGATATGGGCTTTTTTTCCGGGTTTGATCTTGTTTTGAAGCAATACAGCTTTATCCCCGTCCAGGGTAACGGCTTCTATGATGAGCGTGTTTTTTGTTGAGTTTTTCAGATAATAATCTCCATGGTTGACCTGTTCTTTCATCTGTTCTGATTCTCCTTTCAAAAGCCCAGTCAGCAGGAGAGTGAAAAATAAGGGTAATGTCAGAATAAAAAGTTTTTTCATTTTGCTCCTCCTTTCTTTTAAAACTAACAAAAAAATTGAGATAGTCTAAAATATACAATTTTTTTTTTATTAATCTTTGTCATTGCTTTTCTTTTGGATTCATGCTAAATTTTAAAAATGAAAAAAAAAGAACAGAATCTTTCTCCTCACGACCAGTTTTTTAAAGAAAACTTCTCGCAAAAAGACGAAGCGGTTTCTTTTTTAAAAGAGGTTCTTCCCGAAAAAATTAAATCAAATATTGATTTTGAATCTCTTCAAATCGACAACCAATCCTTCACAGACAAAGAACTGAAAGAATATTTTTCAGATATTGTTTATCACTGCCGATACAAAGCTTCAAAAGAACTCAAAATCTCGATTCTCTTTGAGCATAAAAGCTATTTAGCTAAACACCCGCATATCCAGCTTTTAAAATATATGATCAAACTCTGGGAATACGATACTAAACAGAATAGAGCCATCCAGCCCGTTATCCCTATAATTGTCTATCACGGCAGGGAAAAATGGGAAAAGAAACCTCTTTCCGTTTTTTTCGATGACCCTGATTCTCATTTCAAAGACTTTATCCCGGACTTCGACTACATTCTAACCGATTTATCCCGATATACGGATGAACAGATCAAAAATCAGGTTTTTGACAACCTGTTTCTCAAAACCGCTCTTCTGGTGATGAAAAACATTTTTGATGACGAAAAATTGATAGCTCATCTTTCCGACTATTTCAATATCGTAAAAATTTATTATGAAGAAGAAAAGGGTTTAAAGTTTTTAGAAGCGGTGATCCGTTATCTTTTTTACACAAAAGATGAAGCCAAACAGGAAAAGTTAGTAAAAATCATTGAACAAATACCATTCCGAGGGGAGGAAATCGCCATGACCATTGCAGAAAAATATATCCATATAGGAGAAAAAAGAGGAGAGGAAAAAGGGAAGATGGAAACAGCTAAAAATCTTTTTCGTATGGGCTTTTCTATTGAGCAGATTGCAGAAGCGACTTCGTTATCTATCGATCAGATTAGAAGTATTTTGATTAGCTAAAAAGCTTTATTTCTTAAAATAAAATTTCCGACTACTTTAATATTGCAAAAATTTATTTATGAAGAAGAAAAGGGATTAAAGTTTTTAAAAGCTGTGATCCGCTCTCTTTTTGTCTTTCAGCCTGAGTCGGAAATCAAACTAGTTTTCAATTTCTTTAGTCCTAAAAATCTATTGATTTTTTGAAAAAATCGGTTATTCTTTAATCAAACAATCTGTTAAAAAAAGTATTTATGAGAATAGACAGGAGGCGGTCATGGGAATTGAGGGAAGAGAAAGGGATCTTGTTTTAAATCCGGGCGAATATGCGTATGTATCGGATCAGACGAAAGGGAATATCAATATTTATGTCGGGCCGAATAAAACTTCTTTAGCTAATACCGATCAGCCGGTCGAGTTTGCCCCGGTTGAAAAACGGTTTATCAAAACTTCTCTAGAGCAGGCTACCAAGGTTTTCTCCACAGCTCCCAAGGGCTGGTACATCCAGTTGAAAAATCCTTCCCATGACGGCAAACAGCCTGAAACAGGAAAAGTATCCAGCCTGATTGACCTGCGTGTGGGGGATAAGATCAATATTCCGGGTCCGGTTCACTTTGCGCTTTGGCCTGGGCAGATGGTGAAAATCATCAAGGGGCATCACCTGCGATCCAATCAATATCTGGTGGTACGGGTCTATGACGAGGAAGCAGCCCGGGAAAACTGGAAGAAAGCGGTGATCAAGCCCCAGGCGGCTGTAACCGAAGATGTGGAAAAAACTGGAAAAAAGAAAAAAATCGAGGAAGAAAGCACGATTGAAATCGTTCATACAGGAGAAACTCCTGTTGATTTTACAACTGGAAAACTTTTTGTGATCAAGGGAACGGATGTGAGTTTTTATATTCCCCCCACAGGAATCGAGGTTGTGCCGGATGAAAATCACAACTATGTGAGGGAAGCAGTTTCTTTGGAAAGGCTTGAGTATTGTATTCTTCTGAGTGAAGACGGGAACAAGAAGTATATCCGGGGTGAAAAAGTGGTTTTCCCCTCTCCCACTGAAAACTTTGTCCAGAAAAACAATTCCAGAAAATTTAGAGCAATCGAACTCAATGAAATATCAGGAATTTATGTTAAAATTATTAAACCCTATGAAGAAAATAACAAAAAATACAAGGAAGGGGATGAGCTTTTTATCACCGGAAAAGAACAGATGATCTATTTCCCCAGACCCGAGCACGCCATTGTGAAATACGGAGATGATGAAATCCACTATGCGATCGCGATTCCGGCAGGCGAGGGCAGGTATGTTTTAGACAGGCGGACGGGAAAGGTTTTTATCAAAAAAGGGGAGTGTATGTTTTTACCCGACCCGCGCCATGAAGTGATTTTAAGAAGAATCCTTGCAGACAAGGCAGTGCGGCTTTACTATCCCGGAAATGAAGAAGCGCTTCGATACAATAAAAGATTAAACGACATCACAGAATCTAAAAAAGATAATTTTGTAACCGATGATGTTTTTCAGAGCGCAAAAAAACAAAGAGAGTCGATGTCTCCCCAGATGGTGAAAGAATCTTCCAAGGAAAGCATGTTTGGAGATGACTTTAACCGGAAAAACAAGTTTACCCCTCCCCGGATGCTGACTCTGGATACCAAGTACGAAGGAGCTATTACCATTAATATCTGGACAGGCTATGCGGTACAGGTGGTGAGTAAGACAGGAGACAGGAAGGTGATACAGGGACCTGCCACTTATCTTTTGGAATACGATGAGTATCTGGAAGGGTTGAAGCTTTCCAAAGGCAAACCGAAATCCACTGATGATGTTTTAGAAACCGTTTATCTTCGGGTGAAAAATAACATTGTATCCGATATGATCTGGGTAGAGACAAAAGATCTTTGCGAGGTTCAGCTTGAGCTTTCCTACCGGGTTCTTTTTGAGGGAGAATCGAATAAATGGTTTGAAGTGGAAAACTATGTCCAATTTTTGTCCGACCACTTGAGATCAAAGATCCGCAACGCTGTGAAACACTATGGAATTCAGGAGTTTCACAATGATTATATCAATATTATCCGGGATACGGTACTGGGAGTTCAGGAAAATGAGGGCAAACGGCCGGGGCTTTTTTTTAATGAAAACGGAATGAAAATTTACGATGTCGAGGTTTTGAATATTGTTATCAGCGATCATTCAATCCGGGATATGCTGGTGGATAATCAGCATTTTGCTGTAAAAAACGCGATTATTGTTTCTAAAGAATCAAAAAATCTTGAAACCATTAAAGTGCAGGAACAGATTAAGCAGGAAGTGACCAGTACCAGGCTTAAGACTTTTCAACTGGAAGGAAGCGTGGAGCTTGAGAAAATAAAAAGCGATTACAGTGTTTCTCTGGAACGGATTTTATCTCAAATCAAACAGGAAAAAGAAAAAAATCAGGCAAAACTGGAAGAACAGGCTGTTTTATCGCAAATCAGCGCTTCAGAACTGGAGCGGGCAAAAAACAGGGAGGGCTTGCAGCTTGAAATCACTCAAAAGAAACTTGAGCTTGAAATCCTGAAAGTCAAAGCCTTTGCAGAAGCCGAAGTCAGCAAGACCAACGCGATCCAGCCTGAACTGGTGGCGGCTTTGACCACTTTAGGAGACAAAGAACTGATTAAATCAATTTCAGAACACCTGGCTCCTCTTGCCATCGTGAAAGGGCAGTCTCTGGGCAATGTGCTTTTAGAGTTTTTCGATGGTACGCCGATTGCGGGAATGCTGAAAAAAATAGACAGCGGACAACTATTGTCAAAATAATTCAGGAAAAAAGATTTTAAAAGCGCTTCCTTTTCCGGGGGCGCTTTCAATTTCAAACCTGCCCTTGATTTTTTTCAAGAGTTCAAAGGAAAAAAACAGTCCGATTCCATTTCCTTTTTCTCCTTCTGTTCCGAGAGAGAAGCTTTTAAACTCCATATCCATGATTTTTTGGATTATTTCATGACTCATGCCTATTCCTGTATCTCTGATACATAAAACCGTATAACCTTGATCCAAAATGCTGGAAAGATTAATCATCCCGTTTTGAGGAGTAAATTTAATTGCATTTGAAATCAGGTTGCGGACAATAGTCTCGAAAATCAGAGGATCTGAATCAATAAAAAGCATTGTGTCGATTTTATTTTCAATGATGATATTTTTTGAAACCGTCTTTTCGGAGTAGAGATTGAGAATATCTTCAACCGAGTCAAAAAGAGGGATTTTTTGTTTTTGAGGAGCGAGTCCGCCTTCATATTTCCCCCAATTCAAAAGGTTTTCTGTCAATTCTCCAGCTTTACTCAAGGTTTTTTGATACAATTCAAAGTGTTCTTTCCATAGTTTGGGATTTAAATCTTCTTTTTCAAGCAGCAGCTGGTTGTACTGGATGAGTGAATGCAGAGGCGCTGAAAGATCATGGGAGAGAATAGAAAAAACAAGATTTTTTTTCTGTATCGTTTCTTTTAATCCAATCTGAAGTTTTTCATTAATCAAAAGCATGAGGAAAAAACCGGTCAGAAGAGTCAGAATCTGTCCGCTGATATAGAAAAGAAACTCTATCACATCATTTTTTTGCAGAAGCTGATTGTTGAAAAGCAGAGAGAGGATATGGATTGTCCGGATAGAGGTAATTAAAATCAGTAAAGAGTAAATCGTTGTTATTTTAAAGTATTTTTTTTTGAATTTTTGTTTAAAAATCCAAATGCTTTCAGTAAAAAGACCAATCATCAATAAATTAAAGAAAAGAATCCTTATCTCAAGGGAATTGATCCAAAAAGAAAATGCGAGAACGGAAAAAAGAGAAAAGAGAATGAGCGCTGCATAAATCCATAGGTGTTTTTTATAAAAGGGAATATCAGTAAACTTACGGTATCCGATATTGAAAACGATTTGAGAAGTAAAAAAAAATAAATTAGACAAAAAGACAAAAAGAAAATGTTCTTGCAAGAAAGTTTGAGTCAGAAAACAAAGGATAGCTGTAAAAAAAAGGAAAAATGCCAGACTCCATTCTATCATTCCCGGAAATTGTTTCCGGTAGCGGAGAAAGAAAAAAGAAAAAAGAAGGAAGAGAAAAAAATAGCTGATAATTGTAAAATAGTTTTGAATCAGCATTTTGTAAACCTAATGAATGATTTTATTTTTTAAAGTAACGGCAATTAACTCGGAAAGATTCTGGACATGAAATTTTTCAAAAATACGGTTTTTATAAGTCGAAACAGTGGATGCCTGAAGGGATAAATGGGCTGCAATCTCTTTATTTGATTTTCCCTGAACAATCAGCTTTAAAACTCTATATTCTTGTTCAGAAAGCCGGCTGAGAGAATGTTTTTGAGTCTTTTTTTCAATTGTTTCGAGGTATAAATCATTTTCAATTTTTCTGGAAAGAAATTTTTTATTTTGTAAAACAGTTCTTATTGCTTGAGGGATTTCTTCGTGAGAAGAGTTTTTATGAATAAAGCCGTCTGCTCCGAGTTTAAAGACTCTTTCAATCCATTCACTTTCAGTATAGGCGGATAAAACAAGGATTTTGAGCTGCGGCCAGTTTTTTTTGATCTTGGGTATAAGGTCAAGACCGTCTATATCCGGCATCCCGATATCTGTAATAACCACATCGGTTTCATGAGCATTTTGGTTCAGTTGTTCTAAAAGCTGTCTGCCGTCTGCCGCTGTTCCGATAATCTTTATATCTTCTTTATCTTCAAAAAGTTTTTTTAATCCAATTAAAACAATTTCATGATCGTCTGCTATCATGATCTTAATCACTCAAGACCCCTTGTGAAGGAAACTATTGAATTAAATATAATTATTTTCCATTTGAAAATTAATTTTTTTCTTTAAATTTTGAAATAAAATTGATTGTAAAATATATAGGCATTTTTATTTTGTAAAAATATTACGACAGATACTTGATTATATTCTACAATAAGTTAATCCCGATTTTGGTTAATTTTTAATTCAAACCAGTGTTTATACTGATTTGAAACACTGGTTATATACGGAGCTGAATATAAAATGCAAAATTGTCATTCCGGTTTTTGCTTGTAAAAGACCGGAATTTGTAATTTAATCATTTTATTTTCAATAGATTCCCGCCTTCGCGGGAATGACAAAGAGAATAAAAAAAACGGTCAAATTTTTGCAATTTAAAATCATTTCAGTATATAACACAACAAAGGAGATTTTTATGAAGAATCTATTTTTATTTCTTTTACCCTTCTTAGTGCTCGCTTGTATCAATAAGCAGAATCTGGAATATATCGGGACGGTTGACTCTACTGCCCCAACGCTTTCGGTCTCAAAAATCTACGCTTCCACTCCATCGGCAAGCGGATTTACAGTCCATTGGACGGCTGCAACGGATACAGATACAAACCTGCAATATCGGGTGTATTATTCCACCAGCGACACTATTACAACGGTTGCCGATGCGCAAAACAACGGGACTCCAGCCGGAAGCTATACGGCAGGGATTACCAGCCAGGCTGTCACCGGCTTGACCGATGGGCAGACTTATTATTATACTGTGGTAGTAAAAGACTCCAAAGGGAACAAGACAGTTTATACCAAATCCAGCCAGAAAACCGGCACAGACTCAACGGCTCCCGTGGTAGCCGCTCCTTCCGTCACTGCTTCAAGCCCTTCATCTACAGGCTTTACAGTGAATTGGACGCCTGCTAGCGATGATGCCACAGGCGGTGATTCGCTTCAATATCAAGTCTATACTTCAACCACTAATAATATTACAACCGTCACTGATGCCAAAACCAACGGGGTGCCTCACGGAGGATATCGGCCGGGAGAGACCAGTTTAGCGGTTACAGGACTCAATGACAATACAACTTATTATTATACTGTTTCAGTCAAAGATGCGGCGGATAATGAAGCAATTTACACTACTGGAAATCAAAAAACCGGAACCGATAGCACGGCTCCTACAGTAGGGACTCCCGGATTGACTGCAGGAAGTGTGTCTGCAACCGGATTGACAGTGAACTGGACGGCTGCCGCCGATGATGCCACAGGAAGCTCAAATTTGGAATATCTAGTCTATATTTCTACCAGCGACAATATCAGCACTGTAGCCGATGCCGAAGCCAACGGAACGGCTGTTGGAAGCTATGCTTCCGGGATTACCAGCCAGGCAATTACAGGGCTTTCTAATAACACAACCTATTATTATACAGTTGTCGTGAAAGATGCAGCGGGCAATAAGAGTATTTATACGAAAAACTCTCAAACCACTGCAAATGATACAATAGTACCAACCGTGGGAACGCCGGCGCTCACTTCTTCTTCTGTGACCCAGACAGGATTGACAGTGAACTGGACGGCTGCAAGCGATACTGTTTATGCTGCCAATACGCTTCAATATCAAGTCTGTTATTCGACTGCAGGTTTTACAAACGATGTAACGACTGCTAAGACCAAAACCTGCACGGGTTATGAGACGAATATGACAACCAAAGCCTTGACTGGACTGACCGCCGGCACGACTTATTACTATACTGTTCTGGTCAAAGACGGTTCTGGAAATGAGAGTGTTTATACTCAAACATCCAAAACCACCGATGGCATTATGGTTTCTGCTTTTGATTCGGCTGCGGGTGCCGATGATTCTGTTTTTGCAGTGGCTGTCCAGTCAGACGGCAAAGTGATTATCGGGGGAAGTTTTCTAAACTACAGGGGAACGGCGATCAACCGGATTGCCCGGATCAATACAGACGGAACGCTGGATACCAGTTTTACAGTTGGAACCGGTTTTGACAATGCGGTTTATGAACTTTTAATCCAGTCAGACGGAAAAATTCTCGTGGGAGGGTATTTCACCACTTACAACGGAACCACCGTCAACTATCTTACCCGGCTCAATGCAGATGGAACGAGAGACACAAGCTTTAATTCAGGAACGGCTGCCAATAATACGGTGACAGCCCTTTATCAGCTTTCATCCGGAAAAATTCTGATCGGAGGGGCTTTTACTACCTACAACGGAACCTCAAAACCTGGTATTGCAAGACTCTACTCTGACGGAACACTGGATACTGCCTTCAACAACGGCGGATCAGGAACCGGCGGAACCAACATTGATGTCAATGATATCGAAGTCCTTACAGATGGAAGTATCTTGATCGGCGGAACCTTTACCAGTTATAACGGAACGAGTGTCAACCGCATTGCAAAACTCTCTTCCGAAGGAGCCCCCGACTCTGCCTTTACAACAGGTATCGGAACAGGATTCAATGATATTGTTTACGATATCAGTCTTTTATCCAACGGAAATATTGTGGTCGTAGGAGATTTTACTTCTTACAAAGGAACAGCTTCTCAGAGAATTGCTTTCATCAATGCCTCAACAGGTGCACTTGAAACTGCTTTTACTTCTGGCGCGGATAATACAATTGTTTCAGCAGCAGTCCAGTCTGACGGCAAGATCGTGATCGGCGGAGTTTTTACCAACTATAAGGGTACTGCCCGAAACCGGATTGCCCGGATCAATACAGACGGAACTCTGGACACCAGCTTTGATCCGGGAACAGGTGCGGATGCTAATGTGCTTTGCGTCCGTATCGGTGCAGATGGAAAGATCACTGCCGGCGGTCTTTTTACCTATTTCAATGCCAGTCTGAAAAGCGGAGTCGTTAAACTCTGGAATTAATGGAAAAAATCCGGCAGTCTGAGAAAAATCTTCTCCTGCCGGGCTATAATAAAAAAAACAAAAAGGAAAAACCTATGAAAAAAATTTTAACTCTTCTTTTCACTCTCATCATCAGTTCTTCACTCTTTGCAGTGAAAAAAGCGGACACGATTGAAGCAGGCGTGATGCTGGGAATCGGTATTTTTCAGTATCAGATTAATAATACTCTGATTGACAACGAATATGCTGCTACAAAAATGGATGTCTCTGCCAAAAGTTCTTTCTCTTTCGGAATTGACGGCGCTTACTACCTTTCTCCTGAACTTTCCTTAACCCTTGGTATCGGATACCTCTCCAAATCAGTGGCAGTGGACAGAACCTGGACCACTGAGAAAGTTGAAACGACTGCCAGTTTCGGATTTTTAGGATTTTACCCCGGGGCAAAATATTATTTTATGGATATTTTTTATGCCGGCGGGGGACTTTTTGCCGGTCTTCCCGTTTCCAAACCCAGTATTTTAAGCAAAGCCGGAACATCAGATTATGTCAAAGCCGAGTTTGGACTCTGGGGCGAGTTTGGAGTTTCACTTCCGATTGATGAGACGATTGACGCGTTTGGAGGGATTCGGCTCAATATCGCGTTTAATAAAATCTATAACAACGACAAACTCAGAACCAGCATCAGCGGATCAAACAATATCAACGATTCCAGCCTGGAAAACCTCAATAGCCAGCTTTTCCAGATCGTTTTTGGCGCGACTTACCGGATTGATCTTTTTAACTAAAAAATACTCATCCCCTTCTACTTCGACTTTGCTCAGCACAAGTCTTAGGAAGAGAAGGGGAGATAAAGAAGAAGAAAAAAAAGTAAAAGTAAAATCATTCTTTCTTTCCCCCCTCTCTTTCTAAGAGAGGGGGGGCAGGGGGGTGAGTTAAAAATCTATGAGGAGTGTGCTATGAAAAAAATACTTTTCTTATTAATGCTAGTTTTCCTTTTTTCCTGTGTGAACAAACAAAACTTAGACTATGTGGGTTCAGGAACACTTACAATCAGTAATCCCGTTCTCACCGCTTCGGGCGTATCGGGAAGCGGATTTACCGTATCCTGGACACCGGGAACAGGCAATGCGGGAGCCCAGTATCTGGTTTATTATTCCACTACAGACAATATTGCGACTGTGACGGATGCCGAAACAAACGGAACCCCGGCTGGAGGTTATGCTTCCGGTATCACTTCAAAAGACATTACAGGGCTTAATCCATCCGCCACTTATTATTATACCGTGGTTGCCAAAGACACAAGCGGAACTCAAAGTATTTATACTAAAAATTCTCAAACCACGGGAACCTCAGGAAGCACGGCAACCCCCAAGATGACGGATGCCGTGATTACGCCTTCGACTGTAACCTACAACGGACTGACCGTCAGCTGGAACCCTGCCGTTGATTCAACCGGTTCATCCTCCGGTATCACCTATCAGGTTTATTATTCGGCTGCGGATAATATCAGCACTGTTGCTGATGCCCAAACCAACGGGACAGCCGCCGGGACTTATCAGACAGACACAAGCGAAACAATAACCAATTTAAATGCCAACACCGAGTATTATTATACAGTGGTCGCCAAAGACTCTGCCAACGCAAAATCAATTTACATCAAAAATAAAACCACGACAGCGGGTGAAACGACTCCGCCGGTCATTCCATCCTCACCGATCACAGCATCGGGAGTCCATAATCAAGGATTTACTGTTTCCTGGGTGCCGGCTACCGACAATGGGACTGCGGCTTCAGATATTCAGTATCAGGTTTATTATTCCACTACTGACAATATTACCAGTTTAACTGAAGCGGAAAGCAACGGGACAGGAGTATATGTGAATTATACGCCTGATATCTGTTATGCGCCTGTAAGCCTTCCGGCAGCAGCTCCTTCTACGGAATATTTTTATACGGTTGTGGCAAAAGACAGTTCAGGAAATAAATCAATCTACAGCAAAAATAAAACAACCACCACGAATACCACAGACAAGACTCCAACGATTCAAAATCCCAGCTTGACACCGTCGGGTGTATCCTCCACAGGCTTTACAGTGAGCTGGGCAGCGGCAAGCGATGACGGGACAACGGCTGCCAATCTGGAGTATGCGGTCTATACTTCAACGAGTGATAATATTGCGACTATCGCCGATATGGAAGCCAACGGGACAAGCACAGGCTATACCCCCAATATTACAACCAAAGCCGTTACTGGTCTTACTGCCGATACAACTTATTATTATACTGTTGCGGTCAAAGATGAACAAAATAACAAGTCGATCTACAGTAAAAACTCAACCAAGACCAACCCGGCCGGAACGGATACGACAGCCCCTGCGGTCGGCACTCCTTCCTTGACAGTATCAAATGCATCTGCAACAGGCTTTACAGTGAGCTGGACAGCGGCAAGCGATGACACGACAGTTGTTTCAGCCCTTCAGTATCAAGTCTGCTATGCGACTTCTGATTTTACGAATGACACGGCTACTGCCGAAACAAAAACCTGCACAGGCTATGAAACGGCGATTACCAGTAAAGCTCTGACAGGACTCACAGCCGGCAATACCTATTCGTTTACGGTCATTGTAAAAGATGCGGGGGGGAATAAGGGTATTTATACGAAAAACTCTCAGGCGGTTTTATTAGATGACACTGAAGCTCCGACTGTCTCCGACGATACCCTTTCTATCAGCAATCTGAGCGAATCCGGTTTCACAGTCACCTGGAATGCGGCATCAGACAATGTGACGACTCAAGGGCTTATCACATATGATTTCTGTTATCACACTGCTCCTTTCACGAATGATTATAACACAGCAATATCACAGACAACCTGTCCTAAGATGGGTATTTACGGGCTTACTACTCATACTCTTTCAGGCTTATCCATGGGGCAAAGCTATACTATTTCAGTCTTTGCACATGATCAAAAAGGAAATATAAAAGCCTATACCCAAAAAACCCAGACCACGCTCGTACCTTTCAGTAAAAGAATCTCAAATCAGGTCCCGCAAAAAATCGTTTTGGATACAGACGGCAGTATGTATGTGATGGGAGTTTTGAATTCAAGCACTTATACTATAGAAGATCCCTTTACATCACCTAAAATCTATGCAGATATTTTTGTCATCAAGTATAACAGCCTGGGAGTCCGGCAATGGACAAAAATGATCGGGGGAGATTGGCTCGAACCTGAAGCTAACGATATAGTCATTGGTACGGATGGGATCTATGTTACCGGAACTGTTCGAAGAAATTCAACTGCAAATGTTTTTAACGGACAGACTTTTAATGCATCCTATGCCCTTTATTTGGCAAAATTGAATAAATCAACCGGCGGCAATGATTGGATGACGCTTTTAGACGGAACAGATACCAATGTGATTGTCCGCGGATATTCTATGGCTCTCGACACCAGCGGGAATATTTTTGTGGGCGGAGTTATTTCAGATTCCCAATACGCCAGCCGGCAGTTTGAAGGGCAGACCTTGTCAAGTGGACAAGGGCATATTCTGGTGGCAAAATTTAATTCCAGCGGGGTTAAACAGTCGGTTTTTGTCAAGGCAGCGGATGGTGTTGCCAAAGGAGTATCGGTTCTAGGTATCGGGATTGATTCTTCCAACAATATTTATATTACAGGATTTACTTATGGAGGCTTATACGGCGTGCCTCTAACAAATACTCAGTCAAGCACAGATCAGTTTATTGTCAAACTGGATTCATCCTTTGCAAAACAGTGGGCAGTTCTCTATTCAAATGCTGAAGGATCTTTGGGATATGCGGATATGACAGTGGATGGAAGCGGTAATGTTATTATTGCAGGCTTTACCCAGAGTACGCTTGACGGATTGACACCTACCGCAAATCAATATAACACTTATCTCATGAAATACGATTCAAGCGGAACCAGATTGTTTACCAAACTTATTCCCGGAGTCAATGACAGCGGAGTGGTTCAAACCGATTTTAATCAAGCGAGGGGGCTTGCTCTGGATACCAGCGGTAATATTTATATCACAGGAGGGGCAATTGGGAGTGGCGATACTACAATCTGGATTGACGGTGTCAGCGCTCCAGGCAGTAATTCCGGTCTCTTTGTATCAAAATTTAACAGCACGGGAACCCGCCAGTGGACTAAAGTCCTTTGCTACGGTCAGCCGGGTTATTGGGATATGAATATGCAGGGTTACGGCGTTGCCGTGGATGGAAGCGGAAACATCCTGATTGTAGGTCATAATACTGATAAAGGATTTGACAGTTTTGCAAACATGGGGCGAAGCGGATTTCTGATTCAATATGACAGCAGCGGAAACAAACAATAAAATAAACTTTTTTCTTGCTTTCCCCTCTCTTTGAAAGAAAGGGGAAAAGCGGGTTTTTTAAGCTGAAATTCAGGGATGAAGAACAATTCCTTTGCTTTAAAAGACTGATTTTTCTATATTTTAGGTACTAAAAATAAAGAATAGGTGTTGTTATGAAAGCGGTTGAAGTCAGAAAATTATTTGTTGATTTTTTCAAGGAGAAGGGGCACGAGTTTATCAAAAGCAGTCCGCTGATACCTTTCAATGATGCGACCCTCCTTTTCTCCAATGCGGGAATGAACCAGTTTAAAGATATTTTTCTTGAAAAAGAAAAACCTGAATATAAAAGAGCGGCCAATTATCAAAAATGCCTTCGGGTCAGCGGAAAGCACAATGACTTGGAAGATGTGGGGATGGATACTTATCACCACACTTTTTTTGAGATGCTGGGAAACTGGTCTTTTGGGGATTACTATAAAAAAGAGGCGATTGTCTGGGCATGGGAGCTTTTTACCGAGAGGCTGAAACTTCCGAAAGACAAACTCTATGTAACCGTTTATTATCAGGATGATGAAGCGTTTGAGCTCTGGGAAACGGTCACGGATATTCAAAAAGAGCATATCATGAGATTTAAGGAAAAAGAAAACTTCTGGGAGATGGGAGCAGCCGGTCCCTGCGGTCCCTGTTCTGAAATCCATATCGACTTGGGAGACGAGGCCTGCGATAAAAAACACATTGCCGGTCATCAGTGCGGGGTCAACGGAGACTGCGGGCGCTACATCGAGCTTTGGAACCTGGTTTTTATCCAGTACAACCGCAATGAAAAAGGGGATCTGGAGCCGCTTGCCAATAAGCATGTTGATACCGGAGCAGGGCTTGAGAGATTGGTGTCGGTTATGCAGGGGAAAAAATCAAATTATGATACTGATCTTTTTACCCCGATTATCGACGCTGTTTCCAAAATGACGGGAAAAAAATATGAAGATGAAAACCGGGTGCCGATGAGAGTCATTTCCGATCACATCCGAACCCTGACTTTTGCTATTTCAGACGGAGTCATCCCTTCCAACGAGGGCAGGGGCTATGTGATCCGCCGTATTTTAAGGAGAGCTTTCCGCTACGGGAAAAAAATCGGGCTCAATCAGCCTTTTCTCTATCAGCTGGTGCCGGTTGTGGTCGGTATGATGGGAGAAGCGTATCCTGAACTTGTAGGAAATCAGGACAATATTGTTAAAATGGTAAAAATGGAAGAAGAGCGCTTTGCCTCTACTCTGGATAAGGGGCTTGATTTATTTGAAAAAGTCTTAAAAACTGTAAAAACCGATCTTTTCCCCGGAAAAGAAGCCTTTACCCTCTATGATACCTTTGGGTTCCCTTTAGACCTGACCGAGCTTTTATGCCGTGAAAAAGGCTTAAAAGTGGATTCTGACGGGTTTAAAAAAGAGATGGATAAACAGAAAAAAATGGCGAGAGAATCCAAAAAATTCAGGATGAATCTGGATGAAATCGAGTGGAAAGGAGTGAAAGAAGGGAAATCCCTTTTTCTGGGATATGAAAAAACAGAAATGCCGGTAGAAATTTTAAAATACGCACTGGGAGAAGAAGGGGAGATCAGGATTGTTTTAAAAGAAACTCCTTTTTACGCCGAGTCGGGCGGGCAGGCGTTTGATACAGGGACTCTTCAGGGAAAAGAATGTCTGATTCAGATTAAAGATGTCCAAAAATCCGGGGATGATATCATTCATACGGGTGAAATCGAGGGAAAATGGAATCCGGCAGATCATTTTACCGCTTCTGTCAATCTGGAAAGAAGAAACAAAATCAGAAAAAACCATACCGCTACGCACCTTCTGCATAAAGCGCTTCAGATGGTTCTCGGAAAGCATGTGAAACAGTCGGGATCGTTGGTGGATGATGAAAAACTCCGGTTTGACTTCGCTCATTTTGAAAAAATGTCGGCTGAAGAAATCAAAAAAGCTGAACTGATTGTGAATGAAGAAATCCAGAAGGCAAAAGCGCTTTCAATTAGTGTTCATGATATAGAGGATGCAAAGGCGATGGGAGCAACCGCTCTTTTCGGCGAGAAATACAAAGACAAGGTACGGGTGGTACAGGTTCCTGAATTTTCAATGGAGTTCTGCGGGGGAACGCATGTGGCCAATACGGGAGAAATCGGTGTTTTTAAAATTGTCTCAGAGTCATCTGTTGCTTCGGGTATCAGAAGAATTGAAGGAATGACGGGAATGCTTGCTTTTGAAACGCTTGCTTTTTCGTATGAATCGATGAATACTATTGCCAAGTCGTTGAATACAGAACCGGAGGAAGTGCCCGGAAAAGTGGCGGATTTTCAGAAAGAAATCAAAAAACTGAAAAAAGAAGGGGCAAAAGCGGAAGTTAGTTTTTCAAAAACAGAATTAAAGCCTTATGATAAAAAAAATCAAACAGCCTTTTATCTTCAAATCATAGAAGGGGTCAATAATCCGAATCTTCTGAAAGAACTTTATGATGATATCAAGAGCCGGGAAAAGGATTTTATAGCGGTTTTATTCGGAAAGAGCCAGAATCAGGTTTTTTATGTGATTGGAAGCGGAAATGACACAGTTTCAAAAGTGAAGGCAGGAGAGATTGCCAAAAAAATCAATGAAGCATTCGGCGGAAAAGGCGGAGGAAAAGACCAGATGGCGCAGGGGAATATTCCTGAAGTGGACGAGGAAAAAGTAAAAGAAATCCTGAATAGTTTTAAGGGAAAGCTGTAAGAATTTCTTAAAAATAGATTTGATTTTTTATTGAAAATGATTATTATATAATATAATCTGAGCTGGATTTGTAGAAAATAAAAGTGTTAAGTTTAGGGCAGTTCTAAAAATAGAAAAAATCGTCATTTCGATGAGCAAAGCGAAGAGAAATCTTTTTTTAATATCAATGTTTTAAGATTTCTCACTTTGTTTGAAATGACAGGAAAATTAATTTTTAGAACTCGCCTTTAGATAATAATTGATGGAGAAATTATGAAAAAAAAAGAAAACAGTCAAATTAAACATCTAAAATCTCCGGTTATTTATCCAATGGGTTTTGGACTTGGAGCAGATATTGAAAACAGAATAATCATTATTGATTTTATAGAACAATCAGAAATAAAACAGGATGGTGTAGAAGAAATATTTGTCAGCGGGTCTTATGCGATACCATTGCAAAAAGCTAAGAAATTACTGAAAAATATTGAAAATATTATCAAGGATATGGAGAAAAATGAAAAATAATATTCTTAGTTTATCACCTGATAATGTTAAATATTACCCTGAAAAAAAAATTGAAGAAGATTATGATATTCAAGGAAATAATTGCTATTACACAATGCCTGGCAATATCGGAAGCACTACTTTTTTTATAAATCGATTTCCAATGCTTAAAAGTATGAAATCCCATAATAGAGACAAAAAAATATCAGAAAGAATAAAAGAATTAACTGATTTATTTTTTAGTGAAACCTCATTACAACCAAGTCAAGAATCAAAAAAACTTTTATTGGAATTTTTATCAGAAATTGATAAAAAATTTTATCCTTCAATCACTTTATCTCCTTCTGGATTTTTTTCAATGCGCTGGAATAATAAAGAAAATCAATTTGTTTTATCTTTTAAAGAAAAAAAATTTATTGAATATTTATTAATTTTAAATAAATCTTCAGAATATCAAGAAATATTTGAAGGCATTATAAAGAAAGATAGTTTTATGAATTGTTTTTCAGATTTATTCAATGAGATAATAAGAAAATGATAGATATTCCAAATCATGATCATGTAACAAGGTATTGTCCGAAATATACTCTGGATGAATCAGGGAAACCGACCGGAGATTCTTTTAAGTTAAGGGTTGGAGAAGAATATATTTCTGTTGACTGGTTTGAGTATTTTAAGAAAATAAACAGTCAATTAACGGAAAAAGAAATTTTCCAGATGTTAGAACAAGCGCTTATAAAAAGAAAGTTTACTCCTAAAAAAAACGGAGTATTTTCTTATCATAATTCTGGAAAAGTGAAGGAGAAAAAATACAAAGAAATATACTTTCAAGTGAAGCAGATTCAAAGAGATTCTTCTCATAGCGGTATTTTTCCAAAACCGACCCGGTTATATGAGGTAGAAATGATAGCAGAGACTGTGGAAAAAGTAATTTTATTAAAAGAAATATAGCAATTTTTAATACCTAATTTTACTAAAACAGGAGTTTCCCATGGTAAAAAAAATAACACTGACAGGATTGGTAAAACTTTTCCTGCTTATTCTTATGGCAGGATGTATGCCGGCACAGGATAATTTTTTACCGGGTTCCTATGCTGTGAAAACCCTCCCTTCCAATTTTACGGTGCCGAGACCCAACTCGATTACCCGTGTGACCCGTGTCACCAGAGTAACCCGAATTACGCGGATCACCCGTATCACGCGGATTACCCGAATCACACGAATCACAAGGGATACAACCCCCGTTACCAATCCCGTTTATGATAAACTCTGCGATATGAACGATGCAGTCACCCTGAAGCAGGGACTGGCGGCAAAATGGTATATTTTGATTGACGCCATGATTGATCAAAATGACCTCTCTCCTTCTTCCGGGCTTAAAAAAGGAAAAATACTCAATCTGGATAATGCTCTGATTAAAAGACTGGAAGAGCTGACGCCTGAACTGGTCAACCCTGACAATCAGATTGAAACTTATAACACTAAAGGCTATTCTTTTGTTACTCTAAGCTATCCGTCCAGCCTTCTTTTCCCGGACTATGTTTATGAAACAGTTGCGGGCGATCCTCTTTATAACCGGAAGTTTGAAATTGCGGTCACTGAAAAAGACATTCAGGAGATTGACCGGAGCTTTCAAATTAAAGTTTACTGGCATACGGACGCAAAAAATGTCAAAACAGAGCTCAAGGATTTAGCGAATAACGATGTGTATGAGTTTATTCTGGACGGTTCGACCGGCAAAGCGGAATTGAAGTTTAAAAAAGCGGACGGAACTGAAACCGGAAACCTGGATATCAAGCCCCAAACCAGCGGTTCCAACAATGCCTCGCTCGTTGTTCTGGGTTATACAACGCCTACGGTCAACCTGAATGTACAGAGTTTTTCCGATAATAACGGGGGGTATGCGGAGGCAACCCTGAACGGAACTCCGGTTCAGGTGGGATTTTCAAAACCGAATGAAGAAGGAAGTAACGAAATTACCTATCTGGCAGGGGAAGGGATTGAAACGGTCGGAACAGTGCCTGAAACCTATCAGACCACCTATGCTTCCAATGAACGAGAACTGATTTCGATTCAGGACGACGGGGGAACCACACTTTCTTCTGATGCGCTTTTAAGCTCCCTCGATCTCTCAGCCGGAAGCTTAAGCCCTGTATTTTCAAGTTCAGTGATTGCCTATACAGCCGCAGTTCCCAATACGGTAACCAGTATTACCCTTACACCGGTAAAAGATCATGCCAATGCAGTCTTGCAGATGAAGGTGAACAGCGGAACCTGGGAAAGCATTGAAAGCGGAACAGCGAGCCGGGCTGTTTCCCTGAATGAAGGGGTCAATACCATAGCAGTTAAAGTAACGGCCGAAAACACAACGACCGTGAAAACCTATACGATGGTGATTACCAGAGAAGCCGGGGTGGTCAGTACAAATGCCAACCTCTCGAGTTTGTCTTTATCAGGGATCTCTTTAAGCCCTGTTTTTTCAAATGCCCAGCTTAGCTATACTGTGAGCGTTGCCAATGCTGTTTCTTCTTTCTCGTTGACTGCGGTCAAGGAAAATGCGGCTGCTTCTATCCAGATGAGAGTCAACAGCGGAAACTGGATTCCTGTTGCCAGCGGAACTCCTACCAGCTCAGTTTCCCTTATTACGGGATCCAATACCATAGAAGTGCAGGTGACGGCAGAAGACGGGACAACGGTTCAGACCTATACCCTCGCAATCACACGGCAGGCTCCAAGTTCGGATGCGAGTCTCTCAAGTCTAGGACTTTCAGCGGGAAGCTATGAAAATATGGGGGATAATCATTTTGAAATTATTCAGCCTTATGCTGCAACAACATTGACCATAACTCCCGTCACTACATCTTCTTATGCCTCTGTTTCCTATCAGGGCAGCGGGGATAATATGCCGATTCCAACGAATGGACTGCCGATTAACCTCAACATAGAAAGTGGGGAAGTCCCTCTCGACTTAATAATCACTGCCGAAGACGGGACAACGGTTCAGACTTATACTCTTTTGATTTATAAAGAACCTGCTCCGGTCTATACCATTACTTACGATCCAAACGGGGGACAGGGAAGTCAGATAATTGAAGAATATTCTACTTCGCCGATTAATCTTACCCCAAATTCATTTACAAAATCAGGCTATATTTTTATGGGGTGGTCTTCAACTCAGGGAGGAGCAGTAGAATATTCAGACAATGCAATTTACTCTGGAGGTGCTGATATTACTCTTTATGCGGTGTGGGATATGGCTGTTACTTATTGGTATGATTCATGGTCTGCGTCGGTTACAGGAGGAAATGTCAATTATACAGCAACCCAGTCAGCTATTCCCGACAGCAGTACCCAAACTCTGAGGTTAGATTACAATAACAACGGTGCTTCTGGCGGGAGCGGTGTTCCTACTCAGATTTGGACTTTTACAGCAAATGCTTCTACTTCTGGAACAATGTATTTTAATTGGCATGTTTCTGCTTACCATATGTACTCTGGAGCCCAATTCACTCTGCAATTTTTTTATGGAGCTACAACGGTTGATTTACAACCAAACATAACAACCAATGGTTGGTTTGAACTCAATTCCGCAGCTCCTTTTGTTGTTAATCTTACGCAGGGGCAGGCTTATGGATTTAGAGTCATAGGCAGTAATACGGATAGTAATAGTATTTTGTATGGAACTGTTATGATTTATGGACAGGTTCTCCCTAATCTTGCACTAGGAAAAGAAGTGGCGAGTTCTTCTATGGAAGCAAATTTCACACCTACTTATGCAGTTGATGGAGCTACAACAGGGTCATACTGGGCAAGTCTAAATGATTTTACTAGTCCCCAATGGATTTCCATTAATCTCGGAGCAGTCAAAACCGTTACTGAAATCAAGCTTTATTGGGAAGCGGCGGCAACGACTTACCGGATTGAGACTTCCAATGACGGAACAAATTGGACAGTTTTAGGCAATACTCTGACTGCGGGGGCAAACTATTCCACCGATACTTTGACAGGTCTTAATGTTCAAACCCAATATGTCAGAATGAGTGCGGACGGAACAAAAGGAACGGCGGGCGTGGCTCTCTACGAGTTTGAGGTTTATGGATATTAAAAATAAAAATGGAGTTGAAAAGTAGATGAAAAAGATTTTATTATGCCTTTTTTTGATAGGGATAGCGGGATATGGCTTCGGATATAAAACACTAAAAACAAAACACTTTTACCTTCATTATCCCGAAGGGATCAAAGAGGAAGTTATTTTGAATCTGGGAGAATGGGCGGAAGGGGCGTATGAAACGCTCCAAAAACTCTTTCCCTATGAAGTAGCTCCCGTCCATGTAGAGATTCATACTAATAGCGATGTGCCAAACGGCAATGCCTACACGGTGCCTTTCAATAAAATCAACTATTATCTGACCGGCGCTGATTATGATTCTGAGATCGGTTTTAGAAACTGGGCTCAGTCTCTTTTTATCCATGAACTGACGCATGTTTTTGAAAACGACGGCAGGCGCGGATATTCCGAGGTGTTAAGGGCAATATTCGGGAAACCCCCTGTCAACCCTCTGAACACTTCAATGATTGATCCTTTTTATCTTCTCACAGCCCGCAATCTTCCTCCTTTTATTATGCCCGGGTTCCTGACAGCTCCGAACCTCACCACCCCCACCTGGTTTGATGAAGGAACAGCTGTTTTCAATGAGAGTTATTTCGCCTATGACGGACGGTATAATTCAACCGATTACGATACCCGGTACCGTGAAAACACGCTGTTCGGGTTTGCCGATATGGCTCAGTTTACGGCTTATAATACGGTTAATACTCCTTATCCTTATGGGGTCGGGATTTTTGGAGAAATCTATCAAATTCTGGGGAAAAAAGAGAATTTTGTCGGAGAGCTTGCGTATATCCATGCCGGGCGTTTTTATTTCTTTTTTGACGGCGGGATCGGAACCCTTTTTGAACAAAAAAATATTCCTGACGGGGATGATTTTACTTATTCAGAAGTTTATGAACAGTTTAAAACCCATGAATCTGAAAAACAGAAGGCAAAACTTCAGAAAATCGCTTCCCAGTCTATTACCCGGCCCGATCTTCTCCTGAATTTTGAAAAAGAAAGGGAAGATATTAAAGGTTTTACAGTTTCTCCCGATGGGAAAAAAGCCTATTTTCTGACGGATTCAGACTTGAAATTTGATTTTTTCGGTGGTTACAGCCGGGATGCTCTTTATTCTTTTGATCTTGAGAAAAAAGAACTGGTAAAACTTTTGAAGGGATATTTTACGGGGCATAGAGTGGAAACTGGAGTATCTGGAAAAAAAATCTATTTTCATATTTACCGGAAAACGCAATCGGAAATCTATGCACTACCTGTTTTTTATGATCTGGAAAAAGAAGAATTGCTTGTGATTGGTGAGGGAGTTTTAAAACACTTTTATGATATTGCGCCTTCACCGGATGAGAAAAGAATTGTCGGAATCAAAATAGAAACAGACGGCAGCAAAAATATTGCAATTTATGATCTTCAGACAGAAAAGTTGGTTCAGCTGGCTAAAAATACAAGAGGGATTAAGCCTTTTTTTATTTCTGAAACCAAAGTGGTTTATCCTGAGTTTGATTTTGAAAAACGGGAAACGGCTTTTATTCAGATTGACACTGAAACAGGAGAAAAAAGTGAGCTGGGCAGGATAGAAGGAAAAGTGAGGGATCCGTACTATAAAAATAAAATGATTTATTTTTCAGCTGACACAAACGGAATTTATAATATCTACCAGTATGAAATCGCCCATCAACAGCTGGCTCCATTGACCAATGTGGAAACAAAGGCGTTTTTCCCCCGCCCTTCCGAAAATACTCTTTATTTTGTCTATTCAGCCGTGTCTGGTTATAATGTGGCAAGTGTTCAAGCCGAGTCGATTCCCGTTTATTCAAAACTCGAATCGGTAGCGGAAGAAAGAATCGCCGTAAAACCCTACCAAAAAGTTTCGGTTGAAAAGAATTTTGAAGATTATTCTGCATTTTCATGGCTCAGACCCTATTGGTGGCTGCCGTATCTGCGTCTTGAAAAATATACGGACTATGATGTTTTTCAACTGGGTGTGTTTACGGGATGGAACGATCCTTTGGAAATCCATTCGCTGTTTTTGATGGCAAACTATGACCTTCACCATAAAAACATAAATTATCGCTTTGAGTATGATTATACTGGAAAAGAGGGTTTTATCGGAAACCTGATCGCAATCAAGAACAATCTTGTAAAAAAAGAAGAGGGGTATCAGGATTTTTACCATGAAGCTGCTTTCGGGTACCGCTGGAATACTTTTGATTATTCCTTTGATTTAAAAGGCGGAGGTTTTCTGGACTATCAGAAGACAATGGAAATCGACGGCGAGAACCAGAATATGTATGGACTCCTTGCGGTTGCTTCTTTTTCAAACCGTGATTTTTTCAGGGAATCTTTTAGAAAATCCGATGGGATCGACCTTGGTTTAGACTACCGGAAGTATTTGAAACCTGATTTTCATGAAATATCAGGCAGGTTTAATTTTTCTATCGGTCAGGTCATTTTTGAAAAAGCAGTTTTTTCTCTTTTAAACCGAAGCGGAGCAGTTTTTGGAAAATTTATCGATGAAAGCCAAACCCAATATCACACTTATCTTGGAAGTCTCTATTTTTCAGGGCTTGAAAATTTTCCGACCGAAGAATATTTTGGAGATAAAGCTCTTTTACGAGGCTATGAAGAAAAACAGGCAGGCGGAAACTATTATCTTTCAGGATCAGTCGAATACCTTCTGCCATTATTTGAAATGATAGGAGGGTATCAAAGCTGGCCTTTTTATATCAGAGGATTGTATATCAACGGATTTTTTGACTATGCCCTGACTTCCAACAAAAATTTTAAAGACTTGAAAAATCAAGAACTGCTTTATTCTTATGGCGGCGAGCTGGGGTTGTCCACTCTGGTTTTTTATGATTCGGTTCTTGATTTTACCATCGGCTATGCCAGAAATGTGAATTATAAAACAGATAAAATCTATTTTACAGTGAAAATTCCTTTCGGAGAAACAGGAGATATAAAAAGCATCACAAATCGCCAGTTTTCACAAAATCTGAAACAGATGTAGAAGAAGGATGGGGAGAATGAGATGAAGGGAAGATGAGGAAGAACCAAAAAATCATTCTTTTTTCCCCCTCTCTTACTAAGAGAGGGGGTGTACTGAGCTTGCCGAAGCAGGGCTATGAGTTGAGTTTTTAAATCATACTTTTTAGAAAGATGATTTCACAATGAATTATAATTTGAGTAAATTTCATTATTCGTGATATTTGAGGTGAAATAGTGAGAAAATTTATTCACTTTCATTTAATTTCATTCTATTCTAAAAAAATCAAAAATTTAAATTTATTTTAAAAATGAAAAGGAGTTTTTTTATGATGAAAAAAACAGTATTGGCAATAATGTTTCTCCTGCCCTTCGCAGGGTATGCACAAAAGATTCAGACCGAGATTGGAGTGTATGGCGGCGGGAGTGTTTTTCATTATCTTTCTTCCCAGCTGGTTTATGACAAGCAGTTTGCAAGCATTAAAACAGAGGCAAAGGCAGGTGCAGGCTGGACAGGCGGAGCGGATTTAGCCTGGATTTTTTTGACAGCGGAAGAAACCAAAGACAGGTTTTTTTTAAATTCTGCCTCTGTGTTTTTTTCACCCTCCTGGATTGGCAGAAGCTATAAAATCAGTCAAAACGGCAAAGATTATGATTTTTTTATGAGTTTTTTAGGTCTGGAAGCGGGAGCAAGGGCAAAATTTTTAAAGATTTTTACTGCGGGAATCGGAGGGTTCATTCATCTTCCAATATCAAGCCCGAAAATATTAGACAAAACAGTATCAAAAGAACATTTCAAAAGTGAGATCGGTATTCTTTTGGAAGCAGGGGCTGCGATCCCCCTTTTTGATGAGTTTGAGCTTTTTGGAGGGCTTAATTTTAAGCTGAGCTTGACAAAGTTTTATGAAAATAAAACCCTGAGCTCGATGAACCTTTTGGATAATATCAATGATACCGGTCCTCAATCGATGATGTCGGAGATTTTGTGGCTGAAAGCGGGGATAAAAATGAAGGTTGATTTTTAAGAGAAAAAAGGGAGGAGAAAGAAATGAAAAAAATAGTTTTTATATTATTCAGTATCGTTTTATTGGGGTGTATCAACAAACAGGAAGAAATAGTCTTAATCGGGGATGTGACAGCCCCGGCAAATCAGGACACGGTTTTTGCAGGCTCGACAGTGAAAAGCGGGGGAAGTGCGGTAGCAATAGTGAGCTCCGGGGATGCGGGTAATACGGTCTGGCTTGCACCGAGTGGAACGACGGTCTTTACAGAAGGAAGCACCATGACGAAAGCTTCCGGCACGGCAACCAGTATCAATGCCCCTGCAACAGAGGGAAGTTATAAACTTTTTGTAGTCGATCCATCAGGAAATGTATCAAGTGAATCAACAGCAACCCTGACAGTGGACAATACAGTCCCTGCAAATCAGGACACGGTTTTTGCAAACTCGATTGTAATACAGAATGGGGGAAGTGCGGTAACAATAGTCAGCTCCGGGGATGCGGATAATACGGTCTGGTTTGCCCCAAGCGGGACAACTGTGTTTACGGAAGGGGTCACGATGACAAAAGCTTCCGGCACGGCAACCAGTATCAATGCCCCTGCAACAGGGGGAAATTATAAACTCTTTGTGGTGGATCAGGCGGGAAATGTATCAAGTGAATCAAGTGCCACTCTGACAGTGGACAATACCGCCCCAGCAAATCAGGACACAGTTTTTCCAAACTCGATTGTAATACAGAATGGGGGAAGTGTGATTACAATAGTCAGCTCCGGGGATGCAAATAACACGGTCTGGTTTGCCCCAAGCGGGACAACCGTGTTCACCGAAGGGGCTACAATGACAAAAGCTCTCGGCACGGCGACCAGTATCACTGCCCCTACGACCCAGGGAAATTATAAACTCTTTGTGGTGGATCAGGCGGGAAATGTATCAGGCGGATCAACTGCAACCCTGACAGTGGACAGTACAGTCCCCACAGTCGGAACGCCTCTTTTAGATTTATCTGCTTCTGCTTCAAGTAGTTTTACAGCCGTTTGGACAGCGGGAAGCGATAATCTCAGCACTGCCGCCAGTCTCCAGTATCAGCTTTGCTATGCCAATGCAGATTTTACGAATGATGCCACCACTGCAGAAACCAAAACCTGCACCGGCTATGAATCCAATATCAGCTCAAAAGCCGTCTCAGGTCTTACTGCACAAATCAAGTATTATTTCACTGTAGTGGTGAAAGATCAAGCAGGCAACAAGAGCGTTTATTCCAAAACAGGCTTTTATATCAGCAGTGCAAAATCTTATAAAGTCTCGGATACCGGCATAACGAGCTGTAGCAACGGGGGATCGACCTCAATCCCCTGTCCAAGTAGCACAGAATGGTATTATGGTCAGGACGCAAACTATCCCAATACCCCCAATGCCCCCAGCTGGACCACAAACGGGAATGAAACTGTCAACGACATCGTGACGGGCTTAGTTTGGCAGAGGTGCTCGGCAGGGCAGAATAGTGATGCCGAATGCACAGGGACAGCTTTGACTTATACCCATGCCAATGCCGTCAGTTATTGCGATGGGCTTTCTCTCGGAGGAAGAGAGGACTGGAGACTGCCGTCTTATGAAGAGCTTATTACGATTACGAAACAGGGAGTCAATAACCCCGCAGTTGATACAGCGGTTTTTCCGGCTACGGTTTCAGGACAGTATTGGTCGTCCTCGCCCTATGTGCTTGCTACGGGCAACGCGTGGGTCGTCTATTTCACCGGCGGCAACGCTAGCAGCGCCAATATGACGTATATTTATCAAGTCCGTTGTGTTGCCGGAGGATTGTAGAAGATTTGATGATTTGGTTATTTTATTGACTCAATAATGAGATACGAGTATTGAGCAGGATTTCATCCCCGACCCCTTCTGCTTCGACTTTGTTCAGCACAAGTCTTAGGAAGATCAGGGGAGGAAGAAAAAAGTAAAAAGCACAAATAAATAGAAAAAATAAAAAAATCATTCTTTTCCCCCTCTCTTCGAAAGAGAGGGGCTAGTGTGAGTTGAGGAGATTTTATGAAAACACAAAAACAAAACCCGTTTCTTCGCAGGCAGTTTTATTTTCTGCTCCTATTTTTGATTCTTTCATATCCGTTATTTTCAGCAGTCCGGACCTACTTAGATTATGAAAACGGCACGGTCAAAGACACTGTGACAGGACTGGTCTGGCAGAAATGCAGCTATGGTCAAAATAACGATGCCGGATGCACAGGGTCTGCGGGGACGAAAATTTGGAAAGATGCCCTTTCCTACTGCGAAGGGCTCACACTGGGAGGCAGATCCGACTGGAGGCTTCCCGCTCTCAAAGAGCTTTTGACCTTGGTGAATCCTTTGAAATCAAATCCCGCAATTGACACAGCGCTTTTCCCGAATACGGTTTCAAGCTATTATTGGTCGTCCTCGCCCTATGTTTCTAATCCAACCAGCGCGTGGATCGTCAATTTCAACAACGGCGCCGTCTACTACGGCAATATGACTGGTACCTTTCAAATCCGTTGTGTTGCCGGAGGAAATTAGATGATCGGATGATTCGGTTATTTCTTGATTGGGGGGGGGGGCATCTCATCCCCTCAATTCCTTCCTTTTAGATAGAGAAGGGGCGCGTTCTCAACACCCTCATTTCGGCTTTGCTCAATGTCCGTGCAATTCAAATTTTTAGATTATTATTGGTCTTTTGAAATTATTTTTTGGATTTCTTCAATGGAAAGCCCTGTACCTTCAGCTATTTGCCCGATAGAAAGTCCAAGACGATAAAAGTTTTTCGCCGTTTCAAGTTTTCCTTCAATCTTTCCTTTGATTTCTCCTTTAATTTCCCCTTCTTTGATGCCTTTATGATAAAAACTGTTGATTAAAGATTGCTCATCTTTCCGTTTTTTTTCCTGATATTCATAAATTTCTCTCATTTTATCATCCATGGTAAACTTTTTGTATTCCCGATGAACTTTGTTGAGTAGCGGATTGTGTTCTAAAACTGTTTTCATGATTACCTCATCTTTCCCTTCATTTAAGAAATAACAGACCCAGTCATTTAAAGTTTTCTTGAGTTTGTTAAAATTGTTTTGATACTTCTTCACTTCAATAAAGTGAATCTGAAAGTTTTCGCTTAAAAGAATGTCTTTGTCGTTTTTGTCAAAAGCCATAAAACAGCTGTGAAGAAGATCAGGTTTTTCCAAAAGATCGAAATTTAGGACATTGATGCAGATGACAGGCTGGAGTTTGGTGTAGTCTTCAGATTCTTCAAGCTGACCTGCATAAAGCTTTGCCCAGTAGTAAAGCGATCGGCTCACAAAAACTTCATCGCCGATGTTCTGCACCTCGATATTGTAAATCTTGCCTTTATTATCCACTGCCTTGATGTCCAAGATACTGGTTTTGTCGGCTTTAAACTCTTTGAGATTGAAAGGGTTTCTGATTTCAAGAGACTGCATGGTTTCAAGGTCGGAGTCTTCTAAGACAGAATTGATAAAAGACAAAAGCAGGTCTTTGGTTTCTTCCCTGCCGAGTAAGTATTTAAAAAGAATGTCAGAAAGCGGATTAAAGTACATTTTTAATTTTCCTCTTTGTATAAAAGATAGCATTTTTTACAAAAGATTCAAAAGAGTTTTGAACTCATCACCCAGCCCCGCTTCTGCTTTGTGTTACTATTCGGTATTCTGACCCCGGGGTTTTCGGTTGACTGACCCCTTAAAAAGATAAACAAAAATTAACTAAAAGTAAAAATTAGAAAATAATGAGAAAAAACAAAAAAATCATTCTTTCTCCCCCCTCTTTTCCTAAGAGAGGAGGGCTGGGAGGGGGGTGCTCATCCCCTCAATTCCCTTCTCTTGGAAAGAAAGGGGGGTAGGGTCAGGGGGTGAGTTCCGAAAGACTTTACTTTATTTTTTCTTGGCTTTGATTTAAAATTCAGTTATTATTTATATAATGAACTAAATTTACAATCATTCAATATAACTAATCAAATAAAGAGGAAGTAAATGACTTTAATCCAGAAAAAATTGATTCGCAAACTCAAAAACTTGTCTGAACAATCGATTTTGGAAATAATTGATTTCACAGATTTTCTAGTATTAAAAAACAAAAGACAATCCAGATTCAAAGAAAGTCTAAAAGAAATAAAACAAGGTTTTGTTTCTGTCATCGGAGATAAAAATGATCTAGATGAGCATTTTAATTCTTTATTATCCGAAAAATAAAACTGATACTTACTCAAACCTATATATACTGAAATGATTTTAAATTGCAAAAATTGAAGTATAAGCCAAGTCATTCCACGGCTTGACCGGGGAATCTATAGAAAAAGATAATCAATTCAATAGATTGTCCGGTCAAGCCGGACAATGACAAATTGGATTTATAAAAAAATTGCAATTTAAATTCAGTTGCGTATAAAACGAGTTAAGAAATTTTTAAAAAACGACCGTCTTTATTCGAAGAATATAAAAAAGTCTTGAAGCGGTTACTTGAAAATTACAAAGATCCTGCTCTCAAACTCCATAAATTAAAAGGAGTTCTAAGAGATTGCTGGGCGGTCTCTTTGAATTTTGAATACCGGATTATTCTTCTCCTTAAAATTGAAAACGATGAAATCTTTTAATCGATATTGGTTCTCATGATGAAGTTTATCGATTTTGAACTCATCCCCTCAATTCCCTTCACTGAGAAAGAGAAGGGTCAGGGGTGAGTATCTCAGACATTTCGGCTCCGCTCAATGTCCGTTCATTTAGATTATTATTGGTCTTTTGAAACGATTTTTTGGATTTCTTCAATCGAAAGCCCGGTTGCCTGATGGATTGTTTGAATATCCAGTTTCATTTTCAGCATATTTTGAGCTGTTTCGATTTTTCCTTTTTTCTCTCCTTTGATTTCCCCTTCTTTGATTCCTTGATTGATCCCTTCTTTGACCCCTTTTTTATAAAAACTGTTGATTAAAGATTTTTCATCTTTCCGCTTTTTTTCCTGATATTCATAAATTTCTCTCATTTTATCGTTCATAGTGAATTTTTTGTATTCCTGATGAACTTTGTTGAGTAGCGGATTGTGTTCTAAAACTGTTTTCATGATTACCTCATCTTTCCCTTCATTTAAGAAATAACAGACCCAGTCATTTAAAGTTTTCTTGAGTTTATTGAGATTGTTTTGATACTTCTTCACTTCAATAAAGTGAATCTGGAAGTTTTCGCTTAAAAACAATGTCAGAAAGCGGATTAATGTACATTTATTTTTGTTTCCCCTTTCTATTAAAGATAGCATTTTTTAAAAAAGATTCAAAGAGTTTTGAACTCATCCCCTCAATCCACTCTCTTA
>Ga0154385_1034_pt2 | contig 44087 bp, 31 predicted proteins | sample RifGroB1_FD_105628 | JGI IMG/M metagenome (GOLD analysis project Ga0154385, IMG submission 105628) | Spirochaetes bacterium GWB1_36_13 | reverse complement strand
AACGGTTTTTCTGAAATTTTTTATTTGAAAAACAAAGAAAAAATAGAAGGAATCATTCTTTCTGAAGATAAAACCAATGATACGGTTCGGATTAAAACAAAAGAGAGAACGGTTTATATTCAAAAATCTGAGATTGAAAAAATTATTTACCGGGATATTCCCGATGAAATTGATTTTTATTACCTGAAAATCAGTGCCGGAAGCGGCTGGCTCGATGCCGGGTTTGGAAATGTTCAATTTGAGGAAAACAACAATCAGAAAGGGATTCCCTATTATTTTGATTTCGGGGTTTATTGGGTTCAGGATAAAAATAACCTGATCGGCTTCAATGGATCCTATTTTTACAGCCTGTTGAAAAAAGAAAAACTGACTGAAATAAACGATGAATTCGTAGAAGAAACTGGACTAGAACAGTTTTTAGCTAGAATACATATTCTGTATTTTTGGGATAGGATTGGAAAAGGGTTTTATCTCGATGCAGGGATTGGATTTGCTCAATTGTACCTCATGAAAGAAAAATCTGATAAAACAATGAAATCCAGTGGAATAGGCATGAGCATGGGACTTGGATATGGGTTAGGAATAACTGAAAAATTGTTTTTACAACTCGGCACAAATATTCTTGTTATCCCGACTCATTATGTCTCAGAAGACGGTAAGACCTATAAATGGTTCAGCGCTTCATGTTCTTTTTATGCAGGTTTGATGTGGTAAATATTTGAAGTTGACTCAATAAGTCAATTTTTTTATCTTCTTCTTGGAAAAAAGATTTAAAAACAATAAATTTCAAAAGAAAAAAAGTTTTTCAGCAGGCTTTGGGCGTTTCCGAGCTTCCTGAAAAATTCTTAAAACTTTTATAAAAATAATAAATCTATTCAAGTTTCTTATGTTTTTTAAAAATTCACCCTGAGTTCTATTGTTTTTTTAAGGAAATTTATATTAATTTAAGAAACTTAAATATATAATTGGGAGAAAAAATGAATTTAAAAAAAAATTTTATTTTATTATTCTTACTTTCAAGTCCTTTATCGATTATAGCCGATGAAATAAAAATTGATCTGGGAGTGGAAAGGAATACCGGATACACTCTTTATCAAATCGGGGGAAAAATCGAAACAGAGTCAGAAACCGGATATCTTCATTTTCCTTTGAGCGAATTGAAATTTCCGGTGGATGTCTTGTCGTTGAATTTGGATTTTTCTCTTCCATTATCAGAAAAATGGACTATTAATGGAAAAACTAAAACAAATATCCAGCAGAAATCTGGAAAAACAGAAGATTCAGACTTTGGAATCTGGTATTTAAGCGGAGTTCCGGGCGCGACAACCAACAGTCTGGATGTATTTTCAGAAAGCGATACAAAAATAAAAAAATGGTACCAGATTGATATCGATATAAATTATAAAATATCAATTCAGCCCAATTATTCGATTGCGTTTGGGGCAGGGTTTTTTTATCATTCACTTTCTTTTGAAATCAGTAATCTGAATCAATGGTATCCTTCTTATTCTCAATACAGTACTTATTTAACTCCAAGTACAGCTGACCATTATTATATAAGCGGAGTAGTAGGCAGTTATGATGTAACTTATACAATTCCTTATATTGAACTGGTTCCGGAAATCTATTTAAGCGAAGGTTTATTAATCAAAGGAAAACTGGCTTTTTCGCCTTTTGTTAAAGCAGAAGATCTTGATGATCACAAAATGAGAAGCAAGAAAGGAGAGGGAGATACTAAAGGTAAGGCTTTTCTCATCTCTTTTCAGGGTGACTATTCTTATAATAATATCATTTTTTCCATCAACGCAGATTTTAAATCTATCCAAACGGACGGAAAAGATGTGCAGACCCGATATGAAACAAACAATGAAGGTTCTGCCGGATACATCGCGACAACAGATAAAAAATTAAAAAGCATTCAATTTTCAGCAGGATTTAAAATTGGGATCAGTTTTAAATGAAATCTCTTTTCTTCTTGGAAAAAAGATTTAAAAACAATAAATTTCAAAAGAAAAAAAGAAGAAATCGATGGATTTGATTATAGTCGAATCGCCGCATAAAGCGAAAACTATTTCTCATTATTTGAAAAGCAAGTATCGTGTGATTGCATCTTATGGTCATATCATTGACCTCCCTGCAAAAAAACTCGGGATTGATGTGGATAATCTTTTTACTCCCGAATGGACGGTCATGGCTGGTAAGGCAAAAACGGTAGAGTATATCAAAGACAGCCTGAAAAATATCAAAAAAGTCTATCTTGCCTCCGACCCCGACCGCGAAGGGGAGGCGATTGCCTATCATATCCAGAAAATCATTGAAGAAACCCATAAAAACATACCGATTCAAAGGCTTTGTTTTTATGAAATCACAGCCGGGGAAATTGAAAAAGCATTAAAACAGCCGAGAGAAGTGGATTTAGTCAAGGTAGAATCCCAGATTACGCGCCGTCTCATTGACCGGCTGATGGGGTTTTATCTTTCACCATTTCTTTGGAAAACACTCAAAAACTACAAACTTTCGGCCGGAAGGGTGCAGTCGGTTGTTCTTCGCTTTATTTACGAAAAAGAATTGGAAATTGAAGCTTTTTTATCAAAAACTTATTTTGAAATGAAAGCGGTTTTTAAAAAAAACGAGATTTCTTTTGATGCGGTATTGATTCAGGCGGAAGATAAAAAATCGCCGTTTGAAGATAAAGTTTTTTTAGAAAACCTGAAAAAAAAACTGGGAAAAACCTTTCGGGTCTCAAATATTGAGAAAAAAGAAACCCGGGTTTATCCAAAACCTCCTTTTACAACCAGCGAGCTTCAAAAAGACGCTGCCAATCATTACGGTTTTAACTCTTCTAAAACCATGCAGGTGGCGCAAAAACTCTATGAGGGAATTCATTTGGAAAAAGGACTGACCGGATTGATTACCTATATGAGAACGGATTCTGTCAGGGTTTCAGAACAGGCTTTGGAACAACTCAGGGGCTTTATCCGTAAGAACATGGGCGAGCTTCTTTCCCCTTCCCCCAGACTCTATTCAAACCAGAAAAACGCAAAAGTGCAGGATGCTCATGAAGCGATCCGTCCCGTCAATATTTTTATTACTCCAAAGTCTATTGAAACCCGGCTTTCTCCCGATGAGTATAAACTTTACAGTTTGATCTGGAGGCGGTTCACGGCTTCCCAGATGAAAGAAGCTGTCTATGAGGATTTAAAAATAAGTCTTGAAAATCAGGGAAGTCTATGGGAATGTAAGGGAAAGAAAAGACTTTTTGAGGGGTTTGAAAAGTTTTATCCGACCTATCATAAAGAAACAATTCTGCCTGAAATCAAACTCAACGAAGAACTCAATGCTGAATCAGTGAAAATCAATAAAAAAGAAACCAAGCCGCCTTCCCGTTACACAGAAGCCAGTTTGATTGATAAAATGGAAAAAACAGGAATCGGACGACCCTCTACCTATGCACCGACTTTAAAACTGCTTTTAGCGAGAAATTATATCGAAAAAGTGAAAAACACTCTCAAGCCGACCCAGATCGGGCGGGTTGTTTCACAGGTGCTTGTAAATCATTTTAATACGCTTGTCAGCGTTGATTTTACGGCTACCATGGAAGACGAGCTGGATAAAATTGAGACCCATGATTCTTCGCGCCTTTTTGTTTTGAAAAATTTTTTCAAAGAACTCAAAAAAGCTCTGGAAGAAGCCGGAGAAAGCCTTTCCAGTGAAAACAAAACCGAATATCTTGAAAAATCAAAGGTTTATCATGATAAGCCCTGTCCTGTCTGCGGGAAAAGAATGGTCCAAAAAAAAGGAAAGTATGGTTTTTTCTTTTCCTGTGAAGACTATCCAAAATGTAAACATCTGGAAAAAAAAGAAGAAGTAAAAGTTTATCGGGAAGAAGTTTGTCCTGACTGCGGGAAAAAAGTGATCCGAAAAAAAAGCAAATGGGGTTTTTTCTGGGGCTGCGAAGGGTATCCTGTCTGCAAATTCACCCAGTCTATCCCCAGAAAATCTTCTTCTAAGGCTAAAAAGAAAAAAGACTAAAGGATCCGTGCCTTCACTTTTTCTTTGTAACTTTCCACTCCCGGCTGGTTGAAAGGATTAACTCCCAGATAATAAGCTTCTATGACCACAGCCACCATTTCGCTGAAAACCAGTTTTCCCCAGGTTTCGAGGGTAAAATCGTTGACACGGTAAATCATGACAGGAATTCCTGACTCAAAGCGGTCCTCAATAATCGATTCTGTAAAATCTTTATTAATTTCATTCAAATTATTTTTTTTAATATGAATGTTTTGAATCGACAGTTTGTTTTCAAAAAAGTAGTCAGGGTTGTTTTTGACCAGAAAAAAAGTTTCAGCCACTTTTCTAGGGCCTTCTTTCCAGATTTGACCTACGGAATGAGCATCTTCAGGATAAGTGCCGACTGAAATAAACATACTTTTATGTTCCTTGCCGTTTGATTCGGCCCAAAGCTGCCTTGCCCAGTTTAAAGTGGGGCGGATTTTTTTCTGGTTGGAAGCAAGGTTTTCTAAAATTTTCCCGTCTGAAAAAAGAAGGTAGCGGGCAATTCCCCTTTCAAACGGAATAAAGGTAAATCCTTTTTCAAGGCTTTCCCGCATATCCAGAAATCCTTTCATAAAATCTTGAAAATTCAGTCCTGTGAGGTAACAGACCACCAGCCCCATAATACTTCCGATCGCAAACCGCCCCCCCACATTGGCAGGGAGAAGAAAAGTCTCAATTGTTTTCACTTCTTTAAAACTCTCAATAATAAAATCAGAAAAACCGGGATTGGAAGAAACAATGGTAATCCATTGAGATTTTTTGATCACATCTTTAAAAAGATTGATAAACATGATAATTTCTAGGGTTCCTCCGCTTTTGGAGATAATGTTGAACCCAATTTTTTTCCCTTCCACTTTTTTCGTGATGGCGGCAATTTCTTCAGGATCCAGCGAGGGACCGACAAAAATAAATTTATCTTTATGTTTGGAAAATTCCACCAGCATTTCCACTCCCTGATAGGAGCCGCCTGTACCGAGAGAAATAATATAATCCACATTTAAATCAATTTTTTCAAACTGCTTGGACACTTTTTCAGCGTCAATATTGCCGAGCTGATAGTACCATCCGGTCATTCCATAACGGTTCATGTATTCCCAGATTTCTAAAAAATCAATGGTTTCTGCCATCCGTTTTGTTTTTCTGACCATTCTTGGTGTCAAATAAAGTTCCAGTTCCATCAAAAACCTCGTTTATTTAATTTGTAGCTTTATATAAATTATATAAAATTCAAAAATTATTGAATAAAATTATTCATTTAAAAAAAATATAAATTAATCAGGCTGTCGATTATTGAAAACTATACACAACTGAATATAAAATGCAAAATTGTCATTCCGGTTTTTGCTTGCAAAAGACCGAAATCTGTTACTTAAAACACTTATTGTCAATAGATTCCCGCCTTCGCGGGAATGACAGAAAAGAGTCGTTTTTTTTGCAATTTAAATTCATTTCAGTATATTTCCATCAATCTTCTTCTTATCATTGATATTTGTCAGTTGATCAGAAAGTGTCATTGTCTTTTCTGATGCAATCTTTCATAGCTTTGTTTTGGTCATTAATCGAAGCCGTACGGTCACTGAGCGGAGCCGAAGTGACACCTCGACTCCGCTCGGTGTCCGAGTTCATTTCAATAATAATCGACAGCCTGAATAAGTGACTTATATTATTAAGTTTTTATATATCCTTATTTATGTTAAATTAATGCATAAAAAAATGTTAGCACCATTTTAATTTTATTTATTGGTGGTAAATAAAACTTATTTATTATACCGTTCTAAAAAAGCTTGAAATCTTTTTTTATTATCAGATGTAAAATACATACTCATTTTACTTTTTTGACCAATAATTGTTAAAAACAGATCTTGTTCTGAATTGATCATTTTCTGAATTAATTCTAGCGTTGCAGGATAATAAGCAGTCTCTACATTATTTCCCATCCATTGTCCCCTGTATTTTTCGCTTCCTTCCCCAGTTAATTTTATTGTTTCTTCTTTATTTATCTCTATGATAAATGTTTCACCGCTACCAATTTCTGGCAATGGATCAGGATCAATATATCTAAATGCAAAAAAATAATTATTACCTTCTTTTTTTAAATTTAATTGATATGCAATAATTAATTCTTTATTATTTTCTCTAAACAAATAATTATTTTCCATCTCATAAACTATTTTTCCGTCATTTTTAGTTTCTTTTACATTTAAGCTAGGTCCACAAGATATTAATAATACAGTGAAAATTAAAAAAAATAATTTTTTCATTTTTTCCTCCTAAATTTTTATAATAATGGTGCTAACATTTTTTCTATAAATATGAATCATTTAAATTAATCAAAAAAAGACTATGGGTCAATCATTTTCGGACTTTCACCCTTTATTTTTCCTGATTTCTTTCTGAAGATTCTCAAGGATCAGGATTGCCTGAATCGGGGTTGTCTGAAGAATATCGACCGAAAGAATTTTGGTTTTAATTTTTTCAAATGGATCTTCAGCCACTGAAAAAAGCATATTTTCGCTGTCATCCCGTTTTTTTAAAAACTTATTTTCATTTTGAATCAGGCTGATTTCCATGGAGGCTAAAATCTCTTTTGCCCTTTCAATAACGGGGAGAGGAATCCCTGCGATTTCTGCCACATGAATTCCATAGCTTTTATCGGATGCGCCTTCTTCTACTTTATGGAGAAAGACAATCTCATTGTTCCATTCCTTGACAGCGACCCGGTGGTTTTTAATTCCCCGTTCCTCACCTAAAACCGTCATTTCATGGTAATGAGTGGCAAAAAGGGTTTTACCGCGGTTTTTTGAAGGGTTATTCAGGTATTCGACAATTGCCCAGGCAAGCGAAAGACCGTCATGGGTACTGGTGCCTCTTCCCACTTCATCCATGACAATGAGGGATCTTTGAGTCGAGTTTCTTAAAATTTGGGATGTTTCGGTCATTTCTACAAGAAAGGTGGATTCGCCGCCAGCCAGGTTGTCGGATGCCCCGATACGGGTAAAAATTTGATCCGTCAGTCCTATCACTGCTTTTTTAGCAGGCACAAAGCATCCGATATGCGCCATCAGGACAATCAAAGCCGCCTGACGCAAATAAGTGGACTTTCCTGCCATATTGGGCCCTGTGATCAGCAGGAGACGGTTTTCTTTTTCATCCAGTTTGATTGAGTTCGGAATAAATTGATCGGTAAAAAGCTCGACAACCGGATGACGACCCTCTTCAATCGTTATTTTTAATTCATCGTTGACCAGGGGGCGGGTGTATTTTCTCTCTTTGGCGGTTTTTGCAAATGAGGCAATAATATCGAGTTTTTTGACAAAAATAATATTGGCCCGGATTTCTTTCACTTGTTCTATGATATTCATTAAAAGCTGATTGAAAATCTTTTTTTCAAGTTCGATCAAAGAAGATTTTGCATCCAGAATTTTTGATTCATATTCAATCAACTCTTCAATTGTATATCGTTCTGCATTGACCATAGACTGTTTACGGATATATTCTTTGGGTACGGAATTCTGGTTTGCTTTCGTGATTTCGATATAATAGCCGATGACTTTATTGTAACGGAGCTTTAATGTATTGATCCCTGTTTTTTCTTTTTCTCTTTTTTCTATTTCCAGTAAATACTCTTTTCCTTTCTGGGTAATATTTTTAAGAGAATCCAGCTCTGGGTCGATCCCTTCTTGAATGACTCCTCCTTCAGAAAAATCAATGGGAGGATTCTCATAAACCGTTTTTTCAATTTGACTGATGACACTGAGAAGCGGGTTAAGGGTTTTCATCTCATCAAAAGGGAGTTCTTGAAAAGTTTTCAATAGTTCCAGATTTTTAAGCCCTTCTTTGAAGGCAATCACTTCTTTCGGATTGGTTTTAAAAAGCCCGATCCGGGAGAGCATTCTTTCCAGATCAGGAATGTTTTTAAGAATCGTTCTGATTTTATTGGAAATATCGCTTCTGTCTTTTAAAAACTCTGTCTGCGAAAGCCGCTCGTTGATTTTTTCAATATCCATGAGAGGGTAAATCAGCCAGTTGCGGAGTTCTCTGGCTCCCATAGAGGTCAGGGTTTGGTTGAGGTTTTGAAACAGCGAAGTGTTTTTTTGCGAGGTGAAAAGAGGCTCAAGGATTTCCAGATTCCGGACTGTGGCTTCAGGAAGATAGACAAATTCTTCCGGCCGGATAAAACGGATATGGTCTAAATGCTTGATTTCTTTTAATAAATTATCTTTTAAATAGCGTAAAACAGCTGCAGAAGCTCCGGCAAAAAAAGGGTTTTCAATCCCAAGACCTTTGAGAGTGCCTACTTTAAAATGTTCTAAAAGCATGATCTCATTGACAGCGGGAGAAAAATAGTACTCAGGTACCAAAGTGGAATAGTAGTTTTTGATAATAGATTCAAAATTTTTAGGGTATTCTGAAAGAATAATTTCAGAGGGATTGACCAGTTTTAAAAGGGATGAAAGTCTTTCAGGGCTTCTTTTTTCTTCGATCAGCCAAAACTTTCCTGTTGAGGCGTCTGCGCAGACAGCGATGATTTTATCTTCTGAAAAATGAAGAGCGGTGAGAAAAGAATCTTCTTCGCTGGAAAGGTATTTTTCGCTCGTGAAAGTACCGGGGGTCATCACCTCGACCACTTGCCGCCTTACAATTTTTCCTTTGCCCGGCTCTTCCACCTGCTCGCAGATAGCCGCTTTTCTTCCTGCTTTGATGATTTTATGAAGATAGTTATCAAGCGCATGGTAGGGGAAGCCGCACATTTTCTGCCCGTTTCTTTGTGTCAGGGCAATGTCTAAAATTCTGGAAGCATTCTCAGCGTCTTCTTCAAACATTTCATAAAAATCGCCGAGTCTGAAAAAAAGAATAAAATCCGAATATTTTTTTTTAATCTCAAAATACTGCTGCTGCATGGGAGTAAGTTTGGAATCTTCCATAATAAACCTTTTTTTGATTAATCTAGGTTTCAAAATTTACTGATTTTTTAGGCTATCCTCAATTTTTTTCTCCATAATCACCTCGGTTCCGCAGATTTTATTCCCGATGAAAATATTTTTAAAATCAATATTGTCAAATGTTTTTTTGACATAAAGAAGACCTACCCCTCCAGTCAATTCAATTCCTTCTTCCAGCTGGCGGAAAGTGTTGAAATCAGAATAATATTTTTCTTTAAACAAGTTTAAGTCTTTGTAAATGGAATGAAGCAGGGAAGCAGGCGATTCTTTCTGGTTGTATTCTTTCAGTTTCTGGATGACAGAAAAAAGTTCGCGCCTGGATTCTGAAAAAAGGTTGTGTTCTTTGATATTCATCCCGCTGCCTTCGTCCAGAATGCGAAATATTAAAGACACTCCTGAACTCGATTTTACGGGCGAAAAATAAATCTTTACTTTTTTCTTTTCATTATACTTATTGCCGTGAACAATAGCGTTGCGGATGACTTCTGCCAGACTGTAGTCAATGGAAAAAAGAATTTCAGCGTCTTCCAGAAATGGTTCTGCTTTTTCAATAATTTTACTGACAATAATGGGTTCAAAATAAATATTGGAAGGGATTTCCCAGAAAAATCCGTCTGGAGTCTCCTGATAAAAAATATCTTTTTCATCAGCAAGATAAACCAGATTCTTTTCATCGATCAGCTGGATTAAAACCTCTGTAATTTCAGGATCATAGAAAGTATTTTTTCCTTCCCTGAGAGTTTGAATGATTTTTTCCTTTTTATCCAGAGTCTGAAAATCTCTTTTTTCAAGGAGTTCTGAAAAATCATCCGCAAGCGCAATAATCCTTGCTCCTGTCTCGATTTCCTTTCCTTTCAGCCCTAAAGGATATCCGCTCCCGTCAAATCTTTCGTGGTGCTGAAGAATGATTTTTTTGATTGTTTCTGATCCATAAAGTTCCTGGATTAATTCTACACTTTTTTCAGGGTGGCTTTCTAAAATCTTTTTTTCTGTCTCAGAGAGAAAATTTCTTTCATAAACCAGTTTTTCCAATACCCCGATCATTCCCAGATCATGGAGCAGGGCGGCTATCCTTACATTTTCTGTTTCTTCCTGTGAAAAGCCTATTTTTTGAGAAATGAGTTCAGAAAAAACAGCGGTCTGCTGGGTACGGTTATAAATTCGGGAAGAAGCATTTGAAATGAGAGAAGAAATAATTTCAACCAGATTGAAAAACTGTTTCCTGATAATAGATGTCCGTTCCGCATTGACAATGGAAATAGCGGCTTGAGCAGTGAAAACCTGAAGAATCTTAAAATCTTCCTTTGTAAAAAGAGATTTAAGAAGCCTTGAGTCCAGATAAAGGATTCCGATCAGTGTTTCGTTGAAAAGAAGGGGAATGGAAATCATTGAAACAATTTTTGATTGATCCCAGTCTTTGATTTCTATTTTTTCAGAAAAGCCTGTTTCAGAAGAAAAAAGAATTCCTTTCTTGTTTTTTTCAACAAATTGCAAAATTAAATCAAAAATGGGGGGAAATCCTTTACTGGAGCATCCTTTTTTGACTTGGCATTCAAGGGGTCTGTCTTTTTGGTAAAGAAAAAGAAAACCTCTTTCAGCCCCGGTTATTTCAAGCGTTTTTTCGACAATCGCTTCCAGAAGTTTGTCCAGATCAAATATAGCGGCAACCATCTGGCTGATTTTAATAATATTTTCCAGTTGGAGATTTTCCTTAAAAAGAGACATAGAGCTGGTATCCGGGAGTTTTTCTTCCTGAATGAGTTGTAAAAGTTTGTAAGCCCTGTTGAAAAAAACATCAGAACCTTTATTTTCTTTTTTATAAGACTTGATTAAATCATCTATTTCTTGAGAAGATTCTCCTTTTTTTTCCAGAAGGAGCTTTTTTAAAACCATAAAACAGGCTCCCTCCATCAGTATTCCGCTTTCCTGAAAAACTTCAAGCCCTTTCTCAATTATTTTTTCTAATTGAGTCAAATCTTTTGAACGATAACTTTCGATCGCTAAAATTCTAAGAGATAAAATTTGAGCAATTTTATCAGCCGCTTCTTTCTGATAAATTTTTTCAGCCAGCTGCACACTTTTTGAAAAGTTTTTTCTTCTGAAAAAACTTTCTGCCTGCCAGGCTAACATCAGATTGATTCCAATATTGATCTTGTATTCTTCAGAAAATTCAGATATTTTATGAAATGTTTTATCTGCCTTTTCAAAATCTTCAAGATAAATTTCTCCAAAAAATCGTGAAGCTAAAGACGAATACTGAAAAACAGTATAGTGGATTTTTTCAGCGTATTCATAAGCTTTTAAGGCATAATTATAGCCTTTCTGAATATCGATTTCCCCCCAGATGAGAGAAACGGCAGCCGAGTGGTAAAGCTGGGCAAGAATCATTGGGTGAGTAATTTTTGTGATATGTTTTTCAATTTCACCAATGTCTTTTTTTGCTTTTTCAATTTCTCCTAAAAGAACGAAAGACCAGCCCCGAAGACCATGAATCGGGAGCAGTTCATCCAGAGAATCTTTTGGGGTATATTTGATTGCCTTGCTGAAATAATATTCCGCTTTCTTCATAAAACCGCTGAACCAGAAAGAAGAGCCTATCAGCCGGTAAGGAATCCCGTTTTTAATTTCTTTTCCAGTCTTTTCGGATAAAATAAGAGACTGATTAAAAAATTGAAGCGCAGAAACATTGTCATTCATGTAATAATAAGCAATTCCACTCTGAAGAGAATAATCAATTTTTAGTTTTTCAGAAGAAAATTTTTGAATCTTTTCTTTAATTTTTTCAAGATAATAAAGACTTTCTTTAATTTCCCCGATCTGCTGCATGATTTTACAGAGAAAAATCACAAATTCAAGGCTTTCTTCTGTAAAAGAAGCGGTATAATCAAAGTTTTTTTCAATTTTTTTCATGTAATAAACCGTATCTGGAAAAGCGTATTGAGAAAGCGCTTTTTGATAGGCAAGACGGTTGTAGTAGTCTTTTTTTTCTTGATTATCTGTAAAATCATAATGATATGCCAGTTCATAAATAGAAGATTGAATCTTTTCCTGTCTTGAGTTTTCAAGATAAAAAGCGATGGATGAGTGTATTTTTTTTCGTTCCTTCTCGTCTATTGTTTTGTTGAACATTTCTACAATTTTATCATGGACAAAACTATAATATCCCTCTCCTATCAAAAACTGATCCTGAAGAATCATTTCCTGTTTTGCCTTATCTAAAAGACTGATAAAATTCTCTTTTTCCAGATTTTCAAAATGAAGAATTTTTAATATTTCATAAAGAGCGCCGGAATGAAAATTTTTTCCCATAACTGCAGCGGCTGCCAGAATCTTTTTTTCCTGCTCTGAAAAAACTTCCAGCCTGTGAAAGGCTATTTCAGCCGAATCTTGAATAAATTGGTAATTTTTAAATTTCTGATTGTTTATTTTCCATTCGGGGGTTCCGTTTTTATATAAAATTTGATTTTGAAATAAATTTTTTAAAATTTCCTGAATATAAAAAGGGCTTCCAAAAGTATTTTTTTCAATCATTTGATAAAATTCTTCTTCCATTTCAAAGTCAGAAGAAAGTATTTTTTTACACAGTTCTTTTATTTTATTACGGTTGAAGTAAAATATCGGGAGCACATAAAAATTGTTATACTTCATGAAAGGATCCAGCAGATCTTTCTTTTCATCTCTCAAGGTGCCAAGAAGCAGAATTTTTTTCTTCTGCCAGGCGGATAAAAAATAGTCGAAACTATTGAGAGTCTCCTGATCTGCCCACTGAATATCATCGATGAGTAATACAATGCTTTCTTCTTTTGCGCTTATGATGTCAAGCAGGGCAGTAAAAGCCTGAAAAATTTCTGATTTTTCGACTTCAGAATAAAATTCTTCCTGAGATTTTTCGAAATTATTTTCAGTGTAAAAAAGTTCAGGAACAATTTTAGATAAACTTATTATTTTTTGTTTTTCTTCCTGAGAAAAAAAAGATAAAAAAGTTTTGTTTTGAAAATTTAAATATTTTTCAAAGCTTTTGATCCATTCAATCAAAGAGTAGTAGGGGATATTGGAAGTGTTTTGGGCGCATTTTGAAAAAAGGTATAAAGTAGATCTTGAAAAGTGATTTTCCCGGAACGATTCCATAATCTTACTTTTTCCAGCGCCTGATTTTCCAGCTAAAATACACATCTGAAAGTTGTTTTTTAAGGTTTTTTCATAAATTTTTTCAAGTTCAGCCAGCTCTTCATCTCTTCCCACTGCTTTAAACTGAAACTGAATCCCGCTTGTTTTATCATTTAATCCCAGCTGATTCAATTCTTTTGAAGAATCAGACAAGTAAAATTCAAGGTCTTTTTTTAACCCTTCTGCGCTTTGATATCGTCCGTCCGGTTCTTTTTCAAGGAGTTTAAGGATTATTTTTTCAATAACGGGGGGAATCTCTTCGTTGATCAGAACCGGTGATTGGGGGATAACTGCCAGATGTTTGTGAATGAGGGCGGAAATCGATTTGTCTTTAAAAGGAAGTTCTCCGGTCAGAAGTTCATATGCCATAATGCCCAGAGAGTAGAGATCGCTTCTTTGATCAATGTTTCTTCTCAAAAGTCCGGTCTGCTCGGGAGAAATATAGGAGAAAGTCCCGATGCCCTGCCCCTGCCTGAAAAGGGTTGAAAAATCATTGAGGTAGGCCAGTCCGAAATCGATCATTTTTACCTGGATTTCTTTTTTTTCTTTTTTTACCAGAATGTTTTCAGGTTTTAAATCACGGTGGATAATTCCTTTTTGATGAATGTATTCCAGTATTTCTGAAATCTTTAAAATAATTTCGATTTTTTCTCTTAAATTAAAAAGATGAGAAGAGTATTTCAGGTTTTTTCCTTCAAAATATTCCATAGCCAGATAAAAAGAATCTTTTTCCTGAAAAAATTCAGAGCATTTTTGTACGCCTGGATGAGAAATCAGTGAAAGGGTATGCGCTTCTTTTTTAAATCGGACAAGGGATTCATTTTTATTTTCAGATGAAAACCCGGAAAGCTTTTTCAATGCTATTTTTTTATCTGCTTCTTGATCCTGAGCAAGATAAACTTCACTCATAGCGCCTTTGCCTAAAGTTTCAAGAATCAAATAATGCCCGATTTTTTTCTTCATAGGTTTCCTTTATGAATATCATTTAAATTTATAAAATTATATAATAATAAAATTACTCAGAATAGCAAGGAAATTTCTTATTTTTGTTCAATTTAGTTTTTTAAAGAGGTTTCAATCCTTATTATATTATAAGATAAATTTAAAGCTATGTTTCGAGAAGTAAAGCGTCAGTAAGTAATTTAACCCGTGCACCGAGCGGAGTCGAGGTGTTTGTGAGGCATTTCGACCTTAAAATTAAACTTTGGTATAATTGGTTTGGTGATTAAAAAGAACTATCTTTTAAAATTAGAAGTTGATTGATAGAAAGATTTTTGAAAAATTAAACTTAAGTATGATTGTTTTTTTGTTCAAAAAGCTTTTTATTTATTAATAGAACTTGAAATTAAAATTAAGAAACGAAGAAGGAGAAAGCGATGAAAAAAAGTCTTAAACTGACAGCTTTGGGGATTGTGGCATTTATCCTGTTTTTTGTAGGATGTGCTACCGGACCAACAGTTGATCTTCCAACCACTACTACAACCACTACTACAACCGGAAGTAAAGCCGTTACCTTGACTAAGGTAACATCTTTTGGAAGCAATCCGGGAGCATTGACCATGTACAAATATGTACCGGCTGATGTGCCTGCAAATGCGCCATTAGTGGTCGCTCTTCATGGATGTACTCAGGATGCGGCAGCCTATGCCCATGATACGGAGTGGCATGTACTGGCTGATAAATACAAATTCTATGTTGTTTACGCTGAAACAACCAGCTCAAACAATTCAAGCAAATGTTTTAACTGGTTTGAATCTGGGGATATCGCAAGAAATTCCGGAGAAGCTCTTTCTATCAAACAAATGGTAGATAAGATGAAAACAGACTACACTGTTGATAATTCAAAAGTATTTGTAACCGGTCTTTCAGCGGGCGCTGCTATGACAACTGTTATGCTGGCTGTTTATCCGGATGTGTTTGCAAGCGGCGCTGTTATGGCAGGTATTCCTTATAAATGCGCGACTTCTATGAGCAATGCGTTTTCCTGTATGTCTCCAGGGGCTGATAAAACTCCTAGCGCATGGAAAACTCTCGTAACTTCAGCTTATTCATACAGCGGGACTTATCCAACCATGGCTATTTTTCATGGAGCGACTGACTCAACTGTAAAAAACTTAAATGCGACTGAACTGGTGGATCAATGGACAGCAGTTCATGGGACTGACCAAACGGCAGATGCAACTGCGGCTGTCGGAAGCCATACTGTCAAAACCTATAAAAATGGAGACGGAAAAGCGGTCGTTATTTATTATTCAATTTCCAGTATGGGACACGCTATTTCAGTTGATCCAGGGACAGGCGAGAAGCAGGGCGGGGCAACCGGATCTTACGCAATGGATAAAGATCTCTGGTCTTCCTACTATGCGGCTGAATTTTTTGGTCTTTTAAGCGCTCAGCCGACTGAACTGGTGGTTACCGCCGATAAGGAAACAGGAAGCTTCACTGCAGGAACTGCCATTGAAGTGACTCTTTCTGTCAATCAGACAGCCGATATTTACTATACTGTGGACGGAACAGCGCCAACAGTATCTTCCACTAAATATACTGCCGCTATTTCTATCACCGGAGCAGCTGGTGAAGTCAAAACCTTAAAATATTTTGCGAAATCTGCGACAGCAGAATCTGCGGTTGTAGCTAAAACTTATACATTTACAGCAGAGGATGTAACAGCTCCAGTCATTACAGCTGATAAAGAAACAGGAACTTTTACTGCTGCTATTACTGTTTCTTTGACATCGAATGAAGCGGCAACTATTTATTACACTATCAATGGAAGTACTCCGACCGAGTCTTCTTTAGTTTATTCTTCACCAATCAGTATTTCTGCTACGACTACTTTAAAATACTTTGGAAAAGATACAGCTGGAAACGCTTCAGCCGTTCAATCACAAACTTACACCATCAATATTAATAATAACACTGACCCAATCACTCCGGGAGTGATGGAAAAAGTAACCAGTTTCGGCTCTAACCCGGGAAATCTGGCTATGTACCGATACACCCCTAGCGGAATCTCTGCAAGCGCTCCTGTGGTTGTCGCTCTCCACGGATGTACTCAGGATGCAGCAGGTTACGCCCATGATACTGAGTGGAATGTATTGGCAGATAAATACAAATTCTATGTCATCTATCCAGAACAAAACAGCTCAAACAATCAAAACAAATGTTTTAACTGGTTTGAACCCGGCGATATTACCCGAGGACAGGGAGAAGCTCTCTCTATCTATAACATGGTTATGTCTTTGAGCGGAAAAATTGACACAGATAGAGTGTTTGTAACCGGTCTTTCAGCAGGCGCTGCTATGACAACTGTTATGCTGGCTGCTTATCCGGATGTTTTCGCGTCAGGCGCTGTTATGGCAGGTATTCCTTATAAATGCGCGACCACAATGACCGATGGCTTCACTTGTATGAGAGCGGCGATCGATAAAACAGATGCGGAATGGGCTGCGTTAATTCCTGCGAACACCAAAAAACCAAGAGTGGTTGTATTTCAGGGAACTTCTGACTATACAGTCTATCCAGGAAATGCGGATGATTTGGTTGCTCAATGGACAGGAGTTCATGGAACTGATAAAACAGCGGATGGAACTGAAACTATAAGCGGACACGAACATAAAATTTATAAAAACTCAGCAGGAGTTTCTGTGGTTGAAACTTATCTGATCAACGGAATGGGACACGCGATCACAGTTGACCCCGGGACAGGCGCTGCTCAAGGTGGTGCAACAGCAGGATTTGCCGTTGACAAAGACCTTTATTCTTCTTACTGGGCATTAAAGTTTTTCGGATTGGATAATTCTGATGTAACTCCACCAGAAGCCGTTATCACAGCTCCAGCTTCTTCCATAACAGCTGGAACTGTTTCTATTGATGTAACAGCGACTGACAATGTCGGAGTTACGAAAGTAGAGTTCTATATTGGGACTTCAACAACTCCTCTTTCTACAGATACAACAGCTCCTTACAATACAAGCTGGACTGTTGCTCAGGATGGACTTTATACTATTACTGTAAAAGCCTATGATGCAGCGGGAAATATTAAAACAGTAACCAAATCGGTTACTGTATCAGGCGGACAGGTTGATGGTGTTAAACCGGTTGTAACAGTCAGCAAAGATTCAGGAAGCTATTCTGGATCAGTGGATGTGGTTCTTTCTGCTACAGATAATGTAACTGCAAGCCCAGCTATTTTTTATACTACAGATGGAAGCGACCCAGTTACAAGTTCTACCAAGAAAACCTATACAGCTGGAAGCACACTGAAGTTTACTGCAACTACTACGATAAAAGTAACAGCAAAAGATGATGCAAATAACACTGCTGATATTGTGACCAAAACTTACACGATTACTTCAGTTTATTCTGAAGAAGTTTCAGCAACCGTTTTGGATCACGCTTTGGCAAAGAGAATTAACTGGTATCCTGATTATGGAACTTACGGAGCAAAATACGGATATCAAACTGCTTTTACTCTTTACAAACTGACTTCTACCGGAACATGGGTGGATAAAGACGGGCTTCCTCAATAATAAAAATGAGAGAAGATTTTAAAAAAAGTGAATAAGAAGTAAAAATATTTAAAAAAAAGGGAAGCTTTCAGGCTTCCCTTTTTTAAATTTTACTGATCACAAAAAAGGATTTCAAATGAAACAAAAAATGAGAGTTTATCTTTTTCTGACAGGAATTTCTTTTGTTTTTTTATTTCTTATCGGATGTAAAAGTAAATCAACCGATACCGCTCCTGTTGTTCCTGTAACCACACTCACAATAGAAAGCGTCAATATTCAGGCAAACGCAACGGTGGGCGGAGTTATAAAGATTGAGGCGACGGTTCCTTCTACCAGTACAGTAGAAAAAGTGGAATTTTATGTAGATGGAACGAAAATAGGCGAGGACGATATTAAAATTAACAATATTTTTGCCTACACATGGGATACAATGACAGTGAGCGATGCACAGCATACTTTAATTTTAAAAAGTATTGACGCGCAGGGTAAAAGCGAGTCAAAAAGCATAGGAATCACAGTTTATAACCCATCTGTGATTACTTCTGAAATAGTTTATCCAGTGGATCAGTTTGTCGTGAATGGGCAGGTTAATCTTTCTGCAAAAATTACAGCCAATAAAACAATTTCCAAAGTTGAATTTTATATTAATAATACTCTGCTTGGTGAAAAAACGACGGCAACCGGGAATATTTATAATTATGAGTGGAATACAACAAGTGGTTCGTATCCTGACGCTTTTTACACAGTCAGAACGATTGCAACGGATAGCAGCGGAAGCACAAAAGTTTCCAGTTCTTATGTTAAAGTATCCAATGCTGTCGGCACAACCGCTATTACTTTTTCGGCTTTGACACCAGCAGCTGATCAGACTTTTAATTCAAGCGTTTATGCAAATAATACCCCGATGCCGATTTCAGTGACAGCGTCAGGACCTTCTGCTATGGTCATTCAATGTCTGATAGACGGAACTTTAAAAGAAGCGGGCTCTGTGGTAAGCGGCGGCACTTATACTTATAACTGGGAAGATGCGTATAAAGCGGCTCATGGAATGCATGTCATCACTCTCAGAGCTTATGATATATCAGATCCGAATAATGTCAAGACTGAAAATATCTTTCTGACAATCAATGATGATGTGGCTCCGATTGTCAGTCTTTATTCACCGGCTGCCGGTTCTACAATCAGCGGAAATATTGTGGCTAGTTCTTTGGTGACAGATAATATTGAAAATGATATCACAAGAATCAAACTTTATATGATGGCTCCGGGCACAACAACCTGGGTGGATAAGGGAGATGCGATTTACGCGCCTTTCCAATGGGAAGTAAAGACAACCGATTATCCGAATGGAGATTATCATGTCAAGCTGGTGGCTTATGATAAGCAGAATAATCAGGGTGTTTATGATACGACAAACTTATCGATAGCGCCTACATCCAGACCTATCACAATCAGTAATTGAAGATAAAAGTGGTTTGTTTGCAGCCGGGAGAATTGGGCGATACTCCCGGCTGCTGTGAAGAGAAAAGAGGTTTTTTATTGAATAAACTACTTAAAGATTTTTCAGAGTCTCTTTGATTCCGGCGTTCATTCCCCTATAATTTTTCAGGAGTTCGTAGGCAATTTCCAAGCTGAACTTGGCAAATTGATATTCGCCGTTTTTTAAATAGTAATCACCTGTCAGATAATAAATCAGACCCTGTTTTAAGTCGTGATAAAGATAGAGTTTTTCTCTTGTTTTATCTAACAGGAAAAAAAGGTGTTTTAAAACCGCTTTTTTAGGTTTTATTCTTTCGGCTTCCAATCCTATGAAATTGATTTCTTTTTCTATTTCATCATAGGGATGGGTAAAGTTCTGATTCGTTTCTATTGCGTTTATTTCTATGAGATTTTTCATGGTATCCTCCTGATAACAAGACAAAAGGAAACATATTAAGTTGAATCTCATTTTAATTATTTAAAGATATTGATAGCAATAAGCGTGCCAATTATTTTTCAAAAATCTTTAAAGCTTTTTTATGAGAAAGTTTGAAATGATTGTATTTGAGGTATTGACAGAGTTTTTCTCTTTGAAAAATCATTTTTTCCTTAGAATCATAATTTTTATCCCGGTTTGGAATCCCGTCAATAGAAGTATAAAGTAAAAAAAGATCTTTTTGAGTCAGCGGAAAAACAATGTCTTTTGGGTTGAGGGATGCAATCACACCGCCTCGTTTTCTTCCAAATGGCTTGGTATAGCCGGTATAAAAACCAGACTGGATCAGTCCTGATATGACCGGGAGAGAGGATGAATAGGTTAAAATCTTTCCATTGAGGGTTAGTTTTTTTTTAATTTGATTAAAAAAATGAAATGACCAGAGTTCAGGGTTTTTAGGAGGCGAAAAAGGGTCTAAAAAGACACAGTGAATCGAATGATCGGGAATGAAATGAATCGTTTTTCTCGCATCTCCCCAGAGTATTTTAAGGTCAATCAAATTTGTTTCAAAATGACTCTTTTCGAGGAGAGTTTTTAAAACTTCCTGTTGAAAGCCTTTTAATTGACAAGCGGATTGAATGACAGGGTCTTTTTGAAACTCAAAAGCGGTAACTGCTACTTTTTTATTCCTTCTCATTGTTTCCTCAATGAGTTTGAGCGTATTATATCCTAAGCCGAATCCAATATCCAGAACAGAAACAATAGAATCATCCTCGAGTATTTTCGAAGGAATAATAAATTTTTCCAGACTTTCTTTTTCGGCGCCTGCCAGAGTATGATAGTTTTCCTGAAATAATTCTGAGTAAAAGGTAAAAGAACCGTCTTGAGTTAAAACTTTTTTCATTGCTGCCCGAAAGTTTTTTTGACTTCTGTCGGGTTCAAGCTTGGAAGTTCGGTGAGGGTCAGTTTAAATAAAAAGGAACTTTCAAAATAAAATGCGCCGTTTCTCTCAATTTTAGGAGTAAAAGTGGAGGAAAGCTCCAGCATCCATTTATGGAGGTCATGTTTAATATTAAAACCGAATGAGCTCATTTTAAAATAAGTATTCTGACGATCTTCAATGCTCCAGAGTTTAACCGATTTATAAAGGTCTTTCCAGAAATCCCTGCGGATGCTTTCATCTACTTTTTTGGTATAGTAATAAAGCTTGTTATTGCTTCCTGAGGAAACGAGGCTGAACTGCCAGAATTTCGTATAATTAAAGTTCATTGAGAATGAATAGCTGAGGTAATTGCTTTTATAATCCTGATAACTTCTGTTCCATGAAGTATTAAAAGAAAGAGAATTGATCCAGAAATTGTCAGTAATAAAAATTCTTGTGGCAATGCTGCTGTTGATGGATAAATTATTGCTCTTGTTTTCTTTTAAAAAACGGTCGTAGGAAAAAGAATCCTGAATTGTGATATTAGGGATCAGGGATGTAGAAAAATTGAGGTTTAAGGGACCTTTTCGGCTTTCTTTTGCCGTATTGTCGGAGAGATTTGAACTGGTCGAAAGTGAAAAGGAAGATTTAAGAAAAGAAAGGCTGGCAGTATAAGTATAGTTTTTGGTTTTGCCTTTTTGAATATCATCGATTATGTTTTCGCCGTATTTTTCGCTGCTGGAGTAGGTAATATTGGTAGTAAGAGAGGTGAGAAGGTATTCGTATTCTTTAAAAAAATCAAATTGAGCCGTACCTCCCAAAGAAGTCGATTTCGAATTGTAAGTCGCGGAAGCGTCCAATGATGAAGTATTGGTTGAAGTCGAAAAAGCGGTTTTTTGTTTATTGAGGGTGTAAGAAGTTGAAACCGGAAAATTAAAAGCGATTTTATATGCTTTTTCATCGATTGCAAAATTAAAAGGAGAATTGAATGTGAAAGTATAGGTGTTTTTTTTATAATCATTGGATAAGATGCTGTTGGAATAAGATTTATTATAGTTAATCTGATTCCCGTTGTTGATGCCGAAGGGAAGGGAAACGGAAAAAGGCTTGAAGTTGAAAGTAAGGGGGGATGTGAAATTTAAATTGAGGGATTCATTGATTGTTTCGGAAGTCAATTTACCGGAAGTGTCATATCCTTTTGTTTTAGTATAGGCTGCTGCTGTTGAAAGATTAAAGGGGAATGTGATCGAATTCCCTTCGCCGAAAGAAGCGGGATCAAAAATGAGGGCAATCGGATCAAAAAGGGAAAAAGGGCGGCTGATATTAATACTGGGAAAAGTACTGCTTGACTTATAGTTTTTGTAATAATCCGGTTTGTAACGATTTTTGGCGTTCTCTTCATTGTCTGTTTTAGACATATTGTAGTTTAAATTTCCTGTTACTGAAAGCGTAAACCCTAAAAAAGAGCTGTTTATAGCAAAATCCATTTTCCGACCTAGTCCGGAACCTGATGCAAAGCTTCCAGCAAGCGAAGAGGGGGAGTCTTCCGGGAAAAGAATTTTTTTAATATCAAAAGTATCCATTCTTCTGGACTCAAATTGGGATGTCAGATAAGGATCGGTGGGTTCAAACCAGCTCCCTTTGATGCTTGTGGTCAGTCCCAGAAAATTATCTCCCGATAAAAGCGTTTTATCAAAAGCAATATCCATTTTGTAACGGAGTGATCGACCGGAAACAGGTCCTTCTCCGCTGACTTCCTCGAAAAAATTTTTAAATTCAGTCCCTTCATACTTGACATGACGGTCATAAACCAATGCTGTTTTTAAAGTCAGGGTTCCGATATCGCTTCTGGTGTGTTCAAGACCGAGGTATTCTCCTGTCTTTTGGTAGTGGTCGATCATGAGTTTTAATGTATAAGACTGACCCTTTGTCTGATAGGTATTGTTTAAGAAAAAACCGACACCGTTTTCATTGCCGAGCGCGGTGATGAGTCCGGTGCCATAATAGGAACGGTACATGAAAGGGAAATAAAAAATAGGATCTTCACCGACCTTGATATGAAAACCGAAAAACATATCCATGTCATCTTTATAAATCCAGCTTTTATTGGCTCCGAGAGCATAATGAGGAAGCTGGAATTCACAGTTTGTAAACTCCGTATCTTTGACAATCAGTTTGTTTTCACCCAGAAATTTGAAATATTCTCCCCGGATAAAATAGGGTTTATTGTAAGTCTCAGCGGAATAAATAAGACCTTTTTTCGTTTCAGGGTAAAGAAAAAGGAGTTTTCCAATAGTAATGTTTTTATCCGTTTCAATAATAATATTGCCTGAAGCAACCAGTTCTTTAATACTTTGATCAAAAAACTTGATTGTGATCTCGTCTGCAAAAATTCGTTTTTCTTCATAAAGAATATAAACATTTCCGTAAAGCTCGGCTGTGGTGTATCCTGTGCTGTCTTTTTCTTCAGAGTAGTAAATCTGATCCGCATTTTTAATGACGAGGGATTTTTTTGAGTCACCTGTTTGAATTTCCTGAGTTTCAAAATTACTGGTTTCCCATTCAGTCCCTTTTTCCTGCGAAAAGACAGAGGATTGAAAAAAAAGTAAAAAAATCAATAATAGGCTTTGTCTTAAATGTTTTATGGCCGTCTCTTCATTCTGTTTTTTTAAAAAATAAAATCAAATTTAATACTTTATGGATTCAGAATAAAACGGATTTCTTTTTGAATGAGGCGAAGTTTACTTTCAATTTTCAAATCAGGGATTGAAAGCTTCGGATTAGAAAGATAAATAACAGGGATGTTTTTGTAAAAAGTTTCATTATCAATTCTATTTGTAAAGCAAATAATAATATCTGGTTTTTCTTTTAAAAGAAAAATTTCTTCTGAAACCTGAATATAATCTCTTTCACTATTAAGAAGATTGGTGCCGCCTAAAAAATCTAATAATTCTGCAAGGTAAGAACTTTTTCCAGCAGCGAAAACAGTTTTCCATTCTCTATCCCTATCCACGACAGCAAGATAACGGAAAGGCTTGAGTTTTAACTCCTGAGTCAGGGGGAGGATAAAGCCGGGATTGGGGAGCGCTTCATTTTTCAGCCCAAAAGTTTTTCCAATTTTTTGAGCAGCTTGGAAAATTGAGTTCAGATTATTGAGGGAGACCTTTATAAACTGAATCTTGGGATGGTTTAATATCGGTTTAATCCATTCTTCCTGAAAATCTTGATAAATAACAGTTTTAGGATAAAGACTCAATATCTTTTCTAATGAAAAATGAATAAATGAGCCGACAGAAGTTTCTAAAATAAATTCATCATTAGAGGTGACGGCAATGACTTCTTTGTCTATTCCCAAATCAAAAAGAATAGAGCTGATAGCGGGAGTCAGGGAAATAATACCTTTATGTTCTTTTTGATTTATTTCACATGAAAGAAATAAAAAAGAAATTAAAATGAAAAAAATCAGCCTTGGCAAAAGAAATTGATTTTTTTTATGTTTTGAAGGAGCCATTTTTGTATTTCATCCATGTTTTTTTGAACCAGTTTTTTCTCAAAAGGAGAAGCAGTGTGGCAGAATGCCTGCAATTTAAAATAGAGATTATAAATCTCCTGAATGTTTTTTAAGTCAAATTGAGTTTTCATTTATTTACTATCGGAGATAAAGCAAAGAAAATTTGAATCATTTTTTTAATTTCCAGATCAGGAGATATAAAAAAATCAAAAACGAGACAAAACAGAGAGGAATTTGAAAAAAAACAGGGCAGTGTCCATTCAAAAAAAGTTTATGGATTGAAAACCATGCTCCCAGCCCCAATCCAAGGAGATTCCCTGAAAAAAAGAAGAAATAAGAGAGTTTTTTTGAAGAATGGGTAAAGATTTCAGAAATAAAAACCAGAACAAAAGCAATTAAAACCAGAAAGCAGGCTGGAAAATTAAAAATTCTGGGGCAGAAACTGCCTGTCCGGGTTTCAAAATAAATCAAAAAGAGGGAAGAAATAATCCCTCCCATCATCAAAATAGAAGCAATTTTTCTCATCATTTTTTACTATCCTTGATTTGATTCATGATTTGAACTACATTCCAGTCTCATGCTTCGTAAAAAACTGGAATGACATTTTTGCATTTTATATTCAAGATTATAATATAACATTCTTTTTCACAGACTCAAAACTATCTTCTTCTCTACTCTTTTTACCTTGCATCTTGTATCCTGACCCTTGTCCCTTGATAGTACATTCCATTAAAACAAGGATTGCGGGGGATTGGGACGAGGCAGGATTGGGACGAGGCATGTTTTAACAAGGATTGAGAGTGAAAGGTGATAAATGAAGACAATATTTAATTATATTTCTATTTATCTTTTCTTCAAGCGGTTTTATCTTTGCTGAAAAATGTACTTCATGCAAAAGAGCAAAATCATAAAAAACCTTTAAGTAAAGGTGGAAAAGATACTCCAAGTAATATGCAATGGGTAACAAAAGCACAGCATAAAAAAATTCATAGTAAAAAAAAGAAGTAAATCCTGATAACAAATACAGGCTGACCCAAAATGTAATCCAATAGGCGCCGGTCATGTCAAAAAGACAAAGCAAAATATCAAAGATTTTTTCAAAAGATAAGGGAAGGATTGGGATTGCAGGATTCAGCCATGACCCAATCCTGCGCTGCGGTTTCAGTTTATTTCATGACATCGGTTCTATGGCATTGGCAGCAGTAGCCTTTTTTTCCTTTTTTCTGCTCATCGGCGCATTTGCTGCATTCTGTGTGTCCGCAGTAAGAACATTTTCTAGCCATTAAAGTACTCCTTGTAGTTTTTTTATAAAAACGGTCTATAAAGAAGATAACAATTTTTTTGCTGAAAAAATAAATTTTTAAAGAGAATGAAAAAATTATCTCTTTTTTAAAGTGCTTTCATTATATTTTTAGAGGAAAATGATTCTTCGTTATTTCAATTTTATGACAGTTGAATGAAAAAACTATTTAACATATTAAAAATATTGTCTCTAAACAGAGAGAGTAAAAGACTTGAAAAAAGATTGAGTTAAAAATCTCTGAAATGAGGCAGGAGGCAATCCATGAAAAAAAATAAAATTATTTCTGCCGGCGAGGCGGTCAAAAAGATAGAAAGTGGAATGACTGTTGCCACTGAAGGATTTGTGGGAAACGGATTTCCTGAAGAACTGGCTATTGCGCTGGAAAAACGCTATATTGAAACTTCAGAACCGAAAAATCTGACCATTATTTTAGCCGCCGGGCAGGGCGATGGGAAGGAAAAAGGCTTAAATCACTTTGCTCATGAAGGATTAGTGAAACGGGTCATCGGTGGTCATTGGGGATTGGCTCCTAAGCTGGGCAAAATGGCATTGAATAATCAAATCGAAGCCTATAACCTGCCCCAAGGCTGTATTTCTCATTTATTTCGCGATATTGCAGGAGGGCGTCCGGGGCATATTACCCATGTCGGTTTAAAAACCTTTGTGGATCCCAGAAACGGCGGGGGAAAAATCAATGCCAAAACCCAGGAAGATATTGTTGAACTGATTCAACTGGGAGGAAAAGAATATCTGTGGTATAAATCGATACCGGTTCATGTGGCTTTGATCCGTGGAACAACCGCTGACAGCAAGGGAAATATCACCATGGAAAAAGAAACGCTGGTTTTAGAATCTCTGGCCATGGCTCAGGCTGTGAAAAATTCAGGAGGTATTGTGATGGTTCAGGTGGAACAAATCGCTGAAAGCGGAAGTCTGCCTGCCCGAAATGTGATTATTCCCTCTATTCTGGTGGATTATATTGTAGTAGGCAGCCCTGAGAATCATTGGCAGACTTTTGCGGAAAAATACAATCCTGCCTATAGCTCTGAGATTAAGATTCCTGTTTCTGCTATGAAAAAGCTCCCATTGGATGAGAGAAAAATTATTTCCCGCCGCGCTGCTATGGAACTCAGACCTGAAACAGTGGTTAATCTGGGAATCGGTATGCCGGAAGGAGTGGCGATGGTAGCAGCCGAAGAAGGGGTTCTGGATTTTTTTACTCTCACGGTAGAACCGGGACCTGTGGGAGGAATTCCTGCGGGCGGATTGAGTTTTGGAGCTGCATCCAATATGGAGGCTTTGATGGATCAGCCCTCTCAGTTTGATTTTTACGACGGAGGAGGGTTAGACTTAGCTTATTTGGGATTGGCGCAGGCTGACGAACAGGGAAATCTGAATGTGAGTAAATTCGGTCCGAAATTTGCGGGAGCAGGCGGATTTATCAATATTACCCAAAATGCGAAAAAGCTTTATTTTCTGGGAACTTTTACTACAGGAGACCTCGAAGTTGCTGTGGAAAACGGAAAACTTGTGATTGTAAAAGAAGGCAAGGTTAAAAAATTTGTCAAGCAGGTGGAGCATAAAACTTTCAGCGGTGAGTATGCCAATCAAGTCAATCAGCCTGTGCTTTATATTACCGAGCGGGCGGTATTCAAACTCACGCCGGAAGGCTTGGAACTGATTGAAATTGCTCCTGGAATTGATATAAAGACCCAGATTCTGCCTCATATGGATTTTACTCCCATTATCAAAGGAACGCCCAAGCTGATGGATTTGAGGATTTTTACCGATATTCCCATGTGTATCCGGGAAGAATTATTGAAAAAATAAAATTGGACTAAAAGTGTGCTAGAATGGGTAGGGGACAAAATCAGGAAAGCCAGTTTTTTAAAGTGATTTTGTTTTCATAATAGGCTTTTCCAACCACAACCCCAGTCAGATCAGAAAGTCTGGAAAGATCTTCCAGATGCTGATCGCTGCCGATCCCGCCGGATGCAATCACGCCTGTTTTTAATTTTGATAAAGCTTTTTGATAGAATAAGGTATTGGGACCTTCCAGTGTGCCGTCTTTAGAAATATCTGTAAAAATAAATTCTCCAAACCCCTGTTTTTGAAGTTCTACGGCAAAGTCCAACGGGTCTTTCCCAGTGGTTTCAAGCCAGCCGTCGGTGGCGAAAAGATTATTTTTAAAATCAATCCCGGCAATCAGCTTTTCTTTTCCGAAAAGACGGATAAAATCAGGAATAATTTCAGGTTTTTTGGCTAAAAGGCTGCCTAAAATAATTTTTGAAACCCCGCTTTGAAGATAAGCGTCTGCGGTTTCTATTGTCCGGATGCCTCCGCCCGCTTCAATCAGCATTTTTGTTTTCAGGCAGATTTCAGATATGATTTTTATATTGACAGGGGTTCCTTCTTTTGCGCCGTTTAAATCGACGATATGAAGTCTTTTGACCCCCAGTTGTTCAAATTTTTGAGCTTGTTCCAGAGGGCTTTCATTGTAAATAGTCTGATTTTCATATTCACCTTTGTAGAGTCGGACGCATTTTCCGTCCAGAATATCAATGGCTGGTATAACGAGCACAGGCATCTCCAAAATTTTTAATCATTTTCAAGCCTTTTTTCTGGCTTTTTTCAGGGTGAAACTGGCAGGCAAAAACATTGTCTTTTTCTATCGAAGAAACAAAATCAATTTCATAAGAAGTGGTTGAAAGAATAATCTCTTTTTCTTCAGGCACTACGAAATAAGAGTGGACAAAATAAAAACTCTCTCCGTTTAAATCAGATTGAATAAATCGGGAAGGCTTGGAAAACCGGATTTGATTCCATCCCATGTGAGGCACTTTCAGGCTGATTTGAAAAGGAACTACTTTTCCTTTTAAGACTCCCAGTCCTTTTGTTTTTCCAAACTCAAGGCTTTCTTCGAAAAGAAGCTGGAGACCGAGACAGATTCCCATAAAGGGGCGTCCGGATTGAATATAATTTTTAATAGCAGTATCAAAACCTGTTTTTTTCAGGGTTTCCATCGCATCCTGAAAAGCTCCGACTCCCGGAAGCACAAGACCGTTATAGCGTTCAAGATTTTCGGGAGAATCGGTAATTTCTGTTTCAAATCCAAAAGAGGTAAACGCCCGATAAACATTATTGAGGTTTCCTCTTTGATAGTTTACAATTCCAATCATCTGCTTTTGATCCAGACCTTCTTATAAAGTCCGTTGCCTTCGCTTACGCTTTCAAGCCCAGGAATTTCCTGAATGATCATGTGGATGATTCTTCTTTCATAAGGCGAATAGGGTCTGGTCAGAAAAGGCCGTCTTGTTTTTTTGACACGCCCGGCAATATTTCTGATGAAATCATGAATATCGGTTTCTCTTTTTTCTCTGTAGTCATCGATATTGATCAAAATCCTTTTCCACTTGTCTTCATGTTTATTTCCAACCAGGTAGGTCAGTACTTGAAGAGATTCGAGAAGGATTCCGCTTTTCCCGATAATCATATCAGGATTTTCAGAATGAAGGAAAAATTGAATTACTTCGTCACTTTCCTGAACTTTTTCAATTTCCGCGTCTTTAAAAAGATAGCCGAGGGTCATTTTTAAAAAATCATATGATTTTTTTCCAATCACCGACATATTGTCATAGGCTACTTCCTGAAAATCATCTGTTTCTTCTTTTTGATCTTCTTTTATCTCTGGTTTATCCTGATGATAAAATACTCTGATCTTAAAACTTTTTAAGGAAAATCCAAAAAACTTTGCTTTACCCGAAGATTCCTGAAGAACTTCGATATTGACTTCTTCTTTTGTTTTTCCCAGGGTCTTTAAAGCAATTTCAACTGCTTCATCATAATTTTTTCCGGCAAAATCCTGAAAATCTTTGAATTCCATGTATTCCCCCTGTCTATTATCTTTTCATTTTAATCGCTTTTTCCTTTTTTTTACCTTGGTTTCGGGATGGGAGTTTATTCACAATCATCTGATGAATAATGGTAAAAACAGTCTGCATCAGCCAGTAAAGCACCAGTCCGGAAGGCATGTTCCAGAAGATAAAAAGAAACATCAGCGGCATCAAATATTCCATCATTTTGTTTTGACCTGCTGCGCTTGTCTGGGTTACCTTGGTCTGCACAAAAGAGAGGACTGTGAGAAGAAGAGGTAATATGTTTAATTTGTAAGGCAGAAAAAAGATGGTTTTAAAAGCTTCGATAAACGCCACTGTATCAGGGGAAGAAAGGTCGTTGATCCAGAGGAAGTGCACATTCTGGAGCTCGACTGTGTAAGGAATAACCTGATAAAGGGCAAAGAAAAAAGGCATCTGGAGAATCATAGGAAGGCAGCCGCTGGCAGGGTTGATTTTTTCTCTTCTGTAAAGTTCCCATGTTTTCGCGTTGAGTTCTTTGGAATCGGTGTATTTTTTCTTTAATGCATCCAGTTGAGGTTTCAGGTTCTGCATTTTTTTAGCAGATTCCATGCTTTTTTTAGTCAAAGGATGGAGAAGAACCTTGAAAATCAAGGCAATAAAAATAATGCTGACTCCGAAATTGGAAAAAAGAAGATTGAGTTTAAATAAAAGCCATTTAATTCCTTTTCCAATCAATCGGGTGAGAGCAAAGCCTCTTTCAGTTACCGACTCCAGTTTTTTTCCGTATTTTTCAAGTTCAGTTTCATTTTTCGGTCCTAAATAGACAGTAAATGAACTATCGTAAGAACTTTTCGGTTTTAAGACAATGTTTTCAGAAACAACCATCGATTCGTCAAAAAGTTCTGATTCATTTTTGATATAAACATCGTAAGATTTTTCCTGATTGGGAATAATGGCGGCAAGAAAATACCGGTTGTCCATTCCTACCCAGTTGAGAGGGATATTGTTTTTAGTGACCGTTTCCCCGCTTATTTCAGTTTCGCCTTTTTCCATACGGCTGTAATAAGCTGTGAGTACTTCTTCATCATAACGGGTTCTGTTTTCTTCTTTTTCGATAATCGGTCCTAAACTGGTTCCAAAAAATAAGGAAGCAGTCGTTGCAATTTCTTTGTCTGTTTTATTTTGAACCGTAATGGAAAGAAGAATATCGTATCTTTGAGGTTCAAATGAATATTTTTTGGTAATGATCCATTCTGGATTTTCCTGAACAAAGACAATGGATTTTGAGGTTTCGCTTTCAATCTTGTAGTCTATTTCTTTTGAATTCCCGATCCGGTAAAAAAGCGGATTCATGGTTTGCGAAAGCTGAGGGGTGATTTCTATCGGAGCGCCGTCTTTGTTGAAAATCTTTTTCATTTCAATTTTATTGAGTGTTCCGCCTTTTGTTGAAAAGGTGAGTTTGTATTCATCAGTCTCTTTTGAAAGAAGGATTTCCTGCTGCGCTGTTTTTTCCAAAGCATTGACATCTGGTTTGCTTTCAGGTTTCACTTCTTTTTTTTCTATTGGTTCTTTTTGGCTGGATTCAGATAAAAGACTTTCTTTTTTTTCAGTCTGATTGATTTCAGTCTGCTGGGAAGGTTTTTCTTCCGTTTTTAAGACAAGATTATAAATCAGCATAATTCCTACACTGATGACAACAGCCAGAATAATTCTTTTCACCGCTCCCGGATCTTTTTCTTGCATGCATTTCCCCTTTTTTCGATATTAAACTCGATAAACTATAAAATACTCTTTCTATTATTTTTATTATCTTTTGTCTGGCAGGTACAAGGATCATATCCGCCCTTTCCAAAAGGGTTGCACCGTAGAATCCGCCAGGTTGTTTTTCCGAAAGCTTTAAAAAAATGATGATTTTTAAAACATTCCAGTCCGTACTCTGAACAGCTGGGATAAAACCGGCAGTTGTTTCCAAAAATACGGGAAAGGGTCATTTGGTAAAAACGAATCAATAAAATCATGAAAAAATTTAAAATCTTCATTTCAAAAGACTCTCTTTTGTCCTTTTAATCAAATGCCAGACATCGTTCTTTTTTTCTAAAAAAACTCCTGTCCGTTTTGGAATTCGAATCAAAACAAACAAACCATCGGGAAGCAGATCCCAGTATTCTCTTAAAAAAATTCTGACAATTCTTTTTTCATAATTGCGGACAACTGCGTTCCCTGTTTTTTTTGAAACAATCACCGCCATTTTTTTTTCAGAAGAAGGAAGAAAAGAAGCCAAATAAAATCGGCCTGCTGTTTTTTTCCCATCTTCTTTTACTAATTTAAAATCAGATTGATTGTCAATCTTTTTAAATTTTATAACGGCCTTCTTGTTCCGCGGAGTTTTCTTTCATCAGAAGCGGAAAGTTTGTATCTTCCTTTTTTTCTTCTTCTTTTAATGACATCCTGACCATTTTCATCCTTCATTCTTTCTCTGAATCCGAATCTTCTTCTTCTTTTTAAATCACTCGGCTGATAAGTTCTTTTCATGCTTTTATCTCCTTCAAGCTATTTATATTCTTCTTTTAAAAATGCAAAAAATCACGATTAAATATAACAATTTTGATTTTTTTTTGCAAACAAAAGAAAACGATTTATTGAATCTAAATAGAATTTATAAATATTATTCATTAAATTTATAAAGTATTGTTAAAATAAATGTAAGGAAAGGCAATGAATTCCAAGCTTCCTTTTTCTTTGACCGATGTTAAAAAACAATCTCCTATCCGTGCTTCTCAGGAAAAAATGCTTGAATTAGCCGAGAAATCTTTTCAAAATCAGTCTTATTCCGAGTCATTGTTTTTTTTTGAAAAAGTAAAAAAAACAGTAACCCTGCCTTCTGAAAAAGAAATGATTCAAAAAAATATTGATTATATCCATGATCTGAAAAATCCTAAAAAAGAGCCTGAAAAAAAAGAAAATCCGGTTTCTGAAAACAAGCAGTTTCCTTCCAATGATTCTTCCCCTTTTCAACTGACGATAGAAAATATTTCCCTGTCTGGCATTCAATTCAGCGGTGAAAAAACAGTTACAGAACTCCTGCATAAAATGTTGACCAATAAGGAATCAGAAAAAGAAAAAATAATCAATCAGATTTCTGAAGATGCCAATGAAAAAGAATGGCAGGGCGAGCTGGATAAAATGAAAGCTTTAGAACAATCTCTCATCATTCAGGAGAACGGGGAAACTCAATCCAGTGTGGAAATAGAAAATAACAGGATTCAACAATCCGAAGCTTTGAATCTGTTAGAGGAAATCCAAAAAAGTGAAGGGGTTTTCAATACTTCGGAAAAAACCGAGGTTTCAGAAAAAAACAATACGGTGAATCAGAATGAGAGTGTCGAAAAAAGCGGAATAACTCAGACTTCAGGCGAAACAAATAATCAGGTTTCTTCATCGTCTGAAAGCCCGCCTCTTGACCCTTCAAAATTGGAAGTGACGGCAAAAATAGAAAACAATGAACCCAAAAAAGAAGAAATAAAAGCTCCTCCTGAAAAATTTGTGGAAAAAGTCAAGCCTGTTCAGTTGACTTATAATTTTAATAATGTTTTCTTTAATAAATATTATTTGAAATACTCAGATATGTTTAACGAAGCCGCTGTTTTGGTCAGAGAGAGAAGGCTGGATGATGCGATTGAATATTATAAGGTAATACTGGATCAAAAACTCCCTGAAACCATGAAGATGATGATCCAAAAAAACATTGAGGATCTCAAAGAAACGATTTTAAATACTTTTAAAGCTTCCAATACGATTGTCAGAATGAACTCATCGGGAAATCTGGTGACAACGGATGACAGCCAGACGATAAAAATAATTGATTCAGGAAATAACAACAGAAATGATATCTTTTTTAAAGAAGACTGAAAAATATCCGAAAGCTCTCCAGATAGCCAACCGGCTCAAAGAAAAAGGGCATCAGGTAGTATTTGCGGGCGGCTGTGTCCGTGATGCGTTCCTCAAAAGGGAAATTAAAGATATTGATATCGCCACTTCCGCCGAACCACAAGAGATTGTTCAAATCTTTAAAAAAACAGTCAGTATAGGAGCTCAGTTTGGGGTGATCATGGTGATTCAGGAGGGAGAAGCCTTTGAAGTCGCCACTTTTCGAAAAGACGGTCAGTATCAAGACGGAAGAAGACCTGAATCCGTTTCTTTTACAGAAATGAAAGAAGATGCTGCAAGAAGGGATTTTACGATTAACGGGTTGTTTTTCGACCCCTTTTCTGAAAAAATTATTGATTACACAAACGGCATCCATGATATACGGAAAAAAGTGATCCGGTGTATCGGCAATCCGTTTGAACGATTTGAAGAGGACAAGCTGCGGATTCTCAGGGCTGTTCGTTTCAGCGCAAAGCTGAAGTTTAAAATTGAGAAAAAAACTCTTGAAGCCATGAAATTTATGGCGCCTAAAATTGTTTCAGTGAGCCGGGAAAGAATTCGGGAAGAGATTTTCAAGCTTTTTGAATCTTCTAAAATTAAGAAATATCTGAAGCTGATCTATCAATCAGGGCTCTGGGATATTGTTTTCCCTTTTTCCTATCAGAAAAAAAATATCCGCTTTGCCGATAAAATTTCAAATACGATTTTACCCGAAATCCGCTTTACTGCTCTTTTCTGGCAGGAAAGTCCTGAAAAGATCAAAGAGATTTGTCTTTCTTTCAAATTTTCCAATAAGCAAAGTGAAATTATTTTTAGGCTCAAGACTCTTTTAGATCATTATAAACACCTTTCTTCTATGAGGCTTTCAGAACTGAAACGGATTTTTATGACAGAAAATTTTGACCAGTTTCTTGATTTTTTAAAGCAGTTTCAAAAATCATTTTATCCCGGAAGAAAAAATATTTTGAAAAAACTAAAAAAAATATACGAAAAAGAAAAAAATACTTTAAATTTAGAAAAACTGATTAATGGAGAAGATTTAATCGAACTGGGGCTTTCTCCTTCTCCTGTTTTTAAAAAACTTCTTTATGAAATTGAAAATCTACAGCTTGAACATGAACTCAATAACAGGGAAGATGCTTTGAGATGGCTGAAAAAGGAACTTTTAAAATATGAAATTAATTGACAAGTATATTTTCAAAAGTATAACCCCAAATTTTTTATTGGGGATTTTGATTTTCAGTCTAGTCAACCTGATTCAATTTCTCTATGATTTGGTTTCGTTTGCTATTGAACACGATATTCCTACTGTTAAAATATTTACCCTTCTTTTTTATATTCTCCCTTTTGTCATGACTTTTACTATTCCAATCGGCGTATTGATGGGCGTGCTTCTGACTATGGGAGAATTATCGGGTAATTATGAAATTGTAGCGATGAGAACCAACGGTCTTCCAATGATTAATATTTTCCGTCCCGCTGTTTTATTCGGTGTAATGGTGATGGTTTTTCATCTTTTCTTTTTTCAATATATCCTCCCTTGGGGAAATAAAAACTATGTCATTACTAAATATGAGCTTCTCCGGCGGAACCCGACCCTTGAAATCGCAAGTAAAAAAAAGTTTATTGCGGGTGATATTGAAATCCAGGTGGAACGGACAGATACAAAAAAACAGATTTTTCATAAATTAAAGATTATTAATAACAAAGACAACCTTCTCTTGATCGCCGAAGAGGGATTTTTTCTGCAGAAAGATGAAAAACTCAACGCTTTTCCTCTGGTGCTTAAAAATGTGATTGGGCTTCCCTATATCAGGCGGGAGATCGATAAAAACACGGTTCAGGATTTTTATCATACCATGACGCTTTATATCAACGATTTTGATATTAAAAAAATTATGCCCCGTGGCGCTGAGATGGAAGGAATCATTGAAGTGATCCGGAATATTAAAAAAGTGGAGCTTGCCAATATTGTGGCTGAGATGAAGACCTATCACAATGCCATGCAGCAGTACTATGACGCTGCCTCTACAGAGGACATGATGTCTAAAACCACTGATGCAAACCAGATTCAGAGCATGAAAACCATGATTACCCAGATGAAGCTTTCGGCTGCCAACCATAAACGGGATGCACTGGAAAAAATGAGGAGCGTGATTACGCCCAAAAATGATATCTATATTCTTCACAGGAAATTTTCATATGCTGTGTGCGCTATTTTAATGGCTTTACTCGCTTCCCCCCTTGGGATTATCAATAAACGCAAGGGAAAGGAAATTGCTTTCGGTTTCGGAATATTGATGTATGTGGTTTATAATTCTCTTCTAACCACGGGAAATTTCGCATGGCAGTTTGGGTATATGTCGCCCATTGCGGGAGCCTGGCTTCCGAATATGGTGATTGCGCTGATTATTGTATTGATTAATTATCTGAAAATAAAAAAGATGTAGCCTTTATTCTGTAAAAGTATTTTTAACCCGTTTGGAAATCAGAAAATAGGGAATCCAGATAGCTCCTGCAAGAAAACTCCGAACAATGCCATATAAACCCTCTGCTTTCACAAGTGAAAATGCCTGGGGAATCAGTGAAACCAGAAAAATATCCAAAATATTGAATAAAAAAGTTGAAATGAGGGTAATAATAATCATTTTAACAAAAAATTTCTTCTTTTGAAAAAAAAGAATCAGGTTGACAATTCCGATAGCCATTAAAAGAATATCCGACGCGGCTTCTGCAATTAAAAGAGGCTTCCATAAAGGATGATACACTGAACTGCTTTCCTGAGTCAAAGGAATCCAAATCTCATCTGAAAAAGTCGGAAGCGTGTCTTTAATGAATGAAAGAAGAATACGAAATGGAGCCAAACATAATCCGATTGCAGGTAAAATAAGCCAACCCCCAATTCCTTCGGGTTCGGATGAGTGTGAAGATTCATTATTGTAATACATTTTTAACCTCTTTATAAAAATGAATATAATAATTTAAAATTTACTTCATGAGTCTATCTTACGCAAAAATATTTTTTTGAATGTGTTCAATAAACGGGTGAAAATAAATACATTTTTTTTTGAAGTGTTTTGAATGTTTAATCTGTTTTGACTCGAATCACATTATTTCAAGACTATTTCAGCGGGTGTTAAATCCAACTCCCTAACTCATTTATCCTTAAGTTTTTAAAGACAAGGGGGTTAGGGGGTTGGGATTTGAATCCGCACTCCCGTCTTGGAAGCGGTGCAATGTTTTGCTGGTATTCCCGCGAAAGCGGTAATTTATCGACAATAAGTGTTTTAGCAACAGATTCCGGTCTTTTGCAAGCAAAAACCGGAATGACAATTTTGCATTTTATATTCAGTTATAAATACAATTCTTTTTAAAGAATAACTCAAAAATAAATAAAAACCAAGGTGCTGATTTTTGTTGTGAAGGATTGGGTAGGCTGGAATCTTTATTAGTTTCAGTTTCCCAATTCTTCTCTTAAGCCGCTTTTTCTGATTTTTTTTTCAGCATTTCCAGAATCAAAGGAGCTAAGGTGTTGACATTTCCGGCTCCCATCGTGATGACAAGGTCGCCCGGTTTTAAAAATGAAACCAGTCTTTCCAGAACATCATCAAAAAGAGGGCAGTAAAAATAATTTTTATATCCTCTTCTTTTGAAACTCTCCACAATCAGTTTTGAGCTGACTCCTTCAATGGGCAGTTCTCTTGCCGGATAAATTTCGGTCAAAAGTGTGTAATCGGATTTTGAGAGAGCTTCTGCAAAGCTTTTATAAAGAAGCTGGGTTCTGGAATAGAGGTGGGGCTGGAAAAGAGTGATGACCCGTTTTATCTTGCCGTTCACCAGTTGTTTACCCGCATCGATGGTTGCCGCAATTTCTGTGGGGTGGTGGGCATAATCATCTACAACCGTAATGTTATTTTCCTCGCCGATAAACTGAAATCTTCTGTTGGCATTGACAAACTGAATCAGGCTTTTTTCAATATGACTTTTTGTAATTCCTAGATTAATTGCGATCGTAATCGCTGCCAAAGCATTGTAAACATTATGAATACCAGGGACATTGAGTTTGAATTCTCCCAGAGGTTTTCCCATAAATGAAACTTTAAAAACAGTAGAAAAATTATCTTTTTTTATATCATAAGCATACACATGATTGCTTGGATCCAGCCCAAAAAGAAAATATTTTTTCCCGATTTTAGGAATCAGGGTTTTGATATTTTTATCGTCTCCATTTAAAACAGCAAATCCGTAGAAAGGAATCCGGTTGATATAGCTTAAAAAAGCTTCTTTGAGTTTTTTGAGAGATTTGTAGTATTCCATGTGGTCTTTGTCAATATTGGTGATACAGACAATTTCCCCGTGAAAATAATGAATTGACCCAAACGCTTCACAGGCTTCATAAACCAGATAATCCCCTTTTCCCATCCGCGCGTTGCTTTTAATCGTATTTAAGACTCCACCGATAATCATGGTCGGATCCCAGCCCGCGTCGTTTAAAATAAAGGATACCATGGATGTGGTGGTGGTTTTTCCATGGGTTCCAGCAATTCCGATTCCTTTTTTGATTCTCAGGAGTTCATTGAGCATTTCTGCCCTTGGAATAATGGGAATCGATTTTTTTCTGGCTTCAATAATTTCAGGGTTGTCTTCAGGCACAGCATTGGAATACACCACTACATCAACATCAGATACATTTTCTTCGGCATGACCGATAGAGACTTTTACCCCCATCTTTTTCAGACGGTCGGTCAGTTCGCTTTGCTTTAAATCAGACCCGCTGATGCTGTATCCCATATTGACCAGAACTTCGGCAATTCCGCTCATCCCGATTCCGCCGATTCCGATGAAGTGTATTTTTTTCTGTTTCATAGACAAACCCTATTTTTCTTCTTTTTTGGCTACTTTATCAAATTTTGGAAAAATTAAAATTTCAGTTCTCCGGTTCACGCTCTTGTTTTTTTCAGAGGTTTCAGGCATAATTGGTTTATAATAAGAACATCCTGCCGCAGTGAGCGTAGATGGTTTTAAATCGAGAATTTCCGTCAGATACCGCACTACCATGACCGCTCTCATCACTGAAAACTCCCAGTTGGTCGGGAAAATCTTTTTAATAATCGGGTCTTTCACAGGATCGGAGTCGGCATGCCCGACAATAAAGATTTCCTTATCACTGACATCTTTCAAAATCGCCGCGACTTTTTTTAAAACTTTTTCACCCTGAGGAGTGAGTGAAATTTCAGATTTTCTGAAAAGCACCTGCTCCATCATGACAACCTGTATTTTTTTTACAGAGTGTTCAACAATAATTTCACCCTTTTTGATCTCGTTTTTAAACGCTTCTTTTATTTTTTCGCCGTTTTTCTCCATTTCTTCCTGAAATTTTTTCAGTTCAGCCACCTGTTCTTTCAAGGTTGCGATTTCTTTGTTTTTTTCAGCCAGAGATTTTTCCAATTCCTGTACTTTATTTTCAAGATTTTGAATATTTTGAAGCTGGGGAGCGGACGCTTTGAAAGCGGTTTCCTGAGCTTTCACATCCTGCGAGATTTTTTCAATTTCCTGTTTTTTCTGCTCGAGTTCCATTGCCAGTTTCAGATTGTCATCGGTGAGTTTTTTGACTATCTCTTCCAATTTCTGAATCGAATCATCCTTTTCTTTCAGTCTAGCTTCGTTGGCGGTATTGATATCGGTCAGATTTTTGATTTTTTCATTTAAAAGCTCTTCGCCTGATTTTTTTTCAGACTGAAGCACAGCAAAGTCTTTTTCAATTGTGGAAAGTTTATCCAGTTTCAGATTTAAAGCTTCTATTTCCTGATTATTGGCATTGATTTTCTCTTTAAGAAACCCGATTTCCTGGTCTTTCAGCTGAAGTTGATAAGCCAAGTCTTTTGCCTGTGAAGCAAACTCGTTTTTATCTTTGCTGAGAGCCTGAATTTCACTGTCTTTTTTAGCCAGTTCTTCCGAGGCGCATCCTGTTAAAAAAAAAATGATAAATAAAGAGAATAAAAAACGGATTTTCGATTTCATATCAGCCTCTTTTTTCTGTGATAAAATTGTAAATCATATCTCTGATTCCAATGCTGTTGTTTTTAGCTGAGACTTTTGTGTATTCTGAATAAAGCATGTCTTTAAAAATATCTTCACCCATGCCGCCGTCAATCAGAGGGGATTTATTTCCCATCTTCACAGATTTTCTCATTTCCTTAAAAACCTGATCCAGAAAAACCGCTTCAAATTCTGAGCAGACATCTTTTAGTTTATTTTGATCTTTTGTAGCTTGGGTTTTACGGGACAGACCGTTTAATTGGTCCGTCTCGTTTTGATACTGATACTGTTTTGAGTTTAAAGGCTGAATAGTCATTGAAATAGCCTCACTTTAAGCGTTTCCTGTTTTTCTCACAAAGATAAAAGCATCATTGATTTTAAACTTATTGATGACTTTTGATAAAACAGCGGTTGCCTGATTATAGGAATCATAGTTTCCGATTCTGACTTTATAGATTTTTCCGTCTTTAGTGACAAAACCTTTAAGGCCCATTGCCAAAAGCTGTTCTTTCAAAGCTGAAGCTTTTGCTTCACTGGTAAAACTGGCTAGCTGGATCGCGTATTTTTTGCTTCCCTTGGCAAGATTCTGTTTTTTCCCTGTATTGTTTTTAGAGACAGTGGTTTGTTTTGAATTGACCGTTTCTTTCTCAAAATGAGTCAGATTGGTTTTAGGTTTTTCAACACTGCCTTCTTTGTTAAAAAGCTCTTCCGCGCTGATTGTTTTATTATCACTTGTTTCTTTATTCAGTACTACTTGATTGTCCTGCTTATCTTCTGAAAGGATTTCTTTGATCTCTTCATTTTCCAAAGACAGGCTTTTAGAAGAATTTACATTTTTTGCCAGAGATGAAAAATCCTTGGCATTGTTTTGTCCGATCCAATAGCCGAATACGAAAACAAAGCTTAACACCAGAATCCCGATTACAAATACCCAGAAAATTTTTCCTTTATCCATGCTGATTCCTGATTTCTGGCTGTTTCCGCCGGATAGGGTCGGCTCACTGAATAGATTGTTGTCTTCTTGCATCATCATTGCTTTCCTCCGTAATTTTATTATAAAAATGGTTCAGTTTTTTTTCAAAATCATTCAGACTTTGATTATTCTTTATAATAAAATCGGCGTGTTTCGAATAAGCATTATTTTTTTTCTGCATTTTTAAAATGGTTTTAATTTTTTCTCTTGAAAATTGATTGCGCACGATTCCCCTTTCCACAATCGTTTTCAGAGGCGCATCAATATAAAGCGTGTAATTGCATAGAGGTTTGAGTCCGATCTGAATCAAAATAGCGGCGTGCAGTAAAATGTTTCTTTCTTTATTCTGATGAATCAGTTCTTTCGTCTTTTCCACCATCCATGGGTGAACGATCTGATTGAGTTTTTTGATCTCGGTCTCGTCTTCAAAAACAACCGCGCCCAGTTTTTTGGGCGAAATTTCATTTTCATCCAGAATCTTTTCCCCGAAACAAGCGGTAATTTCCTTCTTTTTCTCGATCAAAGCTTCTTTCCCGATATGGTCTAAATCAATCTCCAGAAAGCCTTTTCCCCTAAAAAAAGAAGCAGCGTAGGATTTTCCGCTGCAAAAATGCCCCATAATTCCTAAAACGACAGACATTGTTCTATAATCTTTAAAATTTTATTTTTTCCAAGAAGGGTTAGAACCGTATTTAAATCCGGACCATGTTCCTGCCCTGTGGCAAAAAGGCGGATCGGCATAAAAAGATTTTTTCCTTTTGCGCCCAGTTCTTTTCCCAGGTTTTTAAGTAAAGTTCCGAAAAACTCTTCATTCAAAGTCTCTGCTTTGGATACTTCCTCATAAAATCTTTTTACCAGAGCGGTATGAGGTTCCTGCTTCCATTCATCCAGAGAAAGCGGTTTAGAAATATTTTCAGGAGAGATAAAAAAAAGTTCCACTTCTTTGATAATCTGAGATAAATAGCTTAAACTCCTTGCGCCCAGCAAAAGGATTTTTTCAATCTCATCCTGATTGTAAAAAAATAAATCGTAGTTTTGCCCCATCAAAGAAAGGAGAACCGGCCGCAGTTCTTCAAAAGGAATTTCTTTAATATACTCGCCATTGAGCCAGTTGAGTTTAGAAAGATCAAACTTGGCCGGGCTTTTTGCTACCCGGTCTGTATCAAAAAATTGAATCAGTTCTTTTCGTGAAAGTTTATCTTTCCCTTCTTCGGGAGGCGTCCATCCTAAAATGGAGAGGTAATTAAAAAGTCCGTCGGAAAGATATCCTTTTTTCCGGTATTCTTCCACACTGGTTGCGCCGTGGCGTTTCGAAAGTTTTGAGCCGTCATCGGCCAGAATCAAAGCGGTATGGGCAAAAAACGGAACAGGAAATCCAAGCGCCTGATAGAGGATAATCTGTCTGGCGGTGTTGGAAAGGTGCTCTTCGGCCCGGATCACATGGGTTATTTTCATCAAAGCGTCGTCCACTACTACTGAAAAATTATAAACCGGCATTTTATTGGAACGGATCAAAACAAAGTCTCCAAACATTCCAGCCTTGATATTGACTTCGCCTTTAATCAGATCCTGAAAAATAATATCTTTTTGATCCACTTTGAAACGGATCGAATAAGGAACGCCTTTTTTTAAATTTTCTTCAATCTCCTGATCTGAAAGCCTTGAACAACTTCCGTCATAGTGGGGAGCCTTTTTTTCAGCCATCATTTTTTCTCTTTTAGAAGAAAGCACCTCATCCGTACAAAAACAGAAAAACGCTTTTTTCTCCTTGACCAGCCGGAGCGCGTATTCTTCATAAATCTTTGTCCGATCCGACTGCCTTACCGGTTCCTCGTCCCAGTCGATCTTAAGCCATTTGAGGTCTTCAATGAGTTTTTCTTCGTTTTCCCGGGTAGAGCGTTCCAGATCTGTGTCCTCGATCCGTAATATAAATTTTCCATTATGGTGTCTGGCAAAAAGCCAGTTAAAAATCGCTGTTCTTGCGTTTCCGACATGCATACTCCCCGTCGGAGAAGGGGCAAACCGTGTTCGTACTTCCATAATCGCTCCTCTATTCTCTATCTTTTGAATAATTGTTGTTTTGACTTCGTGGGAGTTTTAAAAATAGCAGAAATTGTCATTTCAATGAGTAAAGGAAATCTTTTTTAAGATCAATATCTTAAGATTTCTCACTTGGTTCGAAATGACAAGAATATTTAATTTTTAGAACTCGCTTTAAATTTTCTATTAAGAATAATCCCTTTAAATTTACTAAAAAATATTAGGAATGCTTATTGAAAATCATAAATGAAAAATTTAACTTACTCGGATTTTTGAAAAAAAAGAAAGTTTTAAAGTTTCATATTTAAATTTAAAATCACTTTAAACAAGCAAGCGGTCATGAATGAAACTTGAAAATGAAACAAAAAACCTTCTTTATTTACTGGCTTTTATTTTTGTTTTAAGAATTCCAACCCTCTATCATGGGATCATTGATATCGATGAATCGGTTTTCGCCGAATTCGGAAATAAAATATTATCGGGAAAACAGGCCTATATTGATGCAATTGATAATAAGCCTTTTTTTAATTATTCTTTTTTTTCTCTGATTTTTTTCTTTTTTGGAAAAAACAATATGCTGGCAGTTCATACGGTTACTCTTTTTATGGTTTTAGGCACAGCCTTACTGCTTTTTAAAACTCTTCGAATTCTGAAAGACGGAAAGAGCGCTCTCTGGTCTGTACTCGCTTTTGCTTTTCTGGCGCATATTCACGAACCCAAATACATTTCAACCAATGGGGAGACGCTGATCAATTTCTTTTTTATGATTATTTTTTATCTCTTTGTCCGCTATGAGTCGGATCAAAAAAAGAGATTTCTCACTTTCATCCTGATTGGATTTTTTTTTACCATTTCCTGTCTGATCCGGCTTCAAGCCGCTCTTCTTTTTCTGGTTTTTGTTTTTTATGCCCTTGCGAAGATATTTTTTGCGCCTTCTGAAAACCGGAAAAAGCTCTTTCAGAAAGAACTGTTTTCCCTCTCCCTCATAGGCGTTTCCTCTGTTTTTTTTCTGGGGCTGGTTTTTGTTTATATGATTCAAAAAGGAATCTTTGACGCTCATTTTTTCTGGGTATGGACTTATAACATGAGTTATTTGGCTAGTGGTTCTGATACAGTGTCGTATTTTCAATTTTTTTTCAGGTTTTTTTTATTTTTTGCTTTTGCTTTTCCAGTCTGCTTCTTGATAATAGCTGCATGGGTCAAAAGTAAGGATAAAATTAAAACGATCATAAAGAGAGCGCCTTCCAGTCAAATTTTTCTCGGAATTGTTTTTTCGCTTTTATGGCTGTTTTTTTCTCTTATTCTGGTTGTTTTGGGGAAAAGGGCTTACGGGCATTATTTTATTCATCTTATTCTTCCCTTATCGGTTTTAACCGGTTTTTCCATTCCGGTCTTGTTTCAGAAAAATAAAAAAAATATCACGAGTCTGATGATTGTTTTATTGATTCTCCTGCCGCTTATTTTCACAGTGCCTCGTGTCAGTCAGAAATTTCTTTATAATGTCACACATAATCTTTATACTTATGCCAATATGGTTTACGAAAAAATCGGAGTCTATATTCAAAACAACTCAAAAGAAAATGATCTGATTTTCGCATGGGGTTTTGCCACACCTATTTATTATTATGCGGATAGAGAATGCTCTTCCCGGTTTCTGCTGGCAGATTTTCTGACAGGCCGTATCTTCGGCACACCCGACCATACTCAGAAAACGACTTTACCTATGGAAGGGGTCTGGAAAAGTTTTTGGGAAGATATAGAAAAAAATCCTCCTCTTTATTTTATTGATACAGCGCCTGCCGACTTCTACGGCTACAGCCGTTTCCCACTTGAAAAATACCCGGAACTTTACCAGTATATTCAGAAAAATTACCAATTAGAGATTACAATCGATCAGGTGAATGTATATAAAAAGCGAAAATA
>Ga0154385_1095_pt1 | contig 44524 bp, 29 predicted proteins | sample RifGroB1_FD_105628 | JGI IMG/M metagenome (GOLD analysis project Ga0154385, IMG submission 105628) | Spirochaetes bacterium GWB1_36_13 | reverse complement strand
ACCATTTCATTCCCCGGCGCTTGTGCTGAGCAAAGCCGAAGTATGACCGGGGAATCCATTAAGAAAGATAATCAATTCAATGGATTGTCCGGTCATGCTTTAAATACAAAATAAACCGCCCCCACCAGACAAAGCCCTGCCCAGAGGTAATTCAGCTTCAAAGGTTCTTTCATATAAATAACGGCAAAAGGAATGAAAACAGCAAGAGTAATCACTTCCTGAAGGATTTTCAGCTGTCCCAGATTGAATTGTGTGTAGCCGATCCGGTTTGCAGGAACCTGTATCAAATATTCAAACAAAGCGATTCCCCAGCTTGCCAGAGCCGCAATATACCATTTTTTGGCTGAGAGGTTTTTGAGGTGGGAATACCATGCAAAAGTCATAAAGACATTGGAAAGAACCAATAAAAAAGCTGTTTTTAAAAGAACCGGCATTTTATCCTCCTATCCGAAAGCAATATCTATGCTTTCCGAAAAGAAAATAAATTTAAATCTTTGATAAAACTTTGACAAGGTATTTGACCTGATGAGGCTCTGTGTTTTGAGCCAGATAAAAAACTTCTTGTTCAGGATGAACGAAAATACAATTTTCAAAAAGTTTTTCACTCACTTCTTTTGCCTTTATGCCGCTTTTTAATTGAAAACGACCGCCCCCCAGATTTTCCAATTCCCGTTGAAAAGGTTTTAAAAGTCCGTCAAATGTTTTCTCCCAGAATGGTTTTTGATATTCTTCGAGCACTACTTTCATGCTCTCCAGCGCAAGAACAGAAACAGGATCATCTTGGAAAGGCGCAAGGTTTTCATGAGAAAGTAAAACTAAAACAGGAAAAGCGTTTGAAACAGAAGCATCCAGAAGAAGAGGTTTTTCTGAAGAACTTAAAGGGTTTCGAAGACTGGATATTTTATCAAGCATCTCATCTGAACGATGATGAAGCTTTAAATAAGCGCTTAAATTCTCTTTTGAATGAAAAAAATTCACAAAAGGATAGTGAAAAAGGGTTTGGAGCATTTTTTTCACTTTGCTGGTTAAATGAGTTTCATATCCATTTGTAAATCCGCGACTCAACGAATTTTTAAGAGCTCTCCGAATCGAATGATGACTATAGCCTAAAACAACCTGCCCGTGAAAAAGACAGAAATCAAAAAATTTATTCTGATCATAATCATAGAGTTTGGAAAACCTCGCTCTTCTTACAGCAAACGGGAAAAATGAATTTTCTGAAATAAGCTTCGCTGAAACCGTCTGTTTTTTTTTAATCATAAGAACCTTTGAGAAATTGTTGAGAAAACTAATTTTTTTTTAGAAAAATCTCTGCCGGAAAGAAATCCGGCAGAGTTTAAAAAGAAGAACGGTCTAGTACATACCGCCCATTCCTCCCATACCACCCATTCCGCCCATGCCTCCCGGCATAGCTGGAGCTGATTTTTCTTCAGGTTTGTCCACAACTGCGCATTCTGTTGTCAAGAACATTGCTGATACACTTGCCGCATTTTCAAGCGCTACTCTTTCTACTTTTGCAGGGTCGATGATTCCCTTGCTCCACATATCTACCCACTCATCATATCTTGCATCGTATCCGATATTTTCTTTTTCTTTCTTTGCTCTGTCAGCAATGATAGATCCGTCTAATCCAGCGTTTTCAGCAATTTGTCTGATTGGAGATTCAAGGGCTTTTCTGACAATGGTAACCCCTACTTTTTGCTCAATCGCAATTTCTTTTTCAAGAGTTTCAAGAGCTGCCGCTACTCTGACCGCAGTCACTCCTCCGCCTGGAACAATTCCTTCCTCAACCGCTGCTCTGGTTGCTGAAAGAGCGTCTTCTACTCTTGCTTTTTTCTCTTTCATTTCGATTTCACTTGCAGCTCCAACATTGATAACGGCAACACCGCCGGCCAGTTTAGCCAGTCTTTCCTGAAGTTTTTCCTTATCATAATCAGAAGTTGTTTCTTCAATTTGTTTTTTGATTTGTGCAATTCTGGCATCGATAAATTTCTTTTCGCCTTTGCCTTCAACAATGGTTGTATTTTCCTTATCCACTGTGATTTTTTTTGCTTTTCCGAGGTCTGTCAGAACCGCTGATTCCAGTTTCATTCCTTTTTCTTCAGAAATCACTTGCCCGCCGGTCATAACAGCGATATCTTCAAGCATAGCCTTTCTTCTGTCTCCGAATCCTGGAGCTTTTACAGCAACAGCATTGAGGGTTCCTCTGATTTTATTCACGACCAGTGTCGCCAGCGCTTCGCCTTCAATGTCTTCTGAAATAATTAAAAGAGGTTTGCCTGTTTTCAGGATTTGCTCTAAAATAGGAAGAAGGTCTTTCATAGAAGAGATTTTTTTATCTGTAATCAGAATAAAAGCATCTTCAAGATTTGCAGTCATTGTCTCAGCATCTGTCACCATGTAAGGAGAAAGATATCCTCTGTCAAACTGCATTCCTTCAACAACATCCAGAAAAGTTTCAGTTGATTTTGCTTCTTCAACAGTGATAACGCCTTCTCTTCCGACTTTAGCCATCGCTTCTGCGATCATTCCGCCGATTTCTTCATCGTTATTTGCTGAGATAGTCGCTACCTGAGCAATTTCTTTATTGTCTGTAATCTGTTTAGACATTTTTTTAATCTGCTCAACTGCTTTTTTCACCGCTTTCTCGATTCCCCGTTTCACATCCATTGGATTTGATCCGGCAGATACGACCTTAAGACCTTCTTTCATAATATTGTAAGCTAAAAGAGTGGCTGTAGTTGTACCGTCCCCTGCCATATCGTTGGTTCTGGTCGCAACTTCTTTTACCATCTGAGCGCCCATATTTTCAAACGGGTCTTCCAGTTCGATTTCTTTTGCGATGGTTACACCGTCATTGGTTACATTCGGAGCCCCGAATTTTTTATCCAGGACAACATTCCGTCCTTTTGGACCCAAAGTAATTCTGACCGCATTAGCCAGCTGCTCAACACCTTTAAATAATTTGTGTCTTGCATCTTCGTTGAAACTTAAGATTTTCGCCATGTTCCGTCTCCTTGTATTTTTTATTTGATTCTTAACATTGTTAACTCGTTTAAGTAATTATGAAATGATAATATTCTCAATGAAAACATGATTTTATGCTATAAATTTTAATAAATTTTACTTTTAAGAGCAAATTTTAGTTAATTTATTCTTTCCAATGGATAGAAATTAAGTATTATTTTCACTATTTAAAATCCGATTCAGGAAAATAAACTTGATTTATTTTGAATTATAGTTTTTATATTATTTATGTAACAGGAAATATTTTCCTATTTTGGGAGCCTCTCTTATGGATAAAAAATCAAAAGATTCCCGACAGGCAAGACGGGAAAAAAGCTTTATTATGGCATATTTAAAAGGTGAGAAATCCTATATTACCGATGTCAGTGAACAAGGCTGTCAGGTTTTTTATGAAAAAGACCGTTTAGGAACTATTTCAAAAGAAGATATTCTTGAATTAAAAGTTGAACTTCCCGGTTATGATTCAAAAGGAAATATCAATTTTTTCCCGATCAAAGGAAAAGTGATGTGGATAGAAGAAATGGATGATTTTCTTATTTTAGGCGTCCATTTTGAAGAATTAAAGACGGGCAACAGCCAGGCTATTAAAAAAATAACCGCTTACTGGCATTTTCTCAATTCTACATTTGGACCGAGGGATTTATGAAAGAAAAAGCTCAGATTATTCAAATAATTGATTCTCAAACTTACGAAGTCAGCATTCTGGAAGATGCCGATACCTGTAAATCCTGCTCCAACCAGTCCCATTGCTGCGGATCAGGAAAAAATATCCTTGTTTTTTCGGAAAAACCTTTTCAGGAAGGCGATGAAGTCTGGGTGGATATTGATGAAAAAAATGAGGCTTTTCTTGCTCTTATGGTCTTTTTTTTCCCGCTTTTGATCGGCATCACGGGAGCTTTATTAAGTTTTCATCTTTTTTTTCAGGACAATGCTTTTATTGCATTCCTTTTTTTCGCTCTTTTTTTCTCCCTGAGTTTTTTTATTTTGAAAAAAGTAGAAAAGAAAAGCAGTCACAAACTTCCGAAAATCATTTCCAAAAATTAGGTTTCTATTCTTATATTAAACACAGTAAATGAATTAGCCCGTACATTTCGACTCCGCTCAGTGTCCGTTCAGCTTTGCTGAGTGACCAGAACAAACTATTATAGATTTTATCTACAATTAATAAAAATTTTTATTTTTTCCTTCTATAAAATCTTCTGTATTTTTAAAAATAAGTCTTGATTTTTATTTTTAAATAAGTTTACTATAATAGCATACAAATAAAATCAAATGAAGGAGACTTCTATGAAAATATTGAAGAACAAGCTTTTACTTTTTCTTTTTTCTCTTTTTATCCTTTCGGCCGGCTGTGCAAAAACAAACAACATCCCGGGAGAAAACGGAAGTTCCGTCAGCTCAGACACTAAGGGAAGTTTATCCAATAAAAACTTTGCGATTTTATTTCTCCAGAAAATCGGTCTTCAGGACACGGCTAAATTTAACAGTCCAATGGGAGTGGCTGTTGACTCTGAAAATAATTTTTATATCAGTGACTTTGGCAACAGCATGGTTAAAAAATACTCCAGCACAGGCGTTCTCCTGACTCAATGGGGCGGACTCGGAAAAACTCCGGGGCGTTTTGACCTGACTGGAGAGGTTTATGTCGATCAAAACGATTTTGTTTTCGTAGCCGATATTGGAAACGGCAGAATCCAGAAATTTAATAAAAACGGAAAACTTTTAAAAGTGATCGGGAAAAAAGTCCTCACTCATCCCCGTTCTGTCGCTGTTGATGAAACAGGCATGATTTTTGCGCTGGACGAGTTTGCCAATCAGGTATTTCAATTTGATGCAAAAGGGAAACTGATCAGATCATGGGGGCAAGAAGGCTATCTCCCAGGGCAGTTCTCGTTTCCAAACAGTATTGCCGTCTATCAGGACAGGGTCTATGTTGCCGATACTCAAAACAGCCGGATTCAGGTTTTTGACAAAGAGGGAAATTTTATCACGGTTTACGGCTCGTTCGGGACTGCTTTAAATCAATTAGTGCAGCCGAGAGGACTCTTTTTTGACAAATCTGGAAATCTCTATATCGCCGATACAGGAAACAACCGGATCCTGAAAATGGATAAAGATTTCAACCTTTTGGGAAAAATCGACATGCCGGGTTATCTTCTGACTCCAAACAAAGCAGCCGTCAATCAAAACGGAACCATTATTGTGGCAGATACAGGCACCCATCTGATTAAATATTTTTCAGCTGATTTTGTCTTTCTGGGCTATTCGGGAAGCCTTCGAAACGCTCCGGGTGAATTCAACGCTCCTACAGGAATGGTTTTCAAGAACAACAAACTTTATGTCTTAGACAATTTAAATACCCGGGTTCAGATTTTTGACCGTTTCGGCCGTCTTCTTTCTCAATTTAAATGCGGATTCGGAGCAAATGCTCCTTATGGACCGAAAGGCATCGAGATTGATCAAAACGGGTTTATTTACATTGCCGATAGTTATGCCAATGTGATCCAAAAATTTGATGCAAACGGAAATTTTTTAACCTATTACGGAGGATTTGGGTATGGACCGGGGCAGTTTTTCCAGCCTTATGACATCCGCCAAGACAATGAAGGATTTTTCTATGTGACCGATTTTCTCAATCACCGAATCCAAAAATTTGATTCTGCCTTTCAGTTTGTCAAGACCTTTGGAAGTTTCGGCTATGGAGAAGGACAATTTTTTGGTCCCATCAGACTCGCTTTTGATAAAGACAACAATCTTTACATCACTGATTTTTACAACCATAGAATACAAAAATTTTCAAAAAACGGAGTTTTCATCTCTCAATTCGGAGGCTATGGGCATACAGACGGCAAACTCTATCTTCCGAGCGGAATTTACATTGACAGCAAAAACAGGGTTTTTGTTTCAGAATCAGGAAACCAACGGCTCTCTGTTTTTGATACAGAAGGAAATTTTATAAAGACTTTCGGCTCTCTTGGAGCTCAAAACTATGAGTTTCATTTTCCAGCTCATATTGCAGACGGACCATTGGGAACATTCTTTGTGTCCAACTCAGCGATCAACACTGTTCAGCAGTTTTCCGTTATCTGGTAATTTTTTTAGAAAGGGGGATAGCATCCCCTTTTCTTTTTTGTTAAATTCTATTTCATGAAAATTTTAATCAAGGGTTTTTCTTTTGGAATGCTTCTCCAAGTCTCTATTGGTCCAGTATGCCTTTTTGTTTTTGACTCGTCATTAAAATCAGGATTTTTTGAAGGGGTCAAGGCTTCTTTTGCCGCTGCCCTCGGAGATGCTCTCTATATTTTCCTCTCTCTTCTGGGAATATCCAAATTCCTTGAAAATGAAAGAAAAAAAATCTGGTTTAAACGATTGGGTGCTCTCCTCATTTTTTTCTTCGCCCTGAGTTCCTTTCTTCAGATATTTGGGATTCAAATCACTCCCGCTTTCATCAGAATACAAAATGCCGGATTTTTCTCTTCTTCTTTTCTGGGTAGTTTGATTTTAACCCTTTCCTCTCCCCTCACTATTCTTTTCTGGGCTGGAATTTTTTCTGTCAAAGCAGCTCAGGAAAATTATCTGAAAAAAGAACTTTTTTACTTTTCATCCGGAGCAGTTCTCTCCACACTCAGTTCATTGACTCTGGTTTCTTTTCTGGGACAGACAGCCGGAAATATTTTTTCAGAATCCCTGATCCGTTTCTCATCTCTCCCAATTGCTCTTTTTCTCTTTTATTTTGGGGTAAAACTGCTTATACAAAAAAAGAAAGTTTCCGCCAGCTGATTTTATTTTTCTTTTTTTTCCTGAAGCTCACTAATAATCTGATCCCTCTTCTCAATCTCCTGGAAAAGCGAATCAATCATATCGTTGAATGAATAGGAAATATCTTTCATATGATCATCATATTCTCTGTGAATATAGGGAGTTTTTTGAACTTTGACCGAGATATGCGCCATGTGATCCTGAAACCTTCGAAAAGGCTCTGTCACCCTTTTAATCGCAATCAGATATGAAACCCTGACCACTAAAACACCCCAGACAATAAAAAAAACAAATGGCGCCCAGAAATTGGTGACCAGATACTCCCTGACTTCCAAAAAGAAAAAATCCGTTTTTTTATTGACATTGGAAAAAAAAATCAGAAAAAAGAAAAAAAAGAGAATAAGAATAGAAATAACAAATAAAGGTACAATGTATTTCAGAATATACTTGCTTTCCAAAAGATAAAAGAAACTTTTCCTTTTTTTATTTTTCATGTTCTTTTCTTCCTTAGTGTAAAATTTTTATAAAGATAAAACAAAATCGGTATCAAAAGAAGCGTCAAAACGGTAGAGACAATTAAACCTCCAATCTGGCTGACAGCAAGAGGCTGCTGCATTTCCACTCCTTTTCCGATCCCAAGCGCCAGAGGAACTAAGCCCAGTACATTTGTCAAAACACTCATCAGAATCGGGCGGAGCCTTACTTTTCCAGCCTGAAAAACAGCTTCTTTCAACTGAACACCCTCATGGAGCTGCTGATTGATATATTCCAGAAGAATAATCGCCGCATTGATCGTATAACCGCCCAGCATGATGAGTCCCATCCCGGACATGATATTCAGGGAAAACCCTGAGATAAACAAAGATAAAATCACCCCGATCAGTCCCAGGGGAATACTCAGAAGAAGGATCAGAGGGCTGACAATGGACTCAAAAACAGAGGCGATAATCATATAAATAAATACCACGCTTAAAAGAAACATAAACAGCAGCTGGCTTAAAGATTCCTGAAAATTTTCATTTTCACCGCTTAGGACAATATTATACATATCCTGATTTTTGTTGGCGGATAAAATTTTATGAATTAATTTTTCCAGTTCTTTTGCAGCTTTTCCATAAGAAGAAAAAACAGTTCTGTCAAAATCAGCTTTGATTTTCACAATATCGGTCTGATTTTCCCTTAAAATCTTGTCAGGGCTGTTTCCTAAAGAAAGTTTCGCTATCTTATCCAGATTAATATAAAAACCTTCTCTTGCAGGCAGGAGAATCTTTTTCAGGGCATCTAAACTATTCCGGTCTTCCTGTCTTAATCGGACACGGATATCAATATTGTTATCGCCTTCCTGAAACTTGGAAATTTTGTCCCCGTCTAATGCTACCTTGAGAACTTTAGAAATATCATCAATACTGATTCCAAAAACCGCCAGTTTATCCCTGTCGGCCGTGATTTTAATTTCAGGCTTACCCTCAGATAGTGAAGTCTCAACACTTTTAATCCCTGAAAGTTCATCGAGTGAAAGAAGCATCTCTGAAACTGTCTGAATCAGGGATTCGGTATTTTTTCCTTCCAGATGAATCACAATCGGTTTATCGTCTTCTGAAATCAGCTGGGAAACAATATCCTGAGGCTGGTAGAAAATCAGTTTATCCGCCCTTTCATAGCGGATTTCTTTTGTAAAAATTCCGTAAGCCTCATCGCCCTTGATTTTCTGAGTATCCAGAAAAATAGTGAAATTGGCCGTATTTCGTCCCACTTTGTCGTCAATTTTTGAGACCAAATTATCTTCTTCGTATCCGATTGTAGCAAAAACTTTATCGACAAACGGATAGGATTTAATTTTCTCCGATATGGCGCCGGCTTGCTGTTTGGTAGTCTCGATCGGCGTTCCCTCCGGCATTTTCAGAAAAAGCTGAATTGTATCACTTTTCACCGCCGGCATGAGCTCTGTATCCAGACGAAACATAAAAAAAACAGAAATAACAAATAAAAGAGCTGTTATCGTAAATAAATAGATTTTTTTCCTGAAACAAAAAGAAAATATTTGTCCGAAACTTCTGTCGATACCGGAATAGATTTTTTCAAATACTTTTGCTGTCTTTTGAAATTTTTTCTTTTTTTTAAGCCCGATCCCGCTTTTTTTTGTTTTCAATTCAAGACTGGCGAGCATCGGTACTAAAAGCATCGCAATCACTACCGCCGCTATCAGTGAAAAAGTAATGGTAAAAGCCATTTCCTTAAAAAGCGTTCCTAAAATCCCCTTGACAAAAATCAGGGGGAGAAAAACGACAATTGTGGTGAGAGTAGAGCTGATAATGGATGTCTGAACAGTGGAAGTTCCCAGCGTGCAGGATTCTTGGGTCGAATATCCCATGCTTTTATAACGGTTGATATTATCCAGCACTACGATACTGCAGTCCACCAGCATCCCGATTCCGATCGCCATTCCCCCGAGAGACATCATATTGACCGATACACCAAAAAGATACATAAAAACAAAAGTGGTAATCACTGAAAAAGGAATGCTTAATACAATGATCACCGCTGGTTTCACCTCATGCAGAAAAAAAATCAGGATAAAAAACGCTAAAATCCCCCCTACAATTGCAGCATTAAAAACATTATTAATAGAAGACTGGATAAAAACAGACTCATCTTTAATTGTATGAATGGAAAGACGATCCTGATATTTTTCCCCTATTTCCCGCAGCGCTTCTTTTATTTTCCGGCAGACGGCTACAGTATTAGCCCCTGCTTCTTTTTTTATTTCAAGAGAAATTGTTTCCTTTCCATCCAGCAAGGCCACGCTTTCCGTTTCTTTCATAGAGTCCCTGACTTTTGCCACCTGCTTTAAAAAAACCGGGGTTCCCTGTTTTTCATCCGTTTTAATGATCAATTTTTCAATTTCCTGCATTGTTTTAAAAGTGCCCATGGTTCGGATCAGGTATTCCAGATCCCCTTTCTGAATGTTTCCGGCTGGAAAATCCAGATTTGAGCTTTTCACCGCCTGCAAAATTTCATCTAATGTGACATTATAAGAATAAAGAGTGTTTAAATCCACTTCAATATCAATAATTCTTTCCTGCCCCCCCGTAATTTTGATACTCCCCACTCCTTTTATTCTTTCCAGGCGGGTTTTGATTTCTTTTTTGACAAAGATTTTTTTATAACTGTCGGAAATATTTTCCAGAGTCAGGGTCAGGATATAAACCGGCATAGCTGTCGGGTCAAATTTAATAATCAGAGGCTTTTCCACTTCCTGAGGTAAAAAGGTACGGATTCTTTCGCTGCTCTCACTGACAGAAAGCAAAGCCATATCCATGTCAACGCCCCAGTCAAAAGTCAGAGTAATAATGCTCAGCCCTTCAATGCATTTTGCCTCAATTTTTTTGACTCCGCTCACACTGGATAAAGACTCTTCCATCGGACGGGACACCAAATCCCTGATTTCGGAAGGAGACGCGTTTTTATAACTGGTTAAAACGGTAATTTTAGGAAATTCAATATCCGGAAGAAGAGAAACATTGAGTTTGGAAAGAGAAATCATCCCCACAATCACAACCCCAAGAAAAATCATGGTTGTGGTTACTTTATATTTTATCGCAAATTCTGGTAATTTCATACGATTACTGCAACTGAAAATAAACAGTATAGTTGTTTTTCATCTGATTTCCGTATTTATCTTTCACTCCGCTTGATCCTCCTAAAAGAGTCATTTTATAAAAACTGTCATGAGTTGTTCCAAAGTCAATCTCATCAATATAAATAATCCAGTCGCTCCCTGTTCCATTCTGCTCCACCCTTATTTTATCCCATGAAAGAGTGACGCTGCCTGTACCGGAAACTGAAGTGATGCTGATATTCTGCCTTACCGTATAAGGATCGGGTTCTTTATTTAAGTGAAAAGCAAGGATGTCCACCGATTTATTGGATGAAAGAGCCAAAGATCCGTAATTCGGAAACACTTCCCAGATATGGGTTGCATTCGGATATTTCCAGATTTTGCTTTTTGTGCCGCCGCCCGTCTGGTCGTATTCGGTTACCTCGATAGAGCTTGAATTATTGGCATCTGTCTGGAAACGATAAGTTCCCTGAGAAGTGCCTGCAAGCGAGTTCCCTTGTATATCTTTTAAATCCTGATTTAAAACAATTTCATATCTGCCGCTTGAAGTCAAAAGTTCCTGAGGCATCAATTTATAAGTAGTGGAATTGACCTCTGTGACTAAAAAAGAAACACTTTGCCCTGAATCATAGGAAATAAATTTGATATTATCCCGAAGAGTTTTTATATCCATCGATTCTGAAAAAACAAACTGAAATTGATCGCTTCTCTCAATACAGTGCCGGAAATCATCCCAAAAAGCCGGATCCGCATTGCAGTTGGACGAAATCACAGGGGAGAGAGAAAGCAGTACAGAAGGACTTTCTGTTCCATTCACTGTTTCGATTTTTGTAAGAGACGGTTTGGTATAGTCATTCCCGATGTTCAGGTAATAGACTTTTTCTTCAACCATCTTATTCAGGCTTTTGTCTGTCATATCTTTGGAAAAAGTCAGGGTATAGCGGGTATGCCAGTCCAGATTTTCATAAAAAACCACCGTGACTGTTTTATAGCCATTGACCGCATCGCCATTGCTCCATTGATAATCTTTATTATTAATTGAAGGGCTGATTGAAAAATTCTCGGCAAAACTGCTTTGAAGAACCGGATTATTGAAGGTAATAACAATAGAAGGTTTCTGATTATTTAATGTGGTTTCCTTCAAAGTAAATAAATCAGCGCTGTCCACCGTCAGTGAAGAGATAGAAAGAGGCACAGCAGTGCTTCCCATTCTGAAACTGTATTCATAATCTTTGTCCAGAGTGTTTCCTGCTGAGTCTTTCATATTGGTGTCAAAATTAATTTTATAAGTAGAACCTTCACTTAAAGAAGAAAGGAGGGTAACTGTCAATACCATTCCCGAAGCATCCCAAGTTAAACGATAGGGAACCGAAAATGAAAACAGCGCGGCAAATTTTTCCTGATCCATTGCCTTGTTAAAAGTAATGACAAAAGAAGGTGTCAGATTCATGCCTTCTGCGATATAATCAAAGAAATAAAGCTCTCTGTTTTGCAGACTATGGTTTGAATTGATCAGGTAAAACGAAGAGATTTTAGGGACAATGAAATCATTTCCTACTGTAAAAATCACTTTTTTTTCTTCATAAAGCTTGTTTCCCACCGTATCTTTCAATCCTTCACTCATCGTAATAGTATAGGTTTCTCCATAATTCAGAGGATTGTTTGGAGTAATCTCAATCACCGTGTCTGAATTGGTCATAAGAAGCGAATAAGCGAAAGAAGGAGAAATCGATACTCCGCTTAAAATTGCCGCGGGGTCGATCGCTTTGGTAAAACAAAGGCTTATCTTTGAGTCTTTGTCCACTCCTTTGACAATTGCATTGTCAGGAATGACAAAAGGAGAAGTCCCTGAAACCATTTTCGAGAAAGAGGAAAGCGAAGGAACCCATTTCGGTCTTTCATCCTGTTTTCCCACAGCATAGAACGATAAGACTAGTTCGCTTTTTAAATCGTTCCCGCTGGTGTCCTCTGCTGTTTTACTGATCCCGAAAGTATATTTCGCGTTTGCGCTCAAATAGGATAGAGGTTTAAAAACCAGTTTGGTATCGCCTTCTTCCCAGTCAATCCTCCCCGGCACGCTTGTACCCGAAGCGTCCTGAATAGAAAAAGCCATTTCAGAAACACTCACATCCATCGCCTTGCTGAATTTGATCCAGATTGTACCGTCTTTCGGAACAACCGCATGATTGACAGAAGGATAGGAAGCAATAATTTCAGGTCTTTCTTTGTCTTGAAACAGAAAAGACTTGCAGGAAAAAAACATAAAAATAAAAACAAATAAAAAGTACTTTTTCATTACCTGTATTCCTTTCTTTACTGGGTTCCGAAAACAACTACCGCATTTTCAGGCAAAGCGATTCCTGTACTGCTTTTAATCCCTGATTCCAACCCTGAAATTTTGACACTGTAATAAAAACCGGGAGAATCCAGTTTATAAAGCTGTACTTTGACTTTGACCGCATTCTGGATGGAAGGCAGAAATTCATGATTCTGCAGAATCGGATTAATACTGCCGCTCCCCGATTCTTTGGTCAGGGAAATCGAGTTAAAAACTGTATCCGGATTTATTACGCCTGAAAATTCAATATAGAGGTAAAGGTATTTATTGCTTGACCCGTCTGTCTGGACATTGACTTTACTGGTAAAAGTATCAGGAAAAGATTTTATTCCATTATTAATAAAAACGACATCCCCTGAATTCTTGGTTCCACTATTATCAACATCCAGCCAGAGATTCATAATCTTAAATTCTTCAGAACTGCCTGTTGTAAAATAAAGGATTTCATCTTCCGCCATCGGAGTCTTCAATACATTGTCCGCTGAGATATCTTTCAGGATTTTCAGCTGATAGGTTGTGCCGGCAGATAAAGGAGTATCTTGAGGAATATGAAGGAGAATATAATTCCCGCTGACTTCCACCGATTCCCGCTTAATCGTGATACTGGGGGAAATTTCTATTTTATCTACCACACTCTCAGGGGAAATGGTTTTATTAAAGGTGATTTTCAGGCTGGGTGTCAGAGAAACCGCATTGGGCCATGTCCCCCCGTTTAAATCTACAACAGGGGAAGCCGTGTCCAGTGCAAGAAAATCAGTCGGATCCCCGATATAAAAAAATCCTTTATAGGTTTTATCCAGAGTCACCGTTTCAGTGCTGTCCTTTGCATTGGAACTGACAGAAATCTGATAAAGCTCCCCATAATCCAGCTTTTCATCCACTGTAACGGTCAGGGTTTTTAAATCAGACGACCAGGAATAATAAATCAGCGAACTTGAAATCGAGGGTGTAAAACTTACGGCTGTCTGGGTGGAAGAAGCCTGCATCGGTTTGGAAAAAACAAGGGTTATTACCGGTTTTAAAGGAATGTTTTTCACCACATCCCCTTCCAGAATATTTTGAGCGCTTCCGGAAGTATTCACCACCGATATAGCTGTGATTTTTGAAGAAAGATAATCGGTTCCAATCAGAAACACTTTTTTAAAATCTTCTAAAAAAGTATTGCCTTCTCTGTCTTTGGCATCTTTTCCGATTGTAATTGTATAGGTTTTTCCAAAATCAAACTCATTGTTTTCAAATAAAGTCAGAGTCAGGACATCCTGGGTCCCATTTTCACTCCAGCTCAATGTATAATTCAGATCAGGCGAGAGAGAAAGAGAAGTCTGAACAGAAGCCCTATCCATCAGTTTGGAAAAAGTAAACTGAACAGGAGTTGTTTTACTGATATTTTCTGCTATAGCGCTGTTTGAAACCATTTCTACCGGAGAATTTGCTCCATCTCTCAGGATCATGGACAAAACTTCCGGATGCGTAAAATCATTCCCGATATAAAATTCTTTTGTAAACTGCTCCCTGAGATTGTTCCCCGCTTTATCAGTCACGGTCGGATTGATCATAACAGTATATTTTTTACCGTATTCGAGTTTACGGGTCAGATGAATCAGAAGGGTTGAATCAGAATTCTGCCATTCATATTCAGCCGGCATATCCTGAAGAATCAGTCCGGCAACTGCCAGATTCGTGTCCATCGCTTCTGAAAACTGAATCGTAATCAAAGGCTTCCAGTCCATGCTATTCATATTGGCAGGAGTGATATAAGGCACCACGATCCCCGTCCCCTCTGTGAGATTTTGAACCGTAAGGGAAGAAACTGCAGGAAGCGTATTATCAGAATTGACGGTAAAAACCAGAATAAAAGGAACACTCAGTTTGTTTCCGTTTCCATCTGCCGCACTTTCTTTCAGGTAAAGCCTGTATTTTCTTGAAGTTTTCAAAGGACGGTCAGGGGTGAGAATAATCTTTTTACTCCCTTCCCACACATTCTGGAAATCAACTTTGCTTCCGGAATCTTCCTCGCTTAAAGAAAGAGACTGCTCCACAAGATTTTTATCCATATCTTCCGTGAATAAAACCCAAACTTTCGCATTATTATCCACTCCCATTGCGTTATTTTGCGGATAAGAATCTTTGACATCCGGGTTCTTAAAATCAAGAATGTTTTTTCCCGAGCACGCCGATAAAACAAAAAATAAAAATAGAAGAAATAAGTTTTTTTTCATCCTCTGCCCTAATAATCTATTTTTTCCGCTTCTACTTTCAGCCCTTCGCTTAAACTTCCCGAATTTTCCAGAACAATCAGATCTTTTTCATACAGTCCGTCACGAACCACGAAATAAGAATCTTTTTTCTCGGTTTCCAGAAAAACACTTTTTTTAATAACATAATTATCTTTATAGACAAAAACATCCGCTTTATCGCCTTTAAAAGAAGAGATTGCTTTTTCAGGAATCACCATGACTTTTCTTTTCTTTTTAGGATAAAAAGTTCCTCTGACAAACATCCCCGGCTTAAGCTCCATCTTCTGGTTATCCACTTCCACTCTTACAACCGAGGTCCTGGTTTTCTGGTTAATCAAAGGACTGATCACCGAGACCTTTCCATTGAAAGTTTTCCCGGGATAAGCGTCCACCTGCATAGAAACATCAATCCCGTAATTAATCCGGTAAATATCTTCCTCATTAATCTCAAACTCGGCATAGACTTTGTGAGTGGAAAATAAAACCAGTACGGGGTTGTCTCTTTGGATCATTTCCCCTTCATTGATTTTTTTCACTCCCACCACTCCGTCTATCGGAGATTGAATCACACATTTTCCAAGTAAAATTTGAGCTTCTTCCAGTTCAATCTTATATTTCTGATGTTCGCTTTTGGCGATATTGAGTTTGGCTTTCTCGGTTCTTGTCCTGATTTCTTTGATTTTTTCTATTTTATCTTCTTTTTTTTCAGGCACGAATCCCAATTCCCTTTTAATATCTTCGTCCCGAAACCCGATCATCTCAGAATCCAGATTGTTTTTTGCCATTTCATATTTTGATTTGACTTCTTCGTATTCGACTTCCAGTTTTTTGAGGACAGTGGTACTGATCCCTTCTTTTTCGTGAAGAATTTCCTTGTTTTTATAATCCCGTTCTTTCTCTTTGAGTTCCAGTTCGGTCTGGCGGATCTGGATCTTCATTTTTTCTATATCATAAAACTTCTTCTCCATGGAAAGAAGAGTTTCTTTATACATGTTCTCAGCGTAATTCAGATTGGATTCCGATTGTTTTAAAGCGGTTTCCGCTTTCTTGACCGCCAAAACAAAAGGTTCTTCATCAATTGTCAATAACACCTTGTTCTTCCGGATCATATTCCCTTCCTGAACCTTAATCGAATTCACCTTCCCCTGGACTTCGGCTGTCACCGCCACTTCCTTAAAAGGAACAATATTTCCAAGTACATAAAGCTTATCTTCGATTTCAGAATATTTCGGATATCCTACTTTTACTTTTTCAATTTTCTTCACTTCTTCTTTTTTAGCTTGACTGTTATCCTCTTGACTACAGGAAACAACCAGAAATGCTGCAAAAAAAAACATAACCCATCTTCGAAGCATTTTTTCTCCGTCTTTATTTTTTATTCAATATCCATATCATACATTTTAAAAAAACCGATTGGAACCCCTATTCCCGCTTCCAGCTTAATAGCGGAAGAAACATAGGTGAAAATAGTATTCACCAGTTCCAACCCGATTTTAAGTTTTTCTATTTGGATATCCACCACATCCAGCCTTTTCATTTCTCCCAGTTCCAGTTTGAGTTTCGAGAGTTTCAGCCTTTCATCGATCAACGCCATTTTTCTTTCCTGAATCTCGTAAGACTGAATAATATCTTCGATGTTTTCGTAAAGAGTTTTGAGTTCTATTTCCAGCTGTCTTTTCATATCTTCGTTTTGGGATAAAACTTCCGATATTTTCAACTGCTTTTCCAGATACTGGCTTCCCCATACAGAAATATTTTCCAGAATAGAGATATTTGCGCCCATATTCGATACTCCAGCCCGCCCGTTTTGACTGCTGCCTTCATTATAAGTCGTCTTCATCGGGCTTCCCCCGATTGTAAAGTTGAAAACGATCCCGATGCTGTAAGATTTGTCACGGGGAAGACTTTCTCCAGTTAAGGAATAGTTTCCCACCAGCGAAATGGTCGGGATATAAGAACGGTCTAATAGTTCAAATTCCTGCTTTGCTTTTTTATATTCCAATATATTTTTCGCAAACTCTTTCTTTTTTGAAAAAGCGATTCCTAAAAGATCTTCAAAGCGATAGAAATCTTTTATATGCTTCATTTTTGAGAATTTTTCAAAAAATAGACTTTTTAATGCAATTTCTTTTTGAGCTTCCACTTTTAATATTTTTTTTAAATTGCTTTTTTCAATCTTAATATCCAGCTCTATTTTTTTGAGCTGATATTTTTCTTCTTCCCATTTGGTTTCAATCTCCAAAAGGTCTAAACGGGTAATTTCTCCCAAATTCAGCTCTTCTTTGGCTATTTTCACCTGCTCCTGAATATTAAAAAGAAATTCTTCCTGAAGCGTCTTTTTTTTATACAGCGCCAGAATCTTAAAAAAACTATCTACAACCGTCTGTTTAATAACATTTTCCATATCCCGGTTGTCATAGAGATTGATTTTTTTTTCGATCAGCGCCAGTTCTTTTGCCTGACTGATTTTTCCCCCGTCATAAATCATCTGTTCCAATGAGAAATTGATGGTGTTTTTAAGCGTATCCTGACCTTTTAAAACAATTTCCTCATCTTTGGAAATTCCGATACCTACCTTAGGATAATACTCTCTCCAGTATTCTTTGATCAGTTCATCATAGATTTTATTTTTCAAAATTGTTTTCTTATATTCAAAATTAGACGCCAGCCCTCTTTGAACCGCATCCTGAATCGTCAGAAACAAAGTGTTTTCTTCCGAAAAAATAAAGCCGGCTGGAAATAAAAGAAAAATGAAAAAGGACACCGCAAAAGAATTAAAAAGTCTTAACATTCTCTTCTACTCTTCCTTCATCAATTTATTCAAAAGCCTCTCAATAGACTGATTTAAAACATTCTGAATCACAACCGACTCCAACCCGTTTTCCCCCTCATAATGATCACTGATGATCCTGATTTTATCCCCATTTGACTGATAGAGCTTGAGAGAGATAAAAATATTTAAAATATTTAAGATTTCTTCTTTCTGATGAAGAATAAAAACAGGTTTTAAAATATATGCGGGTTGAAAATGTTCGATAATCATTTTCATTGTATCAGGCTGAATTTTATTCAGCTCTGTTTCATCCAGATTTTTGGTTTCTATCCCGGAGCCGGAAAGAAAGACTTTCACTTCTTCAGGAGAAATAATAGAAAAACCTTCTTTTCTGATTTCTGTGCTGATAATTGTATCAAACATAATTTTTAAAGCGTCTGTGCCCAGATCAATCCCTTTCAAAACCGTAACCGGAAGGATCAGAATCTTTTCATTTGCGCCAATCTGTTTTTCCTCTATCAGAAAATCCGAACGGACAATTTTTCCCTCACAGGAAAATAAAAAAACCAAAAGCAATATTAAAATTTTCTTATTATTTATCAACAATTATATAACCCTCTTTTTTAAGATAAAATTTATTAAAAACAAGTATCCTTGTCCAATTTTTAACATTTTTCATAAACTCCTCAAAATTTACTTATATTTTTCAAAATAAATAAAATTAATACCATTTAAAATCATAATATTTTTTTTTATTTTTAATTAAATACAATTCCTCTTTTATCTTCTCAGTAAATTCTTCAACAATTTTCTCGCTGTTTATTGCATACTGGTATCTTTTTACAGACTGATCTGCATTGGATAAAACAAATACAATATCTAATATATTGGTCAATAAATTATTTTTATTCAATAAAGAAGATACCAAAGTAGATTCAGTTCTTTCATTTTCTAAAATCTGAGATACATATTGTCCAGAAAAACAAGCATTCTCTGAAGAATAAAAATCTACAAACTGATAACTTTTTTCATTCAAAGGATATTTTTTTACCAGTTCATCATATTTTTTAAAATTTTTTAATGATTTAAATTCTTTTGAGTTTTTTAAATTATAATAAATTATACTGATTGTCAACTTTTTTTCTTTTGTATAATTATCCAGGTCTTCTTTTTCTATGACATTTCCATTAGAATCTTTTTCTTTTATTATATCATTATATATATAATCATCAATTTTAGAATCAATAAAAATAATAAATATTGGAGAAGAAGAAATAATCTGTTTGTCCAGAAATAAATAATCATAACCAGGATACTTGAAATATTTTAACTTCCCATTTTCATCAAATTGAGCTAATATATTAATTCTTAAACTGGGATATTTTTCTAAAAATTTTTCTTTTAAAAGGATATCTAATCCCTTTCCATTTTCAGACATAATTGGAATCCCATTATAAAGAATCACTACAACAGGATTTTCTGTCAGTATTTCTGAAACTTTTATAGGATAAGAAGATCCGCATCCTGATAAAAATAATTGATAAAAACAAATAAAAAAAAATATTTTCCTGTTTATATTCATTCATATTTCCGTTTTTTTAAGTCTGCTTCTCCTTCTATACCTCAAGGAGAAGCAGGTTTATTAATTTTTTAGTAAATTCTTGAATAGATGTTTTTTTTCAGTTCATACTTATCTTTATCTAAAGCTTTCTTTGTTAATTCTTTAATTCTCTCTTCACTTGCCTTTAATTCACTATCTTTTTTTGTTCTGAGACTAGATTCTGATATATTTTTTTCTTTAAAATAATATCTATCTTCTATAAATTCATTTGCAGCCCAACCTACTGCTGCTTCAAAATCATCTGCTTTAAAAGCAAAAGACTTAATTGTACTCCAAATATCGTATGGATTTTTTTGTGAATTGTGGGTAAAATTCCTGTTTTTTTCATTATAATATTGATATGCTTGAAAGAAGTTCATTTCACTAGTTCCATTACCGTCTTTAGTTGAATCAAATGGATCCCTTCCTTTATCGGTACATCTTCCAGATGAATCATAACCATTCTTGCAAACTTCCATTTTCTTTTCCCCCGTAATTGTAGCCCAGAGATTTTTTCCTGCTGTAACAAACCAATTTCCTACATTTTTTCCTGCTGTAACAAGCCAATTTCCTACAGAAGATAAGAATCCGTTCTCCGTTTTTTCTTTTTTAAGATTTTGACCTCCATTGGCTTGCGTTTGAGCATTTACTTCTTCATTTTTTTGATCGACATTGATTTTTGTTTGAGTATTTGCTTCTTCAGTTTTTTTATTCGCTGCATCCTGCTCTGCTTTTTTTTCTTCTTCAACTGTTTTTTTTGCTCCCGCGTCCCACAGAAAGCCCAATGTATCAGTTACATGAGAAAATTTAAATTTATAAACATCTAGTTTATAATTATCATTATTTGCAATAGCATTTATTACAAGATTAGCCCCTAATCTTCCTCCGACCTCTCCTAAAGTCCCCGCAAAACTTTGTAGAGAATTATTATAATATTGTTGTTCTGATTTACTTTTCCCCTCATCCGTTTTATATTTACCGTCTTTTTCGCTCCATTTTGTATCTGCTAATCCATTAATTCCCATAATGGTCAGATCTTTCACTCCAGAAACGATAATTTCACTTGTCTGAGTCATGACTGCTTTTTTCCAGTCCCCTTTATCGTTTAAAGCCTTTTCAATTTCTGCATCACTTATCTTTGGATTCTTTCTTTTCATCTCATACTTTAAACTTACCCGGTCTATTTCGTTTGTAAAAACATTTCCAATTCCATTGATCGCCTTATCAGTTAAATTTGCCGCAAAAGTATTCCAGGCACTCCCTTTTTGATAATTTCTAGTTTGATTGACAACATCCCATTGACTTTTTCCATTACCTGCAATTCTGATTTGATTTACAACACCCGTTGCCAAGCCTCTAGCTGTTCCTGAAATAGCTCCTTTTGCAGCACCTAATCCCACTACATTTCCAAAATCTTTCCAACCATCGAAACCTTCACCTGAAACTAACCGATTAGAGATTCCCCCCAGTGCTCCTGTTGTTGTGTCTCTTATAACAGTAGAGCCTAAATTTGACCAGAAACCACCTTCTCGTCCTCCAAGAAAATCACCTTTCCCTATAGTAGAAGTTAAACCTCCTGCTATTCCTTGAACAGCACTTCCTGCCATCATATTTCCAAAATCTTTCCAGCTACTGAATCCCTGACCAGATAACAGACGCCCGCCTACATTATTCAAAGTTGATTTGGCAAAATTACTCGCAATACTTCCCAATATAGTATCTCCACCCGGTATCATAGAAGTTGCAAACTGCATCGTAGCTCCGCCCAGTGCAGACCAGAAATTATTCCCTCTGGCTATACTTTCGGTAAAAGACATGGTCGCCATTATTCCAGCTGCCAATAAAGCACCGGCACCAGTAGCAGTCAACACAATAGAAGCCGCTATTTTGGTAATGCTTCCAATACTTAAAGGGAATCCAGGAGCAATTGGAATATCCCAAAAACTTGCAGAAAAACCCGCTTCCGCTTTGATTCTTTCCTCTTCCTGAGCTTCTACAGCTTGGATTATTATTCCCTTTGCTCCTTCATCAGAGCTAATTTGTCTATCTACATTTTCTTGGAATTCTTTTTCAATTTTTTCAATTTGCAAATTTACTTGAGCAGTAGCAATATCATAAACTGTATTCATTTCGATATCTGAAAGTTCTACTACTGAAGAAGGGCTAAACTGTACCACATCACGATCTTTATTTAGTACTTTTATATCTATGGTCACATCCGGTACTTTATATTTCTGATAAGCCCCGATATACTGAGTCTTATAATCCACTCCAATCAAAGTAACACTTTCTACTACTTCCCGATAATAACTGGAACCGTTAAACTGGTAGCCAAATTCACGGTTCATAAATCCCGGAACTACTTTGTCAAAATACTCCTGATCCTGTTTAATGATGGAATCCCGGCTTTGTTTCACCAGTTTTTCCATATTTTCCATGATTTTCAGGTTATTCATTTTGGCAATAGTCGCCTGATACTGATTCAAGGTTGCGCCCATCTGATTCTGCATTGCGCCTAAAAGATTGTTGTCTTTCATCATGCTGAATGTAAAATTGGTATCCGCCATTTTCGCCTTATCAAACATAAAAGAAGGGATCCCCAGCGAGCTGGTTTTGGAAAGCACATCCTGACTCATTTTATCGATTTGAGTTTTCAGGTCTTCTTTACTTCCGAAATCAACACTTTTTTCAATCACTTCCGTCATTTTAGATTTCACTGCATCGATTTGATCCTGAGAAAACTCAACCGCGATTCCCTTAGCCGCATTTTCATAAGATTTGGATGCCCAGTCAGCCGCTTTTTTATCAAAAGAAGCCAACTCTACTTTTGCAGCCGATTCAAGTTTTGTCATTTTGTTTTTTGTGGTATCGATCCAAGTCTGCCATTCTGATTTAAAACGATTCAGTTCCTGATCCCAGGCTGCTACCCCTCTGTCAAAAATCTCATAGACTTTTTCTTTCCACTGATTTTGATCCTGATAAAACTCAGACTGCTTGATACCCCATTCCTGCTGTTTCAGCCGGACCTGCTGAGAAATCATGAGCTGAAATGATTCCTGACCGATTCCTTCTTCATAACCGTTTTCATAATCCTGGCTTTTTCCGTAAATCATATCCTGAGTCAGTGTATTGTAAATACTGGACTGTCTGTGATAAAAACTCATGGTAGTGGTCAGATTTCCGCTGGTATTTGGGATTCCGCTTAAATTAGAAGCATTGCCGAGTACCACCGATATTTTTTGACTCTCTGAAGGTCCCCATGCCTTATCAGAAATCAAAGCCAGTCTTTCTCTTAAAAAGAGGGTTTCATCCAGATTATTTTCTCTCATATACCCTTTCATATCTCCAATAGACCGGCTGTTAAGCCCTGAAAGAATTTTCACTGCGGATGAAAGCATATAACTGAAGTCAATTTTTCCGTTTTCATAGCCGCTTTTTCCTCTGAGAGTCACTTCAGAAAAAGTCTGTGAAAGAAGGAGTTTGTCTAAATCATTGTCCGCATTTAAAGCCCCGATGATTTGAATCGCTTTTGTGTATTCTCCCTGCTGGTTATAAACTCCCAGACAGGCAGCCAGTTTATCCCGAAGCTGGTTTAAATCAGCCGGATCATTGACATCGATATCAGCCAGGTTCAGCTGAAACTTGCTTTCAGATTCCAAGGCTGTCCGAAGAGAGTGTAAATCCTGATACGCCAGTTTTTCTTTATGGGTATATTTTTCAACATTCGCCACACGGGTGGAATTCGGCACTCTATAATTCCAATCTACATCGGCTCTCCATCTTGCCATCGCATAGTTATGGATCACATGCCCTTCACCCAGCCATACTTTGTAAAACGGCTGAGCTTTAGCCTGATACCAGTGTTCTCTGGCTTTGTAATTGGTTCCAGTCATATGAAAATAACCGGGACTCCAAAGATTATTCCCGAAAACATCTTTATATTTTTCAAGAAACCCGTTAATCTCGGAAGAATCTTTTCCGACCGCTCCCCCGCGGTTCATCATTCCCAAATACTGAAGATAGAGGTCTGAATAATTTTTATAAAAATCAAACTGCCCCATCAGATTTTGTCCCTGATAACTGCTGAGTTTGCTAAACACTGCTGTCAGGGTATCATCGTTATATCCCTCGCCCAGACTCTGATGCACATGGCTGGTCGCTGCATTCTGAGAAAGCATATTGTAAATAAGCTGTTTTCTGTTATCAGGCAATACGGTATTAACACAAGTTTCTCCTCCTATAAACTCCCCTTGAGCATTATAATTCGGATAACAATTTGTTACAGTGTAAGTAGCACCGTTCCATGTTTCTATATCCCCGCCGGAAACTTCCTGCAGCATTCCCATAATTCCATAGGGGTCTCCTGTCCCGCCTGCTGAAAAAATCCTCTGGAGCTGCTCTGCCACATTTCCGTTTTTATCCACTTGAGCCAAAGTGTTTCGATAATAACGGTCCATTGCATAAAGATAGTTATTGAAACTATAAGATCCCATTTTCCCGATAAACTCTTCATAAAGGTCTTCTCCCAGCGCTTCAATCATCTTGTCGGTTGAAAGATAGCCGAACATCTGGCTGACATAAGTATCCACTTCGCTTTTTTTCGCATCCACAGAAGCTTGGAGAGACTGGGTTCTCTGCTCAACTGCCTGCAAGAGATTGCTTGCGGAAACCAAAGCATCTACCTGATTTTCATAAGTGGTCCATCGGCTCATGTATTCAGGATTATTTTTCAGCTCATTGATTTTAGCTTCCACATATCTTGCCCGCCAGTTTGGATCAGAATCGACCGCCAGTTCATTTTTCAGCTGATTGTACCGGGTTTCTGAGTCTGTGAATTTTGCCAGCGCTTCTTCATAAACCTGTTTCGCATCCACTCTGGAAGACTCTTCCCCTTCTGCCTGAAGATAAGGGGTATTGGCATATTCATAGACTTCATAGGCAATATCGTATTGAAGCTTGGCATCTTCCACCTGTTTATTCTGATTATCAATCTGATTCATCAGATCAATATAATACGCATGGGTTTGATTCAGACCTGCCTGCATTTTATCCATTTTTTCATTGAGCAGTTTCAATGCCGCGTCTTTTTCCTGGATTTCTTTCCACTTTGCATCAATCGCATTCTGGATTTCTTCCAGCCCTTGAGTATTGGAATCTACAGCTGCCTGATAGTTCTGAATGCTTTTCTTGATTTTACCGGATGCTTCGTCAGCCAGCTGAAGTTTATGATCCATTGCCTGAATAGTCTGATTCAGCTGATTCATTTCTGTCTGAAATTGGTCTTGTGTAAAAGTGTTTAAAGAAAAACCAGATTGAACCTGTCCATTTGCATCAATTTGAAGACCGAGAACATTACTTTGTTTATAACTGAAAGAGCCGTCTCCATTTTTGAATACAAGCGACCCGATAATGCTGCCGACTTTCAGTTTTGCAGACTCTACTCCTGCCTGATTGACAATAGTTTCTATTCTCTGGAGGTACTCTGCCAGAAGATAAAATGAGGTGATTTTTGTTTCTTCGACCGCATTTGAAGCATTCTGAATCAAAGCCGTATATCCCTGAACCGTAACCTGAGAAGCATCCCAGGTTTTTAAAACTTCTATACTCTCTTTCATAGAAACCGAAGGAACTGAAGTGAGAGAAGCCGCCCGAACCAGATAATACTCTCCGTCCAGTTGATCCAATTGCTCTGCAATCGCCTTTTTCAAATTCAGCAGACTGTTTTTTTCAGCAGTTTGGAGAGCCGTATAAGTTGACTGAAAAAACAAGTCACTGGCAAGATAGTTATCAAAAGCTGCCTGATCTTGAAAAGCAAAATAATCCAAACTATTGGTTACTGTGGCTGGATTGTAGTTTAATAGCAGAGAATACATCTGCATTTTAGTCTCTATTTCAGGAGCTCTGCCTGCCGGATCAGATATCGCAGACAAATATTTCCAGCCGGAAAGTTCTGTTCCACCTGAACGGACATAAAGAGTCATTTTCTCAACCGCATTTTCATAAAGAGACTGGATATCGGAGGTCAAAGGGATTTCGCCGGCAACCACTTTTTCTACCAGAGTTTTTGCGGAATTGATAATGCTGTTTTCAGTCGTCGCCCCATTTTCATCTTCCATATTCAGATCCAGAGTCCGGGCATTGAAATTTTTCGCGTTATGCTCAAATTCATTCATCAGGCTTAAGAACGCGGAATCCAGAAGATTATCCCACTGATTTTCAAAAACATTGTAAAGATAAGTAAAATTAGTTTTCAGTTCGGATTCATTGACCCCGCTTCCTGTTTCCAGAAAAGTTTGAATTTGATCGGCAATAAACCCATTCATCAAGGCATCTTCAGGATTTGCAGAGACTTGATTTTTGATATTTTGTTTTAATGTGTCATAATCTGAAACAAGACCGCTGGCTAAAAGGTTTGTTTCCAGTTCGTCCGATATTAAAGAGCTTAAACCTAAACTTAATGCGTAAGCCTTTAAATCATCCGCAGTAAATTTCTTTTCTAAAGTAAAATTATCTTTTAAAGATTCTAGTTTTGTTTTAACAGTGCCTGTTTTTCCGGTGAGAGTAGCCTCAATTCCGGCAATAATATTGGTTTCCATTTCACTATAAATATCAACAACAGACTGACTGATAGTATTTTGAAGAGAAGTTGTAAGATTATTTTCCTTAACTGCAATTGAATCTACCACAGCCTGGCTGATGCTGACCGCCTGAGCCGATCCGGAAACATACTTATCGTAAATATAAGAAACACCGGTCTCAAGATTGCTGTAATTGGCTTTTAAACTGTTGTAACTTTGATAAAGATGCTGATTCAAAGCATTCCAGTCGCCGGCATAATAAGTTTTCAGATTTTCTACGCTGACTCCCAGCATATTGGAAAGCTTGCTTTGGTTTTCATAATCTATTGAAGCTGAATCCAGATAGCTGAAAGCAGTTTTTAAGAACCCGTTGTTGTAGCCGGTAAAAGAAGTAAATTGAGCCAGCTGGTTTTTGGATGACACATAAGATTCCATCACCCCGTTTTCCCGGGTCAGGGTATCTGGATTTTGATTAGAGGCTGATTCTTTCCCGAAAACACTCTGAAGAAAAGAAGTCCCTTCACTTCCCCTGTTAAAATTAATTCTGCTGATTGCATCAAAATAATCATTAATCAATGTTGTATAATCAGAATAGGCTGTAAATCCTTCTTTTTTATACCCTTCCTTCACGCTTGCATTCTGTGCCAGAAGCATCTGTTTTAAAAGATTGTTGTATTGATCTTTTAATCCATCTGTCTGATCGGTTCCGTCCAGCGCCGTAATCATAGCCTGAATATCACTTTGAGTTGCCGCTACCTGCTGCCGGAGCGCCTCTAAAGTCAGGGTTTCCGTCACATAGGAAACTTCTTTTTCTCCATTTGGAAGTGTTGTGATCACTTGTTTTTGATACTCGGTCTGATACTGTCCGTTTTCAAAGCTGCCTAAAAGAGTAGTCAGATTATTATACTCGTTTTTCTTTGTCTGGAGAACCTGCTGTGCATTCTGCATTTTTTGAAGCGTTTCAGCCGCAGTATCTCTCAAACTGCTGTCTGCCGCCGCATACTCATAAACTGCCTGAGCAATCAGAAGTCTTTTTCTGAAATATTCATATTCATTTTTACTTTGCTCAAACTCAAACTCGGCATTGCTCATCATATACATATCGCTGTTATTGGCTGTCTCGCTGGATAAAACCCCATCCGCTGCAGACTGATTGTAGGGATTTAATCCCTGATTCAGATACATATCTTCCATAGAAGCAAAACTGGTGAGAAGCTGGTTTCTCAAATTCGTTACATTCACTTTTTCGTTTTGATATACCTGAATTTCTTCCATCCATCTGGCAACACTGGTCATTCCCGCATTATTGACAGCTCCGGATAGAAGCATTAGGTGGTTTGCCTGATCCACACTGATCTGGTAAGTAGTTTTTTTATAACTGACTCCATCGGCAGAAAGCTTCCAAACCCCTCCAGTATTTACCCAGCGGCTGCCAAAAGCTTCATTGACCTGAACTTGTAAAACAGGCTGCCCATTCACCATGACATAGTTCATTCCCAGTAATTCTTGATAAGCCAGTTTCACACTTGCATTCATGACAGTAGGATCGGCTACAACCGATGAAGTTAAAACTCCTGGAAAGTCAGAGTAAGAACAACTTTGCGGGTCTGCAATCGGATACCCATTACAGTAATACTGTGTTTTTGTCCCGTTTCCAGTCGCCCATGTATTTCCCGGAAGACTGTAATTCGCATAGGCGGGAGGAATAGCGGGAACACACCCCATATCCCAGCAAAAACCTGCCATAATATAGTCCATTGGATTATATCCCAATACTCTGACCATTAAGGGCGAACTATAAATTTCCTGCGCAGTAAAATCACGGCTGGTTACAACCACTGCATTTTCATTATTTTTAAAAACATACTGCCCGTTATTCACCACTGAGGTAAGCTGAGCGTTTTTCTGTGCCAGCTCATCCGCAATCTGAACCTGTCTTCCTTTCACAGTCTCATCCATCCAGACCAATTGTTTCTCAATATCGCTGACCATGGAATTGGCAGAGGCAAGGTTTTGGAAAACCTGCTGACCATAAGTTTCCCAGTTTTCCTGTTTATCGCTTAAATATTCGCTTAATTTATTTTGAATATCTGTAAAATTAGCATTCATTTCATTGGTTTTATTTTCCCATTCTGCAAAACCCTGCTCAATCTGGCTTCGGGTTTTCTCGATCCAGGTATTTCTTTCTTTCAGGAGTTTTTCAAATACATTTTCCCATTCCTGAATTCCTGTTTCCAGAAGCTGGTTTCCAGCCAGAAGTTTTTGCTCGTATTGATTGACCAGATCCTGTCTTGCCTGGTTCCAGAGATTAATCCCTTTCTCCAGCTCTTTCCGGAGTTCGATAGAAATGTTTTCAGCATAGCTTCCGTTTCCTGCTTCCTGAAAATTGACCTGATTCTGAATCATGTCAAAGATATTGCTCTCAACTGTTTTGAGTCCTGACTGGGTCTGATTCAATACATTGCCCACTACCAGCTCCGCATCCTCTTTTTCAGCATTTGCTTTCAGAGAATAAATATCCATACTGGTTTCTGTATTAAATTTATTATTATTCCGGATTAATATATTGGATAAATCAATATCCCATTCTTTATAAACCGCATCCACAGTCTGGTCAATCCCGTCATGATAGCCTTCCAGATTGGCCAGTTTGGTCTGAAGATTTTCTTTTAAAGTATTTAACAGTTCGGTTTTTGAGGTATTTGCCTCAGTTTCCAGATATTGATTAAAAAGATTTTTAATCCCTTCGTCCCGGCCATCGTAGTACTGAAGAATATAGTCTTTTACTTTTGTCTCTATTCCGGCTTGAAATTCCTGAATTTGACCATTCTGTTCTTCAATAATTTTTTTTGCTTCCTGTTTGATTTTCCAGTTTTTCTGTTCTTGCGCCGCCTTATCGGCAAGTTCCTGTTTTAATTTTTTCTGCTCTTCCTGTTTTTCCAGAAGCGCCTGCTGCGGGTCGATTCCCTGCTCTTTGATATAAGCGTCAAAGTCCTGTTCCCATCCCGCTTCGATCACAGAAAGCCCTGTATTGACAATCTGCTGATAAACGCCTTCATCTTTGGCTGTTTTTGCCCTGTCAAAGAGTTCTGTCAATTTTTTTTGATTGTATTTTTGATAATCATACGCTGCGAAGATATTCGGAGCGATCATTGATGAGAAGAAGCTCACCAGAATCCATAAGCTGATAATTTTTTTGCTGCCCATTTTCATACCCCTCAAATTTTTCTTTTATACCAAATGTCTTTATAATCAAATAAAAAAATATTTTTTAAAAAGTCAATATTTTTTTACTTTTCCCCCAATATTTTCTTCAGTTTTTCTTTACCCATTTCTCCCGCTGCGATTTCACGGTAAGGCTTCCCCATTTCCTCAACCATTGCTTTTACCTTGTCCTCAAACTTCAATTCCTTATAGATAGCTAAAAGTTCCAAGCGGATATTAAAAAGAGTCGGCTCAATGCTTAAAGCTTCCTTATACTCTAAAAAAGCGTTTTTAAAATCTTTTTCTTTCTGATACATTTTTGCCAGTTCATAATGCGCCCTGAAATTATAAGGGTCATCCTGCACAATTTTCTGAAGGATCGCCTTGCTCTCTTCCTTTTGCCCCAAATCATCCAGTATTTTTGACTTCCACAAATCCACAGTCTGATTATCTTCCACAAATTCTTCCACTACCTTGACTTCTTCCAGAGCTTCCTTAAGCTGGTTTAAATAGTAAAGAGATTTGATTTTCATGATTCTTCCGGCAAGAAAATACCGGTTTTCGTCCAGCACCTGTTCCAGAAGCTTCAGGCTCGCCTGAAAATTTCCCTGCACAAAAGCGTATTTTGCTTCCAGAAAAGTTTTTTTGGAAGATTCTGAAATACTTCGATAATCTTTTTTACATCCCAGCGTAAAAACAAGCAGAAAAGCGAAACTAAAAAATAAGATTTTATTTTTTAGTTTCATCTTTTTTCCCTTCGCTTGAAATAAAATAGTCTTGATTTTCTTTGATTTTCAATTTCTTTTGAATCATACCAAGGACTTTATCTTCTTCTTCTTTTAAAAGATAATCAATAACAGCTTTCTTTTTATTCAGATAAACTTCCTGAAGCGATTTAATTGCATCGTCTTTTGAGATTTTCTTCTCATCGTAAACCGCTTTATTTTTCTTATAAAGCTCTTCAATAAAAACACGGTCATCCGAATACTGGGTATCTTTAATCTTGTCAATATTAGGGATGGATTTATAAAGGTATCCTTTCACCAAAGCTTCTCTCATTCCCTGTTTAAAGAAATACACAAATTCAGGGTCTTCCAGATACTTTGCATTGAGCGCTTCATAGATAATCGCGTCCTGTTTTTCCCTTCTGGAAATAAATTCATTCCAGATTTCCTTGGAAGCTTTGACCGCTTCCTGTACATGGGTCGGATAATTTAATTTTACAAAGACTTCAAATTCTTTTTTCATGCTCTCGGCATTTTGCGCAACTCCCTCAATTTCATAAACCCATGCTCCGCTGTCTTTAAAAAGGTATTTTTTAAGCCCTGAATTGCTGATTGGGTTTCCCGGAAAAACAAATAAAAGCAAACTAAGCGCAATCAAAAGAATCCCTATCAGATACATATAAATGCTGATACCGCCTATTTTTTTCTCGCAAAATTTCATATTTTCTCCTCCTTCATCTTCTTTTCCAATTCATCTACTTTTTTCTTTGCCTGCTCCAAAAACAAAAGATAGAGTTTAATCTTTTTCATTTTAAAAGCCATGACAACAAATTCCTTGTATTTCCTGACCGCTTTCTGATAAAGCCTCAACTGCTCATAACAGAACGCGGTAAAATAATAAGTATCGATTTGAGCGGGATTGATTTTGATGACTTTCTCAAAATAATCAGCGGCGGCAAGATAAGATTTTTCAATCTGATAAGCCATTGCAATGCCGTAAAGAGATTCCCAATGCTTCGGGTTGACTTCAAGGGTTTTTTGATAATAAACCTTCGCCTCGCCTGTATTTCCCTGTTTTAAATAAATATTGCCGAGGGCATAGAGAGAAGTCAGGTATTTTTTATCCAGACTGAGCGCTGCCTGATAAGATTCGACCGCTTTATTGAGTTTTCCGATTTTTTCATAGAAATAACCCAGATTATTCCACAAAATTGGATTTTTCGGGTTTTTGGTAACTTCTTCTTCCAATTTTTTGATTGTATCCAGCGTGTCATTCATTTCCTGAATTCCTTTTTTTTGGAGAGATTGAAGGGAGGATTGAACAGAATTGTTTTGAGCAGATATCAAGAGAGCCGACAAGAAAAAAAATAAAACAAATAAATATTTCATTTTCACACTACCTTCTATTCTAAATTCTTTTTTCTAATAAATTTCAATTTCTTCTTAAGATTAAAAATAAGTACTTTAAGTAATAAAAACAAATTTTTCATTGTAAAACTATACTTAAGTTTAATTGGAAGCAATTTTCCCCTCCCTTTACCGATTTTAAATCTGAGTACAGATTCGACCCGCAGGAATCATGCTTTCTTCTAAATCCAGCATGGCGTTGATAAGGGAAATTCGTTTAAAATGCTTTAAATCTTTCAAAAAGATTTCTTCTTCAAAAATCAATCCTTCATCCAGAAGTTTGGCTCTTTTGGTTCCTTCAAGAAGAGGCTTGGAAGGGGTCAGCCATTTTTTCCCGTCATAAAGGGCAATGTTTGAAAAACTGGTATCCGTCAGTCTCCCATTTTGAATGATCAAAATCTCGTCAGCATTGTTTTTTTTCAGGAGGAGCTTTTCAAAATCCCTCCTGTCTTCCCATTTATAGTTGTAGGAAAGTCTGTCGTCAATGACGCATTGAAGAGAATGAATCATTTTTTTCTGATAACCAATCCATTCGATTTTTTCGATTTTTTCTTGATAAAGAATTCGAAGACGGTATAACCCGTTTTCAGGAATCTGATTTTGAGCGATTTCATCTTGAAGAGAAAGAAAATCGTTTTGATTGAAAAGTGTTTTCCGCGCCCGGTTAAAGCGTTTTTGATGATATTCCAGATTGTAGATCCGTCCGTTTAAACATTTTATAGTTTCAAGCAATCGGGACATAGACTTTATCCTTTAATTCCTGATATTCTTTTTCCGGGTCACTGTCCAATGTGATTCCGCCGCCGCTTCTGAAAAAAAGCTTTTTGTTATTTTCTTCAATAAAGCGGATAAGCACAGCGCTTTCCAGATTATTCCCGTCAAAAAAACCGGCTATGCCTGTATAAAACCCTCTTTCATCTTCTTCCGTCCCCCGGATGATTTCCAGTGTTTTCTGCTTCGGCGCCCCGCTCACCGATCCTGCGGGGAGAAGGTCATAAATGAGAGAGCCTATTCTTTCATGATAGCCGGGACGAAGCGTTCCTTTGATTTCCGAGCTGACTTGAAGAATCTCTTTTTCATGGGTTTTGATTTTTTCGATATAGCGGAAACGGACCACAGAAACATTGCCGGAAACTTTCGCAAGGTCGTTTCGAAGAAGATCCACAATTGTGACATGCTCGGCTTTTTCCTTGGGATCGTTGATAATTATTTGATAAGCATCGGGAAGGGAGGCATCGATGGTTCCTTTCATCGGGTAGGTAAAAATCGTTTCTTTTTCAATTCTCACAAAAGTTTCGGGTGAAAAAACAAGAAATCGCCCGGGATAAAAAAGTTTATATTTTGCCCTGCTTCTATAAAAAATTTCTTTGAGCGATAAAGAAGTTTCAATCAAGGTTTTAAATGTCAGGTTCACCAGATAGCTTTCACCCATAGCAAGGCTTTTTTGAACTTCCTGAAAAGAATTCAAGTAGCGATCGTATGGGATGGGATATTTTTGAAAGGAAAAAGGATGACTGGGAAAATCCAATAATTCAAAATCATTTTTAATTCCATTAAAATCAAAACAGATTCCGCTTTTTTTCATTTCATCCAAAGTCCAGACTTCAGGTTTTTGCATTTCAAAATCAATGAGAAAAAAAAACGGAATCTTTTTCTTTCCGTAAAAATTCATTTTATCCGTCATTTTTTTTATCTTCTACCCTCACAGGGGCGAGTCCTTCTGAAAAATCTCCCGCATCCAGAAAAAGGGTTTCGATCTGCATTTTTCCAGATGAATTGATATATCCCCATTTCCCGTTGATTTCCGCAGGCGCCAGCCCTTCGTTAAACGGTTTCAGACTCTCTGCCTTGACGCTTAAAACCGTCTGTCCATTTGGGTCAATAAAAATCCAGCTGTCGTTTTCTTTTTGATAGACTCCGGCTGTTTTTTCTGAAAAATTCCACACAAAATCGTACTGGGGTCTCACAATAATCTTCCCTGTCCGGTCAATAAAGCCCCATTTTCCGCCCTGAATCAGCCTGTGTCCGATCCGTTTCCCGCCAATATTGACTTTTGCCATGCCGTCATGAAATGACCCGACAAAATCAAAATTGGGTTTATAGATAATCTTCCCGTTTCTTCCGAAACAGTACCACACATTCTTTAGCGAAGCGATGATTTTATTCTCGCTCATGCTCCAGACAAAATCCAGCTGGGGTTTAAAAACCGTTTTGCCTTCCGGATTGATAAATCCCCATTTCCGGTCGATACTGACCGCCGCTAGTTCTTCCTGAAAATCCCATGCATAGTCATAATCAAAAGGGATGATGGTTTCGCCCTCGATATTGATAAATCCCCATTTTCCGTTGAGAGCCACAGGCGCCAAACCATGATTAAAATTACCTGCATCATCATATTTCGGCTGCAGGAGCATCCCGCCGAGCCGGTCGATAAACCCCCATTTTCCGTTCATCTTGATTTTTGCGATTCCTTCGGAGTGTTTTCCGGCTTCTTTGAAATACGCATCTATTTTTATTTTTCCTGTCTGATCAATATAAGCCCAGGGCATGGTTCTATCCTTTCGTTTTTACCATAAAAAAACGGCAGATTTTGATTTTTATTGAGAGAATTTGTTTTTGAGCATTTTTTACGGCAGCAATTTTTTTTGTGGCAAGGATGCGGAGTCGAGGTGTCACTTCGGCTCCGCTCAGTGACCGCCTGCCGAAGGTCGGGAAATTTTCATTTCTTTAACCCTGCACGATGCAGGGTTTTCCTGTCCGACTTGTCCTTAAAGACTTAAGGATAAGGGGGTTAGGGGGTTTGGATTTGCCACCCTCAGGAAAATCTGAAATAAGGAATATTCGATTAAAACGAGAAATGGATCAATAAGAGAAATGAGAAAACGATAGGTTAAAAAAACTTGCAAATAAAATAACCCGAAAAATACTGCCACAGAAAAAAATCCCTCCCCCTTTATGGCTGATTTATTCTGTTTTTTATTTTGACTTGTTTCTGATTTTTTTGGATTCGGCTTAAAAAAAGCTTTGAATTTTATTATTTTTTAATGGAATTTTATTGCTTTGCTGCAAAAAAAAAAGGCTCTGACATTGCAACAAAGCGGAATTTTATAAAAAAATGAGAAAGAGGCGCCTATGTCATCCAGCGAAAGCGAAATTCGGATTCAAAAAATTCAGGAAATCAGGGAAATGGGTAAAGATCCCTATCCTCCTCGTTATTACCCGTCAGACTATTCAGCTGATGTTTTAAAGAAATTTCAGGAAAACGAAACCCCTTTTCAAGTCAATCTGGCAGGAAGAGTGATTTTAAAAAGAGTCTTTGGCAAATCCCTTTTTATGACGCTTCGGGATTCTAAAGGAGATATTCAGGTTTTCGGGCATATCGAGCAGATGAAAGACGAGTATGAGTTTTTAAAGAAAAAAATCGATATCGGCGACATGATCGGAGTCAAAGGTGAAGTTTTCAAGACCCATAAAGGAGAAACCACGGTCAATGCGTTTGAAGTCACTCTTTTATCCAAGGCTATTAATCCCCTTCCTGAAAAATTTCACGGGCTGACCGATGTTGAAACGAGATACCGTCAGCGGTATGTAGATATGATTGTCAATCCTGAAGTGAAAGACAATTTTGTGATCCGCGCGAAAGTGATTCAAGCCATCCGCCAGTATCTTTACCAAAGAGATTTCATTGAGGTAGAAACCCCTATCCTTCAGCAGATTCCCGGCGGAGCAAATGCTAAGCCTTTTATTACGCATCACAATGCGCTTTCCATGGATCTTTACTTAAGAATCGCCCCTGAGCTTTATCTGAAAAGAATCATTACCGGCGGTATTGAGAAAATTTTCGAAATGGGCAGAGTATTCAGAAACGAAGGAATTTCCACCCGCCACAACCCTGAGTTTACTATGATCGAGCTTTACCAGGCCTATGCCGATTTCAACGACATGATGAAACTGACCGAAGAGATGATCGCCAGCGTAATCAAAGATATAAAAGGAAGTACGGTCATTGAATATCAGGGAAAAACCCTTGACTTTACCGTGCCTTGGAAACGCCTGCGCATGGATGAAGCCGTGAAACAATTTTCAGGAATCGACATCAATCAGGTCAAAGACCGGGATGAACTGGAAAAGAAAGCGGTGGAAGCCGGGCTTCCTGCGGATAAAATCAAAGGAATGGAATACTGGAAACTTTTTAACACGCTTTTTGAAGAAAAAGTGGAAACCATGCTGGAAGGACCTGTTTTTATCACCCACTACCCTTCCAAAACCACTCCTTTAGCCAAAAACGACCCTTCCAACCCTCTTTTTGTGGAACGGTTTGAACTTTTTATTGCCGGAAGAGAGCATGCCAATGCCTACAGCGAGTTAAACGACCCGATCCTTCAGAAAGAAAAACTGATGGAGCAGGTCTCTGAAAAGAAAAGCGGAGATGACGAAGCCATGTATTTTGACTCTGATTTTGTCAATTGCCTTGAATACGGAATGCCTCCTACCGGAGGATTGGGAATCGGAATTGACCGATTGATGATGATTATTTTAAACGCTCCTTCCATCCGCGATACCTTAATCTTCCCGCATATGAAACCAGTGGAAGAATAAAATTTTTAACTTTCCCTCTCTTTCATTGAAACGGTTGTTTTTTTTGAAAGAGAGAGGTTTAATCGGCGCTGACCAGAGGAAGACAAGGGGAGTTTTAGGAATTAAAACATTGTTTTTCAATAACTATTTATTTACACTACCTGACGGTAAAAAAAGAAATTAATTTCAAAATTCCTTCTATTATGGAAAACTAGATTATTTAAAAATCAATTTACCACTTGAAATGAGAAAGAGCCTCAGAACTTCCCTATATAAAATCCGGATTTAAATCAATACACAGGATAAATTTTTCATGATAGTGGATGTTTCTGAAAAGAGAAGAAACTGTGATGCAAAGTCTTCCGGTTGCCATGGAAATATAAGGTTCGGTAATGTACTGATTCAGTCCTGAAAGGATAAAAAAATAATAATCTTTCAATGAATGCCCGCTTCCTTTGACAGCAGGATGAAAAAGAAGTTTCTTTTCTATGATGGGCGCGTCTGAAGTATTGAAAATAGTCTCGGTTGTCTGAATGCCCATTTCGTTTAAAATATAGGCGCATTCAATGGATGGGTACTCATAAATCATTTCTTTCAGTCTGGCATCGAAATCATCCAGCGGAGTGGAAAGCAACCCGGCGATCAGATGATTCATGATCGTATCTAATTTGATTTTATGAAATTTGTGACTATTTATTTTTTCAAGTACAGTATTTCTGAATTGATAGGAAATGTATTCAATTTTATCCTGAAGCATATGAAAAATATGGCTTGAAACAGGTTCGGGCTTCTTAAAATAAAATCCCTGAAAAAGATCAGCGCCGAGTTCAAGACAGGTGAAAATTTCTTCTTCTGTTTCCGTTCCTTCTGCCAGTACAAGAGAGCCGACTCTATGAGAAAGACTGACCAGAGATTTAAAAATTTCCTGTTTATAATATTCTTTATCAATATTACTGATAATTGAACGGTCTATTTTTAAAATATCCGGTTTGACATGGGCGATGCGGTCCAAATTGGAATGTCCGGCGCCGAAATCATCCAATGCGATCAAAAAACCATAGTCCTTGTAAGTGGCAACAAAATCCTTTAAAGCTTCAGTATCATTTACTTTAGACTCAATTATTTCAATAACAATATTTTTAGGATTAATACCGAGTTTTCGAACTGTATTGACAATATTGCCGGAGCCGACAACTCCTTTATCAATAATGGATATTTCAAAGTTTAAAAAAAGCAGGGCAGTGTTGTTTTTTTCATAAATCGGCTGAAATTGTTCCAATACTCTTTTCCGGCACAAACGATCCAGTTCCAAAACACGATCCTCTATCAAAGCCCGTTCAAAAAGCGCAAAAGGAGGGATCAATTTTTTTTCTGTGACAGACTGTCCTCTGCATAAACCTTCCAGACCGCAGACGGATTTTCTCTTTATAGAAATAATAGGCTGGAAATGAGCTTCAATCAATTCATTCCTCAGTATTTCGTCTAAAGAAAAAGAAGATTGCTCCAAAGAAGTCATTTAAAATCCAATATAAATTATTTTATAATTATCAAAAAAATACAGAATGAAAATTTAACTCTTTTTCTGAAAAGATAAAAAACTTTTTCAATTCAGATACTCTTTCTCGATATTTGAAAAATCACAGGCATTAAATAGATTTGTTTTGACTGATTTCACTTCTTTTTCAATTTCAGAGATCATTTCTTTCATCGAATTTCTTTTGGTATTCCCGGCAAAAGCGCAAAGGCAGGTAGCAGGAATAAAACCCATCTCCTGGGATACAATTGCAATTTCTTTTTCCAGAAGAAGCCCTAAGGGTCTTATAATGCTCAAATCTCCTTTAAAAAGCTGAAGTTTCATCGGCATAGTAGAGAGTTTGCCATGATAAAAAAGATTCATAAGAAAAGTCTCAATCATATCGTCTTTATGGTGCCCTAAAGCAAGTTTTTTGATTCCCATATCTTTTGCTATTTTAAAAAGATAGGTCCGTCTGAGCCAGCTGCACCAGAAACAGCTGACGGGCTTGTCTTTTTTGCTTTCACTGACTGTAGGAAGGTTTTTAATAATATAAGGAATATTTAAATCTTTAAAAACCTGCTCGACATAGGCAGCTGTTTTTTCCCGGAGCGCAGGTTCGGTCAATTCATTTTTAAGATGGCAAGCGATTATTTTAAAATCAATGGGCGCTTTTTTTTGAAAATCAGCAAAAAGTTTTACCATCAAAAGACTGTCTTTTCCTCCTGATACCGCTATGAGCACTGTATCGCCTTCTTCGATCATTTTATGGGCGACTATTGCGGCTCCGAATTTTTTTCTGGCTTTTCTTTCTAAACGGGGCATATAAATCTCCAAAAACTCATTCTTTTTTCCGAAAATATTCTTTGCGTATTAAAAATTTAATTGATTTTTTTTTATAAACTATTATTTTTTTATAGTAACTTCAAAAGGACTTGAGAATGATTAAAATTAAGTTTTGGGGGACCACCGGTTCTATACCTGCTCCGCTTCAGCAAAATGCTCTGAAGGAAAAACTCCTTGCCGCTCTTATGGAAACGATTGACTCTCCTGTTAAAAACAAAGAAGATGCTGAGAAAATTTACCATTCTCTTCCCAGTTATGTAAAAAATACTTATAAAGGCAACAGCCCCTGCGTTGAAATTCAGGGATTGGATGATTATTTTATTCTGGATGCCGGCAGCGGACTCCGGGAACTTGGATTAGATCTGATTAAAAGACAGGAAAAGAAAAGTATTGTCCATCTTTTTCTTTCTCATTTTCATTGGGATCATATTATGGGTTTTCCTTTTTTTGTTCCGGCTTACAACCCTTCTTTCAGCATTAATGTTTATTCGGGGCATTCGGATCCGGAATTAAAATTGGCGGATCAGCAGGTAAAACATCATTTTCCTGTGGAAATGACCGATATGGCTTCTTTCAAGAGTTTTTTTCAATTGAGCCCTGAAGGTTTTATCCAGCTGAATAATGTAAAAATACGAATTCTTCCTCTGCGGCATCCGGGAGGTTCTTTTTCTTACCGTTTTGATTTTCCTGATGGAAAATCTTTTGTTTATGCAACGGATGGAGAATATCCTTCCCGGGAGCTTTCCGAGCAGAAAATTCAAGAATATGTGAGATTTTATAAAGATGCTGACCTTTTGGTTTTTGATGCGATGTACACTTTTCAGGAAGCAGAGCTTCATAAAATGGACTGGGGGCATTCTTCTGCCAATATTGGAGTTGAACTTGCTATTGAAGCAGGAGTCAAGAAACTGGCGCTTTTTCATCACGAACCCTCAAACCGGGATCAGGCTATTTATGAAAAATTTATAAACGCCCGAAAATACCGGGACAGTTATTGTAAAAACTACCGCAAGGAAAATAAACTGGAAATTATTCTGGCGCTCGACGGCGGGATTGTTGAGCTGAAATAATTAATGAGCAGAAAACAGAACCGGATATATTTTTTTAAGATATTTGGATTGACATTGTTTGTGTTTTCGATTTTATTTCTCATTCAAGGCTTTTTTTCTTCTCATCTATTTGACAATCTTGTGTTTTTTCTGCCGGGAATCTTGATTATTTCCCTTGTTTTTTCATATTTTTATTTTAAAATAATATCAAAAGCGCTTTCTCAGTTTAAAACAGCCTATCGTCAGGCAGAAGCGCATTCTTTTGATCTTTTGCAGTTGAGTCAGGTACTTCAGGAATGTCAGGGTTTAAAAAATATTGAAACATTATTTGAAAAAATCAGTTCTTTTCTTTTTATTAAATTCGGGTTTGAGGGAGCAATGCTGGCGCTTTACAGGGGAAAAGGCGAAAATCCCATTGTTTCTGCTTTTTCTATGCTTCCAGAGTTTCAGGATGTTTGTAAAGAAAAAATCGGGAAACCCTATCCTTTTGTTTTAATTGACAATTTAAACAGGATGAATTTTATCTCTGATTTTTCTTCTAAATTAATAAAATCAAATGAAAATCAAAAATTTACATCTTTTCTTAAAATTAAAAGTTTTTTACAGATTCCCTTAAAAACAAAAGAAAGTTGTGTGGGCTTTCTTACTTTGACCACACATTCGGCTTCTCTTTCACTTAAACCAAAAGAAATTCAATCGCTGGATTTTTTTATTTCCCAGATACTGCCGATCATAAGAAATATCAAATCGAATGAAGATGCGATGGCTTCTCATAAAGAACTCGAAACTTTTGGGGAAATTGTCCGAAAAATCAGTTCTTTTTTTAATTTTGATGAAATTATCAAAGAGATAGCAGACTATCTTAAAAACACTTACGGATTTGAAGGACTGGGACTGGGGCTGGTGGATAAAAACAGGCAGAATTATATTGTTGAAATCTGGCAGATGCCGAAAAGATCGTTTTTAAACCGGATTGAAATCAGAAAAGGGGATAAGTTTTCTTTAGATCCTTTGAAAGGAGGAATCGCTTCGGTGACAATTCTCAGCAACAGACCTTTATTTGTTACCGATATTGATACCACCTACTTTCCTCAGTCAATGGACAAGGATATTGTAGAAGAGTATCAAATCAAAAGTGTCCTTCATATGCCGATACCGGTAGAAAATGAAGTCATCGGTTCTTTTACGCTGACGGCAAGCTCCCGAAGCATCTCTATTACCCCTGAAAATATTCAGTCCATTCAGAAATTTACCGCCCAGATCGGCGTGATTTTGAAAAACAAAAAACTCTATCAGGAAATAGAAGCAAAAAAAAATGAGCTTTCTCTTTTCAATGATATTACAAAAGATCTGATATTGTCCCTCGACTTTGTTTCTGTCTTTAATAAAATTATAGAATATCTTAAAAATACTTTTTCTTTTGAAGGATTTGGTTTGAGTTTTGTTCAAAAAGACCTGAAAACTTATAAAGTAGAAATATACCGTCTTCCAGAACGGCTTAAGCATGAACAGGAAAAAATGGAAGGAAAATATTTTCCGCTCAATTTTGAAAAAGGCGGAAGAATCGGAGAAACTATTCTGGAAAAAAAGATGTCCTATTTTCCGGATGTCAGACCGGAGTTGATTGAAAATCCATTAAACCGGAAAGTGGCTGAGGATTTAGAACTGAGAACAGCTTTAAACATTCCTCTTTTAGTAGGAGAAGAAGTGATTGGGGCTTTCAGTCTTTTTTCTCATTCCACGCCTATTTTTTTAAAAGAAGAAGATTTGGACTCTATTACCCGTTTTGTGGCTCAGATCAGCGTTGTTGTGCGCAACTCGAAACTTTATGATGAAATAGAGGAAGCGAGAAACAAGCTTCTGGAAAAAGAGCGGATGATATCCGAAGATATGGCGCTGGCAAGACAGATTCAGGGAAATCTTCTGCCTTTTTCTTTTTCACACATTCAAAACCTTCAAATCAAAACCATTTATCAGCCGCATAATGAAATCGGCGGCGATATTTATGATATTTTTGAAATGGAAGAGGGCATTATCAGAGTTTTTATAGCGGATGCAATTGGGCACGGCATTCAGGCGGCTTTAGCGACTATGCTGATTAAAAGCGAATATGAGAAAATTAAAAATACTTCTTCATCTCCTTCTGATATTCTCTCTCATCTCAATCAGGTTTTTTATAAACAGTATTTTAATTTGAGTATTTTTTTCAGCTGTTTTACAGCAGAAATTGATTTTTATGAAAAAAAAATATTTTACGCTTCGGCAGGTCATCCCCCCCAATACCTTATGAGAGGGAATGAAATCCATAAACTCGGTAAAAATTCAAAAATGATCGGAATGCTTGAAAAAACGGTTTATCACTATTATGATATTAATTTTGAAAAAAACGACAGGCTCCTTTTTTATACCGACGGGCTGACAGAAGAATTTAACTCCACGGGGGATGAATTTGGAGACACCGGGCTTTTATCGTTTATACAAAATAATTCCTATCTTCCTCTTGAAAATTTTATTCATTCTCTTCGGGAGTCTCTAAAAGACTTTGTCGGAAAGCCTTTTTTTCAAGATGATTTGACCGCTGTCGGGATTCAGATTCTTCAATAAAATTTTTGAATAGCATTCAATTTTGATTCCAAAAAAATCGATATTTATCACTGATAAAGAGAAAGCAGGTTTGTTATGATTTTAGATTTAAAGTCTCCCGATATTGCTCATGATTTGGCTTTGAATTACTGTAATCAGGGAAAATTTCAGGAAGCAGTGTTGATGCTTGAAAGAGTCAGAGAAAAAGACATGAGAATTCTTTCTCTTCTGGCTGAATGCTATGACATTCTGCGCCTGAATGAAAAAAAATTGAAAACCCTTCAACGGATCGCTGTTGCCTTTCCTTTAAAAAACAACCTGAATAATTTGATTAAAGAGTCCAAAAAACAGAAAAAAACAAGCCTTGCGTTTCGTTTTTCAAGGATTGGAAGCATCCGCTTCCCTTATGATCCTGATTTTAAAAAAGAATTAATTGATATTCTAATTAAATCTGAAAAATATACCATTGCCCGCCGTCTGGTCAAGCTTTACCGGAATTTCATAGGAGAAGAAAAGACTCTTTTCTATAAAGGTCTGATTTATCAGGAAACAGGAAGAAAGATAAAAACTCTTTTTATTTTCAGAAAAATGACTCAAAAATATCCTTTTAATATTTTATACCGTTATTTTCTTTCCACAGCTTATCAAGCTTTGCATTTTTATCGTAAAAGCGAAAATGAACTGATTTTTGTCAAAGACTTTCTTAAAAACATTCCCAAACTCATGCAGTTCAGAAATGAAGAGCAGGATACGCTTACCGCGGTTCTCCAGCAGATGTGGGACGAGGTTAAGTAACTCTTTAATTCCCCTTTTTACGCTTTTTTACCTGTTCTTCTTTTTCTTTTACAACCTTTACTTTTAAATCTTCCGATTTTGTTACGATAGAGTAGATTTCATAGGATATATTTATTTTCAATCCCTTATATTTTTTTAAAAAAATTTTGTTTTCTTGAATTTCAATTGCTATATTTAAATAGTCAAAAGCGCCGCGATAGCTCAGTCGGTAGAGCAGAGGACTGAAAATCCTCGTGTCGGTAGTTCAATTCTACCTCGCGGCACTTTTTACACTCAAAAAAGACAATCCTTTCTTATTTTCATTTTAACAATTAAAAAACCTTACCCATTTTTTATTAATTTTTTGGTTAAATACAAATTTTAGCATATATTATTATCAAAAGAATTGTATTTTTTACAAAAAAAACGGGAGAAAAATATGTTAAAAAAAACACTTATCTTATTACTATTAATTACTTTTTCAGTTTTTACAAAAATTGACGCATCCGAAAAAACAATTGCGGCGATTTATTCTTTTAAAGGTTCTATTGAAATCACCAAAGATAAACAAAAAATTAAACCTGTTCAATTCAAATCACTGGAATCCGGCACTATCATTTCAGTTGGCGGAAAATCTGAAATTATTTTGATTTTAAAAGACGGCAGTAAATATCAAATCCAGAAAAAATCCCGTTTCAAACTGACCGAAAAAGGACTGGAAGGAATGAATGCTGTGTCTATCCAAATGATAAAAGACGGGAAAAAATCCGTAACAGACAACGACACCATGGTTTTCAGCAGTTCAAAAAAACCAAAAGATAAAGATAAACTCAGCGAAGAAGTTAAAAAAGAGATCAAACAAGTGGATGAAAGCACAGATGATCCTGAAATGAGAAGCTTATTAAAAGTGATTATTTATAAAAGCAATGGACTTTTTGATCTGGCAGATCAAGAATATAAAAAATATCTGGAACTTCAAAAGAAATGATTCGTTTAAAAAATAATTCTATACTGAAATGATTTTAAATTGCAAAAATCTGAGCATTTTTTTATTCTCTTTGTCATTCCTGCGAAGGCTGGAATCTATTGAAAATAATCATTTTAAGTTACAGATTCCGGTCTTTTGCTATCAAAAACCGGAATGACAAATTTTGCAATTTATATTCAGTTGTGTATATTAAACTAAACTGCTAAATTATAAAAATATCACTTTTCTATCTCCCAAAAACCATTTTTCACACTTTTTTCACCACTCCTGTAGAGCCGTCCACTTCGAGGAGGTCGCCGGTCTGGATTTTATCGGTGATTTTGCGGAGGCCTACAATAGTCGGGATTCCCATTTCACGGGCAACCACGGCCGAGTGAGAGAGGACAGAACCCCGTTCGATTACCAGCCCGCTGATGGATGGAAAAAGAGGCACCCATCCGGGGTCGGTCCGCTTGGTAACGAGGATTTCCCCGTTTAAATCAGCGTCTTCGGTAGTGAGCACTACTTTAGCTTTGCCTTTGATAAAACCGGGGCTGCATGGAGTCCCCCTGAAAATATTCGGGTCTCCGGTTTCTTCTTCTTTCGCCATATCCACTTCCTCATCGGAAAGAATTTCCACCAGATTGTTGTTGTAAATATCACCGTAAAAATACATCCGCTCAAAACTTTCCTGCTTTCTGTATTCATCAAACTCTTTTTTGCGCAGTTCAATGATGTCTTTCACAATCAGCTGGCTTGATGATCTGCCTTCTATCAATTCAATCACTTCATTGACCGTGAGGTAAAAAACATCCCGGTGGTGCGCGATCAGACCGTCTTTTTCAAAGCGCTTGCCCATAGCGGTGATAATGCTTCGGACTACGCTGAAAACCTTGGTGCGCATAAACCGGAGCTCTTCCCGCTTTTTGATATGGAAACGGGATTTT
>Ga0154385_1128_pt2 | contig 46135 bp, 42 predicted proteins | sample RifGroB1_FD_105628 | JGI IMG/M metagenome (GOLD analysis project Ga0154385, IMG submission 105628) | Spirochaetes bacterium GWB1_36_13 | reverse complement strand
AAAACATTGAAAAATAACAGAGATTCATCTTAAAAACTCCCTTTGTCTTCCTCTGGGAGATAAGGGGCTGGGGGTTTGTGGGTAAAAAATTTTCAGATTTTTTATTTGAAAAATGACTTTTTCAGGGTCGACTAAATAATAATCGACAGTCTGATTAACTCCATTTAAAAAAAACAATTTATGAGAACTTATTTTTCTGAATTTCTTTCAAAGCTTTTAAAAAAAACTCAATTTCCTCTTCTTTGGTAAAATAAGATAAACTGATTCTCACAGATCCTTTTTTTCCATTCCCCAGCCTGTCATGAATCAAGGGAGCGCAGTGAACCCCTGTCCGGGCTATGATTCCATAGCCTGCTTCCAGAATATATCCCATATCTTCGCTGCCAATCGTTTCAGACTGAAAGGAAACAATCCCTGACCTTTCTTTTAAAAAAGGCGCATTGATACGGATATTATTTATTTTAAGCATTTCCCTGACCAGATAATCGGTCAATTCTGTTTTCCTTTTCCGGATTTTATCCGCCCCTTCTTCCAGAATAAAACTGACCCCTTCACTGAGAGAGAGGATTCCCGTCATATTCATTGTACCCGCTTCATAGACATCAGGTCTTTTCTCCGGCTGGAGAAGGTTTTGGCTTTCTGTTCCGGTTCCGCCGGTTTTAAGCGGAAGAATCCGAAGCCCCTCTCTTATATAAATTCCGCCGATTCCTTCCAGACCAAATAACCCCTTATGCCCTGTAAAAACAAGAATATCTAAAGGGATTTCTTTCAATGAAAAAAGATGGCTTCCCATTGACTGAGAAGCGTCCACTATCAAAAGAATTCCGTGTTCTTTTGCGATGTTAGAGATCTCTTTTAAGTCCTGTAATGCCCCTGTTACATTAGAGCAATGATTGATCACCAGAGCCAGAGTGTTTTTTTTGATATTTTTCTCAATCTCCTCAGTCAATATCATTCCGTTTTCATCGCATTCTATCAAAGAAAGCGCAATTTCTCCCTTATTTTCAAGGGTTTTCAAAGGTCTTAAAACTGAATTATGTTCAATCACACTTGTGATAAAATGCTGATTCTGATAGGCAAGACCAAGGATTGCCAGATTTAATGACTCTGTCGCGCCGGAAGTAAAAGAAATCAACGAAGGATTTTTTATATCTAAAAGATTTGCCAGATTTTTTCTGCATTCTGCGAGAATCTGAACTGAATTGGAATAAAAAGAATTGCTCCTTCCAGAAGAAAGAGGGGGTGTTTCCAGATATTTTTTGACTTTTTCCAATACTTTTGGAGGTTTGGGATAAGAGGTGGCTGCGTTATTGAAATAAATCATTTCTTTTTTGCCTGAATGAAAGTACAGAGGCTCTTAAGCGTCTGTACTCCTGTTTTTTTTAATAAAGCGGGAAAGCCTTACAAAGTTCGATAACTTGTTTTTTTGCTTTTTCAACAATCGATTGATTGGTTTTATTTTCAAGAATATCCGCCATCATAGCCGCAATAACTTCAGCTTCTTTTTCTTTCATGCCGCGCGTTGTGATGGTTGGCGTTCCGATACGGATTCCGCTGGTCACAAACGGAGAAAGCTTTTCGCCCGGTACCGTGTTTTTATTAACGGTAATATTCGCCTCTTCAAGGACAAGCTGGGCTTCTTTTCCATTAATGTTTTTATTGCTCAGGTCAAGAAGGAAAAGATGGCAGTCCGTACCGCCGGAAACCACTTTAAAACCTCTTTGCATAAAGATTTCAGCCATTTTACGGGCATTTTTTAAAACCTGCTCCATATTGGCTTTGAAACTATCTGTCATAGCTTCTTTGAAACAAACCGCTTTTGCGGCGATAATATTTTCAATCGGTCCGCCCTGAATTCCAGGAAAAATAGTTTTGTCAATTTCTTTCGCATATTCCTCACGGCAGAGAATCATCCCGCCTCTCGGTCCTCTCAGGGTTTTGTGAGTCGTTGTTGTAATCAGATCCGAATAGGGAGCAGGAGAAGGATAAACCTTTGCCGCGATCAATCCGGCATAGTGAGCCATATCCACCATCAGATAAGCCCCGACCTGATCCGCAATCTCTCTGAATTTTTTAAAATCAATCACTCTGGAATAAGCAGACGCTCCAGCTACGATCATTTTCGGCTTGTGCTGTTTTGCCAGTTTTTCGATCTGGTTATAATCCAAAAGTCCGTTTTCATCCACACCGTAAGAGAAAGCCTGATAGATTTTTCCGCTGAAGTTTACACTGCTTCCGTGAGTCAAGTGTCCGCCTTCATTCAGATTCATCCCGAGAATCGTATCTCCCGGCTTTAAAACGCTGAAAAAAACGCCCATATTGGCCTGGCTTCCTGAATGCGGCTGAACATTCGCATGTTCCACTCCAAAAAGCTCCTTGGCTCTTTCTATCGCTAAATTCTCGATCACATCCACATGTTCGCATCCGCCGTAATATCTTTTATTCGGATAACCTTCCGCGTATTTATTGGTTAAAATACTCCCGATTGCTTCCAGCACATTCAGTGAAACAGCATTTTCACTGGCAATCAGCTCCAGAGTATTGTTTTGTCTTTCTTCTTCCTTTTCGATCGCCTGGGCTATCTCAGGATCAAACTTTTTTAAGTTCTCCAAATTCATCTATCCTCCCATTTTTTGTAGGTTCTTGACCTCTTCTTCAAAAAACATTTTTTCTATATCCAGCAAGATCACAACTTTTGAATTGTCATCGATACGGGTTACCCCTTTAATATATTCTTCCTCAATTCCCGAAAGAATGGAAGGCGGCTGGGCTATTTCAGACTCTTCCACCTGAATGACCCGGAAAACTTTATTGACAATAATCCCCAGAAGGCTGTTAAAAGCCCGGATAATAATAATTTCTCTTTTATTTTTCATCCCTGAGACCATGTGAAACTTCTTCTCAAGATTGATCACAGGAATAATATTTCCCCGAAGATTGATAATTCCTTCCACATACTCTAATGAATTGGGTATAGGGGTCAAATCGGGAAGCCGGATAATTTCCTGAGTGTTAAAAATATCAATGCCATACAATTCATCGCTCATTAAGAAAGTTACAAACTGCTTTGCCATAAAATCCCCCTATTCTTTTTTTTCCTTCATCATTAAATTTAAGATATATTCTTTAATTTTTAATAAATCGCCATGCTTAATATCTACAAACCGAACTCCCATTTTTCGTTTTCCGTCAAAATTTTCAATTTTACCATTAAAATTTAACTTAAGTTTTTCGATTTCCATAACAGCATTTACTTTTTTTCCTCTAAAAACCAGATAAGGATTGACATCTTTATTTACAATGACTCCTATACCGCCCAGACTGATATCTGTCAGACTGCCGATCGAAAAATTATCAATATTTTCAAAATCAATTTTTATCAGATTGGGCTGAACATTGTCTATTTTAAACCGAGGGTGTTTCCGAAGAGTATTACCCGGATTTTTTTCTATTAAATTAATATAATTTTTGACTTCTTCAAGAATTCTGGGATAGGCCATTGGTTTTGGAACTACCCCGTAAACTTTATATCTTACCAGTATATCTTTTATCAGAAAATTGGATATTTGAGTTAAAACAACAATTTTGGTTTTTTCAGATAAAACCCTGATTTTTGCCAGAATATTTTCATCATGCTCGCCAAAATCATCGTAATCTAAAATTAAAAGGTCGCATTCGCTGTTTTCCAGATACTTTGAAAGAGAATCCAGAGCAGTAAAACCGCTTACTTTATACCCGGCTTGAAGCAAAGGGAAATAAAAGTAATTATTAATTTCTTTTTTACTAAAGCAAAAGGCAACCGTTAACATTCATTTTAAAACTTTCTAATTGCGAGGACTTTATTCCGGGTGCTTTTACAAAATCCGTAAGCCAGGTTCCAGTATTCAACCGCTGCAAAAAGTGCGTTTCCTCCGTCATCTTCTTCACTTTTATCAGTTCTGAAAGATGCGAATTCCAGCATTTTCTCAAAATCGCCCTCAGCAAACGCCTCATATCTTTGTTTGAAAAAATGATTCCATTTTTCCAGATCTTTAAATCCTTCACCTTCATCCTGAACAATTAAGTGGATTTCTTTATCTTTAACATTAAAAGAATACCATACTTTGATTTTTTTACTTGGCACACAGCGGTTTCCGTGCTTAATCGCATTTTTTACAATTTCACTGACCTGTTGTTCTAAAAGGTTAACTTCCTTAAAAGTATCAGGAGCTTTTTGAACAATAAAAAGAGCAAAAGCGCGGATTTGATTGTAAAGACTTGGAAATTCTTTATAATACATCCCTTCTGTCGAAAATCTAGGGTCATTGTCGTCTATCAGCATTATTTCCTTATAATCTTCTGCTACCATGACTTCTCTCCTTCAAAAAATAGGTCTAAAAAAAATAGCTATTTTTAATAATTATTTTTTTAAAAACAACTTAAAAATTTATTTTGTATAAAATTAATAATTTTTATCGTAAAATAGTAATGAAAAATTGAGAATATTTAAAAAAGATCATTTTTTTTAACCCGCTTCCTCTGAAATTTCTAAAATAAGCTTTTCAATAAAATAAGGAATAAACACAGGATCAAACTTTCTCATCTGAAGTTCCAATTTCGGAATACTCATAATAAGAGATTCTAATTTTTGAATTGAAAAACCTTTAGACGATTGAATCATTTTTTTAACCAAAAAAGGATGCATTTTTAAAGAAGAAGCCAATTCAGTTTCCCCCGTGCCTTCCTGTAAAGCTTTTTTAACCGCAAGGTATTTTTGAATCTGGTTTAAAAGAAGCAGTGTCAGAGGAATAGCCGACCCACCGTCAGCTAGATAATCGTTGACAGATAAAACAGATTGATTGATTTTTTTATTCAGAATATCTTCAATAATCAAAAAGATCTTTGCTTCGCTATCGCCCTTCACCCGGTAAACAGCTTCCAGATCCAGATAATCTATTTTTTCTAAAACCATTGATTCTTCTATCTCATCAATATCCAGAATACTGGTTATGCTTTTTGAAAGATAAAAAACCGCTTCTGCCGAGATTTTATTTTTAAACTTATTAATAAGATATTTTTCCAATTCATAGTTTTTAGGAAGATTAAAATTTTCTTTTTCAAGTTTTTTTAAATTTTTCCTAAAAGGAAGGGTTTCTTGATAGGAAATCATTAAAACGATATCTTCAATTTCTTTTTCTAATAGAGTTTCAATTTTCGGTATTTTTTCACAGTCATAAATTTTATAAAGTATTTTTTCACCAAAAAGACTTCCTGAAGACAGTTGATTCATTAAAGATTCATAAGAGGGATTTTCAGGTATCACAATCTGAAGATCAGGATTTTCATTTTGCATTTTTTTTTCAAAAACAGATGTTTTTTTTCGAATCAGCTTAATATCATTCCCATGATAAAGGACAAAAGGCATTGTTAAAATCCTTTTATTTATACTTAAGATTAAAAATTTTAAGAGGAATAAAGTTTAGAGAAAAAAAAACAAGAGGAGAATCCTCCTCTTGTTTCAAATAAGAATCAAAAATTATTGAATTTTTTCTTCTTCAGTAGAAGCGTCTAATTCATCTAATTTAGATTCCATATCAGCATAGAGTTTTTTCTGTCTGTCGTTCAGCTTGGTTTCTTTTTTCTTCTGATCAAGAACTCCGTCTCTTGCAGCAATATATCTGTCATATTCCATAGAATATCTGACATAGTACTCATACATAGGAGTTGACCATCCAGCCAATTTACCATTTACGATTTTTGGTTTTACAACTTGTCTGTAGTATTGGTCACCTTTGAGCATACCAGAAACATCTACATTTTTAGATACTTGAGCTTCAAGTCCTTTCATAACTTGCTCTTTTGATTCGTCTTCACCAGAACCAATTGATTCCCAAGCTCTTGCAACTTGTGCTGTAACCAGAGATTTGATTGCTTTCGCTGCTGCTGCCGCTGCATTTAATTGAGCAGCTTCTTTAGCAGTAGAAAGGTCTTTTGACTCTCCGTATCCGATGAAAAAGATAACTTTTTGCTTTTCAGAGTTCACTCCAACAGAGTCACCTGCGATTACCCAAGAAGGCATAGGACCCATTGGAGCATCAGTTACTTTTGCCTGTGGAATTTCTGGTTCAGTATTTGCTGCAGTAGTTTCACCTTTTGCACCGCCGCAAGAAACCAGAGATACGAGCAGAGCCATTACAGCCAAGAATGAAAGAAGTTTTTTCATTTTTTTCTCCTTTTGAAAAAATTTTTTAAAAGACGAGTTAAAACTCTAAATAAAATATTAACAAAATATAAAAACAAAACAAAATTTTTTTATTTTTAACAAAAAATTGATCTTTCATAAACATTCTTCCATCATTGATAGAATAAATATTCCAAGCATTCGCACTTTTTTCTTTTGCAAAAAAATCATATCTTTATAATCTTAATTATTCCAATTTATGATTTTTAACTCAAAAAAGAGAATTTTAAATAATTTCTTAATTAAATATAGAAAAGAAAGATTTAAAAAACTAAACAAATTGAACAATCTTTTATAAATTATTTAACAGAAAGATGATAACAAAGACTTATAAATTTCATTCTTTGAATGAATCTTTTATTTTTAATTTAAGTTTTCATTTCATTCTTTTTTTCATTAAATTTAATTCTTGTTTATTTTTAAATACATTGAAAAAAATGGTAAAACATGCTTGAAAGATTAGAAGAAAAATTTGACGGTATTTTCAGAAAACTGAAAGGCTTAAGTAAAATCAGCTCTAAAAATATAGAAGACGGTATCAGAGAGATCCGCCTGGCTCTTTTAGAAGCAGATGTCAATTATAAGGTTGTCAAGGATATTATCTCTGATATAACTGACAAAGCTCTTGGACAGGAAGTCTTTAAAAAAGTCTCTCCTTTAGAACAGTTTTATAAGATTGTTTACGATGAATTGATCGCTTACCTGGGTACTGAAACCCCCGAGCTCAATCTGAAAAGCGGAGAAACTACTGTTATTATGATGGTAGGTCTGCAAGGAAGCGGAAAAACTACGACAGCTTCAAAACTCGCATATTTCTTAAAAGATAAAGCCAATGTACTTCTAGTCGGAGCCGATGTTTACAGACCTGCGGCAAAAGATCAGCTCAGGGTTCTGGCTGAAAAAGAAAAATTCGCTTTTTATACTGAAGATCATCAAGATGCAGTTTTGATTGCACAAAACGCCTTAAAATATGCCAAAAAAAATATCCACAATGTCTTAATTCTGGATACTGCCGGTCGTCTTCATATCGATGATGAGATGATGAACGAATTATCCAGACTGAAAAAAGAGATCAATCCCCATGAAATCCTTTTTGTAGCAGACTCAATGGCAGGGCAGAACATTGTAGATGTCGCAGCTTCTTTTAATGAAAAATTAAATCTCACAGGAATTATACTCTCAAAGTTCGATAGTGATTCAAAAGGCGGCGCCGCTTTATCCATCAAAAAAGCTATCGGAAAACCGGTTAAATTTATCGGGGTCGGCGAAAAAATCAAAGATCTTGAAATTTTTTATCCAGACCGGATTGCTTCCAGAATTATGGGTCGGGGAGATATTTTATCTCTTGTTGAAAAAACCCAGAAAGTCATTGAAGAAGATGAAGCGGAACAGTTAGCAAAAAAAATGATGTCCGGCAATATAGATTTAAATGATTTTCTTACTCAATTGAAAATGATGAGAAAAATAGGCAGTTTTTCTTCGATTATGCAGATGATGCCTCTGCCCGGAAATATGAAAAATGTAGATGCTTCTAAAGCTGAAGCGGAAATAAAAAAAATGGAAGCTATTATCTTCTCAATGACAAAAAAAGAGAGAGGACTTTATAAAATAATAGAATCATCCAGAAAAAGAAGAATTGCAAAAGGAAGCGGCACTACAATTCGAGATGTCACAATGTTTATTGAACATTTTCAGAAAATGGGAAAAATGATGAAAAAACTCTCTAAAAACATGAAAATGGTTGAAAAATTGATGGGAAGCCAGAAAATAGATATGAATATGCTGGGAAAAGGTTTTTAAAAAAAGTGATAAACTTTTATTAAAATAGAATAGAACACAACAGGAGGTCATCTTTTGGTAAAAATCAGATTAAAAAGAATGGGAAAAAAACATGCCCCTTTCTACAGAATCGTAGTTGCAGAATCTACTACAAAAAGAGATGGAAAGTTTATTGAAGAAATTGGATATTACTATCCCAACATCTCGCCCAATGAAAAACTCGTAAAAGAAATTCAGGTGGATGTAGAAAAATACAAGGCGTGGATAAAAAAAGGCGCACAACCAAGTGACGCAATCAGTCAAATTGCAAAAAAAGCAGGACTGGTTTAGTTTTTTATTTAATGTAAAATCTTGCTATTGAGTGCATCAAACTAAACAAAACACCAAGGAGATATACTATGGATAAAGCTAAAGAATTCGTAGAAGGTATTGTAAGATCAATTGTGGATCATCCTGAAGATGTCAAAATTAAAGTTGTTGAAGGTGAAAAATCAACTATTCTGGAACTCAAAGTCAACCCTGAAGATGTCTCAAAAGTAATCGGAAAAGGCGGAAGAATAGCTAGAGCAATCAGAACTTTGATTGGAGTGATCGCCGGTAGAAGCAACAAAAGAATTATTCTTGAAATTTTAGAGTAAACTCTTATTTTTATAAGAATTCAAATTCCGGTCTTTCTGATCGGAATTTGAGTTTTTTATCGTTAATCCCGTTCAAATAATACATTATTTTTTGCTATGACAATCTCCACAGCAATCCTTATGATGAAGATTCATAAATTGATGCGATTTTTTCGGTTGTGTGTCTGTTTTTTTTAACGCTTCGTAAAAAAATTCCTTGATATTTTCATAATAAATTTTTTGGATTTCTTCCTTTTCCTCCATTTATATCCCCAGAAAATATTTTGCGATTGAAAAATAAAGAATTAACCCGGTCGCATCATTCAAAGTGCTGAGTAAAGGACTTGAAATAACAGCGGGATCAAGTTTAAACTTTGTTAAAATAATAGGAAGAACACTGCCGACTATATTTGCCCAGATTATAATAATAAACATTGAAAGCCCTAAAACAATTGCAAGTTGAAAATGGCTGATCGACGCTAGTTCAATATCATGGATTAATGCAGTTCTAAGGTAAAGCCCCATAGCGAGAGTACTGCCCAGTAAAAGCGCTGTAAAAAGCTCTTTTCTGACGACAGAAAGCCATTTTCCTATTGTCAGCTCACCCATAGAGAGCGCACGGATCACCAGCGTAGAAGCCTGAGTTGCAACATTCCCGGCCGAACCCAAAATAACCGGGATAAAAAAAGAAAGAGCAATGATTTTTTGAAGAGATTCTTCAAAATAAACCAGAATCTGAGATGAAAAAAAATAAGTCACAAAAAGCAAAATAAGCCAGCCGACTCTCTTTTTATAAAGATCCCAAAAACTGGCTGAAGTATATTTCATTTCAAGAGGATTAATCGCTGCCGCTTTATGAAAGTCTTCAGTTGTTTCTTCAGCCATAACCTCAATAATATCATCGCTTGTTACAATTCCTAAAAGGATTCTGTCTTTTGACAAGACAGGAAGTGCAAGAAGACGGTACTTTTCCATAATCTTTACGGCTTCTTCCTGATCAGCATCCACAGAGACAGAAATAAAGTTTTCATCCATGAGAAAAGAAACCGTCTTATCTCCTTTTGTTAAAATAAACCGTCTTATTGGAATATCATCTATTAAACGCCAATTATCATCCACCACATAAATCATATCAATTGTTTCAGCATCCTGACCATAAAGCCTGATATGTTCCAGAGCCTTTTCAATGGTCCAATGGGGTCTGACGACAATATAATCCGGAGTCATCAATCTTCCGACACTGTTCTCAGGATATCCTAAAAGTTTTAAAGTTTCCCGTCTTTGTTCATTGGGCAAAAGATTCATCATTTTATGAAGCGCTTCATCCGGGAGTTCTTCAAAAAAACTCGTTCTATCGTCAGGCGAAAGTTCAACTAAAATCTGCTTGATCTGTTCGCTGGTCATTTTCTTTAAAAGAAATTCCTGATCTTCAGTATCTAATTCAGAAAAGACTTCTGCCGCCAAATCTTTTTTTAAGAGCCTGAAAAGAATAATCCGATATTTTTCCTCACATAAAAGAATCAAATGCGCGATATCAGGCGCCGGCCATTCTTCAAGAATCTCCTTAACTGTGGCCCAATCCCGAAGCTCAACCATTTCTTTAATTTCAGGTCCTAAAAGATTTGCAAGCATTTTTTATCCGTTCCCTTTATTCAATAGATATAACATCGAAAATTCATAATTAATATAATATAAAAAACTCTATTTTCCAATAAAGCTTTTAAAAGTCAGATATTTGACATATTTTTTTATTTTTTCATCAGCTGGTTATGAAAAATTTTCAATTCTGCCTGCACATCTACAGACCGTTTCCGCGTCATAATTTTTGCCGCCAGAGAAACTATTTTTTCCATATCCAGCGCCTGCACTTTACGGACAATTTCTTCTACTGCAGTAGGAACCATGCTTAGTTTTTGGAATCCGGCTGCCAATAAAAGAGGGGTCAATAAAGGATTTCCTGCAATTTCACCGCATAAATTCAGTTCAATTTTATTTTTTTTAGCCTCTTCTCCGATAAAAAACAAAAATTTAATAAACCCTGGATCATAAAAGCTATACGAATCATCATTGTAAATATTATTTCGGTCAACCGCTAAAAAATACTGCAAAAGATCATTTGTTCCTACACTGATAAAATCAATCGAGGACGCCATATTAGAAATATTAAAAGCCGCTGCTGGTGTTTCTACCATTATCCCGATAGCCGGAACTTTGTATTTTTTCTTTTCTTTGATCAGTTCTTTTTCAGCTTCCCTTAAAACAGAAAAACAAAAGCCTAAATCTTCATTATTATTAATAAGAGGAAACATGATTCTCGTTTTCCCGTTATAGGAAGCCCTTAAAAGAGATTTTAACTGTTCTTTTAATATTTGAGGGTGTTTTTTAAAAATTCGAATCGAACGAAATCCTAAAAGCGGGTTCTCCTCTTCAGGAAGAGGAAAATAGGAAAGCTGTTTGTCTCCTCCAAGATCGAGAGTTCTGAATGTAACTTCTTTTCCTTTTAATTTTTTTAAAATACTGACATAGATTTCATACTGCTCTTCTTCTGTCGGAAATTCTTTTCGCAAAAGAAAAAGAAATTCGGTCCGATAAAGTCCTACATCATGAAAATGGGAAGATAGAACAGAGGGGATTTCATGCATCAGACCTATATTACCCGAAAGTTTCACAAAGACACCGTCTTTTGTGATCGATTTTCCCTTAATATGGATTTTAGATAATTTTTCAATGTTTTTAATCAGATTTTCATACTCTTTTAATACTTCCTGATAAGGATTAATAATGATTTCTTCTTTTTCAGAATCAAGAATAATGACATCATTATCCTTTATAAACTGAAAAACATCTGCAACTCCGGTAATCATGGGAATCTGTTGTGCTCTTGCCATAATCACGCTATGAGATGTTGTTGTCATTTTTTTAGTAACTATTCCCTTGATCCTTGTAAAATCGAGTTGGATAAAAAGAGACGGGAACATTTCATTGATCACAATCACACAGTCTTTTGGAAATTGTTTTTCATTTTTAGTTTGAGCAAAAACCAGAACCCGTGATAAGATGTCTTTGATATCCAGAAGTCTTTCCTGAAAATAGGAATCACTCATATTCTCAAAAATAATTTTATATTCTTCTAAAGTCAGTTTAAGCGCAGATGCCAGAGAATATCCTTTCTGTATAAAATTTTTTATTTTTTTATAAAGTCCAGGATCTTTTAGAAGCATAATCTGTGCTTCGATTATTTTCTTTATGTCCTCTAAATTCTCGCTGAGTCGAAGATGAATTGCCTCAAGTTCGCTGACCGCATTTTTTAAAGCAGCTTCAAAATAATTTTCCTCTTTGTCAATATCTGATGAAGCGATTTTTTCTATTTTTACTTCATCAAGATTTTCGGTATCCCTGATAATATAAGCGGCGCCAACCACAATTCCCTTGGATACCCCCTTCCCTTTTATTCTTCTATTTTCCGAAGAACTTGTCTGTGTAAAAAGTTTATCTTCAATATGTATCTGATTCTGATAAAGCTCTGAATTGCGAATTAAAATTGCCAGTTGAGCTGCCAGCGATTTTAAAAGAGAAATTTCGATATTATTATAATTCTTTTTTTTACTGGATTGAAGCACCAAAACACCGGTTTTAATTTTTTTAAAACTGATTGGAATCCCAAGAAAAAGGGGGTAATCTTCTTCTCCCAGACCAGGTATATTTTTATAATAGGAGTTTTTAACGGCATTTTTCTCATAAATCACTCTTTCATCCTGAAATACATTTCCAACCAAGCCTTCCCCAGGATAAAGCCGGATCGTTTTAGCCACTTCTTTATTTAAGCCTTTATTTGCCTGAAGATAAATTTCAGAATTCTTTTCATTAAAAAGATAAATTGAACAAACTTCAACTTCTATATGTTCAGCTATAATCTCAACGCATCTTTCTAATAGCTTATCAATATCGTCATGAATAGATTCCCATAAGGAACTGATTTTACCGATTAAAGCCAGTATATTATTCATTGATTCCTCCAGAATCGCCATAATGAATCATTCTTTTTCCTCATCTGCATTTTCTTTTTTCACTTTTATTATTTCAAGTTCTTTTGTCCTTTCTTCAACTATTTTTTCTAATTTTTGCTTTTCTTCCTGCAATTTTTTATAGTTTGAGGCATTCTCGGCTAAAACACCGAAAACACTGGAAAGAATATTTAATATAATCAGTAGTTCTTGATGAAAAATGTTTTTCATCTTTGCATTCTCAAGATAAATCACCCCAATAAAACGCTCTTGAAAAACAATAGGAAGATAAAGATAAGAATAAGTGCAATGATGAGGATTAACAAAATATTTTAATGTTTCATGGATCGTTTTCATAACAGATTCATCTGGTTTAAAATCTCCTGAAATTCCAATTTGACATTCAAGTTTTATTCCGAATTTTTTTTGAAGAAACAAAGCTCCCTTACTGCAGCCTGAAAGAATAATAAGCATATCCATCATCTCGGTAAAAAGTTCTTTGATATCTTTTTCCTTTTCAATCAGACGGGTTACTTTATGGATAATTTCAAACTTCATTTTTTCATTCATAACTTCACGATTGGCCTGAACTCGGTATTCAAGAATCTGTTTTTTCAGATTTTCCTCTTCCCATTTCATCTCATAGCGGCGGAACAAGGATAAGCTTTTTTCTTCCAGACTAAATCCTTTATCAATCTCTCCAAGATTAAAACAAATGACAGAATAAGTATAATAATTTCTTACTATTTCCGTTTTCAATTTCAGTTTTTTGGAATATTCAATTGCTTTCAGAATCTCTCTTTTAATTTTAGCCTCATCCGCATTAACCATATAGCTCATCCTGAGAGCGTTTAATCGTAAAAGCCACTGAGAAATAAAAAGATTGCGCTGTTTTTTAATCATAAATTTAATTTTTTTAAAAACTTTTATAAACAATGCATGTTTTTTTAAGTGGACCGCTATCTCAGCCAGAAGAATATACGAAGCCTGAATTCCTACTTCCATTTTGAGTTTTTCACCAATTTTCACAGAAGTCAGGACATATTCAAATGCTTTTGCTAAATTTCCTTTTTTATAGTAATAATACCCTACGCTAAAATATAAACTATATTCCAAAAGCTTGTTTTTCTGCTGCTTCACTTCATTCAAGTAGGATAAAGCATCCTGTTCGTCCAGCCAGTCACAGTTTCCTATTCTGCTTCTTACCAGAATGGTGTAATGAATTCCGATATATTTTAAATGAGGATTTTTTTCTTTTTTAATTAAAGCTTCTACCTGTTTTAAAAGTTTTTCAGCTTTTTTATATTCTCCCAGATTAGCATAAGCAAATCCGAGCGCACCCAAAAGGGAAAGCATTCGGCTTTCCTTGATATCATTGCTGTGATAGAATTTTTCCGCTTTTTCAAAATACCAGATAGCATCTCTGAATCGGCTTGAAAAAAGATAATTGATTGAAATATTTTCATAAACATTTCTGATCAATGTCCCGTTTTTAATATTTTCAGCGATTTGAACAGCTTTTTGATACCACTCTTTTGCAGCTTTAAAATCTCCTTTGAGAGCATAAAATTTTCCAAGATTGAGATTAATTCCTGCCAGACTTTCCTGATTTTTCTGATTCTTTCCAGTTTCCAAACCATAATCTTTTAATATCTGGATAAAATTATCATAATTTCCTTTAAAAATATAAATATTCATCATCAGTTGAATCAATTCATAGTAGTAAAGATAATCATCCGAACCAATTCCTTCTATTTTATAAAAACATTCCGATATTTTTTCAAATACTTCTATTGCCATACTATAGGCATACTGATGAACCATCTCATTCACCAGACTTTTTCCCCAAATATAAGTTTTACGAAATTCCTGAGTGTGCGAATAATGATAAAAAAGGGCATAGTTTTTATTCTCGATTCCTTTTGATCTTTCAAGCGTTTTTGCGATTGCAAGATGTTTTTCTTCTTTTTCTTCTTCACTATTAAGATTATAGAAATAATAATAGTATTTTTGATTATTAAACTGATAATTTTTTTCTTGTTTTTCAAGTATCTTTTTTTCTTCAGAAAGTTTAAAAAGTCTTTTTATTTCCTGAAATGTTCCTTCAAAATCTCCTTTCATTTTCTTTACAATTTCAATATCAATTACAAAACCATAAATAGAAATATCTTTCAAAAATAATTTCAGCTCATCTTCAAGGATATCAAAATTATTATTGATCAAAAGATTGCCAAGAATTTTTCCTAATTTCTCTTCATTTTGGTATTCCCATTTTTGATTAAAATAGACTAGATTTTTACTTTCATATAAAAATTTCAAGATAATTTGAACTGTTTTCAGATTCCCTTTCGCCTCCTGCAAGATTTCTTCTACAACATCTTCCCTTAATTCTATTTTTTCATCCAGTAAATCATTGATATAATTTTTAATTTCTACTCCGGTAAAAAGAGGAATTTCTACTGTTTCTTTTTCTATTTTCAATTGATGGAAAAAAGAAAAAGACTCTTCCTCATTTAAAACACCAATCCATTTTAAGTCTTTCTTTTTTAAAAGCAGGTTTAAACTTGATTCATCGATTCTCTGTATATTTTCAACCAAAAGAAGAGGCAGATTTAGATCCATTATTTTCTGATAATCTTTTATTTTTAAATTCAGCTTTTTTTTGATCTCATCCAGAAATGAATAGGGATAGGAAGAAAAACCTTTAATTTCCTCATAATCTATTTTATTTTTAGATATCATATCCGCTATTTTTTTTAAAATATAACTTTTACCAGTACCGCTTTTACCTTTCAGGATAAAGAAAAATTTTTCTTTTTTTAATAAATTGCTTATTCTTTCTTGAATTTCCTGGTAGAGTTCAGGTCTTAGAATGATTTTACTTTTATCAAATGAAGGAAGCGAAAAATTGAACTTTTTCTGAAAATCTTTCATCAAATTATTTACATCGGGATAACGGGAATCCATTTCTTTTTCGGTCATTTTTTTTATAATTTCGTGTAAATCATTTAATTTCATTTTCATAAGACGATCCGGAAAATCATAAGTTAATATTTTATGAAATATTTCTTCAAGATTTAATTTTTTTTCTTCAAATATTTTTTCTCCAGTCAGAAATTCATAACAAAAAACACCCAACGAATAAATATCACTTCTTTGATCTTCTTCCTTTTTTATAAAACCAGTGGATTCAGGTGGCAGAAAACGAAAATAAGCGTTTTTTTCTTTAGAAGAAAAAAATTCCTGATCAATAAACAATGCCGCATAATCAAATGAAACATTAAGATTTTCATCAAAATAAATATACCTTGAATCAAGATTTTTAAAAATAATTCCTTGAGCGTGAAATGACTCAAGGCGTTGAAAAAGCTCTAATAGAATTTTAATTTTTTTTTCAGGATGAATTTGGATTTTAAAAACATCTTGTTTTTCAAACCATGGATAGACAAATACAAAATCATTTTCTTCATAAAAAAAATCACTTATTTTAAAAAATTGATGTATTTGTAATTTATTTAAAAAAGAAGTTTGCTCCAGATGATTCAGATTGAAATTGAAATATACCCTCAGCACTTTATCATTACCATCATGATAATCGTAAGCTTTCCAGAGTTTTGTTATTTCATCCTGCTCTTTTAATTCATATCTTTCATGAAAAATTTTCATTCCTTGCTCCGTTCACATTCATTAAAGCAAAGGATGCAGATTCTAAAAGGATAAATAGAATTTGTTGAGAGGTGATAAAAAGCGGGAAAAAACTTTCCCCGCTTTATTTATAGTTTTCTATTATCTTTGAATCTCATTTTCTATTCGATTAAAAATAATTTTTCTCACAAGTTCCTGAATCCGTTCTACTTCTTAGTGTCCGCCTAAGTATGCTTTTTTAATATCCTCATTAGCAAGTAAGACTTGCGCTTTATCTCCCATAACAATTTTTCCAGTTTCAAGAACAAATCCAAAATGCGATATTTTAAGCGCTTTCGAAGCATTCTGTTCGACAAGGAGAATTGTCATTCCCGTTTGTTTATTCAGATTTTTCAGCATTTCAAAAATCTCTTTTACAATAACCGGAGCAAGCCCTAATGAAGGCTCATCTAAAAGAAGAACTTTTGGTTTAGCCATAAGCCCTCTTCCTATCGCAAGCATCTGCTGCTCGCCACCGCTTAAGGTCTGACCGATCTGATTTCGTCTTTGCTTCAGTTTTGGGAAAAAAGTATAGACAATATCAATACTTTCAGCTCTTTCTTTATTATTCTGTTTGACAGAATAAGAACCGATTTTCAAGTTTTCTTCAACTGTCAATTCAGGAAACACTTGTCTTCCTTCAGGGACATGGATTAAACCTCTGGCAACTATTTTCTCAGGGCTGATGTGTACAATTTTTTCACCAAAAAGTTCGACATCTCCGTTTGCCGCTTTTACCATACCTGAAATAACACGAAGAGTGGTTGATTTTCCAGCTCCATTTGCGCCCAAAAGTGATACGATTGCTCCTGTAGGAACCCCAAATGAAACTCTTCTTAAAGCCTGAACCTTTCCATAATACGCATCTATATTATTAAGTTTCAATGCCAAGTTCTGAGAATCTACTTCTTCTCCATCCAATTTCGGCGCACGGCAGATTTTAGAAGGTTCAATAACAAGCGTTTCCCAATCAACTGTTTCATTTATTGCTTCATTCAAACCAGATTTTTCTTGAGCCATTTTATTCCTCCTCTTTTCCAAGATAAGCTTCAATAACGGCTGGATTGTTCTGTACTTCAGAAGGTTTACCTTCCGCAATCGGTTTACCAAAGCTTAAGACATAAATATATTCAGAAATACTCATTACCAATGACATATCATGCTCAATAACTAAAAGTGTAATTCCAAGCTCATCTCTGATTCTCTTTAAAAGAATTCCAAGCTCTTTTTTCTCTTTTTCATTCAGTCCAGCAGCAGGTTCATCCAGCATGAGAAACTTTGGTTTCGTAATCAGCGCTCTTGCCAGCTCTATTAATTTACGGGTTCCATAAGGAAGAATACTGACCAAGAGATTTTCAATTCCGCGAAGTCCAAGGAGATCGAGTATTTTTAAAGCTTCCATTACAGCTTCTTTCTCGACTTTTTTTGTAGAAGGTAAAAGGAACATATCTGAAAAAAAAGATAAAATCCCCCCTACTCCAGGTGTTTTGACAGGTTTAATTTTTAAATGCTGAGCTACCAGCAAATTGTTTAAAACTGTCAAGTTATCAAAAAGCTCAAGATTTTGAAAAGACCGTGCAATCCCAAGTTTAATAATTTCATGAGGGTCATATTTTCTTAAATCTTCATTGTTAAAATAAAGTTCTCCATTGGTTACTTCGTAAATTCTTGTCACACAGTTGAAAAAAGTAGATTTTCCGGCACCGTTTGGACCGATTAAAGCAACAATAGTTCCTTCTTCAATTTTCATATTTAAATGGTCGATCGCAGTTAAACCGCCAAATCTCATTACTAAGTCTTTTATTTCCAGCAATGCCATGTTTTAGCTCCTTTTTTGGGTTAGTTTGATTTTCATTTGCCAAAGCATATAAACAATCCCTTTTGGGACGAAAATAACGGCCAAGACGACACAAAGTCCCATGATAGTGCTTCCCAGCATCTGCCCCTTTCCGCTTGAAAAAATCAGAGGAATAACCTGCATGTTTAAAACCTGGAAGAAAAAAGCTCCAATAATGGCTCCTTGAATCGTTGCGATCCCTCCAATAATAATCATGGCTAAAATCATCAATGAAATAGTCAATTCAAAACTGGTTTCATCCAAAGCTCCTGTGGTATGCGCATAAATCGCTCCCGCTATCCCGGCATAAAATGCAGAGAGTCCAAAAGCAATATTCTTGAAAATCGCAATATTAACGCCAAGCATTCTTGCTGCCACTTCACTGTCTCTTAAAGCTGCCAAAGCTCTTCCAACTTTAGTGCGTAAAATATTTCTTGCCATATAAACCAATAATACAAGTATCACAAAAATAATAAAGTATTCTGTAATCTGACCAATTGATTTTGTTATTGTATCGACAAAATCATAGTAAAAAGGTTTGGATTTTCCTAAAATTTCTATTTGATAATCCAAAGATGAGAGAGAATTTTTCAGGCTGTATTCCCATGATTTAGTCAAATAACTGATTTTATGAACTTCAGGCATTTTTGCAGACGCCCCAAAAACGACCCCTTTCAATTTATCTTTTACCAAATTATAAATCAAGACATGGAGTCCCAATGTCGCGATTCCCAAAAAGTGTCCTTTTAAGCGGAGAACCGGTGTTCCTAAAAGAAATCCGACAATCGCAGTTCCAATCCCTGCCAATAAAATGGATAAGAACAAAGGAAGTTCCGCATGCAGTACTAATGCAGAGGAAATATAGGCTCCAACCGCATAAAAAGCAGCGTGTCCCAAAGAAATTTGCCCTGCATTTCCAAGAAGGATATTGAGTCCAATCGCTAAAATCGCATAAACAAGGGCAGTATTAATCCCCTGCACCCAGCTGGTCATAATGAAAGGAAAGAGCAGGATAAAGGCTCCTGCCAGCATTTTATAAGTTCTTTTTGTAGATGGTTTATCTTTTATAAAGGCCAGAAAGAAAAAAAGCATCCCTGCCAGCCCGAAAATCGTTGATATAAATGTGGTCATCGTTACACTCCTTTTGGTTTATATTAGACTTTCTTGGCTCCAGAATGCCCGAAAAGTCCGTCAGGTTTGATAATCAATACAGCTAAAATAATACCGAAAGAAAGAACCTCTCTCATATCGGTATAACTTAAAATATTATCAAATATTCCAAGTAAAAATCCTCCCAAAACCGCACCTGGAAGACTTGAAAATCCTCCTAAAACCGCAGCAGAGAACCCTTTTAACATTAAGTTTCCAAAAGAGAATGTCAAGATATTGGTTCTCATATCGGTTGCAATTGCAAAGAAGAGCGCCGCGATTGAGGCAAGAGTGATAGAAACCACCCAGCTAAAAATAAAAACTTTATCAACATTAATTCCCATCAATTTTGATGTATTCTGACTCTGTGCAGTTGCCCGCAATGCAATTCCCAATAAAGTATATTTAAACAGAAGGAAAATAATCAGCATGATAATCAGTGTAACGCCGACCGCGAGAAGACCGTCTTTTGTGATGGTGACCGTTTCCGTAAACTTAATAATCGCACTTGGAGGCACAATTTTCATTTCCCCTTCTTTCTCTGAAGCAAAAGTATCTATTGAATAAACACCCATTAAATCCTTTGTCTTGTTTTTTTGAAGCGATTCTAATTTGATAGTTTTTTCTTCATCAGTCAAAGAGGAAGCTTCCACAGACGCTTTCTCCTTGTCAAATTCATCTTCTATCGCCTTTGTTTTAGCATCATAACTATCCCGGACATCTTTATATTCTTTAGGCGGAAGATTGGCAAGCTTTTGAGCTGTTTCAATACTTTTTTCTAAATTAACTCTCACATCAGATAAATCGTTTTTTACATTTTTCAAATGCTGGACAATTGTCTTAATATCCTTGCTGTCTTCACCGTATGAATAAAGACCTGAAATCTTATCAATAACCTCGGAAAACTGTTCTAGTTTATCATAGCTCATTGCTTTTTCTATTTCAGCCGAAAGCATATCTATATTTTCAATATTTTTCTGGTTTTTAAATCCTTCTACTGCCCCGTCGATCTGAACTTTTATATCTGTTTCAGAACTCATGACAATAATATTTTTAATCTCTCCCGCAAAAGCGTTGTTTTTAGTTTTTATATCTTCATAAACAGAAGTTCTGTAAACATCCCGACCAATAATATTCGGAAGTGTATGAGGATCTTGATCCCATAAAACGACCCCGCTGATTCCCATAAAAAACATGCTGAGACCAAGTGTCAGAATAATCTGTGAAATCGGATGCTGTTTTTGAATCGGCTTGATAAAAACCATTTCTGTCAGAGCGCCAAAACCTCCGGCAAATAAAATCATGATCAGAATCGCAAGACCATACACCATTGCAATTTCTGATGGATAGGTTGTCAGAAACTGATCTGAAAATCCGCCCAAAATAGTTATCAGGAAAAATACAGATACAGTAACCATATCTGCCTGAGCAAAGTTAACCAGATCGGTTGTTTTAAAAATCAGGATGATCGCAAAAGCCATCAACGCATAAAAACTTCCCGTCGTGATCCCCTTGAGTAAGGCTAAAGCAAGCTGCTGGGAATCAGATAAAATATCTGTAAAAATAATCCCTGCCAAAAACGCAAAAAAGCCCCCAAACAAAACTTTATTAATCTGTTTTTTCCAAGGATGTCTCATTCTCTCCATAGAATAATAAAGGTGATAAGGAAAGAGAAATGCGTACAATCCTCTTTTTAATCTGTCTCTGAATGCTATATAGATAACTAGGATACTAGCCCCTCCAAAAGCAATGAGACCGGCATTTTTCAGGAAAGCTCCAAAATAAAACAGATTTGATAACTCCATTTGCCACTCCTTTTAAAATATTGATTTATCGAAAAAATTATTTCCTGTAAAGTTTTTTCAATATAATATGCTAATAATTTTAATAATTTATAGTTTTACTTCCAAATGTTTTTAATGTTTCTTTGTTTTTTCTTTTATTTCTTTCTCTTTTACCTGGGGTCTTTCAGAATGATTTTTCAGCCAGTTTAATAATTTTGTCCAGCCTACCTGCTGAGCCATAGGTTCAAAAGCAAGCCCGACATGGCTTCCGGGAATAATTTCCACCACACTTTCTTTTGATCCGACATAATCGTTAATTATTTTTGTCGAATCAAAGGGAACCAAATGATCCAACTGAGCCGCCATGTTTAAATAAGGGCAGGTGATTTTTTTTAAATCGACTTTTTTACCGTTAATTTCAAGATTGCCTTTTAAAAGTGAATTATTTTGAAAGACATTTTCAATAAATTTCTTAAAAACTCTTCCGGGAAAATCTATATTCTCGTTCATCCATTTTTCAATCAGCATATAAAGATGGAGAAATTGAGGATTATTTAAGTTTTCATAAAAAATGTTGTTTTTTAAAAGTTCTCTATCCGCATAAATTTCAACAACTCCATAACGGATAAACTTTCCGGGAATATTTCCGAAAACATCGATAATTTTGTCTATATTAAAATAATCTTTATCTGCCCATACCGAAAGCATTCCTCCCTTAGTTGTGTCTCCTGGTGTGGTGAGCGTAATTAAAGAATTTACTTTCTCATTATGGAGAGCAGCGTAAATTAATACCAAACTACCCCCGACACACCATCCAAAGAGGTTTACTTTTTCGGCATCTGAAAATTCTCTTGCCTTATCAACACAACGGTCAATATAATGCTCAATATAAAAATCAAGCTCAAGATACTTATCCTCTTCAACAGGTTCACCCCAATCAACCAAATAAACATCCTGACCGTTTTTCACCAGATATTCAATCAAACTGTTCCCGGGTCTCAAATCCAAAATAAAAGGCTTGTTAATTAAGGCATAAACCATGACTAACGGGGGTTTTGCCGGATCAGGCACCTGTGCCTTATACCGGTAAAGCTTCACATGCCCTTCTTCCCAAACTGTTTCCTTAGGCGTCAGGCTGACTTGCGGAAGATCTTCGGGAGCAATCAGATATTCCCATCTGTATCCTGGAACCATATCTTCCATTTTAAAAGAACCGTCTCTGATCCGTGAAGGAATGACTGTCATTTCATGAATAAAGATATCCTGTATTTTTGAAACAAATTTTTTATCCATTAAAAACATTGAAGCATCCTCCTTCTTCTTTTGAAAACTGAATAAAATCAGGTTTTCACCCATTCAATTTGAGAGATTATAGCAATATAAAAAAAGTTATTTTATTTCTTGTCAAGATTTTTTTTCAAATATTTTAAATATTTTATCAGAATAAAAGTTTTTAAACTTTTTTGAATCAAAATTGAATAAATCGGGCGTCCTCGATTGGAATAAAGCAGTTTCAACTTTTTTCACCTGTGTCGGAGAACCTAAAAGCCCTACTCTTTCTTTTTCTGTTTTCAAAACAGATGAATCAAGAATCTGAACTTTTTTTTCACCATTAAAATAGTTTTTTGCTTCAGGAAAAAGAAATTCACTTTTTTCATTTTCAATAAACGAGACTGTAAAAGGTGATTCTGCTTCAAAATCAATAATATCTTCAAACTGGCAACAGACAAAAGACTTGCCTTCTTGATAGGAAAAATTCAGCACATGTGTAAAAGAAGGGATTTGAAGGATTTCAGCCGTCTCATTAGGCACCTGGCCTGTATCGCCATCAAGACTCTGATGCCCGAAAAAAATAAAGTCCGCCCCGCCTAAAAACCGAATTGCTTCAGACAAAACAAAAGCAGTCGCCCATGTGTCGGAGCCTGAAAAAAAAGGGTCTGAAAGAAGAAAAGCTTCATCAAAACCTAATGATAAAATATATTGAAGGACTGTTTCTGTTTGTTTAGGTCCCATACTGAGAACAATAATAGAAAATCCATGATTTTTTTTAAGTTCTAGCGCATAAGAAAGCGCAGTTTCATCTGAAGGATTAATAATCGAAGAAGCTTTTTCCCTTTTTAAAAGCCCTGTTTCAAGATCAATTTCAATCTCTTTTGCATCAGGGACTTCTTTGATACAGACAATGACTTTTTTCAAGAAGCCTCCGTTTGTATTTTAACCTATAAAAGATTGAAAAGATAAAATGAGCTTTATTGAAAAACTCAAATAAAGCTCAAATATTACCCTTATTTTAATTTATTAATAATTGTTTTCTCTGTCTCTTCGAAAATTATTTCTTTTATAACCACCGGTATTTCTTTGTTTTTCGCGTGCAATCGCAGCCATTACTTTTCTTCCGTTTAATTCCTGATCATTCAGTTTTTCAATTAAAGCGGCAGCCTGCTCTTCTGTTTCCATCTCAACAAACGCAAATCCTCTTGATCTTCCATTTTCTGGATTCTGAATTACTTTAACAGAGACGACCGTTCCTACTTCAGAACAAACATCGTTAATTTCGTCTTCAGTCATGGCAAAGCTCAAGTTGCCCAGATACACTCGCTTCATTTAAAATCTCCTTCTAATTTTCCCCATTTTTTATAAAAAATGGCATTATCAAATAAATCACTTTATTAAAATAATGTCAAATTTTTTTTCTTTCTTCTATGCCTCTTTTCATAAACCACTTGCTATTTTTCATCCCAGGGCATGATTCCTTTCTGTCCGTATATTTGATCCATCACTTTATCGATTAAAAACTGCTTAAAACTTTCTTTTTCTCCCTGAAATTCTTTTTCCCCGTTTTGAATCAATTCTTTCCCGCTGACAGGTTTTGAAAAAATAACATTAAACTGGTCTATTTTCGGTATTTCCCACGCCATCCCGGTTGTGGTCGGAGGAAGACAGTTTCCATTGATTGAAAGATAAATAATCTGTTCAAAGTTTTTAAGATAATTATAAACTTCCTTAATCCCTTTATAAGTATTTCTATCCCATGGTCTCGATCGGGTTCCCGTAGGATAAACCAGAAAAATATATTTATCTTTATTATTGCGGATAAACCGCTGGGTCGCCATATTGATTTCAAGAATTTTTCTCTGTTCTTCCTTGTCGTCAACCTGTCCTTCTCCTTTAGGGACAACAATCACCCGGTTGAAAGTCTCGGCAATGATTTTTACAAAAATACTGTCTTCATTGAGCTTGCGTCCTGCCACAAAAACAATTTTCTCAAATATTTCGCTGAAAACAGGGTTTTCTTCCCGATACATCATCGCACAAAATCCAGGCACATCAAAATTACTTTTGTGCTCCCCCAGAATCAAAGAAGATTTTCCAGCCTGAAAATTTTTATAAAACTCTAAAATATTTTCTTTGCCGATAATCTTACTTTCAGGGCGGATCAGATAATTCATAAATTTTTGAAATCTATCGCGATTGGTCAATTTTGCGGGCTGAAAAACATTTTGGGCTGTGACTGCCTGATTGTCATAAATATCTACAAAGGCTTCCATTTCTTTTACCGTGTTTCTAAAGTATTGCGCCAGCATTTCAGGTGAATCTTTTTCCATCCTAATCCTCCATCCAATGTTTTTTAATAATATAAATATTGTGCAAGTCAGTGACAACTAAATCTCCGTTTGAGCTGAATGTAAGCCCCAGTATAAAACTGGCGCTTAAAATTTTTCTTACATGACCTTCCGGATCAATTTTAAACACAGCTCCATCCTCCCGCGTATTTTCTACCCAGAAAAATTCCCCCTTCGGATTGATCGCGATTCCGCCCAGAATATTCATCGTTTCAAGATAAGGTTTAACCGACTGCTCGCGGGTAACGCGGTAAATTGAATTTTTCCCCACATTGGAAGGAATAGAAATAAAAAGATCATCGTCTTTTGAAAAAACAAAGTGATAACCTTTAAAGCTTTCAGGAATCGAGGTGAAAAAAGCCGCTTTCCCGGTTGAATCTACTTTAAAAACACTCCCAGTCTGATCCCCTACAAAGATTTCACCCAGAGAATTGACTGCGGTTCCAAAAACACTTCCGAGCCCCTGAGCCATGACTTCATATTCTCCCTGAGCCACACAGCGGTAAAGTTTCCTGTCCACCATGCTGGTAATATAAAGCACTCCTTCAAAATAACTCAGTGAGGTAGGCGCCGGAATCCCAATAATATAGGGAATCAGCTTTTTTTCATCAATCAGATATTTATAGATAATAGACTGCTGATTCTCCTGCAGCTCTCTGAGATCCACAAAATAAATATTCCCATAAATATCACAGACCGGGCTGCTCCCTAAAATATGGTTGGAACAGATTTTAATCGGAATATAAACCGTTCCTTCCTTTATTTTCACCTGATCATTTTTAAACAAAACAGGGAGCTCCATAAACTGTTCGTCATAACCCACTACTTCCGCAAGAATTTTTTCAGATGACGAGGCAATCAGCTTCAGATTTTTCTCGCCGATGAAAATATCCTTGTCTTCAATATCCCATGAAGGAATCCCTCCGTCGGAAATAATTTCCAGTCTCCCCCCGCGTAAAACAATACCGGGCTCTATTTTTTTAATTTTCACTGTTTTTATTTTTTTCTTAGCAGTCATAAAGATTCCTTTCTTTGATAAAATTACAGAGCACTTTTTTTAAATCAGGTCTCATTAAAGAATACTCTAAAACCGCTTCAAAAAAAGCTTCTGCCTGACCCGTATCGATTCTTTTCCCTGTAAACTCATACGCAGCCACTTTTTCTTCCAGTGCCAGCTCTTCTATTCCTTCTGTTACATAAAACTCGCCTTTTTCATGATTTACAAGCCTTGTTTTCAATTTTTCAAAAATAGACGGCTCAAAAAGATACCTTCCGATTGAAATCATCCTGCTCGGTTCTTTTCCGGGCTTCGGCTTTTCTACAATTCCTTTAATCTGATAAGTTTTCTCATCCAGTTTCTTGAAAGGATCAATAACTCCGTAGCGGGACACATCGCCCGGAAAAGACATGACAGCCAGAATGCTCTTTTGATGTTTTTGATAAGCTTCAATCATCTGGAGAGCAAGGGGTTTTTCAGAAAAAACAATATCATCGGGATAAGCCATCACAAACGGTCCTTCGGAAAGCCAGCTTTCCGCCTCCAATAAGGCATTGCCTGTGCCGTTCATCACCTTCTGGCGGGTAAAAACAATATTGGCGTCATAGGGTTTTATTTTTTCCAGTTCTTTGATCTTGCCGTTTTCTATAAAAACTTTTTCAAGCTCAGGGTCTCTGTCAAAATAGTCTTCCAGCGCCTTTTTTTTCCGGTGGGTGATAATTAAAATATCCTTTATCCCGCTTTCAATAAATTCCTTGATTATAAAATCGATTGAAGGAGTATCGACCAAAGGAAGCATCTCTTTGGGCAGGGTCTTGGTTGCAGGTAAAAGCCTGGTTCCGTAACCGGCAGCTACAATCACGCCTTTTATCTTCATACTTAAAATATCCCTTAAATAAGCTTTTTATCTTTTCTTAAATTTATCAAACGAGACTTTTAAAAATAAATGTTTTCTTTTTATATTTTATGACATTATTTTTTAAAAGAAAAAATTGAGACTATGATAAACGATCAGGAAATCAAAAATCTTATCAGCCAATACGCATCTAATCCGAAAACCTATATCAAAATTAAAGAAATTTTGTCTGAATTTATTTATCATTTTCCTTCTATCGGGTTTGAAGTTTACGATGAAGACATCAAAGGCGATTTTTATCTTTATCTTTGTGAAAGACTTGAAAAAATCATATCAGATTACAAAATTCAGGAATCGGCGCAGTTTAAAACTTTTTTTTATCTGGTTTTAAGAAGGCATTATCTCAACTTTATCCAATCCAGAAAGAAAAATTTTAAAACTCTGCCTATTGAAGAAGCGGAAAAAATCATCCATGAACCGGAAGAAAATAAAAATCTGGAAAAAATCTCCCTTCTTTTTGCTTCCCTCACTCCATTTCAAAGGCTGATTTTAAAGCTCCGATGCCCAGATTTTCTTATGCCGGAAGATTTTTTTGAACTGGGAAAATTTTTTAACAAACCTCCTTCCGAGCTTTTTTCAAAAATTGATATTATTCTGGAAGATATCCGTAAAAAAGAGGAAAAACGCACCCGCATCCTTTCTTCCAAAAAACAAAGCCAGCAATCAGAAGAGAATATTCCTGTGGCATCTCCGAAAGCGATTGCCCTTTTTCTCGGAGTTAAACCCAACAATGTTTCAAAATGGCTCTTGGAAATTAAAAAAACAGCAAAGGCAGAAAAAAATGTGTCCTGATGATTACCAGATCGCTTCTTTCATTGACGGACTTCTTGCAGAATCTGAAAAAACAAAGATTGAAAATCATCTCAATCATTGTCTTTCCTGCATGGAAAAAGTTTTTTTCCTGAAAAAAGCTCTATTTAAGGAAGATTTTTTTTCAAAGGAAACTTCTATTATTGAAAAACTGGTGTTAAAGATTAAGGATTCATTTTTGGAAATCAAGGAGAAAACAGGCTCGTTTATCTGTCTTCCGCTCGAAACAGCGTATCGAAACGGAGTACAGACTGAGAAATCGATTCAGCTTCAGATTCATCAATCAGTATTCAAATTGTCTTTCCGTCAGGGCAGTCTGATCATCAGTTCTGAAAAGCCTGAAAAAATCACTGTCGCTTCTATCAACGGACGGCTTCTTTTCAGCGGAGAACTTCTTCCTGAACAACCTTTCACTCTTCCTTTTTCTGAATCTTTAGAAATAGAAACAGGCGGAAAAAAAATAAAACTGGATTTTGAAAAATGATGTATGACCTCTTAAAAGACTTTGACCCTCAAAAAATTATAAAGGCAAACTCCCTGCCGGAAGAAACAGAATGCCTCCAGATCATTAAAAAGAAAAATATCAATTTTAATGACATAGCCAAACTTCTGAATTCAGAATCTTCCACTGTTCTGGAAGCAATGGCTTTAGAATCCCGAAATAAAACCTTAAAACGATTTGGAAGAACGGTTTCTCTTTACACCCCTATCTACCTTTCAAGTGAATGCGTGAATTCCTGTATTTACTGCAGCTTCAACCACAACAACCAGTTGGAAAGAAAAACACTTTCTTTTGATGAGCTTGAAAAAGAATGTATTGAAATTAAAAAATTCGGATTTGACAGCATTCTTCTGGTATCCGGGGAAAGTAAAAAACACGCGCCGGTTGACTATTTAAACGAATGTATTAAAATTGCCAAAAAACACTTTTCCTATACTGCTCTTGAAATTTATCCTGTTGATTTTGAAGACTATCAGCTTTTTAAACAATCAGGAGTAGATGGAGTAACCCTTTATCAGGAAACCTATAACGAAACACTTTACCCGAAATACCACTTAAGAGGACCTAAAACTGACTTCAAATACAGGATAGGCACCATGGAAAGAGCGGGAAAAGCCCAGATTAAAAAACTCAATATAGGCGCGCTTTTGGGACTAAACGACTGGAAGGAAGAGACCCTTTATCTGATTTTCCATCTTCAGTTTTTGAAAAAACACTTCTGGGAATCAGAACTAGCCGTTTCTTTTCCAAGAATCAGAAAGCACGCCGGAAGCTTTAACCCTCCTTTTCCAGTCACCGACCAGCAGCTTGTTAAAATGATGCTGGTGATGAGGCTTTTTGACGAAACGCTGGGGCTTTTGATTTCAACAAGAGAAAACGCCGCTTTCAGGAATTCGCTTTTAAAACTGGGGATTACTTCCATGAGCGCAGGATCAAAAACCAGCCCCGGAGGGCATATCGGAGCTGAAAGCCAGACCCAGTTTGAAATCTCAGACGACAGAACCCCTCTTCAGATTCAGGAGTACCTTGCGGCTCAAGGATATGAACCGGTTTACAAAGACTGGGAACAAGGAATTTAAAAAAAATGATTCTATACGCAACTGAATAGAGAATGCAAATGTGTTTTCTATAATTTTAAAAAAAGGAGCATCTTATGATTTTAAGTAAAAAACTTTTGTTTCTGCCCATCTTTTTCTTTCTTCTCTCATCCTGCTTCCAACAGCAGGCCGTTATTACTGAGAGCAAGGTAAAAGGATTTATCGCGGTTCAGAAAAAACTGAAAGAACTGGGGTATCAGAATCCGGGCAGCGATGAAGTGAAAAAAAAAGAACAATTTCAAAAAATGGATGAAATTTCAAAACAATACGGATTTTCAGGAGGGTTTGATTTTATCATGACCGCGCAGAAAATAGGCATTGTCATGAGCCTGGTCATTGGAAAGGAATCAATGAAGTCAGAGGAAAGTGAAAACCCCAGAAAAAAAGAACTTCTGGCAATTGTCAATAATCCAGACATAACTGAATCTGAAAAACAGGAAGCTTTAAAAGAACTGGAACAAATCCAGGGTGTGATAGACCCCAACAAAGTCTTTGCAGACGCTTTTTTCGAGCTTTCAGAAAAAGCCATTGACGAACAGTCTTATCAGACTATTATCAAGTATAAAAAAGAACTTTTGGAAGTCTTTCAGCCGGGAGAAAACAGTTTTCTTGAAAAATAAAACACTATATCAGCATATAGTTATATATTTTTTTGAAAAACCTTTAAAAAATATTATCTTTTATTCTCTATATAGAAAAATTGAAGGAGATGCTCATGTTTAAAAGAGGCATTTTTACTTCTGAATCTGTTTCAGAAGGTCACCCTGATAAAGTCGCTGATCAAATTTCAGATAGTGTTCTTGATGCTTTACTGAAAGAAGATCCCTACTCCAGAGTAGGATGCGAAACCCTTGCCGCCAACGGTTTTATCGTTGTTACAGGTGAAATTACCACAAAAGCAAAAGAATTTGATTATACAGATATTGTCCGGAAAACGGTCAGAGAAATCGGCTATACGGATTCTTCTTTTGGAATTGACGCAGACTCATGCGGAGTTTTAATCGGAGTCAACAAACAATCTCCCGATATCGCTATGGGAGTTGATAAAGACGGAGCAGGAGATCAGGGGATGATGTTCGGATTTGCCACTCAGGAAACACCTGAACTGATGCCGCTTCCGATCCTTATGGCGCACAAACTGACTTACAGAATGGCTGAAGCCAGAAAAAAAGGCGAAACAACATTTTTAAGACCGGATTCTAAGTCTCAAGTCAGCGTAAGATACGAAGACGACAAACCGGTCGCGATTGACACTGTTGTCATTTCTACTCAGCACGCCGCAGAAGTGGATCTGAAAACACTCAAAGAATATGTAATTGAAGAAATTATCAAAAAAACAATTCCTGCCAATCTTTTATCTAAAAACACCACTTTCCATATCAACCCTACCGGACGATTTGTCATCGGCGGTCCTATGGGAGATGCAGGACTGACAGGAAGAAAAATCATTGTTGATACTTACGGCGGAATCGGAAGACACGGAGGGGGAGCTTTCTCAGGAAAAGACTCTACTAAAGTCGATAGAAGCGCTGCCTACATGGCAAGATACATTGCAAAAAACATTGTTGCCGCAGGCATTGCCACTACCTGTGAAATCCAGCTTGCCTATGCAATCGGAGTTGCTGAACCTGTCTCCGTTTTTGCTGAAACTTATGGAACCAGCAAAGTAAACCATGAAAAGATTGAAGAAATGATCCGGAAAATCTTTCCTCTGACTCCAAAAGGAATTATAGAGCACCTTCAATTAAGAAGACCTATTTTCGCAAAAACCGCTGCTTATGGACACTTTGGAAGAGAACTTCCTGAGTTTACATGGGAAAAGAAAGACATGGTCGAAAAAATCAAAGCTTCATTATAAAAAAGCTATCCAGACAGAGGGGTTCTTCCCTCTGTTTTTTCCTTATATCTTCATTTTTTCAATCTTTAACGACTTCACTCCTGATTTTAAAATCAATTTTCTCAAAACCCGGTTGTACATTGCCGGAGATTTGAGATTTTTGAAAAAAATATTTCTCATCAAAGACTGAGCTTCTTTTTTATAAACTCCCGCAAAACCCTCCAGCCCGCCCTCCAGTGACCGCGCTAGGGCAAGAGCGCTTTTAAAAGCATAGCTTAGCCCTTCAGCTGAACTCGGGCTGATAAACCCCGCCGCTTCCCCTAAAAGGGCGATTTTTTGACTGCCTGTGCAAATCTGCTTGGAATGAATAGGACGAAAAAGACAGGCACCGTTTTTTTTAATACTTTTCTCAAACTGGAATCCGTAATTTTTCAATTTGTTTTTCAATAGTTGAAATTTTTCACCTGCCTGTTTTCCAGGTTCTAAAGCGGTTCCTAAAATCAGCGTATTTTCTTTCGGGATCATCCATGAATAAAAATCAGTAATTTCACGGTCAAAAACAGCTCCGTAATAATCCAGATTTTTATGGGTCTCAAACCATTCCTGTATCGAAATATAAAGTTTTGGCTTGGGAGAATCGGGAAAAGCCTGATTTCTGAGCATTGAAAAAGCCCCGTCCGCACCCGCCAAAAGCTTTGTTTTTTCTTCATAAATTTTTCCCTGATAAAAAAACTTGACTACAATCTCATCGTTTTCCATGCGGTAAGAATGATAAACTGCATTATTGATAATTTTCACTTCCTGAGGAATCAGGCTTTCCAGCCATTGATCAAATGCCTGACGATCAATATTGATATAGTGTCTTTGATAATAGCGTTCGATATGATTTTCAATATCAATAGTTCTTACCGCAAACATCTGAGGACTGATTAAAACAGATTTTGGTATTCCAAGCCCGAAACGGGCCAGCATAAGCTGGGCATCAGGAGCAATCAGCCCTCCGCAGGATTTTTCCCTTGTCTTATTCAAATCGAAACTTCTTTTTTCTAAAAGAAGCACTTTATAACGCTTCCCGATAAGCCTGGCAAAACTGGCTCCCGCAGGTCCTCCGCCTATGATAACAATATCGTACATTTTTCATGCCTTTTATTATTTTCTGTCTAACTCAATTCTTTTATTAAATTAAATGAGAAGTCAAATCCTATTCAAAATAAATTAAACCATTCTGTATTCAGGCTGTCGATTATTGTTTAAATTAACTCGGACACCGAGCGGAGTCGAGGTGTCACTTCGGCTGTGCTCAGTGACCGTACTGCTCTGATTAATAACCAAAAAAAGCTATGAAAGATTGCATAAGAAAAGACAACTACCTTTTCTAATAAACTTACAAATATCAATGATAACAAGGTATAGTTTTCAATAATCGACAGCCTGATTAATAAAAGTCCAGTGATCAAGATTTTTTTATACATTGCTCCTCCACTATTTCCAAAATTGTATCATTTATTAATCAAATATAAACTTTTTCTGCCAAAAAAAAATAAAATTTTCTTTTTGTGGAAAATAAAAACAATTGCTTATTTTTTCTTTCATGGTTATAATATATTTTATAAAACTAAATTGGAATAAAAAAAATGAACAGAAATCAAGAAAATGATTTGTTAAAACAAGAACTTCATTTGGTTCATTCCATCATGGAAAGAATTCATTTCAATATGGATTCTTTTGAACTGATTGATGAGATAATAAAAACCCTTCTCACCCATCTTCCCTTCGAGCGTGGCAATATCGGAATCATTAATGAAAACGACAAACTTGTTATCCATAATATATTCGAACGCCTCTATCCAAATACTTCACAGGACCTAAAAACATTTCTCGAACCTTTTTTTGGAGTTGAAATTAACTATCAAAAAAACCCTATGTGGATCTGCCAAGCGATCAATCAAGACAAAGAATTTTATTATCCTGAAGTAGTCTTTGAAAAAATGCCGGAAGATACAAAAAAATATTTTTTACTTTCAGGCAATAAAGCTCTTTTTATTACTCCATTAAAACTCGGCTCAAAAATTTACGGTGCTATTTTCTTTACTGACAATGATAAATCAGTTTTTCTTTCCGAGGAAGAAAAATCCTATATCCGCAGAAGCGGATCATTGATCGCTAAAGTTATTGAAAATAATATGATTTACAAAAAAATAGAAAAACAGAATCAGCAATTTGAAAATGAAACAATTCTGGCAGGTAAAATCCAAAAAGACTTTCTTCCAAAAAAACTTCCAATCCATCCAAAAATAAAACTTGTGTCAGAATACCTGCCCATGAAAAATGTGGGCGGCGATTATTATGATTTTATTTACCCCGACCCCAAAGATAATGGGAAATTTGGATTTCTGATTGCCGATGTCTCAGGGCATGGAGTCCCGGCAGCTTTTATTACCAGCATGATAAAAATGGTTTTTCAGTCTGATTTTGTTAAAAACAATGCTTCAAATCCGATCAAAGTTTTAGAAGAAATCAACCGTTCGATTCTTGATAAAACTTCCGGAAACTTTGTCACTGCTTTTTATGCTTTTATTGACCTGGATAAAAAAACGATTCGGTTTAGTTCAGCCGGACACAACCCGTTTTTCAGCCTCAGCCGGATCAATTCTATCTGGAACGAATTTTCCACCAAAGGCAGATTTTTAGGGGTTTTTGATGAAATTAAACTTGAAGAACAGCTAATCGATCTCCATGAGAATGACCGTTTGTTTTTTTACACCGATGGTCTGACAGAAGCAGCGGATCAGAATTTTGTCTTTTTTGAAGAAAAGCTCTATCACATTTTTAAAACTTCTTATCATCTTCCGGTCAAAGAATTTTCCGCTCACATTCTCTCGGAACTCAAAAAACACGCTCTTTTTGGCAATAAAAAAGAACTCGATGACGACATGGCTTTCGTTATAATGGATATTTTTTAAGTATATCATTATGATCACCAAATATACTTTTTATTATTTATAATCTCATTGGCCCGAGCGAGCGCCTGATCAATATCGAGACAGATGTTTTCTTCGCCGATTTCTTTTGCAAATCCTGATTTTCTAAAAGCATCGAGAGGCTGGGGATTGATACCTGAAATAATAAATAGGATGTTGTTTTTCCGGCAATCAAGAAAAACTTCTCTAAGATTTTGAATTCCGGTCGAATCAACCGCTGGAACAAACCGCATCCGAATGATTCGGATTTTAGGTTTTTTCTGGATTTGCGCAATCGCTTCCTTAAACTTATGAGCCGCTCCAAAGAAAAAAGGACCATTGATTTCAAATATATCGACACTTTCTGGAATTTTTCTTTTTGCAATCGAAAGAGGATCATCCTGTTCTTCTTCTTCAGTCGAGATTTTATTTAAAATTTCGACATTAGAAACCGCCGCCATCCTCCGCATAAAAAGAAAAGCCGATAAAATCATTCCAATTTCTATTGCAGTCGCCAAATCGACAAAAACAGTCAGAAAAAAAGAAATGAAAAGGATTGCAACATCGCTTTTCGGATTTTTTAATAAAGAAACAAAAGTCCTCCATTCGCACATATGGTAAGAAACCACCGTAAGCACCGCTGCAAGGACAGGAAAAGGAATCAATGTAGCCCATTTACCAAAAAACAACATGACCAAAAGAACCATAAAAGAGTAAGTCAGTCCTGCAATCGGGGTTTTCGCACCGTTTTTAATATTCGTAGCTGTTCTTGCCAAAGCGCCTGCCGCAGGAATCCCTCCAAAAAGAGGGGAAAAAATGTTTGCCGCTCCTTGAGCAATCAATTCCATATTGGATCGATGCTTTCCCCCAATCATTCCATCTGCAACGACAGCGGTTAAGAGAGATTCAATTGCTACAAGAAGAGCAATGACAAAAGCCGGAGATATGAGATTTTTAATCAGTTCGAAACTCACATTGGGAAACACGGGCATGGGAATGGATGAAGGAATATCCCCATAAATACTGCCGATAGTTGCCACCGGAAAATCAAATAATTGCACCACAACTGTTCCTGCAATGAGAGCTATTAGAGAACCCGGTATTTTTTTAAAAAAACGGTTCCAAATCACAATCAGCAATAAAGCTCCCATCGCAACACCGGTTGTATAGATATTTATTTTATTCATATTACTGATGTAAACTGACCATTTTGCGATAAAATCGACAGGGATTTTATCGATAGGAAGACCAAAAAAATCTTTAATCTGAGTGGAAAAAATAACAATGGCAATTCCCGAGGTAAAGCCTATCACAAGCGGATAGGGGATAAATTTAATCCAAGAGCCGAGTTTTGCAAGTCCCATAACGACCAGAATGATTCCAGCAAGCACTGTAGTAATAACCAGTCCGTCCATCCCATACTGCTGAATAATCGAATAAACAATAATCACAAATGAACCAGAGGGACCTCCGATCTGCACCCTGCTTCCGCCAAGCACTGAGACAAGAAACCCAGCTACGACTGCTGTAAAAAGCCCCTTGTCGGGTGATACGCCTGATGCAATAGCAAATGCGATAGAAAGAGGAATAGCGACAATAACCACAATACTGCCGGCAATAAAATCATTCAAAAACAATTTTTTATTATAATTTTTTAAAGTAGTTAAAATTTTTGGGATCAACATAAAAAACTTCCTTGGTTAATCAATTTTTTGATAAAGAGTACTGAATCAAAAAAAGATCACCTTCTGAGAAGATGGAAATAAGCTAGATAATGATTGTGTTTGTGTAAATAATAGATTAAGAGCCGATTTTTTTTCATAAGTTTAAATTTAATAAAAAAAATGAGAGGTAAATAGATTTTTTAAAAATCATCTTGACAAATTTTTGATTTTTGAATAAGTTTAAATTTGTCGCCTCACAATTCTTTTATTACAAGGCGCTAAAAGAGGATTAGTTGTCATGGATTTGACAATCAAAGATATATCTCATTTGTTTCAGTTAAGTGAAAAAGAAGTGAAAAACTTAATCAAAAAAAATGAACTCCCTTTCCAAACCATCAACGGGCAGTGTTATTTCCATAAACAACAGATGATAGAATGGGCGCTTGCCAGAAACCTGACCCTCAATCTCTCAAAACATGAAAATATGAGCGAATATCACATTCAGTCTTTAAACACAGTTTTGGATCCCGATGCTTTTTTTTACCACTGCGATTTTTCAGAAAATTCATATATTGAAGAGATGGTTCAGAAGCTTCCCTTAGAAAAAAATATCGACAGGTCAATGATTACAGAATTATTGAAAAGCCGGGAAAAGCTTATGAGTACAGCTATTGGAAACGGAATAAGCCTCCCTCACCCTAGAATCCCTCTCATGCTTGGAAGAGACAAACCCATGGTTCATTTTTTTTTCCTCGAAACCAAACTTGATTTACAGGCACTTGATCAAAAACCTGTTCATACCATTATCTTATTGATTTCTCAGAGCATAAAACAGCATTTAAGTTTATTGTCTCATTTAAGCTTTCTTTTGTCTAAAGAAACTTTTAGAAAGGCCTTGTCTGAAAGACTTGAATATCAGTCTCTGATAGATTTGATTCAAGAGATTGAGAACCCGAACCATGAATAATTTTATTGTTTTCTTTTTTTCCTCATTATTTCTTCAGATTTTTTCTTCTATTTTTTTAATTGTGTTTCGAAATAACAAGAAAGCATCGCAAGTCTTTCACTTCATTCTTTTAATAGGACTTGTTTCAGGCTTAACGAGCGTTTTATCTTCAATTTTATCAGAAACTCCTATTTTATTCCCAACTGATTTTCCAATTCCTCTTGAATATTTCCGTTTCGACTCTTTGGCTTTTTACTTTCTTTTCCTGATTCAACTCGCAGGCATCCCGATCACAATTTTCAGTTATTCGTACTTTAACCATGAGATCAAAGAAAAAAAGTCTGTCAAAAGCACCTTGTTTTTTTATGCAGGACTTCTTGTCTTTACTCAATTGGTTGTAGTGGTCAATCAAGCAGTCGTTTTCTTGGTTTTTTGGGAACTGATGAGTCTTTTTGCTTATCTCGGGATGATTTTTGAAAAAGAAAAAAAAGAAGTGGAAATTGGGAGTTTTTACTATTTTGTGATGAGTCATGTTGTTGTTTTTGCCCTCGCTTTCTTTTTCTTTCTCCTCCACCGCCACACAGGGAGTTGGTTTTTGAGTGATTTTCATATGAACTCTGATTCAGATACTCTCGTGCCTTTCCTCTACCTTCTTTCAATCATCGGATTTGGAATGAAAGCAGGATTTATTCCCTTTCATTTTTGGCTGCCAAAGGCTCATCCCATCGCACCGACAGTTTTCAGCGCTTTTCTTTCCGCTGTCATCATCAAAACAGGAATTTACGGACTTTTAAGAACCTTTCAATTTGCCCGCCCTGTTTCCGAATGGATGGGCTGGATTGTTCTTTTCATCGGGATCATCAGTGCAGTCTTTGGAATATGGTATGCAATTGTTCAAAAAGACATTAAAAAAATTTTGGCTTATTCTTCAGTGGAAAATATCGGTATCATTGGAATAGGAATCGGTTTAGGATTGATCGGCTCTGCCTGTCAGTCTTTTCCTATTCAGGTCATCGGCTTTGGCGGAGCTCTTCTCCATACTCTCAACCATTCTCTTTTTAAAAGCCTTTTATTTATGGGAAGCGGCATTCTTTATCACAATTTTCATACCAGAGATATCAATCAGATGGGTGGCGCCATCCATAGAAAAACCTATTTTGCAGTTTTTTTTCTGATCGGATCACTCGCAATTACTGGTATTCCTTTCTTAAACGGATTTATCTCCGAATTTCTGATTTACAACGGTTTTTTTCAGGCGGCAAAGGAACTCAAAAACCACTACCCGCTTATGATGCTTTTGTCAGCCGTGGCGCTTGCTTTTGCAGGAGGGCTTGCGGTAGCCTGTTTTACAAAAATTTATTCGATTGTTTTTTTAGGCTCGCAAAGAACAGAAATAAAGAAATTTTATTTTTCTTTTTTTGACGCCTTTTCTCTTGGAATCCTTGCTCTGCTGATGCTCGTCATCGGAGTTTATCCCATCCCTTTGATCCAATTCGTTTCTCAGGTTTTGGGAGATGGTTTTGTAAAAGGAAATCCTCTCCCGATTTTATCCAATCTCAACTGGCTTTCAATCAGCTTGATTTTTTTTGCCTTGCTCGCAGTTTTTGTTATTCTTTTTCTTTTGAAAAAAATAATCTATAAAAAATATGGACAACGAACTGCCCCGGCATGGGGATGCGGCTATGAGAAACAAACTCCGCGAATGCAGTACACCGCTTCATCCTTCTCCGATGAGCTTTCTGAAATACCAGACTCTGTTTTAGGCTACCAAAAAATCGAAAAATCATCCAATTTCCCTTATTCCGACAAGAGCTTTAGCACGCATTCTTCCGATTTTGTGGAAGAAAAACTCCTGCGCCCGCTTTTTAAAAAAATACAAGCATTTTCCCTTCGTTTTCAATTTTTTAAAACTTCGGATTTAAGAACTTATCTTCTCGCTATCTTATTGATGGTTATTTTTTACAGTCTGGCAGGTTTCTTATGGGATTCATAATGATTTTAGTTTTATCTCCGCTTTTTTCCGGTATTGTCAACAAACAAAAAAATTTTTTTACAGGAAGAATCGGGGCGCCTGTCCTCCAGCCCTATTATGAACTTTTCAAGCTGTTCAAAAAAGAGACCCTTCATGCAAAAACAGCTTCTTTTATCAGCCGGATCACCCCCCTTGTCCATTTTACGGCTATCCTCTCTGCCGCCGCAGTCTTACCCGTCGGGTTTAGTGCGCCTCTCATCAGTTTTGAGGGAGATATTATTTTATTTGCCTATCTTTTGAGCCTTTCAAGATTTTTTCAGATACTGGCAGCGATGGATATTGGAAGTTCTTTTGAGGGAATGGGCGCATCCCGGGAAGCTTCATTTGCCGTTTTTGTCGAACCAATTTTCTTTTTTACGCTGGGAAGCATTGCTTTTATCACCGGACTGACTTCAATTTCGTCAATCTATGATTCCATTGTCTTAAATAATATTTCTTATCTCGTTTTTATCTTTGTCTGTTCGATTTCTTTTTTTATCCTTGCCGTTACCGAATGCTCGCGGATGCCGGTCGATGACCCCAATACCCATTTGGAACTCACCATGATTCACGAAGTGATGATTTTGGATAATTCAGGCTTTGATTTATTTCTCTATCACTATTCCTCTTCTATCAAGCTTTTTATTTTTGTAATTCTAGAAACTTCTTTTTTTGGAAGTTTAGGCGGCGGAAACAGAGTTTTGGAAATAGGTATTTTTATCCTCATTGTCTTCTTTTTATCAACTGCCCTTGCTTTTGTTGAGACCGTAACAGCCCGTTTTAAAATGAAAAACATTCCCCAGTATCTTTTATTTGCCACAGCGATTGGAGTCTTGAATTTGCTGATTTTTACTTTTACCCAATAAGAGGTTTTTATGTTCAATCTTTTCAGTATTCTTTTTTGTCTATCTCTCCTCTATCTCTCGGTTACATCGAGGCTGAACGCCTATATCAGCGTTTTAAGGATTCAGGGAATTTTACTGACTCTTCTTCTCTTGTTTCATTCTATCGGTCATTTTTCTGTTTTGACTCTGATTCTTCCTCTTACCTTATTTACAATCAAAGTTATTTTAGTGCCGAGATACATTAAAAAAATTATTTTTGATTTAGAAATCAAGAGAACGATTGAGTCTTCAATGAGACAGTTTTCGTTTCTCCTCCTCGTTTTATTTTCAATGGCAGTTATTTTTTTTGTATCCAATAGTTTATCCAAAAGCGTCAAAATCGATATCATTCCTTTTGCCAGCGGATTTTCATCAGTTGTGATCGGACTTTTTGTTATTATGCTGAGAAAAAAACTGATCGTCCATGTCATTGGTTTTTTAGTAATGGAAAACGGTATTTTTTTATTTGGCTCTGCCTTGTCTTTCAAGATTCCTCTCATGATCGAGCTGGGGGCTTTGCTGGATGTTTTTGTGGTGGTTTTTTTAATGGGGATTGCTTTGAATAAAATCAGCTCCACATTTTCAGGCTTTGATATTACTGAATTAAGGAGATTGAAAGACTGATGCTGGTGTTATCGCTTTCATTTATAGTTATTTCGATGATGATTTGTTATTTTTTTAAAAATATTCAGCTGCAGTATTTTATTTCTCTTTTGACTGCCTTGATTCATCTTATTTTTTCTTTTTGTTTTTTCATGGGGTGGTATGATCCGGAGATTTTCTTTGTCAGTGACGATTCTTTGAGCAGACTTTTTCTTTTTGTCGTCTCCAATGTGTATTTTTGGGTTGTTTTGATTTCTTTGTCTTTTTTAAAAAAATCCTCTGCCTCCAATGGGAAAAAATACTATTTTCTTCTTTTGAATTTTTATCTCCTTGCCAATACCTCGGTTATTTTGAGCAATAGTTTCGGAGTTTACTGGGTCAGCATTGAAGCAACGACTTTAAGCATAGCTCCGCTCATCTACTATTACCGCAGTGAAGAATCTCTTGAAGCAATGTGGAAATATCTTTTTATCGCTTCGGTGGGAGTCGCATTGGCTTTTATCGGGATTCTCTTTTTTTCCCTCGCCGCCGAGGGAGCCGCTTTTGAAAGCAGCGATTTGTTTTTTTCTGATTTTGTGAAACACGCAAAACAACTCAATCCCATCTGGTTAAAAGCGGGTTTTATCTTTATTTTTGTGGGACTCAGCACGAAAATAGGAATCGCTCCGGCACATTCCGCAGATATTGACGCAACGAGCAATTCTCCTAGTCCTATTGCAGCTTTGATGTCGGGTTCACTCAGAGTCACTGCCTTGGTAGGGCTTTTAAGGGTATTACAGATTGTTCAATCCACACCAATATATGGGTTTGCCCGTATCCTTTTAATTTCAGGGGGGCTTCTCTCTCTTTTTTTTACTTTTATTTATATGTTTTATCCAAAAAACTTTAAAAGACTCTTAGCTTATTCCAGTGTAGAGCATTTAGGCTTGATTGTGATAGGGATCGGAATAGGCGGGCTTGCTTTTATCGGTGCTTTTTATCACATTGTTTACAATTCGATTAATAAGACGGTTTTATTTTTCAGCGCTGGAAATATTCATCAAAAGTACCAGACCCGAAAAATTGAAAAAGTCTCTGATATTCTCTCTTTTATTCCTATTACAGGATGGCTTTTTCTTATTTCATTTTTTGCTATTTCAGGGATACCTCCCTTTGGAATCTTTTTCAGCGAATTGACGATTTTTGAGGGCATCCTTTTTTCCGATAAATCATGGGTCTTGGGACCCGTCCTTTTTTTCCTTCTTTTTATTTTTATCAATATGGCTCGTCCTCTCTTTAAAATGCTTTATAGAAAAGATCAATCCCTTGCCTTAGAGCCCGGAAGAGAGAAATTGACTTTTATTCATATTGCCGCCATCGCGCTTCTTCTTTTACTCACCCTTCTTGCCTTATTTTCGCCCGATATTTTGCAAAAGCGGATTTTCACTATTTTAAATGATTTCGGGATGCGGCTGTGATTTCATTAAAAATTCAAAATGCGGAAGTTTTTTCTATCTCTCAAATCCCCTTTCTGGAAAAAAAAGAATTTTTTGATTCTTTGATAAAAGAATTGGACAATGGGTTGAGAATGATCGGATTTTTTCCTCCCGACCCTGCTCTTCCTCAACGGCTCGTTGCAATCCTCTCTGATTCCAGGACTTCTTTTATCCATATTATCGGAGGAATCCTTGATAAAAGAGAATTTGAAAGTCTCTCTTCCCGATTTCCTCAAGTTTTTAATTTTGAATGCGAACTGTTTGAAAATTATGGCTTTTTGCCTTTAAACCATCCCCATCTCTCCCCCGTCAGAAAAGAGAATTTAAACGGGAACCAACCCTACGCCTTTTATCAGATCCAAAGTAATGAAATCCACGAGGTCGCTGTCGGACCGATTCATGCAGGAGTGATTGAACCCGGACATTTCAGGTTCCAATGCCATGGAGAACAGGTTCATCACCTTGAAATCAGGCTTGGATACCAGCATCGGGGGATCGAATCTCTTATTTTGAAAGCTTCCCCTTCTAAAAAAATTCTCCTTTCAGAGTCTATTGCCGGTGATACGGTTATAGGACATGCCTATGCCCACTGCCAGGCAGTCGAAAGCTTGTCGGAAACCCAAATCTCTCTTCGGGCGCAAACAATCCGATCCATTGCCGAAGAACTTGAAAGGACGGCTATGCACATCAGTTCACTTGGAGGCATGAGCAATGACATCGGACTCGCAATTGCCTCCTCCTCCTACGGAAGACTCCGTACTCTTGTCATCAACAGTTTAGCAGAGCTTTGCGGATCAAGATATGGAAGAGGACTTTTTGTTTACGGCGGGGTCCGTTTTGATTTTTCAAAAGAAATTTTAAAAACAATTCTTTCAAATCTGAAAACAGTCTTTCAGGATATCGCTGAAATCCACAAATTTTTATTCTCTTCGGTTGGAAGTTGCGTACGGTTTGAAAAAACCGGGGTTGTTTCAAAAGAAAAAGCCGAAGCAATGGGTTTGACAGGGCAGGCAGCCCGTTCATCAGGAATCGGACTGGATACAAGGATTCAGCATCCTTACGGCGCCTACCGATATTTTCCTGTTCTACTCAACTCTCTTAGTTCGGGAGATGTTTTTGCCCGCGCTTTTCTCCGTACTTTGGAAATAGAAGAATCTATGAAATTTATTTTTGAACAAGTCGATTCACTGCCCGAAGGAAGAATAAAATCAGAAATTTCTTCCCTGCCCCCTGATTGCGCTGTCGTATCAATGACGGAAGGATTCCGCGGAGAGATTGTCCATTCGGCATGGACAGACAAAAAGGGAGCCCTCATGCAGTATAAAATCAAAGACCCTTCTTTTAATAACTGGCTTGGACTAAGCCTTGCCATGGAAAAAACAGCAATTTCAGATTTTCCGCTGTGCAACAAAAGTTTTGATTTGTCCTATGCAGGGCATGATTTATGATGATCAAAGGAGTGAAAAAGTGATACTGGATGCGATTAAACTGAGAATCCTTCAAGGTGACCCCATCGTCCACAATGTCAAAAATGCGGTTTTTCCTAAACGCTTTAGAGGGCTTCCGGTGATTCAAGATAAAGATTGCCCCGAAAATTGCCGTCAATGTCTTGAAATTTGTCCCAATCAGGCTCTTTCACTCAATCCCTTGACACTGGATCTGGGAAAATGTTCTTTATGCGGACAGTGTGCGGAAATTTGCCCCCAATCTATCATCGATTTCAGCAATGACTATCATTTAGCGGTCAATAAAAGAGAAAACCTATTCATTTCTAAAAGCATAAAAAAAATTGCCCCTGAAAAAGCCTCTCAACTGATCAAAAAATACTTTGGTCAATCTTTGAAGCTTCGCCAAGTCTCTGCCGGAGGGTGCAACGGATGCGAACTTGAACTCAACGCTCTAAGCAATGTTAATTTTGATATGGGGAGATACGGGGTTGAATTTACTGCCTCGCCTCGTCATGCGGATGGAATCGTCATCACCGGTCCTATCACTCGAAACATGGCAAAAGCTCTTGAAATCGCTTATAATGCCTTGCCAAGCCCAAAAATCATTATTTTAATGGGTGTTTGCGCTATTTCGGGCGGAGTCTTTCAAGACTCTAAAGAAATTCAAAGACAGTTTTTTGAAACCCATAAAATAGACCTTTATATGCCGGGTTGCCCGACACATCCATTGACTTTTATCAACGGACTCCTCGATTTTTTTGAAAAAAAAGAATAACCCTATGATGACTTTTTCTTGTTTTGATCTCTCTATTTTATCAAAAGTTTTTATTTTTTAGGAGGTAAAAAAAAATGAAACTTTCCAGTCTGATTCAAGAAGATTCTCTTATTTTCAATCTCAAAGCTTCGACAAAAAACGAAGCGATTTTGGAAATCATCCAGACTTTTTCGCCTGACAAGAAAAAAAATCAGGAAATCTATGACGCTGTGATTGAAAGAGAAAACATCGGCTCTACCCTGATTGAAAACACGGGTGTCGTTTTTCCCCATGTCAGGAGCGCCGCGCTTGACGATTTTTACATCGGAATCGGGATTTCTGAAAAAGGGATTGAAACAGAAAATAATTTGGGAGGAATGGAAAAAGCCTTTCTTTTTCTTGTTGTCGCAGCTCATCCGCTCAAAAACCAGCTGATGCTCAATATCCGCTCCTCTCTTTTGAAACTATTAAAAACAGACCCCGCTCTTTTTGAAAAACTGAAAAAACCTGCCGGCAGGGATGAGTTTTTAAGCATATTATCCACACTCAAAACCCCCCAGAAGCTGTCTCTTGAAACCGTGATGGAAAAAAACCTGCAAACCATTTCAAAAGAGGCAAGCCTGAAAGAAGCGGTGTTTAAGATGGTGAACGAAAAAATATCGACTCTTCCGGTGGTCAATCAAGAAAACGAACTCCTCGGAGAAATTACACCTCAGGATATTCTTTTTTTCTCAATCCCTGAATACGCACTGAGAATGGACAATTTTCTTTTTATCGGCGATGACGACCCTTTTGAAAAATACCTGATGGGTGAATCTGAAATTAAAGTAGAAGAAGTCATGAATCAAAATCCGCTTTCAGTTAAAAAAGACGCTCCTATTTCGGAAGCCGTGATTTTGATGCTGAAAAACGGGAAAAAACATATTTTTGTGATGGACGGGAAGAAAATTACAGGAATGATCTCTCAAAAAGATGTTTTGAAAAAAATTCTATTTATTTAAACGAGGTTTAAAAAAAATGATAACTCACGATATGACGATCGCACTGATTATATTCGGCACTGCTTATTTTCTTATAGCAAGCGAAAAGATTCCGCCTACTCTGGCCGCTCTCGGGGGCGGTTTCATGATGATTTTATTTGGGATTTTAAAGCAATCGGAAGGTTTTCAGGCAGTTGACCTGTCAGTTATCTTTCTCCTTGTGGGAATGATGCTGATGGTCGAAATCCTTTCTGAAACAGGGCTTTTTGAATTTATTGCAGTCAAAATTGCCCAGATTGTCAAAGGGAACCCCATCTTGCTTTTAGTTCTCATGTGTGCTGCTACAGCTTTCTTGTCTGCATTTTTAGACAATGTTACAACCGTTCTCTTAATTGCGCCTGTTACGATTTTTATTGCCGATCAGCTTCAAGTCGATGCAATTCCTTACCTTTTAGGAGAAACCATGGCATCCAATATCGGGGGGGCGGCCACCTTGATCGGAGATCCGCCGAATATTCTGATTGGAAGCGCTGCCAAACTTTCTTTTTCAGAATTTATTGTCAATCTCGGTCCCGTTGTTTTAGTGATTCTCTTGGTTTTTTCGCTCACCTTTCTTCTTCTTTTTAGAAAAAAACTCACTGTTTCCAAAGATTTAAAAGCAAAAATCATGAGCATGGAGCCATCTAAAGCATTGAAAGATAAAAAAACGATGGTTACGGGGTTAGTCATTGTCGGGCTGGTGATCGGATTTTTTCTTACCCACCATATTACTCATATCGAGCCTGCCACCATTGCCTTTGTAGGAGCCGTTCTACTTCTTATCTCTGTCAATAAGCACCCGAAACATTTTTTTTATAAAATAGAATGGAACACGCTCTTCTTTTTTATAGGGCTTTTTATCCTTGTGGAAGGGGTTGTTAAAGTCGGCTTAATCAGTATGACAGCCAAAAACATTCTTTTGGTTACGGAAAACGAATTGAATACCACTACGCTCATTGTTCTTTGGATTTCAGGTTTTCTATCCTCAGTCATCGACAACATCCCTTATGTCGCTACCCTGATTCCAATGATTAAGGAAATGATCCCCCAGATTGCGGATTCCAGTCACTTAGCGCTCCCTGTCGTCTCTTATCCGCTCTGGTGGGCTCTTTCACTCGGAGCCTGTCTCGGCGGCAACGGAACTTTGATTGGAGCTTCTGCCAATGTTGTGGTCGCTTCCATTGCGGAAAAAAACAAGAGAAAAATCAGTTTCTGGGCATTTACCAAATACGGTGTCTTGATTTTGACAGAATCTCTTATCATCAGTACGGTTTATATCTATTGGAGGTACCTGTAGAACTTCCTCCCCAGATTATCCTGAAATTTTAATCTGCCGGTCTGTCTGAAAGTATTTTTCAGGCAGACCAAATTTTTTCGATCCACAACTGAATCAGGCTGTCGATTATTATTGAAATGAACTTGGACACCGAGCGGAGTCGAGGTGTCACTTCGGCTCCGCTCAGTGACCGTACGGCTGTGCTCAGTGACCGTGTCAGCACCGATTAATGACCAAAA
>Ga0154385_1144_pt1 | contig 49765 bp, 47 predicted proteins | sample RifGroB1_FD_105628 | JGI IMG/M metagenome (GOLD analysis project Ga0154385, IMG submission 105628) | Spirochaetes bacterium GWB1_36_13 | reverse complement strand
TAAACAACCAGCTTCTCATCGGGAATATTGTTACTACTTCCAATTCCCACATTTCCATTCTGATAAAGAACCAGATTATCCCCTGAATCATTGCCATGTACCCAAAATCTCATCATATTATCATAAATATCTTGGGACCATCCTGGATTAGAGCCTGAACCTTGAAATTGGATTTCCCCGCCTTCGTTTCCATTATCATTTTTTCTGAGATAGAGAGTTCCATTCACATCGAGTTTTGTCTTTGGATCAGTGGTTCCGATTCCGACATTGCCTCCAGACGGATTTAACAATAAATTGGTACCTATATTGTTGTCCAGCGACTGTAAAACAGAGGCAAAACTATAAGGCGAGGTAAAATATCCATATCCTAAGCTCAATCCATAACCTGCGTTAGAATCAAGCCCTAATCTTAAAAATCTCATTGTGGTCACATCATCTTGTATCATAGAACCAACGATACTCAGTTTTTCAGTAGGACTTATTGTCCCTATTCCAACATTATCATTTCCATCAAAAACAATATTATCCCCACCACTTTTAATATGAAGTATTCCATCATTTCCATCAGATATTTCGCTTCCCAATAAAAACAAGCTGACTTTATTAGCATAAGCGCCTAATAATCCTCTATTTCCAACGCCATATTGAAACTTTATTTCACAGTTTCCACTGGCATTTCTTACATGGAGAGTACTCTCTGGATTATCAGTCCCTATCCCCACATTGCCTTTATCATAATAAATACTGCTACCATTACTGCTCCACGCCCCGCTCGCCAATTTCATGAAAAGGGTGCGGAGATTGGAGGCTGAAATCACGCCTCCGTCTTTGATTCCATAAGTGTTTTGAAGACTGGTATCGGTCAAATCATCCTGCACATCGCCGGCGAAGAGGATTCCTGTCAATATGAAAAACAGAATCACTATTTTAACCATGGATTTTAATTTTTTTTTCATCTTCCTTCTCCCTGAATGAAAAGTTTACCAATTTGAAATATAGTAAATATTTTCCATAAATGAAAGAATAAATAACGATAATCTGTTTTTTAGATTTTACGGAATACGGTTCCGTTAAAAACCGCAATGAGTTCTTGATTATGAAAAACCTGAATATTATAAAGTCCGGTTCTTCGGGTGGTATGAATCAGTTTTGCCTCTGCTTTTAAACGATCTCCCAATTTCGGGCTTTTCAGGAAAGAACCGCTGATATCTAAGGCAAAGGAAGGCGAATAATCAAAATTGGACGCCGCTGAAAAAGCGGCATCGGCAAGGCTGAAAATCAAGCCTCCATGCACAGCTCCCAGAAAATTAAACGAATTTTTATGGATAGTCAGTGAACAGACAGCAAAACCCTCTTTAATCTCATCAAAGGAAATTCCTAAAAATTCAGCGTAGGGATCTTTTGATATTTTCTGAATCAATTCGTTCATCTGTTATCCTTTATTTGAAATAGATACAAAAAAGAATATAACTATTTCAATAATATAAAACAAAAATAATTTTATTTTTCTGTTTTTTTTGTTATTTTATAATATAAATATATCTCTATTAGAAATTAAACCAAAAGGAATATAAAATGAAAATGAGTTTGACTGTTCTGTTTTTTATCCTGCTGCTTCCCCTCGGATTGGCAGGTGAAGATATCCGTATTTCTTTTTTTCTGGGAAAAAGCGAATATATGAAAAATGGTGAAACAGACTGGAAACCTATCTACAAAAATTTAATTTTGAATGAAAAAGACTCGGTGCGTACTTTAAAAAACGCCACTCTTCTTCTGGAGTCAGCACATAAGATGAAACTCAAGCTCTCTCCGGAAACAACGGTTCATTTCAAAGAACTTTTTCCAAAAACTGATATTTCGCTCAACGGCGGAAAAGTCTGGGCCCAAGTCAATAAGCTCAAAGGCGATGAATCTTTTTCCATCAGAAGTCCTGTCAGCGTTGTCGGAGTCAGGGGAACTGAATTTATCTATGAAAATTCTGAAGACGGCGACAAAGTTTTCGTCATTCACGGCCGGGTTGCCTTTGGGGATGATCTTTTAGATGAGAACCGGTATAAAGAAATTGATGCCGGAAAAATCGGTTTTTTTAAAGACAGAGAAATAGAACTCAGGGAGCCTGTCAATGACGATGAAACAAACCAGCTTAAAAGCCGCTTCCCGATTCTGATTGAGAAAAAAGATTTTGAAAAAGCGCAAAAAGAAATGGAAAGAGAATCTTTTAAAAATGAAGTCAATCAGGAAATTCAGCTGAATCAGAATACTCGGGAATACATCAAAAGTAAAGTGAATGATGATTTAACCGTGGGGCGAACCATGACTGATTCCAATGGTGAAATTGTTCAGGTTCAGCAGGTGGTGAGGAAACTGGGGAACAACAGCATCCAGATCATCAATATCACAAAACGACCGGGATTTATCAATATAGTAGAATATAAAGGCACCTACAACGGCAGTGTGCCCAATACTTTAAAAGAACTGATTGATATTAAGAATGTGAATAACAAAGAACTTGTTAAAGAAATTTACATTGTTCAAAAAACTGGGGTTATGATTGATAAACTCAAAATCAAGGAAGATAAAACCGACCCCAACCAAAAAATATTTCAAATCGGCTCTTCAACCGGATCCAGCGAGCCTGTCATGGAAAATATTTCCTCAAAAACAACCCTGAAACAAAGAGATATAAATCCTTATCTGGATGCCCAGTATATTACTCAAAGCGGTAAGATTTACAATCTGAAAGTCTATATCATGGATCAAGACAGAAATATTGTCTCCCAGACTCCTGGAGCCAGCAATGATTTGTCCCTTGATTTTCTGGTCACCATGTCTTTGGATTTTGTCTTTTCGGGCACAGGCACTTCGTTTGACGGCAGAGATATCCGTTTTACTGTTTTACCTGATGTCGGATTCGTTATTATCAACGAAGTAGTTGAATAAGGGATAAGTTATATGAAAAAAATTATTGTTTTAATATTCAGTATTCTTTTTATCTCCCCCGTTTACGCGGATCTCGAAGGGGATCTTTATCAGACTCTTGCCGACTTTGTCCAGAATCCGAAAATGTTTTTTATGGATATCCAGTATGATACTGAAGACAATTTCCCAGCCTGGGAGCAAAACTCTTCGATCCAAACCAATGCGCTTTTCCAGCTCTTCGGAATTGGAAACTTGAGTTTTAAATCCGAGGTATTAAGCGAAGACTTGGCTTTTCCTCAAATCACCGCCTCAATCAACGGCTGGTATTTCTGGGGCTTAAAACTCCTCACGCAGATTCCCGCTTTAAAAAAAGCCAAAGATATCAATATTTACGGTTTTTCCCCTTCTCTTACAGTCAGAAAATCGGTCAATGAAGAACTCAGTCTTTTTGCCGGAGCAAAGTTATCAGTCGGTCATATCGGATTTGATTTCAGGGATGTGGTCAGAGAAGAAATTTCGAGCCAGAGTCTGAAAAATCTGATTGAAAACTCTTCCTACCAAAATAAAACATATATCATCCCCGGCTGCTATATCGGAATGGGAATTCTGCCGGAAGCCAATTCTTATCTTGCCGTTCAACTTGGATATCAATTTATTGAGCAAAGACTCTACGCTAAAATCATCGCAGGATGGGAATACTGGGAACTGGGGCTTGGATTATATCCGGATTCGGTGATTATTCTTCATCCTATGGTTAATTTTACTTATAAATTTGATATATAAAGGGTAATAATAATGAAGATCAATAAATTGATTCAGACTTTCTTTTTTTCTCTTTTTTTTCTGCTGACCCTTCCTCTTTTTGCTGAAGATATGCTTTTTTTTAAAATTGATGTTTCCGAAGCCATGCTCTTTATCGACCTTGAAAATCAGCAGAAACTCAATTGGGACGCAACCAACAGTTTAAAAACAGATATCGCCTATAAAAGCAATTTTAATCAGGACGCAAGCCTGATGATTCTCTATGAACTGGGCTACACAGGACCAGGAGTCAAAGGAACCTCTCAAGAAAGTTTTTCTTCCAGAAGCATTGATCATTCAGGAATGGCAAAGTTTTATTACAATCTGCTTCCAGAATTGCAAATGTCTGTCAAGGGAGACTTTTTTTATGAATTCTACCGTACTGGTAAAACGGAAAAATGGTCGGAAGGGCTTTACAATTTCGGCAAGACCGGCGGGGGCTTCAATTTTCTTTTCACCCCTTTCAAAGAAAGTAAAACTTCTCTCAGTGGTGAACTTCACTATTACTGGTTCCCGAATTACAACGACCTGATCAATGAAGCGGTTTATCTTCTGGGGAGCGCCAGCACCCAGCTGGATGAAGACTCTTTAAACCAGAATTTTCTTTATTACACAGTTCAATTGAGGGAAGTTTTCACTCCGGTCAAAACTTTTTTTATTGATTTGAGTTATTATTTCGGATACAGAGACTATACAAAAATGAAAACCGATGATGAAGATTTAGATCCGGCAAACAACCAAAAACTAAAAGATTCAATTCATAATTTTCAATTTGAGGCAGGTTATTTTGCCTTGCCGGAACTTTTGATCCGCGCTGCCTACAATCTTACAGCCTTCCGCTCAAATTACAACTACCTTTTTGTTCAGTCTTTCAGCCCGCTTGCCTACAGCTTTCATAAAGACTTTTCCAGCTTCACTGAACATCAGGTTTCTCTTACGCTTCATTTTTTCGCATCTCAAAAATCAACTCTTATTCTCTCGCCAGGCTACGAATATAAAAACTATCTGTCTAAATCGCCTAAAAATGCCGACGGAAGCTTTAACACAGGGAGCAACCAGTATCACAAAGCTTTTTCAATCGGTCTGGGATGGATTTATAAAAGATATGAAAACTTTACCCTGATTCCAGAATATGTTTTTAAAACAACTGAATCCAATAACCTTGATTTAAACTCAGGCTACAATTACAAAGTTCATTATTTTGGAGTAAAATTTATTTTTGAATATTAAAAAAAGAAGCTGAGCTTGTTCAAATAATCTATTTCAACAAGCTCAGCTCTTTAAAAGAAAGCAATGTTAGAAACCGCCGAAACCGCTGGTTAATTCACCCGACATCACTCGTTTTACTTTCTCCCAGCTGTACTTTCGTTTGAGATAAATATTTTTTTTATTATTGGAAGGTTCTTTTAAATTCAATTTACCTTCTTTGATTTGTCCACCCGCATTGGCATGGATAAAATAAACCGTTCCATCTGAACCAAGACTGGTCACAATCGCAATATGGACATTCGGATCATCGGTCTTCTTATTTCTATTCCGGTCATAAGTATTACTAAAAAAGATCATATCCCCGACTTTTGCCTTTGCTTTACTGAAACGCAGTTTTTTATTGCAGTAAGAGTGAAGAATTCTCACTCCTGAAGTTAAATCCGTATTATTACGATTCACGCCTCCGGTTGCCTGCGCATCATAAAAAAGGTCTCTTTTGATGACAGACCAATAAACAGCGCGGATAAAATTGGAACAGTCATTGTAAATCGTCACTTTCCGGCCGTTGATATCCGCTGTTTTCACATTCTGCTTATACCATTTAATCGCTGTAGCAGCCAGTTTTTCTCTGGTTTTATCGCTTAAGTTTCCTTTTTTTATATCATCAATTTCTTTTTTTTCTTCTTCCTCTTCTTCTTTCTCTTTCTTTTTTTCTTCCTCAGTTTTCTTCTCATCTATTTTTTTATCCCGCGGAGGCTTAACATGAGGCTGAGGAGGAGAAACCCTGATTTTGAAAACCTGAAGCTCGGGTTCTTTATCCATGGGAGCGATTGCTTTATATTCTGCTTCATCTTCGATACTCTCAGCTGATTGAACCGATTCTGTTAAATCCAGAACATATTCTTCTTCCTTTGCTTTTTTTTTCGCATAAAGAGCCAAATTATCAGATAGAAACGCTGATAAAAAAAGCAAAATAAGTATTTTTTTCATACTGCCTCCGAATCATTTCTTTTTATTTTCTTTATCCTATTATCTATTTTATCCTGATAAATAATTAATTATTTTTTTTTAAAAACCTCCAAAGCCCTTGGTCAGTTCCCCCGACATGATTTTTCCCTCTTTATCCCATGTGTATTTTCGTTTGAGATAAATATTTTTCTTATTATTTTTGGGCTCCGAAAGGTTTAATTTGCCTTCTTTAATCTGCCCGCCGCTGTTTCCATGGATAAAATAAACAGTTCCGTCATCCCCTACTTTTGTTACAATAGCCACATGGGTGTTGGGATCGTCTATCCTTTGATTTTTATTGCGGTCATAGGTGTTATCAAAAAAGATAATGTCTCCTTCTTTTGCCTTTTTCGAAGAAAATCTCTGCTTTTTCTTAAAATATTGATAAAGAATCGCGACCCCTGAGCTCATATCCGTATTATCCGAACTTGCAGCCCCGCTTGCCTGGGATTCATAAAATAAATCTTTTTTCACGACAGCCCAGTAAACCGCTCTGGTAAAATTGGAACAATCATTATAAATATTGACTTTTTTTCCGTTGATGTCAGCCGTTTTCACATTCTGCTTATACCATTGGGCTGCCTTATCCGCTATTTTCTGCCTTATTTTCTGACTCATCTTTCCGGCAGAAAAATTGTCTATTTCCTGTTCATCCTCTGAATTATCTTCATTCTCAACATTTTTTTTCTTATCCATAGGAGGTTTTGCAGTGGGATTGGGGGGCGTAATGGTCATCTTGAAAACAAGAAGATCAGGCTCTTTTTCCATAGGCGCAATCGCCTTATATTCAGCTTCTGTTTCAATATTTTCTGCTGATTGGACTGATTCAGTCAGATCCAAAACAAATTGTTTCGACTGGAGAGACTGAGTCACATCCGGAGTAATTTTTTTTGATTTTTTCCCATAAAGATAAAAACTGCCGAAAAGAAAAATAATCACAAATAAAAAGAAAGAAATTTTTTTCATACTGCCTCCTCAAAATTCACATTGAACCAACAGTATAATATAATAATCTTTTATCTTCCCATTTCTAAATTTTTTTAAGATAATTTAAAATTAAAACCATAGCATAAGTATCCAATCGGCAGTAATCTAATAAATCTTTTTTCTTTTCCATTTTTATTTTTTCATCTTGAATATATTCCAAACTTTTATAAACAAAAGTAGCTTCCCCGCCGTTTTTTATATTTAATTTCGAATAAGATTCTTCTGGAATCAGCGCGGATAAAACCGACTTAATCGAATAACGACCGTTCATTTCCTTTTGATAATAGGAAAAATTTTTAAAAGGCTGCATCAGATCTTTTATATTTTGCGCGATTTGAAGAAGTGTTTCGCTTTTTTGAGGGCAAAACTCTGCCAATTTTCTGATCACTGCTTTTTCAAACCCGCTGTTATAGGATAAAATACAGTGATTCGGATTGATCCATTCAACAATCTTTTCAGCCACAAAGGATCGTGGATCTTTTTTTTCATCCGCTAAAAACTCAAAGTGTTTTAACTTTGAAGTTTCACTTTCAAGATAATGGAGAGAAAATTGGAATGGAATGTGTTTATTGGGCTTTACTCCTTCAAACCTTGGGACAGGATGCTGCACAGTCTCAAAATCCAGAAAATAAAGCGGGTAAGTAATTGTATCAAGAAATTCTTTTATTTTTTCAGAATCGATAAAAGGCTTTCCCGTCCTATCCGCTTCAATCTGTATTTTCTGTTTTTTTTCAAGCTTTTGAACAATCTCCTCGGGAATGTCTTTCAAATTTTTAATTCCCTGGGAATAAAGCTCAAACTTACTGACTTTATCCATTCTGGAAAGATTGAAAATAGAAGGATAAGGCACTTGTTTTTTTTTCCAGCAGTCTTCTAAATATCCGCATTCCGGAAAATAACAGCGCTTTCCTATTTCTTTCTCAAATGACATTGTTTTATTTTCTAATGCTTTTTTTGCGGTTTCGATTTTTTCAGTTATTTTCGGGATTCTTTCCAAAACACTCTCTCTCACTTCCCTTTTTTCAATCAGCTTTTCAGGCTCCAGCTTTTGATGAAAAGTATAATTTTGATGAATAGTACAGAGAATGACCTTTTCTGTCGGAATATCCAATCTATTTAAAACGAAAAGCTGAAGGGCAAGAGCGTCAAAAAAAATAGTTTTCAGGGACGAAGCGCTTTTAATATCATAAATGTCATAGCCTTTTTCAGACCAGATTAAAGCATCGATTTCTATCAGAATATCATCAAAAACAAAAACAGGATTAAAAATTGCTTTTCTTTTTTTTAAAACAGCTTTTTTACTCTCTTCCACTCTTTCTTCAACCGTCTCTCCTTTAATCCAGAGACCTTTTCCCAAAAAAGAAAGAATGAGTTTTTTTACTTCTTTTTTTTCATCATAAAAAGTGTTTTTCCCCAAATAATCTTTTTTTAAATGAGGGAAAAAATGGTCATAATGCATCTTTTCCAAACACTGTCCTGCTGATAAAATCGTATTCTTGGTAAAAAAAAACATCCGCTTCCCTGAAAAATATTTTTTAAGATAAGTACAATAAAAATAAGCATGATAGAAAGCGTTTTTTTATTTTTTTCATTTCTGAGTTGAGAAATTAACTTTGAAAGTTTTTTAAATTGGGTTATATTATTTATCTAAATATTGAGTTTTTCTAAAAACTCAAAAAAACTTTACATTCAATGGAGAAAAAAATGAAAAAATTCTTTTTTATTTTTCTTTTTACCAGTGTCCTTTATGCACAGACCGGCGACTGGGTCGCAAAGGTTGACGATAAGGTCATTTCAAAAAAAGAATTCAATACCCTTTACAATGATTATCTCGATGTGATGGAAATTATGAGTAATTATCAAATCGATACCACTCCGATGCGAAAAAGCAAACAACACCAGTCTGAATTTTTAGGCGGATATATTGCCAACCAGCTTTTAGTAGAAAGAATCAAAGAAGAGAATAAGAGCAAGAAATTTGTGGATGAAAAATGGCTCTCAGGAATTTCTTTGAAGATTCAGTCTTATGTTCAGGAACAGATTTACCTGAAAAAATATGTGGACACTGTGCTGATGCCTAAAGTCGGAAAAATTAAAGATGAAGAAATTGAATCGGTTTACAATCAGTATAAAGATAAATTTAAAGATATTTCAGCCGCAAAAGCTTCTGAAATTATTGAAGAAAAACTGAAACAGCAAAAAGCCATGATGCTTCTCGCAAAACTCCGCGACAAAGTCAGCGCTGAAAAAGCAATTAAGATCAACGATTCAGTTTTTGAATAATCTCATTTTCAATTCAATCATTTTATAGATTTTAAAGCTTCGGATTTAGTTCCGAAGCTTTTTTGTTTTTAACCTGCCTTCATCCTATCTTAGTTTTAAATCGAAAGATTTGTTTTACCCAAGCAGTTTTTTTATCGAATTTAAATTTTAATTAAACCCTACTTTTTTATATATTTTCTTGTATAAAATTAAAAAAAATCAAATGATTTTGTAAATAATCCTTAAGGATGAGGGGGAATTTTGAAAATTGAAAAAAAACTGCTTTCCGGCAATCAAGCAATAGCCAGAGGAGCTTATGAAGCAGGAGTTATTTTTGCTTCAGCCTATCCCGGCACACCCAGTACAGAAATTCTTGAAAATATCCGTTTCTACAAAGAAATTTACAGTGAATGGTCATCCAATGAAAAAACAGCTTTAGAAGCCGGAATCGGCGCCAGTTTCGCAGGAGCCAGAACTCTGGTTACGATGAAACATGTCGGACTCAATGTGGCGGCAGACCCTTTAATGACCCTGACCTATACAGGAGTGAAGGGCGGACTGGTCATTGTGGTTGCAGACGACCCTGCTATGCACAGTTCTCAAAATGAACAGGATACGAGACATTTCGGGCGGTTTGGCAAACTTCCCGTTTTAGAGCCTTCCGATTCTGATGAAGCCAGAAAAATGACCAAACTCGCCTTTGAGATCAGCGAACAGTTTGATACGCCTGTCATCTTAAGAACCACCACAAGAGTCTCTCACGGAGAAAGTTTGGTCACTCTTGAGGAAAGAAAACAATCGCCTGTTTCTCTCAGTTTTGATAAAAATAATCAAAAATTCGTCATGATTCCAGCTTATGCGAAAAAAAGACATACTTTTGTGGAAGAAAGATTCAATAAACTGAAAGCTTACGCTGAAACCTTGTCTTTTAATTCAGCGGAATATAAAGACACTGAAATCGGAATTGTCACTTCAGGCATTGCTTATGAATACTGTAAGGAAGTTTTTCCCAACGCTTCCTTTCTCAAGCTGGGGATGAGCTGGCCGCTTCCTGAATCAAAAATCAAAGAGTTTTCTCAAAAAGTGAAAAAACTTTTTGTTATTGAAGAACTCGACCGTTTTTTTGAAGAAAATTTAAAAATAATGGGTCTGAATCCTTTATCCAAACCCGATCCAATGATAGAGGGAGAACTTGATCCCGATAAAATAGTTGAGATTATTACCGGCAAAAAAATTACGGTTGAAATTGATACCACGGTTCCTCCCCGGCCGCCTGTCATGTGCGCGGGATGCCCTCACCGCCCTGTTTTCTGGATCACCAATAAACTCAAACTCATTGTTGACGGAGACATCGGATGCTACACCCTGGGCACACTTCCTCCTTTAGACGCCCTCCATACCACTATCTGCATGGGCGCTTCGATTGGAATGATGCACGGAATGAAAAAAGTCCTTCCTCCTGAAGAAGCGAAAAAAGTCGTTTCTGTCATCGGGGATTCCACTTTTTTTCATACAGGAATCAACAATCTGATTGCTACATACTATAATAAGGGAACCGGCACAATTCTTATTTTAGACAACCGCATTACAGCCATGACCGGCGGACAGAACAATCCGGGAACCGGAAAAACTCTTTCAGGAGAAAAGGCCAATGAAATCAATATCGAAAGCCTTTGCCGGGGCATTGGAATTAAAGATGTCAAAGTCATTGAAAATTATGATTTAAAAGCGATTGAAGAAGCATTGAAAGATTCTTTGGCAAAAGAAGATGAACTTTCAGTGATTATTACCACCCGGCCCTGCGTACTCATTGTCCCTCCTGACAAACCCTATCGGGTCGATCAGGATAAATGTAAAGCCTGCGGTGCTTGTCTTAAAACCGGGTGCCCTGCTTTAATCAAACAGGAAAACGGAAAAGTAAGAATCGACTCGCTTTCCTGCAACGGATGCGGACTTTGTTTTCAAGTCTGTCCGTTTCAAGCAATTTCAAAGGAGGAAAAATAATGGATGTGATTATAGCCGGAATCGGAGGGCAGGGAACGATCCTTGCCAGTAATATTTTAAGCCTTGTGATGGTAAAAAAAGGATATGATGTGAAAAAAAGTGAAATTCACGGAATGTCTCAAAGAGGCGGTTCTGTTATTTCTCATATCCGTTTTTCTGAAAATAAAATTGCTTCCCCCACTGTCCGTTTAAAAAGCGCGGATATTTTACTGTCTTTTCATCCAAACGAGACAAGAAGATACAAACATCTTTTAAAAGAAAATGGTAAGATTATCCAATTGACAGACGAAGATAAAGCAAAACTTCCCAATCCCAGGTCTCTCAATATTTTCGGTCTGGGAAAACTCTCGTCTCTTTTTCAGATTGAACAAGAAATGTGGGCAGAGAGTTTAAAAGAGCTGATAAAACCTTCTATTCTGGATATTAATTTAAAAGCTTTTGAAATCGGTTTAAAAGAAGCCCGTTCATAAAAAAAAGAGGTTGATTTCGTGAAATACAAGAATATTCCCGACCAAAACGGATATTTCGGGGATTTTGGAGGCTGCTTTGTCTCTGAAACCCTGATGCCGGCCATTGAAGAACTGAAAGAAACATTTGTGAAAATGAGGAAAGATAAAAAATTTCAAAATGAATTGAAATCTTATCTTAAAAACTATGTCGGCAGACCCACTCCTCTTTATTTTGCTGAAAAACTTTCAAAAAAATTTCAGTTTAAACTTTATTTAAAAAGGGAAGACCTCTGCCATACCGGCGCCCATAAAATTAATAATGCGCTGGCACAGGTTCTCCTTGCAAAAAAAATGGGCAAAACCCGTGTCATTGCTGAAACAGGAGCAGGTCAGCATGGTGTTGCCACCGCTACCGCAGCTTCTCTCCTTGGTCTTAAATGCCGGGTCTATATGGGCACAGAAGACATGAGAAGACAGTCTCTCAATGTTTTCAGGATGCAGTTATTAGGCACAGAAGTGATTGGAATTGACAGCGGAAGCAAGACTTTAAAAGATGCGATCAACGAAGCGTTTCGCGACTGGGTCACCCATGTCAAAGACACTCATTATGTTTTAGGAACCGCTTTCGGAGCCCATCCTTATCCTTATATGGTCAGGGAATTTATGTCAGTAATCGGAACTGAGGCTTATAAACAGATCAAAAAAGCTGAAAAAAGACTCCCTGACGCTGTTATTGCGTGTGTGGGCGGAGGAAGCAACGCAATCGGGATTTTCTCGTCTTTTATCAAAGATAAAAAAGTGCGTCTGATCGGGGTTGAAGCAGGGGGAAAAGGAATTGAATCCGGTCTTCATGCGGCAAGATTTGCAGGCGGCAGAGTCGGTGTTTTTCAAGGGACAAAAAGTTATCTTTTGCAAGATGAAAACGGACAGGCGCTTACCACTCATTCTGTATCGGCGGGATTGGATTACGCCAGCGTAGGACCTGAACACAGTTTTTTAAGAGAAATAAAACGGGCTTCCTATTCTTACGCAACCGATGAGGAAGCATTAAACGGATTTTCTACTTTAGCAAAAGAAGAAGGGATTATCCCCGCTTTGGAATCAAGCCATGCCGTTGGATATCTGATTTCTCATGCCGAAGAATTTAAAAATCAGCTTATCATTTTAAACCTTTCAGGAAGAGGCGATAAAGATGTCATCCAGGTCAAGGAAATTATGGAGAATATGCAATGAACAAAATCACAAAAGTCTTTGAAGAGCTTTTAAAGAAAAATCAAAAAGCTTTTATTCCCTATTTGACCGCCGGGGATCCTGATATTGAAACAACAGAAAAAATTTTAGAGCTATACGCTTCAAACGGCGCAGATATAATTGAAATCGGAGTTCCTTTTTCAGATCCTATGGCTGACGGACCGGTGATTCAGGCTGCTATGGAGCGCGCCCTCAAAAACTCAATTTCTCTTAAAAAAATTTTAAACCTGGTTTCAAATTTTAAAAAGAAATATTCTACTCCCATTATTTTGATGGGATACTTGAATCCTTTTTTCTCATACGGATTTGAAAAGTTCGCAAAAGACGCGAAAGCATCAGGAGTGGATGGGATTCTTAGCGTTGATTTACCCCCTGAAGAAGCAACTCCTTTTTACAAGGCTCTTAAAAACCAAGAAATTATTTCTATTTTTCTGGCTACTCCGGTGACCAATCAAAAAAGGCTTCATGCTATCCAAAAATTCGCAGAAGGTTTTATTTACATGGTTTCAGTGGCGGGAGTAACAGGGGAGAGAAAAAATCTGGATGAGGGGTTGATTGAAAAAATTCAGGAAGTCAAAAAAACGATTCGCCTTCCTGTCGCGCTTGGATTTGGAATTTCATCCCCTGAAATGATTCAAAAATATTACAGTCATCTGGATGGGTTTATCGTCGGCAGCGCCTTAATCAATCGAATGGAAAATGACTTGAAAAATCAGAGCCCTTTTGAAGAATTAAAGACTTTTTTTCTTTCTCTGGCAAAAGTCTGCCATTGAGCAAGAGAATAGAATTCATTTATTTTGAAGAAAGGGGATTTTTTTTTAAATTTATTCTATAAAAACAATTGGAGTTTGCGTGATTTTGAAAGAATTTCAATGGGTCGTCGAAGGGCTTGAAAAAAGCCACGATCCTTCTGACTGGAAACAAAGCCTTTCCACCCTTACTTTTATGACGACCGAACCTTATGGAAAGCAGATCAAAGAAGAGCTCCTTGTGCCTTATCTGGATAAAGCTCTCCATCATGAAAATATTGATATCCAAAAAGTCGCTGCCCGTTTTGCGGTTTCTTTAAGAGTTTTTGAGCTGCTTTCAGATTCAGATCTGGATCATGAAAAAATGGCTGAAACTTTTTATGAAAAATTTTTAAAAAGAAAAAAACCAAACTTTTTAGACCCCCTCATTATCACATTTACTAAACTCAAAAAAGAAAATAAATTAAAAAAATTCCTTGAGCAGCTGGGACAGGGAACTTTTTCACAAGATATTGTGAATGAGATTTCATTCCAGCTTTACTACCGGGATATTGATAAAATTAAACAGGCTCTGGAAATGATTTATTTTTTAACCCATGAATTAAAAATAAATAAAGAAGATTTTAAAGCAGCGGTTGATAATTTTCTTCTTGATCTTGAGACTCGGATTTATTTAAAATCCCAGACAAAGATTAAAAAAGAACTTTCTGATTTAGCTCATAGTATTTTCACTGAATAAAGGTGTCCAGATGGTAATGATTGACATAATCGCAAAAATAGGCTTTTTCTTTATTATCGCCTGCATTTATTCTTTTTTTTCTCATATTTTTCTCAAAATAACCCGCCTTTCATTCAGCAGTGAGAAAAAATTTAATCCCATTCAGCAGCTTCCCGTCTTTACAGGGATCATCCTTCCGATTACTTCAACGGTTTTATTAGGAGTTCCGATCGGGTTTCTCAGAAATACTTCAAAAGCTTTTCTGGATGAAATAGAAGAATCTCCGGTAAAAATAGCTTCTCTTGGATTTACCCTTTCTCTTAATTTTTTCCTGCTTCTCCTGATCAAATTAAATTATCCGGCATTGATTTTCTGGAGCGAGAATTTTATACTTTATTTCTGGGTTATTAATACATTTTTTATTTTATTTAACACTCTTCCTCTTTATCCTTCTATCATGAGCTATTTTTTTCTTCTTCAAATAAAAAACCGTTTCCTTAAAAAATTTCCTTATATGAAACAATTTAAATGGCTTTTGATTTACAGGGATCTTTCGGCTATTACCATGATTTTTATCTTTCTCCCTTTTTTTATTGTTTTTAATAAAAAAATTGACTTTTATCTCTTTCAAGTGGTCAATCAATACCCGCTTTATTTTCTCGGCATTGATTTTTCCAGTACTGCTTTTATGCTACTTATTTCTCTTTTATTGTTTTTGCTTTTAATTTTATCCAGTATTTTATATAAAGTTCACGCAAAAAAATATGAAGCTTTCTTAAAAAAAACTTTGAAAAGAATTCGAGAGGAGAGGTCTCACCATGATTAATTTTAAACCGGTTGAAGGATTTCGTAATTTTGTCAGGCTCATTGACCAGACACAGCTACCTGAAGAAGAAATTTATATTCAGATTACGACATTAGAACAAATGGAAGATGCCATAAAACGCCTAGTAGTCCGGGGAGCTCCCGCAATCGGAATTGCTGCTGCCTATGGTCTTGTTGTTCATATCAATCCTTTTAAGGAAAAAATTGGAATCATCAAAGAATTCAATAAAGCCTTTGAAGTCTTAAAATCAACCCGGCCGACTGCGGTCAATCTTTTCTGGGCTTTAGAGAGGATGAAAAAATACTTTCAAAAACTCATTGAAACAGAAAGCAATCTGGAAACTATCAAAGAAAAACTTTTTCAGGAAGCTGTCAAAATTGAAGAAGAAGACTATCAAATGTGTCTTGAAATCGGCGAACACGCCTACTCGCTCATGAAAGACAAATCTGAAATAAACGCAATGACAATCTGTAATGCCGGAGGACTTGCCACATCAGGGCTTGGAACTGCTTTATCAGGCTTTTATCTAGCCCACGACAGGGGGAAAAAAATTGAAGTTTTTCCTCTGGAAACCCGCCCTCTTCTCCAAGGCTCAAGATTGACCGCTTATGAACTTCTGAAATCAGGCATCAAAACTACTCTTTTGACCGATAATATGGCGGGAGCTTTAATGAAATCAAAAAAAATAGATTTGATTATCGCAGGCGCCGATCGAATTGCTCTCAACGGGGACAGCGCCAATAAAATCGGCACTTATCAGCTGGCAGTACTGGCTTCTTATCATAAGATTCCCTTTTATATTGCGGCTCCTGTATCGACTTTTGATTTTAACATTAAAACCGGAAATGAAATCCCGATTGAATTCAGAAGCAGGGATGAGGTTATTTTTTTCAACTCCAAGACCCAGACAGCGCCATTGAATGTCGATGTTTTTTCACCCGCTTTTGATGTTACTCCAGCCTCTCTGATTACAGGCATTATTACCAATAAAGGTATTTTTTACCCTCCCTACAATTTTAAAACTTTGAAATAAAAATGAGGTCTTTATGCTAAGTCTCGAAAAAAAATCTCAAATCGAAGAAAGCTTAACACAAACAAAAACAATTGACGAGATTTTTGATTTTTTAAAGGAAGAGGCTAAAAAAACAGTGAACTGTGACGGAATTGTGATTTATCTTTTAGAAGAAAATCAGTACTTAAATCTTTCCTACATTCATCTTCCGAAAAATTTAAAACAGACAGAATCCATTTACCTTCATTCAAGAGTTCACTATTCTCTTCACCCTCATTTGACTGAATGCATTGAAAATAATAAAATCCTGAATATCCATAAAAGATCTCTTGCAGAAGACTCTTATATCCGTCAAAGGTTTGAACTTTGGGATATTGAGCAGGCTTATTATTTTCCGATCGGGAAAAAAAGCGAAAAAAACTTGGGTATCCTCCAAATTTTTAATAACAAAAAAAAATTCTCCATCGATACTGAACTGACGATTCAGCTCTTGTTGGATATTTTTTATTATCCGGCAGCCATTCTGCTTCAAGAAGAAAATATCCGTAAAAAGAAAGACGAAGCTATTATTATCAGGGAAAAATACAAACAGCTCCTTTCTATTTCAGCCAATCTGAATAAGATTGAATCTTTTCATAAACTTTACCGGATTTTGATTGAACAGTTTATTAGTTTTTTTAATTTCGATCTCGGCTTTATTCAGATAGTGAATAACAATAAATTGATTACGATAGACGGTTATTCGTCTCACCCTGATTATGAATTCATTATTCAGCAGCAGATTGACTACTTTCAAAACTTTGAGAACGCTCCCTCTTTAAATCCTCACGAACCATCTCAAACCCTCGCCTGTGAAGCGTTTTTTAACAACAGCCCTTATTATATCAGCGATGTGCAGGCTATTCAAAGAGTCAAGATGCGCGAAAAAGACCGCATTGCTCTTGAAATGACGGATAAACAACTCAAAAGTATTCTGATTATCCCTATAGCGGATCAGACCCAATCCATTGGGGTGCTTCAGCTCTGGAATTTTTCCCATGAGATAAAACTTGGGGAAATCGATATTGAGATGATTACTAATATCTGCTCATTCATCCCCTCTATTCTAAAAAACAGAGAACTTTACGCAGTCATTGAAAAACAAAATACTCAAATCAAAAATGAGATGATCCTCGCTAGAAATATCCAAAAAAATCTTCTTCCCTCTCAATTTCCGAATCTTGGGAAAGTCAATTTTGCGTCTCTTTACGAACCTATGGAAGAAATCGGAGGAGATTTATATGATTTTATCCGTCTCAGGGAACGGGAGCTGATTGGTATCTTTATCAGCGACATTTCGGGGCATGGGGTTCCTTCCGCCCTGATCACCAGTATGGTGAAAATTATTTTGGATAATTCAGGCGGTCATAAACTGAACCCTGTAGGGCTTTTTACTTATTTAAATGAAAAACTTCAAGATAAAACAAGCGAATATTATTTGACAGCTTTTTACGGAGTTTATAACATTGATACCAAAATTTTTAAATACGCCAGAGCAGCGCATCCTTACCCCATTATTATCAGAAAAAAAGAATTGATTTATTTAAACGGCAAGGGAAGCATTCTCGGTATTTTTGAAAAAATCAAACTGGAAGAAAAAGAATTCAAGCTTGAAAAAGATGATAAAGTCATATTTTATACTGACGGATTGACCGATGTCAGAAACAATGCTCATATCAAGTTTGAAAAAATATTTGCCGAAGTTTTATTAAAATACCACGCTCTTCCAATCAAAGAATTGATTCAAAATATTTATCATGAACTCATCGCATTTTCGACAACCAAAAAAAATATGAGCGATGATATCTGTATTTTGGGAATGGAAGTACTCGAGTAGTTTCAATTTCTAAGAATCAATTAAAAGAAAAAGAGGAAGTATCCAATTTTTTTTGGATACTTCCTATTGATTTTTAATTTATAGAATTCAGAATCACTTCCGCCACTTTATCAACAGGTAATGTCCCGTTGATTTTGACTACTTTGCTTTTATAACGCTCAATTAAAGGTGTGGTTTCAATATCATAAATTTCAAGTCTTTTCACAATCGCCTCTTCTTTATCATCTTCTCTTTGATAAAGCTCTCCCCCGCAGGCATCACAGACTTTATCTTTTTTGGTAGGCATGGTTTTAATATTAAAAATTGCGCCGCATTTTCTGCATTGTCTTCGATTGGTCAGTCTCTCTAAAGAAATCTTTTTATCCACTTCAATCACCAATACCTTATCTACCGAATGAATATTATCCAGGATTTCAGCCTGTTCCAAATTTCTCGGATAACCGTCTAAAAGATAGCCGTTTTTACAGTCTTCCTGATTTAATCTCTCTTTCAGCATCTGAGCAGTAATCTCAATCGGCACCAGTTCGCCCTTTTCCATGATTTCTTTTAATTTGTTTCCTAGAGGGGAATTACTTTTGACCGTTTCTCTGAAAATATCTCCCATTGAAATATGAGGGATTTTTAGTTTATCTTTGATAACAGCCGCAACAGTTCCTTTCCCTGCTCCCTGCGGCCCCATTAAAAAAATTTTCTTCATAGCCTCTCCTTCTATTAAATGAATTATTTTTTATCGAAACAAAATTAATCAGAAAAAGGTCAAAATGAGAAATTTTATTTTAATTTTACGGATTTGGTTTCAAATTTTCAGTTTGAATTAATTTTTCCAGCTCGTCTTGACTCAGCATCTCGCAGTTGCCGTCAAAAAAAACTCCATCCGCTATTTTCAGTTTATAGGTTTTAATATCTCCATAGAGTTTTCCTGTCGCCTCGATTTCAATTTTATTGGTTGTCAACACATTTCCTTTTACGATCCCTGAAATCACAAGATCTTTTGCAATAATGTCCGCTTCGACCTCGGCGTCTTTTTCAACATAAAGAAGTCCCTGTGTGCGGATTGTTCCCCTGAATTTTCCTTTTATCTTAAGAGAAGTTTTAAAAAACAATTCTCCTTCCAGCTCTGTTTCAGTTTCTAAAACCGTATTGATTTTATCTTTATCTTCGATAAAATAATTACTCATTGTTTCCTCATAAAAAATTTTTAACTAAATTTATCTAAATCTTTATTTGTTTTCAATTAAAATAGAGATTTAAAAAAAAATACTTTTGATATAACATGAAAGGCAGGGAAAAAAATGAGCGAAAGAAGACATTCATCAAGAGACGAAGCATTTTTAATCGGTGAAATTAAAGGAGAAACGATTTATATCGGCGATATGAGCGAAACTGGAATCAAAGCGGCTTCTTCCAAAAAAATCGGGGAAGAAAACGACCGCGTCTCGATTCATGTCAGCTGTCCGACCAATGTGATGTCTGAAATTACAATTGACGCAACTATTGTCTGGGTCAGCGAGAAAACAGGAATTTTCTTTTTCGGGCTTGAATTTATAGATTACGAAAGCATTAAAGATAAAATTAAAACGATTCGAGAACTCAATGATTTTATTTCTGCCATGAGAACGAATCTATTATCTTAAAATTTTATTTTATACTTTCTCTTTTTATCCGGGCGCTTCCGACTAAATGGTGAATCCAGAACCCGAGCAGCAAACCAAGGAGGTTGGAAGCGAAAATAAAAACAAAAAAAGCAGCCATATCATCCAGATAGGAGCCGCTTAAAACTCTTTGAAAAAACTCTCTGTCAAAATACCCTAATCCTCCTGCAAACCCTAAGAGACAACTGAAAAAAAGCCCTATAACGGTCAATAGTTTTCTCCCGAAATTATCCCAGAGACTTCCAAAAATAATCATAAAAAAACTTCCCGCTCCAAGCCAGATCAGGAAAGATTCCTCGGAATCATGGTATTTTCCGGCATAGCGCCAGCCAAGAAAAATAATCAGGAATTCAATCGCAAAGGCAGAGAAAAAAAAAGAAAACTTCTGATGCCAGCGAATCTCATTTTCCATACTTCCTCCTCATTAAAACGGTTCTATGAAAACACTTCCTTTCTGATACAATACCCGAAAGCGGCTATCTTTCTGGATATTGAGATTTTTTTGAAATATGCCTCCAATCCCTTCGAAATAAAGATAAAAACGAACAACACCTTTTAAAATATAAAAAACATAAGAATCCAAACCAACTTTTTCAGCAAAAGGGTCTGTTCCTAATCCAAAATAAAATCCTTTCAAATTTTTGATAGAGTCATCCAGTACAAACTCTACCTTTAATCCTTTTGTTCTTTTGAGATTTCTAATTTTTTCATGAAACATGCTGACGATTCGATACCAATCATCTTTCGAGAAAGAAGAAACAAAATAAATCCCGGAATTGCTGACAAAATAGGATTCTCCTTCTGCCTGAAGTGAAATTGAGACTCCGCCTCTGTCATAGACTTCCTGAGTACTCGTCCCTATCCTGTCGAAACTGTTCTGATAAAAAGACTGATAGATTTTTTGCAATTCTTGAATAGATAATGTAAAATCAATACGGGACATCTTTCCCCCCTCTGAAACCTGATAAAGCCCTTCTTTGATAGAAAGTTTAAAATCTTCACTATAATCGAGCATCCCGCCCGATAAATGATAATAGACAAAAAAATCATCAGGCATTTTCTCAGGAAGCGCAGTGGGGAGAAGAGAACAGGAAGAGAAGAAAAACAACCCGGAAAGCAGTAGAATTTTCATCATTCATCTCAATTACAAAGCTGTCAGTATCAACGGACCTGTTTCTGTAATCGCAACCGTATGCTCATAGTGTGCAGAAGGCTTGCCGTCTGCCGTACAGATTGTCCAACCGTCGTCTTTGACAATAATATCCGCCGTTCCCGTATTGACCATGGGTTCAATGGCTAAAGTCATTCCCGGCATGAGTCTGATTTTAGAAAGCCCATGTTTACGGTAGTTTGGAATTTGGGGAGGTTCATGGAGTTTTTTACCCACACCATGTCCGACAAATTCTCTGACCACTGAAAAACCAGCCTGCTCCACATGGGTCTGAATCGCATTTGAAATATCAAACAATGTCTTTCCTGAACGGGCATTGGCTATTCCCAGCTTGAGGGATTCTTTTGTAACAGCGCAGAGTTTTTCTTTTAAAGGATCAATCTTTCCAATCTGGTAAGTGAAAGAAGAGTCCACATGAAGGTTTTGCCTGAAAAACCCCAAATCTATCCCGACAATATCCCCTTCTTGAAGAAGGCGGTTTTTTTCAGGGATTCCATGGATCACGACTTCATTAATCGAGATGCAGGTGGCGGCCGGATATCCTTCATAACCTTTAAAAGAAGGAATGCCGTTTTTAGAAAGCATATATTCTTCGGCTATCTGATCAATATCATAAGTTGATATTCCGGGAGCAATAACAGCTTTGACTTTTTCAAATATTTCTGCGATGACCCTTCCATTCTCTCTCATAATCTCAAGTTCTTTTTTACTTTTTAAAACTATTTTTTCCCGAATCATAAAAATCCCTTTTTATTTTGTATTTATATCCGATTCAATTTTCTTTTCCTGAATAAAAAATCTGATTATTTTTAAACTTCCAATGCCGGATAGGAAGATAATCAGATAATAACTGAAAAACCTCCAGAGCGTGATAAAGGTGGGTATTGCTTCGATAGGAATAAAAACCCGGAATAAAACAGACCCAAGCCCTTCTGTAGTTCCGCTTGACCCGGGAGTCACAGAAAAATAATTCACTGAAGTAATAATCATTTGATAAGCAATGAGTTCAAGTAGCGATATTTTATATCCCAAAGCTAAAACAATCGGATAAACCGAAAGAAAGCGGAGCACCCAAAAAGCGAGTGAAAAAATAAAAAGAAGAATCACGATAAACCAGTGCGTCCTGATTGCGTCTTTGATATGCGTGTGAAATACCTTGACCTCTCGGATCATATGCTGTTTGATAGAATAAATACGGTGGGGTTTAATAATTTTAATTTTTGATAAAAACTGAATAATTTTCAGCCCGATTTTTTTCAAAATTCTCGGTTTTGAAATCGAAAAATAAGAAAAAAAGAAAAAATAAAGGATTGAACCAAAACTCCAGACCAAAAAGCCCCATAAAAGAGCTGATTCCAAAACTTCGCTGTAAACAATGAGGCTGACAATTCCAGCCGTAAAAAGCACCAAAAGGGTATAGAAAGTTTCAAGATAAGATATCGTAACCGATTCCCCGATTGAGAAACCGTAGCGGTTTAAAATATAAATCCCCAGAGGCTGCCCGCCTGTGCCCAAAGGAGTGATGGCAGACAAGAGCTCCCGCCCCATAATGCTTTCCAAAGCGGCTTTAAGCGGTATTTTTTTATTGAGTGCGATGCCGATCACCCGCATCCTCTCGCCTTCCACATAAATACTCAAAATACTGATTAAAAATGCCGCGCCGATAGAAAACGCCGAAAGTCCTGAAAAATCGGGAGGGCTTTTATAAATAAACGCAATACCCCCGATGCTTAAGCCTGAAATAAAAAAAAAGACCAAAAAACTCTTAATATATTTTAAACTTTTTTTCATCACTTTTATCCTGAAAATAATTTCAAAGTGAATAAAAGTTAACTATAAAAAGACTTTTTTGGAAAGACTTTTTTTCTACACCCCATGGACTGCTTTTTCTAAAGCAATGCGCTGATCCGGAGTAGCAATAAAAATTAATTTCATATGAGCAATAATCGTTTTATGAGGGTCGGGATTATATTCAAAATCTTGGTTTTCAGGGTTATAATAAGATATCGGAAGAATTCCCGACTCTTTAAAAACATCTATAAAATTTTTACCGATAAATTTGGACTGATCCGGAATCTCCACTTCTTCCACTCTGACTCCCACAGCGCTTTTGCTTCGAAGCATCCGATCCAGAAAAGATACAACCTGCGGCCGGATCAGCTCGGATGCGATTCTCATCCCTCCGATCATAAAAGGAGAAACAAAGTATTTGGCTCCGGCGGTAATAAACCGTTTGGTCAGCTTAGGATTGACGACTTTGGACGCAATCTCAATGTTTTTATTGAGTTCTTTTGCTGTAACAATAAGAAATAAATTGTCTTTATCTGTTTCAATGGAAGCAATCAATGCCTTTGCGTTTTTGATGCCTGCTTGAATTAATATGGTATCATCCGTTTCATCGCCGTTGATGGCAATAATATCCGGAATTTCTTTTTTAATCGCCTCAAGCTCGTTCAAATCTTTTTCAATAACCACAAAAGGGCGCTTGGTCTCATGGAGTTCCTTAACCACAAAATACCCAATATCCTGTATTCCGCAGATAATATAATGATTTTCCAATTTACTTATCCTCTTCAATACTTTTTTATAAAAAAAATACTGTTTCATTCTTCCTTCAATTAAAAATGCGGTAAAGTTTGAAACAGCATAAGCAACTGCAATCATATAAAAGAAAATAGTGATTGTGTTAAATGTAGTCAGAGACTGGCTTTTAAATGAATCAAATAAATCGCCGTACCCTATGGTAGAAAAGGTAATAATCTGCATGTACCAGCATTTTAAAAAAGTAACGCCTTCTATCCCTTCCCAGAGCACAAGCCCATACATCATAAATGAAAAAAGAATGATTAAAGAAATGAGATAAATAAGAGGTTTTAAAATTTTTTTTAAATCTTTGTCCATCCGACCACCGCTGTAACCGATTTTTCAGGTTTCATAATATATTTTTCATTTAAAGTAATCCCGATTTTTTCACTGTCAAGCGTTTCCAAAAGAACTTTTTGAAAACTTAAAGAAAGATCGCCGTATCCGGGACTGAATCGGCGCGTTAAATTATAAGCTTTCAAAGAAGCCATTCTTTTCAGGTTTTTATTGAGTTCTTCTGCCAATGAGTCTGTCATTTCAGATAAAACAGCATCTAGAATAGCCGCTTTTGTTATTTCTTTCTTATCGAATAAATCGTTTTTAAACTTTAAAGCTTTCTCTCCGGAAGTAACCGCGAAAAGACTCACGAAAGAGGAAGTTTGTAAAAGTTTTGCAATATCTTTTCCCGGAATACTGAATAAATCAGTCAAGACCTCATTTTCTCTGACTTCAAGGATAGGAAAGGTTTTTATGATTCCCTGAGGTTCCCAGATAGTCTGGCATGATTCAATCGATTGATCGATCATTTTTTTTTCGCGTTCAGAAAGCGCTTCCAGATTGGGATATCCCAGACGGTGAATAATTTTAAGATAAGGTGTTTCAGAAAGATAGAGAAAATGAAAAATATTATTCATAAAGGTTGTCTTTGATTCCATTGTTGATAAATTCTGAAAGCACTTCAGGATCGTCAATATAACCGGTAAGACCATAAATCAGTTTTCTCTTTTTAAGAATCACAAGAGAAGGAAGATCCTGTATCTTGAAAGACTGCCTTAACCCCTGATTGGTTTCCAGATTGACAGTAAAAACAGAAGGAGAGCCTTCTATCTTGATTTTCTTAATACTTTCTTTCATTTTAAGAGAATCAGGATTGGATTTCGAGTAAAAATAAATGAGTACCAAATCTTTTCCTTCCAGAAAATGCTGAATATTTTCTTCTGTCAGCTGGACCAGGTTAAAAACCTCTGGTTCTTTTTTAGAAGTTTCTTCCCCGTTATTTTGAGCAAAAATAAAAGAATGAATCAGAAAAAATAAAATAACATATTTTTTATTAAAAAACATATCGAACCCCTAAACCCCAGTCGATACCGGCTCTTGTGGACTCAATCAGATAAAAAGCAGGAGCGGCTTCAAAAAAAACTTTCAAAGGAATCACTTTAATTTGATAAAATAAACCGAGAGGGAGCCTGACTCCAAGGCGAAAAGAATCATTTCCGGCAGCTTTTTCTTTTGTAGTTTGAACAATCATCGTTCCCCCGCCGCCCACATAAAAAACAAGAGGAAGCTTTGAAAAACTTAAATCATAAAAAAGATAATCAATATTTAAATGAAAGGACTGGGTTAAATCCCAACCCATACCTGCCTGAAAATTCGAGTATTTTCCGCTGATTCCGGTAGGATTTCCGAGAATGACCCCAAGTTCCATAGAGGCAAAACTGAAAATCGGAAGAAATATCAGAATAAACAAAAATATGATTTTTTTCATTTTATTTCCTTTTTTATTAATTTGAATAATAACAAATCACCGCATGTTTAAAAAAATATTTTTTAATCCCTTCTTGACTGATGCAGATTCTGAATTTATCAATTCCTTCCAATACGCCTTCCTGTTTAGCCAGATGGCTGATTTCCAGAGTAATATTTTTACCCTGGTTGTTTTGAAAAAATTCTTCTTCCTTGGAATCCTGAAACCCAAAAGTTTTGTATTTATTTTCAATTTTTTTTACGGTTTGCTCAAGGAGTTCCAGATTTTTTGTAATTTTTTGAGAATTAATCGGATTCTCTTTTTTATTGGACGAATCAGAATGCACACTGAATGTTTTTCTGATTTTTATTTTTTTTTCTTCACTCATTAACCCCTCCCTTCTACTGATAGATAAATCAGCTTCTTTTAACAATCGTCAAGTTTTCGTTTCATTTAATATTTTTTCTGTTCTGGTTAGAATTTTTCCGTCTTTTAACTCAATAATCAGATTTTTTCCAATCTCTGCATCTCTTACCGACTTGAGAATCTCGCCATTTTCCTGATAAACCGCTGCATAATTTTTTTTTAAAATATAAAGCGGGTTGAGTTTTTCAAGCCCTGCATAAAGGACTTCCATACGGTTTTCTACTTTTTGAAAACACAAAGAAATCCGCTGATCTATTTTATCTTTATAATAATCAAGTATTTCCGAGCCTTCATTGATCCGGTCGTAAAGCAGGGCAAGGAGGGCTTCCTTGGAATAGCGTTCCATAGCCAAATCCGCATACTGAATTTTGGCATCCAGTTTTTTTTCCAGACGGCTTGAGTAATACTGTATTGTATTCAATAACTGATTGCGGTCAGGCACAGTCAATTCTGCTGCCTGTGAAGGCGTCGCTGCTCTTATATCCGCCACAAAATCAGCGATGGTAAAATCCCTTTCATGGCCGATCGCAGAAACGACGGGAATCGGGCATTGAAAAAGGGCATAAGCGATTCTTTCATCGTTAAAAACAGCAAGATCCTCATAAGAACCTCCCCCTCTTCCCACAATCAAAACATCAATATCACCGTAAGCTTCCGCCGCCCGAACCGCCTCAACAATCGAAAGAGCCGCTTCGTCCCCTCCCTGCACAAGAGCCGGGAAAATAATAATGTCAACAGAGGGGAATCTCCTTTGAGTCACCGTCAGGATATCTTTGACAGCGGCTCCTGTGGAAGAAGTGACAATGCCGATTTTTTTCGGGAGAAAGGGGATCGGTTTTTTAAACGAGTCATCAAAAAGCCCTTCTTTTTCAAGTTTTTCCTTGAGTTTTAAAAACTTTTCTAAAAGCTCTCCCTTGCCTTTAGTTTTCAGTTCCCTGATATTAAAACTATAGCGGCCGCTTTTGACATTGAGCGAAACCCCGCCGACTGCAAGCACTTTCGTCCCTTCTTTCAGCTCCCTGTAGGCAGGATTATTGTTATTGGTAAAAATGACTGCGTCAATGACAGATTCTTCATCCTTTAAAGACAAATAGATGTTTCCGCTCCCGTGAAAACGGATGGATGAAATTTCACATTCCAGATAAATATTTGAAAAAAATGTGGAAGTGATTTTTTTCAGTTCTGTATTGAGCTCTTTAACAGTAAATATTTTTTGTTCATTCTGCACTTTTCTTCTCCAAAAATTGAACGGAGGATAAAAATTTAATATTATTTTTTAGGTTTCCTAAATAGAAAAAAGCCTTGATTTAAAAAATCAAAAGAAAATCAGAAATCATTTTGAAATAAATTTTTTTTTCTTTAAATTCTATTTATAAAATTATCGAATAAATAAGCAGTTACATTTATTTCGATGGGAATGAACCTTTCTTTGAAACTGCCGGAATGCTCTGAATATTTTTTTAACCTTAAGGACAAAAAATGCTGGAAAAATTTATCGAATTGAGAACTCATCATAAAAATCTCTTTTCGAGTCTGAGAAGCGATTATTTAAAAAACTATCTGGCAATGCCCAGAGACAGCTTTTATGAAGAAAATAAACTCAATCTGGAGTATTCTTTTGCAAAAATCGACAAAAATGAAAAAGAAAAACTGCAGATTGAAATTTCTTATGAAACTTATCAAAAAGAATCGAATAAAAAATGGGCCGTTTTTATCAACGGTTTTTCAGGCAGCACTGCTTTGTGGATGTATCAGAAAGGAGAATTTATCCGCAAAGGCTATAATATCCTTTGCTATGATCAAATCGGACAGGGAAAGTCTTCCAAACCGAAAGGGTTTATTTATGACATGGAATTTCATGTCTATACTCTAAAATCAGTGATTGACCAGATTGGGATTAAAGATTTTTATCTTATAGGGATCTCTGCGGGAGGCATGATTGCCCAGGAATTCGCAAAATCTCATCAAGATATTATCAAAGCTTTGATATTGATTAACACAGGATATAAAATCACTGGAAAAATAAAAATACTTTTTGATTTTTATGAACATTTTCTTTCTTTCCCGTCTGTTCCGGATGAAGAAAAACTTCAGCTTTATTTCAACAGTCTGGTTGCATTAATTTTTTCTGATAATTTTATTCAAAACTTTCCTCAAATGCTGGAAGAATTAAAAAAATCAAACCAGCTGAAAAATACAATTTCAGCCTTGACCGGCACCATCAAAGGATTGAAAAATTTTGACAGCGAGCGCTACCTTTCTGATATCTCCATCCCTTGTTTTATCATCGGCTCCAGCCATGATGTTCTTTTTCCCACTCACCATTCTTTTATTATGAATAAGCTTCTGCCCAATTCTCAGCGCTATATTTTTAAGGGTGTCAATGCTTCTCATTCGGTTATTTTTGAACTGTTTGAAACTTTCAACGAGGTTCTCTTATCCGAATTGATGAGAATCAACGGTTTTATCCCCAGCAAAAATCCTGTTTTAATCTACAACACTCTGGTACAGGAAAATCAAGATATTGAAAATGATTACAAACCACACATAGGAATTTAAAATGCTCACAGTTAAATTTTGGGGGGTCCGGGGCTCTATTCCTGTTCCCGGAGAAGACACGGTTAAAATCGGCGGCAACACCTCCTGTATTGAAATCATGAATGATAAAAATGAACTTTTAATTATTGACGCCGGCACAGGGATTAAAAATCTGGGAAACCATATTGTCAGCGCTTACCTTGCGACAGGAATGAAAAAATGCTCGCTTATCCTGACCCATACCCACTGGGATCATATTCAGGGACTTCCATTTTTCACTCCGCTTTACTTGAAAGATTTTGAAATATATGTCTATGGTCCTGCAAGGGATAAGGATACGATTGAAAATATTTTGGCAGGACAGATGAACTATCCTTATTATCCTGTGAAAATATCGGATTTAAAGGCAAAAATTTTTTTTAACGATATAGAAGAAAAACCTTTTACGATAGGCAGTTACCAGATTATTCCAAAAGTTTTAAACCACCCTGTCAAAACCTACGGATATAAAATTTTCTGTGAAGGAAAAATCATCACAACCGTTTATGATCATGAAATTTACAGAAATGTGGTACTAGAAGACAATCCAATGATAATGAACGATTTAAAAATAGGCGGTGAAGAAGTTTTAGAAGCGTCAAAAGAAGTTTCACGAAGAAATCAAGAAATAGTTGATTTTATTCGAGATTCGAATATATTAATCTATGATGCTTTTTGCACAGAAAAAGAATATTATGACGGGAAACAGGGATGGGGTCATGGTCCGATCGAGTTTTTAATTGAAAATACAAAGCATGCGCCCGTTAGAAATTTAGTATTGTTTCACCATGCGCCTGAAAAAAAAGACAAAGATGTTCTGAAAATGAAAAAATATTTAGAAAATTTTGTCAAATCCCTCGATTATAAGGTAAATTTAATCATAGCAAAGGAAGGTTTGAAGATTAAACTATGAGTCAATACGAAGAATCCATTTTAGACAAAGCGATTTACATCAGCCGGAAAATCAACTCATCCTACGAACTTCCTGAGTTATTGGATTCTATCATGCAGACAACAACTGAAATTATCAAAGCAGAGGCTGCCTCTGTTCTTTTAGTCGATGAAAATAAAAAAAACCTGACTTTTTACTCTGTAACAGGTGAAAAGAAAGAACTGATCAAACAGTATTCATTTCCCTCCGACAAGGGAATTGCCGGGCATGTCTTTAAAAATAAACAGCCCGTCATTGTCAACGATGTCTCTAATGACACAAGATTTTATGCCGGAATAGACGAACATACCAGTTTTCAGACTAAAAACCTGATCGCGTTTCCTCTGGCAGTGAAAGGGGACACAATCGGGGTTTTGGAAGTGATCAACGCTTTCTCACCCGATGGGTTTAACGATTACGATCTTAAGGTTCTTTCCTATATTACAGATTTATCTTCTCTCGCTATTTACAACAGGGTTCTTTATGACAATGTTTTAAAAAACAATAAAATCACCAATAAACGGGTGGATGAGCTGAATGCTCTTTATTCTCTTTTAAATACTTTTTCCATGTCTTCCGATCAGATAGTTTTAAAAGATGTCTTTAAAAAAGCGGCCATTCTGATCCGGGATACTGTTTTATGCTCCCGTGTATCTATTTTTGTAAAAAGGGAAAAATCCAAAAATGTTTTTGAGCTGATGAGCGCTTTAGGGTTTGAAGAAAAAACCCTGAAAGAAGGAGAAATTGTTTACCTTGAAAAAACCCGCATTATGAAAATGGTAGATGTCTATAAAAAACCGATTTATGTGCTCAATAAAAAACAATCTAATTTCGCCATTGAACATATTCAGGAAAAATACTCGACAGAGTCTTTTATCTCTCTTCCCATTATGAACAATGACGAAGTCATCGGGTTTGTCAATGTATCGGAAAAAATAAAAGAAGATGAGAATGAGGGATTTGATGATTTTGATTTCTCCTTGATCCGCTCTATCGCTGTATCCTTAGGAAATATTTATAATCAATACCTTCTAAATCAGGAAAAAATCAATCAGAGCCTGATCAATAATGAGCTTGAAAATGCGGCTTTACTCCAGCATAAAATGCTTCTCCAGAATTTTTCAATCGACAAAGATTTCGATATATACGGGCTCAATCTTCCTGCCAGAAATGTCAGCGGAGATTTTTTCGGATTTCAGAAAATCAATCAGAATGAACTGGCCGCTTATATCGGAGATGTCTCCGGAAAAGGTCTTCCTGCGGCATTTTTCATGGCAACCGCCAGTACATCCTTAAAAGAAAAAATCCGGTTTTACCATTACCCCAAAAATGTATTGAAAGAACTCAACGAGACTCTTTTTTATGAGACTCAGGACGGTATGTTTATTACCATCGCCTACTTTTTAATCAATAAAAAAGAACGGACATTCCGTTACTCTTTTGCAGGGCATAACAACCAGCTTTTATTCAAACACGCAGAAAACAAGATCCTGACATTGAAAACTCACGGAAAACCAATCGGGATTATTCCTGAGAACGATATGGAGGAAGCGATCTGCGCCTACGAAACAAACGATATTCTTCTTCTTTTTACAGACGGGGTGACAGAAGCTTTAGTCAACAATATGGAAGAGGAAGGCGAAGAGCTTTTAAAGCAGATTATTATTGAACACCATCATTTAAGTTCAAAAGAATTAGTGGCTTTGATTCAAAAAACCTTTATTCAGGAAAAAAAAGAATTGTTTGATGATTTTACGATTCTGATTATAAAATTTTAATTTTTTTTTGTTTCTGAATCCAGAATGATTATTTTATTCTTAGTAATTTTTATAAGGAGTATAAAATGAAAAAAATTTTATTCAGTCTTTTGGTTTTAGCTTTTTTCACTGTTTCATGCGGCGGAGAAGGGACTAAAAAAGATGCTGATCTGGGAAAACAAAGAAAACAAACGATTGCTTCCCTGGACAAAGAAGTTTCTGAAGGAATCACTCAGCTTGAAAAAGACATCAAAGATGCCATTCAGTGGAATTTAAAACAAGTCAAAGCTGACACTGAGAAAAATAAAAATGTAGGCGATGAAGCGACTTTAAAAGTAGAATTGATGAAAAAAATCAGACCGGTTCAGAAAATTCAGGATGAAGCAAAAGCTCTCTATGAAGAGTCTAAAGAAATCGCAAAATCCATTGAATCCAAACTGGATGAAAGCGATCTTCCGGAATTTGACAAATACAAAGAAAATATGACTACCGCTTCGGGTAAAATCAAGGAAGCTTCCGCTAACTTAAAAGCTGCCAGCGACGAGTTCCAAAAAGATTTCAAAAAATTGGGAAATTAAAAAAACTCAATAAAAAAACCTTCCCCGGTTTTTAAACCGGGAAAGGCTTTAAAAACTTCAAAACCTCTTTATTTCGTAATAATATAAATCTCTACCCTTCTGTTTTTACTTCTGTTTTCTTCGCTTGTATTCGGAACCAGAGGTTTTTTATCACTGAAACCTGAATAAGAGACCCGGTTTGGATCGATTCCTTTCGAAACCAGATAGTTTGCCACTACTTTTGATCTTCCTAAAGCAATTGCCTGTTTATACTCTTCCGCGCCCCTGTCGTCTGAGTGCCCCTCTACCCTGACTTCGTATTTCGGGTATTTTTTAAGAATTTCAATAATTTTATCCAAGGTTGGAATAATTTCTGATTTTAAATTCACTTTATTAAAATCAAAAAGAATATCTGAAAAAATAAGCTTGATTCCCTGATCGGCTTTCTGGACTTCGCCCAATGTTCCAATTTCCTTCACCGCCTCTTCTTCCATCTTTTTTTCTTCTTCTTGATTTTCACGGACAATCGTAATTTCTCCCTGATCCTCTCCTTTCCACTCGCGGACTTCTCCATTGGACATGATATAGATAAAATTGTATTTTCCGCCGTAAAACCCGATTTGATTCGCTTCCTTGTCCCAAAGAAGATCCCCTTTAAAAAATCCCACCGCGCGGATCGGATAGGAAGCTCTTCCATAATTGTTTTGCGCAGAAGGAATCACATCAATTTTTTTTCCAAACCGGAAATTGATATAATAAAAAACACTAATCACTGCATAATCTTTGCCGTTTTTCGTCTCATCCCTTTCATATTTATAACTCACATCAAAAGGGACAATAAACGGCTTCGGGATTCCGATGCGCGTAAAATCCTGAGACTCAGAACCCTCGCCCTGCCAGCTTTCACCGATTTGAATATCTTTATCTAAAAAGACGGGAAGATTTCGAATCACGGGATAAAAAAAATCAGAACTGATATCCATTTTTCCGTTGTTAAAGCGTTTAAAACTGCTTTTATAAACCCTGTTGTCCAAAACTTCATAGCTGCCTTTCGAACCGTAAGGTTTAGCCATATAGTAGTATTCTCCGTTGATTTTTGAAAAATCTCCCCCTACTTCCTCAACACGGAGCAAAGCCTTATAGCCCTGGTCATAAACAGCTATTTTCCGGTTGTCGATATAAGCTTCCTGAATCGAAGAAGCTGAGATCCGGTACAAATCCCCTTTTTGATCCTGAAACTTAAAATAATAACTGTATCCGCTTTGTATGGAAAAAATTAAGATCGTTAAACTCAATAAAAGTCTTTTCATATCCTGCTCCGTTTTCTCTATTCTTTTCTATTCAAATTTATCGAATGAATTAAGTTTTTGATAACTGTTTTTGATGCCAAAAAACTTTGAGAGAGCATTTTTTTATTGCCTGAAAAATGATTAATTTTTAATGATTAAAAAAAATAAACGGTCAATGAAATGCAGGTAAAATTTAATTTAGAAATAGGCAATACTTCTCAGCTTTCCGGAAATGCGGTCATTTACTGGGAAATCATCAATAAAGAAAACAAAATCAACCCTTCAATCAATTTTATTGCGGTCAATTTTGTGGTTTCTGTTTTTATGCTGGACGACAACTTAATCACCGCCACCTTTCCCCCTGTCGGGTTTCAGGATCGGGAAGAGTTTATGCTTTATATCCGCCAGTCCCGGTGCGATTTGATCTATGCGGGGGAAATCACTTTAAAAAACGATGCCGACTACCTTAAAAGTCTGCCTGATAACGAATATTTTACTCTCAATAAAATCATCGATCACTATCTGGCTCTCTACCGTGAAAAAATTGAGACCGTGGTTTTAAATCTTTCACTGAAAGAAAAAATCTACATGCTGAAAAAGATGCTCATCAATATCCGTAAAGATATGTCTTCGCGGTCCAAAAAAATTAAAATCCCGGTCAACCGGGGGAAACTCATGAAGCTTTTGAACGACATGAAAAATTATTTCAACCCTCTGGATGTGGAAATTATTATGGAACTCCTTCCCATCAAGGGAAAAACAGCTGAAAGAGCCGTTTTTCTTTATGTTGACAAGTTTATCTCCATTTTCTATGAAAATTATGAGGAAACTCAAAAAATAACGGATGAAATCGAAAAAATCCAAAAAAAACTTTCGCTGAATTAAAATTAAATAAATAGATTTTATCTCTTTTCTTTATATATTGAAATGATTTTAAATTGCAAAAAATTGACCCTTTTCTGTCATTCCCGCGAAGGCGGGAATCTATTAAGAAAGATAATCAATTTACTGGATTGTCCGGTCAAGCCGGACAATGACAATTTCGGGTTGAAAATATTTGTAATTTAAATTCAGTTATGTGTATATATTTTTTGATTCAATTTCTTTAGGAGCAGACAAATGAAATATATTTCAATAAATATTGATAATTTTAGAGGTATTAAAAAAATTGAAATAGAAGATTTAAAAAGAATCAATGTATTAGTTGGAAGAAATAATTGCGGAAAAACGACTATCTTAGAATCTATCTTTCTGCTTTCAGGAATGTCAAATCCTCAATTGCCGGTTAATATTCATAATTTTAGAGATCTCATATTGAGTGAAGATAAAGATTTTAATTTTATGTTCCACAACATGGATTTTACCTTTCCTGTAAAAATAAATGGGCAAATAGATAATAGAAAAAGAAGCCTCTCAATAAATCCAATATTTGTAGATTATAATCCAAAAACTTCTGAAAAAATAAAGCAAACAGAAATTAGCAATAATGAAACTGTCTCATCATCGACTGATTTTGTTCGTCTCATTGAAGGAATCCGTTTAGAATTTAAAAATTACCAGAATAAAAATTTTAACAGTCAAATCAGTATTAAAGAAGGTAAAATTAGAGTAGATGGAAAGTATAAAGAAGAATTAAAATGTTCTTTTTTAAATCCAAAAACCATACTTCAAACTGATGTAAAAAGTATGGAAAATTTAATTGTTCAAAAAAAGATGAATCCTATTATCAAAATTTTAAAACAAATAGAATTAAATCTTTTGGATATTCGTATGGTAGGTTCAACACTTTATGTTGATATCGGTCAAAATAAATTACTCCCTTTAAATATTATGGGAGACGGAATGCGAAGGATTCTATCTATTTTGATTGCTATTCAAAACATGGAAAATGGAATTATTCTAATTGATGAAATTGAAAATGGTCTTCATTACACATCTTTATCGATACTTTGGAAAGCGTTATTATTAGCAACAAAAGAATTTAATGTTCAAATCATTACAACAACCCATTCTTATGAATGCATTGAAGCATTTTCTAAAAGTTATATGGAAGAAGAGCCGGAAGGAGATGATATTCGATTATATCGGATTGATAAAAGAGAAAACACCCATTATGCCTATAAATTGACTACAAAATCAATTATAGCTGGAATTGAAAAAGAATTTGAGGTAAGATGATGGGAGAAAAGTTTTCCCTAAAAGAAAAAAAAATACTGGCTGTTGAAGGAAATGATGAAAAGAATTTTTTTGGAGCTTTTTTTAAATATTTAAATTTAGAAAAAATCCAAATTGTTGATATTGGTGGAAAGGAGAAATTTAAATCAGATTTTCCTCTTATTTACAGTATGGAAAATTTCAAAAACATCACTCATATAGGTTTTATTAGAGATGCAGAAAAAAACCCTGCTCAATCTGCTTTTGACAGTATATCTAAAATTTTAAAAGATCATAAACTCCCTGTCCCTAAATCAATTAATACTATTATAAAAAATGATAATATCTCAGTTGGAATATTTATTATGCCCGATAATCAGAATGAGGGAATGCTTGAAACCCTTTGCTTACAATCAATTGAAAATAATCCTGTAAAATCTTGCATCGATCATTTTCATATCTGTTTTGAATCTATTCTATCAGAAAATGAAAAATCAGTTTTTAATATTCAAAAATCAAAAGTACAAGCCTATTTAGCGACACGCGCTCCTATTGTTAAAAGTCTTGGCGAAGCTGCACAAAAAAAATATTGGGATTTTAATCACACTTGCTTTGACCAAATAAAACAATTTTTAACTGATTTATTTTGTGAGTGAAAATAATAAATTAAAGAGGCATTCATGCTTTTTCAACTCAACCGCGCCTACCACCCCAAAGGGGATCAAGAACAGGCCATTGATCAATTGACCGAAGGGGTCAATAAAAACTATCCTTATCAGACTCTTTTGGGGATCACTGGAAGCGGAAAAACTTTTACCATGGCCAATGTCATTGAAAAAGTGCAGAAACCCACCCTCATTCTATCCCACAATAAAACGCTTGCCGCCCAGCTTTACCGCGAGTTTAAAGAGTTTTTTCCTGAAAACTCGGTAGAATATTTTGTGAGTTATTATGATTATTATCAGCCGGAAGCTTATGTAGCGGCCAAAGACCTTTATATAGAAAAAGACGCCTCCATCAATGAAGAGATTGAAAGACTCCGTCTTTCCGCCACTGCGGCTTTATTGGGCGGGAAAGATATTATTGTAGTCGCCACAGTTTCTTCCATCTTCGGACTGGGCTCTCCCGATGACTACCGGGATCTGACCCTTTATATCAAAAAAGGAATGGTAATCAACCGGAAAGAACTGATTAAAAAACTGGTTGAGATTCAATATGAAAGAAAGGAAACTGATTTTGGCTCCGGTTCATTCCGTGTGAGGGGAGATAATATCGATGTTCATCTTTCCTATTCCAAAAACCTGATCCGGATCGAGCTTTTCGGAGATGAGATAGAAGGGATAAAAAGACTGGATGCCCTGACAGGCAAAAAACTTGAAGATATAGAACACACCCTGATCTACCCTGCCAAACACTTTGTGACCAAGAGAGAAAAAATAGAAAACACAGTCAAAGCGGTTTTTCAGGAAATGAATGAGAGAGTGGCGTATTTAAAAAGCATTGGAAAAGAGTTTGAAGCCCACCGGATTCATTCCAGAACTGTTTATGATATGGAAATTTTACAGGAAATGGGCTACTGCAAGGGAATAGAAAACTATTCGGGTTATTTATCGGGCAGAAACCCCGGAGACCGCCCCTACACCCTGATCGACTATTTTCCCGATGATTTTCTCTGTTTCATCGATGAATCGCATATCACCGTGCCTCAAATCGGCGGAATGTACAACGGCGATCACGCCAGAAAACAGGCTTTAGTGGATTACGGATTCCGCCTCCCCTCAGCCTTAGACAACCGCCCCTTGAATTTTAACGAATTTTTAAGTGTTATCCCCCAAATGATTTTTGTTTCAGCCACGCCTTCCAAGTTTGAAATGGAGAAATCGACCCAGATCGTCCGCCAGATTATCCGCCCCACCGGGCTTTTGGACCCTGAAATTATCATTAAACCATCCGAAGGTCAGATTGATGACTTGATGGAAGAGATCAGAAAAACCGTTTTAAATCATGAAAGAGTACTGGTCACCACGCTGACTAAAAAAATGGCGGAAGAGCTTTCAGGGTTTCTTTCCGAAAACGGGGTAAAAGTCCGCTGGCTTCACTCGGAAGTGGAAACGGTGGAAAGAGTGGAGCTTCTCATGGGGCTTCGTCAGGGAGAGTTTGATGTTTTAGTGGGGATCAACCTTTTAAGAGAAGGGCTCGACCTTCCTGAAGTTTCTCTGGTAGCGATTCTGGATGCCGACAAAGTGGGGTTTTTAAGATCCACCACTTCACTGGTGCAAATCATCGGAAGGGCTGCAAGAAATGTCCACGGCAGGGTCATCATGTACTGCGACCGGATTTCCGACTCCATGAAAGAAGCCATCACCCTCACTGAAGACCGTAGAAAATCCCAGATTGCCTACAATGAACAGCATGGAATCACCCCCGAAACGATTCAAAAAGAAATCAAAAATATTCTGGAACGAAAACTCACTCTTTCTCAGGAAGAAAACAAAAACTTCTCCATTATGGAATACAGGAAAAAATTCAACTTAAAACTTCCTTCTGAAAAAGCAGCCTATTTGAAAAATCTGGAAGAAAAAATGTTTGAAGCCGCCAAAGACCTCAATTTTGAAGACGCCGCCAAAATCAGAGATGAAATAAAACGGATCAAAGAACAGGGGTAAACGATGAAAAATTTTCAATTTAAGATTAAAGAAGCTGAATTGACAGATATTTCTCTGATTGCTCCGCTTTTTGACCAATACAGGATTTTTTACGGGCAAAAAAGTTTTCTCTCAGGAGCCGGAGCCTTTTTGATGGAGAGGTTTCAAAATCAAGAGTCTTATTTGTTTTTTGCGCATGATTTTAATGATCCTAAAATAGTCTTCGGGTTTACCCAGCTCTACCCCACTTTTTCCTCCGTATCGATGAAACCGCTTCTGATTTTAAACGACCTTTTTGTCGATGAACCGTTTCGAAAAGAAGGAATCGCCTTTGCCCTCTTAACCCGCGCGAAGGAATTTGCCCGGAATCAAAATGCAAAAGGCCTCACCCTTTCCACCGCACTGGAGAATTCAAACGCTCAAAAACTCTACCAGAAATTCGGATTTCAGAAAGAGGAAGAGTTTATCAGTTTTCATTATTTTTTCACTCAGGAACCGGAAGATCCGGCAGAAGAAACCGAGATTATCAACCACCAGTTTTCAAAAGACACTTTCAACCAGTTATTTAAATAGTCGACCCTGAAAAAGTCAAGAAATCTTTTACAGTAAAGAAAAATTTATAAAAAAGAGTCAAAAATTTTGCAAGTTTTTTTATTCTTTTGTCAATAATCTGGTAAAAATCGAGGTTTTTTCAGCACATTCTTTTTTGAACTGTCTTGAAGATTTATTCTGATTGGACTCGAATCAGCTTATTTTAAGACTATTCCAGCGGGTTTCAAATCCAAACCCCTAACCCCTTATCCTTAAATCTTTAAGGACAAGGGGGAGTCCTCCGTGATTTCATCCGTGAAATCAAGTCGGACGGAGGAAACCCTGCCTCGTGCAGGGTTAAAGAGATAAAAGTCTTAAAATAATTCTTGATAATAAATGGTTTTAATGCAAATTAGGAGAATTTGCATACGAGAATTCCAAACAGAAAAAAGATTTCCCGACTTTCGGCAGGACGCCGAACGGAGGGGCAGATGAATGCTAAAATGAAAATAAAATGAGAAACCTGAATAGAAGGAATTTTGAAATTAATTTCCTTTTTTACCGTTAGGTAATGTAAATAAATTATTATTGAAAAACAATACTGTAATTCCTAAAACTCCCCTTGTCTTCCTCTGGGAGATAAGGGGATGGGGGTTTGTGGGCAAAAAATCTTTGAGCTTTTTGAACTTGAAAAATGAGTTTTTCAGGGTCGACTAAATAAATCCTGTCTTGTCCTTTAAGACTTAAGCTTTGATCCTATGGGAAAAATCTAACAAGAAAAACCTGAACTCAATATTTTTTTGATTGCTCTATCGATTTTGGTTATATTTTTAATTTGGAAATGTGGAGAGAATATTGGAAATAAAAAAGAATAACGGAATGCTTGAAGTTAGTATTGAATACAATCCCTCTTTGATTGAACTCATCCGTAAAATATCCGGCAGAAAATGGGTTTCTGACAAAAAAATATGGATTATTCCTGATAATCTCTCTAATAGAGACTACCTTGAAAAACATTTTAAAGTCTCTTTCGGATCCGAATTAGTCCCACTAAAAGATTCCATTGCTCAAGAAACCCGTATCCGTGGCTATAGTTTAAGAACAAGTAAATCATATACATTTTATAACAAAGAACTATTGACCTTTACAGGTAAAACCCCCGATTTTATTAATCAAACAGATATTAAAAATTATCTGGATTACCTAGCCGATAAAAAAGAAGCAACGGCTTCAACTCTTAACTGTGCCATGAATGCTCTGAGGTTTTATTATGGCAGTATTCTCGGCAAGAATTTTATTTATCAGATCAAACGGGCTAAAAAAGAAAAAAAACTACCTGTCGTACTGAGTAAAGAAGAGGTCAAAAGGCTGATTGATTCCGTTAAAAATCTCAAGCATAAACTCATGCTTTCCATCACTTATTCAGCGGGTCTGCGTGTGAGTGAAACAGTGAGTTTAAGAATACAGGATATAGATTTTGAGAGAAAAATCCTTATCATAAAAGGGGCAAAAGGGAAGAAGGACAGAACTACTCTTTTGTCTGATAAAGTATCAAGAGATATAAACGAATACCTTCATGCGTATCACCCTAAATTCTGGCTTTTTGAAGGTCAGAGGAATGAAAAGAAAATTACATCCCGTTCATTACAGAAAGTTTTTGAAAATGCTATAAAAGAATCCGGCTTAAAGAAAGAAGCAGGAATTCATTCCCTCAGACATAGCTTTGCCACGCATTTACTGGAAAACGGAACTGATTTAAGAATAATACAGGAACTATTGGGTCATGAATCCAGCAAAACAACTGAGATTTATACCCATGTCAGCACAAAAATACTAAAAAATATAAGAAGCCCCATAGATGATTTATAATAAACAGATAAAAGTTCTTAAAAAACACCCATTAAACAGGGATATACGAACTTCGCATATTCCATTGAATTAAGAGTAATATGCGAAGTTCGTATATATTGAGTTATACAAAATTTTTAGCCATGTAAAATAAAATTGGAGGAATAAAATGTCATATAATGGTATTAAAAGAAAGGTATTCATTTCTTTTTATAAAGGAGATAATGTTGAAGTTGATAGTTTTATTGATTATTTTGCAAATCAAGAAAACGTTTTTACACCTTTTGTATTAGGTGCTAATGATAATGATGATTTTATTGATAGCAGTAATACTGATTATGTTATGAATAAAATAAGAAATGATTATTTACAAGATACTACTGTTACTATTGTCTTAATTGGAAGTTGTACACATAGTCGAAGATATGTTGATTGGGAGATTAAAAGTTCATTAAGACAAGGTATAAATTATATACCCAATGGTTTAATTGGGATAATATTACCTAACCAAGGAAATAGCGCATATTTACCCCCTCGATTTGAATCAAATTGGAATAAAGAATTAAATGATTGTTATGCAAGATATTATATATATCCAAATTCGCCTCAACAATTAGGAGATTGGATTGATGATGCTTATAAAGCAAGATCGTCAAGAAACCAATTTATTGTTAATCCACAGGATATGATGAGGTATAATAGTAAATGTAAGAATTGTAATATAACACATTAATTATCTTGGAGAAAATCATGCCAAAATCTTATATAATTGTTTATCTAGATTTAGTTGGTTATTCAAAAAATAATGAACCAATACAAATTGATTTATTTAAAAGATTTCAGAAAGAGATTCATCATTTATTATATGATGAAATACTTGACAATGATTGTATTTTAATTCCTACGGGAGATGGGATTATTGCTGGTATTGAGAATATAAAGACTTCTTCATATTTAAAATCTTTTGAATTAGTTGTTGGCATAATAGATTGGACAATTAGTAATGATTGTGATATAAGGTGTGCAATTCACGTAGGTGATGTAAATGTTCTTAAAGATATTAATCGAAAAAATAATATTATAGGTAATACAATAAATGATGCAGCAAGAATACTTACAGGTGCTGATGATGGTGGTATTATTGTTAGTAAAACTTTCTATAATAAATTTTTAAGAAAAAAAAATGACTCTTTAGGTGGAAAAATTAAAATTAATGATGATTGGTCTTTTACTTTAATAGATGAAGATACCGTTATTGATAAACATAGTTTTGAACACAATGTTTATAATATCATTTTAAGTAATAAAAATAAAGATTATGGTAAAAATACGAAGATTTTAACAAAATATTTTACTAATATTTATTCAAATGATTACCCCAAAAAAAAGAATTTAGATGAAAAATTTCTTGAACGAGTAAAACATAGTGCAGAATTAGAATTTATTGGAATCTATCATCCTTCTTTACCAAGTATATTGAATCAAATTGATATTAATGAACATAGAAAAATTAAAATAAATATTTATTATGCCAAAGATGAAATATCAAAACAAATAGAAGAATTTTTTGGGGTTAAAGTAGGAAAATTAAATTTAAAAGAAAAATCATTATCTATTGATAGTATTAAAAAATGGTATGAATCATTAAATCAGAAGTCAAATATAACCTTGAATATTTATGAATATAGTCACTTTATACCTTTTGGTGCTTCTTTAGTTGATAAAGGTTTTCAAGGCAAGGGGTTTATTCACATTTCAAATTATTTACCTAGAATACTTCCTGATGATACACCATATATTGAGGTTGAATGGAAAACTAATGATATGCCTCCATTATATTCTTTTTATTACAAATATTTAAATGATTTTATGTTCGGGAAACAACAAAATATTTTAGAATATAAATTAAAATAATTATTATTCCTAATTATGTTTTTTTATTTTTAGGCTAAAAACTTCGTATAACAGTGTGTTGCCGGTTCGGGCGGGCGAGCCGCCCTCTCCCAAATTGCCAGCAATATTGATATTTCAGGTGTTGGTTTTGGGGTGATTTGTTGAATAAATTTAAAAGTGTGTTATATGTTAGGCTGGCAACTTCGGCAACACACGGAACGTTATCTGAAATGCCGTGCCAGAGTTTTGTATATTAAGAGCCTGCATCCGTGCAGGCTAAGAAAGATAAAAGATGACTTTTGGGAAGAAAAACTATAAATTTTAATGACTTACTAATTATTCATAAACTATGGAATTGGGGAATAAGATGGCGAATGAAAGAAAGACTGATTTTTTTATAGGAAATTTATTAAATAATGCAAAAATAAAATTTACACCAAATGGGAGCGATATAAAAGAAATACAAGATGCCCTTAAAACAGCTTCAAAAAAAGGAACTGGTAAAAGTGGATTTCCTGAATTTGTTGGTAAATCAAAAGATTTTATTATTGTTATTGAGGATAAAGCTGATTTAAATAAACAAGCTATTTATGATAATGATGATGGCTTTACATTATTAATGGATAATAAATCTATTTCTGATTATGCTGAAAATGGAGCTCTCCATTATGCACAAGAAATTTTTACAAAAACTAATTTTAAAAAAATATTTGCTTTTGGTTGTTCTGGAAATGAAAAACACCATAAAATTAAACCTATTTATGTTGATGAAAATGGGTATAAGATTCTTCAAAATGTTGAAAACTTTGAAAATTTTTCTGAAGAAAACATAGAAAAATATTACAAAGAACAAGTTTTAAAAGAAACACCTGCTGAAGCTCTTGAACTGGAAGATATTCTAAGCAAATCTAAAGAACTTAATGAATATCTCAGAAATTATGGCCAATTAGGTGATTCAGAAAAACCTCTTATTGTTTCCGCTATTTTATTAGCGTTACAAGATAATTCATTTACTATTGATTCCTTGATTGGTGATTCTTTAAAAACAGACGGGCAAAAAATATTTGACGCACTTTCCACATATATGACTAGGGTAGAAGTTCAACCTGAAACAAAAAAAGATAAAATTTTAAATCAATTCACCACAATAAAAGACAGGACTTTGTTAAATCGCATAGATACTCGATTAGAAAAGACTCCTTTAAAATATTTTACAGAATACTTAAAAAATAACATTTTAAAATCTGTCATTGCAAATACTCCAGAAGATGTTTTAGGTCGATTTTATGGTGAATTTATTAGGTATAGTGGTGGCGATGGTCAAACTTTAGGTGTGGTACTTACTCCAAAACATATTACTGAATTGTTTTGTGAATTATTGGATATTCAACCTTCTGATATTGTTTTTGACCCATGTTGTGGAACAGGAAGTTTTTTAATTGCAGCTATGCACTATATGTTAAAAAAAGCCGAACCAAAAGACAGAAATAAAATAAAAAAAGATCAAATATTTGGTATAGAAGTAAGAGAAGATATGTTTTCAATTGCTACTACAAATATGATTTTAAGAGGAGATGGAAAAAGTAACCTTGTTTGTGATGATTTTTTAAATAGGTCTGCTGAAGAATTTAAAAAAAATAAGTTTACAATTGGTTTAATGAATCCTCCTTATTCTCAAGGAAAAGTAAAAGAAAATGCGCATTTGACTGAAATATCTTTTGTCAAGCATTTATTAGATTCTTTATCAGATGGCGCAAAATGTGCAGTGATTGTTCCTCAATCAACTATGGTTGGGAAAACCAATGAAGATAAACTTGTGAAAAAAAATATATTAGAAAAACACTCATTAGAAGGTGTTATAACTCTTAATAAAAATACTTTTTATGGGATAGGTACAAATACATGTATAGCTATTTTTACAGCACACAAGCCCCACCCAAAAGAAAAGTATTGTAAATTTATTAATTTTGAAGATGATGGATTTGTTGTTAATAAACATATTGGTCTTATAGAAACAGAAAGAGCAAAAGAAAAAAAAGCTCGCTTAATATCTTGTTGGAGACATGATGCACCTGCTGAAAGTAGGTTTATGGTTAAAACAATTATAGAGCCAGAAGATGAATGGTTGCATTCTTTTTATTATTTTAATGATGAAATCCCATGTGATGAGGATTTTGAAAACACTATGGCGGATTACCTGACTTTTGAGTTTAATATGGTAACTCATGGCAAAGGTTATTTGTTTGGGTTGGACGAATAATTATGAAAAACAGATTGAACGGTTTAAAATGGCAAGAATTTTTCATTAATGAGGTTTTTCCTAATATCCAAAGAGGGAAGCGACTTAAAACTAATGACCATTTTTTAGGAAAAATGCCTTATATTTCTTCAACTGCCTTGAATAATGGAGTTGATAACTTTATAAGCAATACATCTGATGTGAGAATTTTTTCTAATTGTTTATCTATTGCGAATAGTGGAAGTGTCGGAGCTTGTTTTTACCAACCTTATAGGTTTATTGCTAGTGATCATGTTACTAAATTGGAAAATCCTAATTTTAATAAATATATTTATCTATTTATTGCGAATATAGTTTCGCGTTTAGATGAAAAATATAGCTATAACCGTGAAATCAACGATAATCGAATCAAAAAAGAAAAAATACTTTTACCTGTAAATCTAAATGGTAAACCCGACTATGAATTTATGGAATCTTTTATGCAAGATAAGGAGCAACTTCTGATTGAAAAATACAAGAAGTATATATTGTCTAAAATAGAAGGTATTAATTATTCAAATAATCTGAAATTTTTATCACAAAAAGAATGGAAAGAATTTAAAATAGGTAAACTCTTTGAAAGGTTAGTACCAGGTAAATCTAAAGGTTTGAATCATTTAAACAAATCTAAAAAAGGAATTAATTATTTAGGTGCAACTAATCAAAATAATGGGGTTTTGTGCCAAGTAAATAAAGATAATAAGTTAATTCAGAAAGGTAATTGTATTGCATTTATAAGAAATGGAGAAGGTTCTATGGGATACTCAGTTTATAAAGCTGAGGATTTTATTGCAACTTCGGATATGACCTTAGGATACAGTCCAAATATTAATAGATATAGTGGAACTTTTATAACTACTGTTGCTGATAAAGTAAGGGGTAAATACAATTTTGGCTATAAAAGAAGTTCTACAAGATTGGAAAAAGAGAGTATAATATTACCTATTAATGAGAATGAAAATCCAGATTATCACTACATGGAAGAATATATGCAACTAATCGAATATAAAAAAATAATTAAATATTTAGAATATTTAGAAAACCAAAACAAAAATAAATAAACGCCATCCATGGCGTACTGATTGGTATTTAGCACGGCACATCAGATAACAGTGTGTTGCCGGTTCGCTGCGCTCACCCAAATTGCCAGCATCTTGTTAGAATTTGGGAGATTTAGTTTTGCTTGGATTATTTTGTAAATTTAGAAATAAAGTTTGTGGTGCTGGCAACTTCGGCAACACACGGAACATTATATGAAAGCGCGCAAAAAAAATATTTAGTATGGAGTAATCTTCTTATGATTAAAATTGAACCTAGCCAATATCATCTTGTTTTGCCGCTTGTTGAAGATGTCAATTTTGACAAAGTGTTTGCACAAGCAGTAATCGATCAAATACAAAATGGTTCTATTTTTGTTGACAATATTCAACATCCTAACACGGCATTTATTTCTCACTTTGTTTCAGGATTCTCCCTTTTATGCGGAAATCAAAACAACGATTTATTTAATCATCAGCTGATTGAAATAATGTTAAAAGAAGCTAATACTAAACCCAAACAAATCCGCTTGGTGACATATCCTGATACCTGGAATGAAAAACTAAATAATTTGCTAGGAGATCGCCTAAAAGATTATTCAGTGATTTGCAATGACTCTAACCTGGATCAAGATGAAAAAATAATAACGCTAAAAAAAGTTTTATCTGAAAATGTTCTTGCCTTTGAACGAGTACGATTCAAGTTCAATAAATCTGTATTTATCAACCGACAAGACTTTTTTAACCAGATTCCAAAAGGTTTTAAACTAAAAAGAATTGATGAGAAAAATTATATAAAAATCACTGGTAAAATCATACCTAGTTTTTCATGGGACACTATGGAAAAATTCTTAAGCAAAGGAATTGGTTATTGCCTTCTAAAAGACGAAATGGTTGTTAGTACATCATTTTCTTCATTTATTTCAAATGATATGATTGATGTTGGAATTGAAACGGATCAAAACTTTAGAGGTCAAGGTTTAGGAGTATATCCAGCAGCAGCAATGATTATGTATTGTCTTGAAAATGGATTTAATCCAATTTGGGGAACAAATTTTGATAATATTGGCTCAAGAAGAGTTGCAAATAAATTGGGGTATGAAGAAGATTTTTACCACCCTTTTTATTGTTCTGTTTTAAAATAGTTGTTTTAAATGAATGCGCGCCATCATATAACAGCGGCGCAATGACGGGAAAATCATCAAAAATCCTAAAATTACGGATTTCCCTCGATACCAAAAATGTGGCTTTTATTTCACCAGTTTTTGGTTTAGATTTTTAAGGTTAGTAATATTGTATGTGGCGGCTACTACCCTTTTCGGTACCGCATCTCGCCGCAGAACATTGTGTGAAATAACTATTTTCGTAATGTGCGGCAAATAAAAACATGGAGTTTACATGAATTTAAAAAAAGGATTTTTAGGCGGAATGATTGCATATATGATTTTATATATATTCAATTTTTTATATCTAATTATACTTGGATCGATAAAATTTGAAAATGACAAAATCAAATCAATGATTATTTTTATGCTCTTTCTGATCGTTGGTGTTGGAGCCATTGGTGGTCTCCTCTCCATATTATTTTTGAAAATACAAAGTAAAATCCCATTCAATAATGTATATGTGAAATCCGGAGCTTTTCACATGTTAATAACTATCTTGCTTTCTCTCACTAAAATTATAAATGGACAGATAGAAATAATCACAATCGTTAATTTCCTTTTTACCTTTCTCATCGGTGTATTATGTTTTTATTTTTATAATCTTTTTAACAGAGAACCAATGAAAAATGCCGCACTGTGAAAATAGTTACATCACACAACAGCGACTATCACTCTGGGCAGTCAAGCTGCCCTCCAGGGCTTCGCCCGACATTCGGCTTTCAGCCGAACGCTGCGGTTACTTCGTTCCCTTGCCTCGCTTACGGGTTTGCTCATGGCAAACCCTACTCGGTCTTATAGTCGCAAATGTTAGGTGAAAGATTCAAAACGAAGAAATTATATTCTAAATATTATAAAATAAAAATAGTTTTATAAAGAGAGGGGAACGATGAAAAGCATTGAATTTGTAAAACAAAAAGAAGATTCTATAATGATAGTCAAAGAGAAAATAAGTCAGATTGGGGCAAAAGTGATAGAAGAAAAAGAAATAAATAACGGTTGTGGATATAAATTGAATATAGAACATTCCAAAGAATTTGCTTCAATCATAATATATTTTAAAGGTAAGAATTCTTCTAAAATTATAATTGAAAAGGCTACACAAGATTTTGAAAATATATTTTGTAGTAATTTAGAGTTAAAAGTAATAAAACCTGATGGAGTTGAAAATAGAATTCCTGTTAGTGCATCAATCAAAATTCAAGACACTGAAATTCAAAAAATAATTAAAGAATCAATAGAAAATACTTTTCAAATTGAGAAGTTGGAAAAACATGAACATCAGGAATTTATATATAAAATAACTTATTATGACTTTTCTTGTGTTGTTACATTGTATAAAAGTGGAAATTTAGTGGTTCAAGGAATTTATTCTGACTTAATAGATAAAGTTGCTGAAATAATAAATGCTTATAAGCCTTTGGATGATATGGAAAGAGCACTTTTTTATGTTTCTGCAAAAGAAAAAAATAAAATTGAGAAAGAAATTAAAGAAAACTCAGAAATGTTATTGAAGATGAACGAAAGAGTTAAAAATTTTCCAGAGGGATTTGAGGATTACTTGTTTGAAAATGATAAGAAGACATATTCAACAGGATTAGCGTTAGTAGAAATTATTAAGAAAGTAAGTGAAAAATTGGATGAATATAATTTTTTAGTTGCACAGTTTGCCAAAGTATATGAAGGATTTATAATAAAAATAATGATAGAAAAAGACTTTTTCACTATTGAAGATTACAAGAAAAATCCTGAAATTGCCGATGTAGGAAATGCATTGAGAAAACTAAAATTTAAAAAATATATTACAGATGAAAGACGATATGGATATGTTCTAGAAAAAATGATAGCAATTTGGGAAGGAAGTAGATGTAAAGAAATGCATTCTGACCCATTAGGAGATAGAAGAATAATTTGTATTCAAAATCCTGAGGAAGCATTTGATAAAGTTGGTGAAATAAAAGCTTGTATGAGAGATGCCTACAATATTTTGATAAGAGCGGGGTTAACGGATGAAGATATTTGTCAAACAAAAAAAGATGAAACATATAAAAGTGAAGAAAAAGATTTATTAGTAGTGCAAAATGTAGAAAAAGACTCTAATCAAATCAATAAAGAAAAAGAAGAAAAATTTCTAAGTTTTACAAAAGAATCACATATTGGAACTGACGAATCTGGAAAAGGTGACTACTTAGGAGCAATTGTAATTGCTGGAGTATATGTTGATAAAGAAACAAACGAGAAATTAAAATCATTGGGCGTTAAAGATAGTAAAACAATAAGTGATAGCAAAATTAAAGAAATGGCTCCAGAAATCAGGAGACTTGTAGGAGAAGATAAATATAGTGTTATTAAAATAAATCCAGAAAAATACAATGAGTTATACGACAAAATGAAAAATATGAACGAATTATTAGCATGGGGGCATGCACGAGCAATCGAAAACTTATTAATAAAAAATGATTGTACAGCTGCAATTGCAGACCAATTTGGAAATGAAGAATATATAAATAAGGCATTAATGGAAAATGGGAAAAAAATAGAGTTACTGCAAATTCACAAAGCTGAAAGAGATATTGCAGTAGCAGCTGCATCTATTTTAGCAAGAGAAGGGTTTTTAACATCTATCGAAGCTATGGGAATAAAATATGGAATTACTATTCCAAAAGGAGCAAATGAAACGGTAATAAAAGTTACAAAATCTATTATAGAAAAAAATGGAGAAGGAGAGTTAACTAAAATTGCGAAACTAAACTTTAAGACTACACAGCAAGTAATTAAAAACTAAATCCTTCACATAACACACGATATATGATACTCCATCGGCAAGCCCTGACGGGACAGGGTTTGCTTCGGGGGTTCGCTCTGCTCACGACCCTCAGACTGCACCCTTCTAAGCCTCAGGAGCATCACATATCGCGGGAACATTATCTGAAATTTTCCCGCCTAGCCTGCTTTCAGGGTTGAGTCAATATTTTTTTGCTTATTATAAATTTTTTTATATATTTATTTTTGAATTGTGGAGAGAATATTGGAAATAAAAAAGAAGCGTGAACTGATTTGAGGATGATTCAGGAATTACTGGGTCATAAATCGAGTGAAACAACTGAGATTTATACTCATGTGAGCGCTCAGACGATTAGAAATGTAAGGAGTCCGCTGGATAATTAAATGTCGTACTTTACCAGTGTATCCGGAATATACGAAAGTTTTGTCGTATATATGGAGTTGGGTGCAATGCATGTTAAATGTGATTTAAAGGAGAATAATTTGATTGAAGAATTTGATATTCCAAATGAGGAAATTAGCTTAATAAACTCTACCTCTTTGAAAAAAAAAGATATTTTATACTTACATGATTTAATTTCATCTACATTTAAAAAAAATAAAATTAATCCAAAGTATAGATATACAGTTATTACTAGAAATTCAAGGAAATCTTTTTCAGATCCAAAAATGAT